>Ga0070714_100001063_pt1 | contig 19628 bp, 17 predicted proteins | sample LARL83metaG_FD_65450 | JGI IMG/M metagenome (GOLD analysis project Ga0070714, IMG submission 65450) | Corn, switchgrass and miscanthus rhizosphere microbial communities from Kellogg Biological Station, Michigan, USA - LAR L8-3 metaG | ecosystem: Host-associated > Plants > Roots > Rhizosphere ... | reverse complement strand
TCCATCTCACTCGCCCCGGCACCGCCATGGGCACCGTTTCTTACATGTCGCCCGAGCAGGCTCTGGGCAAGCCTCTCGACGCGCGCACCGACCTTTTCTCGCTCGGCATCGTCCTCTACGAAACGGCGGCAGGGAAGCAGGCCTTCACCGGATCCACCTCCGCCGCCGTTTTCGACGGGATCCTTCACAACCATCCCATTCCGATGCGACAGCTGAATCCATCGATTCCGGCGGGCCTCGATCAAACCATCAACCGCCTGATGGAAAAAGATCCTGACCTCCGCTACCAGACCGCCGCCGATTTGCGATCCGATCTGAAGCGCCTTCTTCGCGATGCCAGCTCAGCCCACGCCGTAGCCCAAAGCGCCGCCACCCCCGCAGCCGTCAGCCAGAAACCTTTTCCGCGATGGGTGATCCTTGTCTCGATTTTCGCAATCGCAGGAGTCGCCGCCGTGTTCGGCTACTTCCGCACAAAACATTTCGCCGCCCCTCCGATCGCAGTTCCCACTGCCACCGCACCTGCCGCGCCATCAGCTGGCGACACTTCACTACCGGTTCCCGAACAACCAACTCCACCATCCACGAATGTCGACGCAGAGAATGGACCCACCGCAGTCGTCAAGCCACCAGCAAAACCGTCAGCTTCAACCAAGCCCCCGCAAAGCGTCGCGACCAAAAATCTATCCGTGCCATCCTCGGACTCGTCCACGCCTCCAGTCGCGCCGCCTGCAACGGCAGGCACCACTGCCGCTCCAGTCAACACCGGCGCCGCAGCCTCTCCGACCGTGCGTCCCTGCGAACAAATCACCCATGCCTGCGAGGCCGCCGGATTCGTCTACGGCAACGCCAAAACCGGCAACGGAATCGCCGCCGACTGCATCGTTCCCATCATCCAGGGCACGCCCCAACGAAGAAAAGCCAGCCTCCCTCTGCCCCACATCGATCCCCAGACGATCGCCATCTGCAAAAAGCGAAATCCCAACTACGGCAAGCCCAACAAAAACGGCGGCGCCAAGCCCGCCATGACTTCCGACCCAACTCCCAACTAGAACGCGTCAATCCCATCCCCCTTGACGCCCGTGCTATTCTTTTTCCCGTACCTCGCGGGCCCCGCGCGCTAGCCAGTCGGCAGCGCCACTGAAAATGAGGCGGCCCTACCTGCGTTCCCCTCGCAAGGATCGTGGATGGAGGCGTTGCGAGCACACAACCCCGGTGTGCGCCGCGCCTCCGAAGCATCAGCCCGCGCCCACCTCAGCCAATTCACAAGGAGACTCTCATGCAATTCCAGAAACTCACGCCCAACCTTGTCGTCCGCGACGTCGCCGCCAGCATGCAGTTCTACAAAACCGTTCTCGGCTTCCAGCCGGCCATCACGGTCCCCGAACAACCTCCTTACGTCTTCGGTTCAGTCACATCCGGCAGCGTGGAGATTTTCTTCAACGACCACGAGACCGTCGCCGAAGATTACCCCGCGCTCGGCGCCAAACCGATCGGCGGGAGCCTCACGCTATTCATTGAGGTGCACGGAATCGAAGAGGTCCTGGCGGCCGTCCAGAAAAGCGGCGCCAAAATCACCATGCCGCTGAAAGACCAGTTCTACGGCATGCGCGAATTCGCCTTCGAAGATCCCGAAGGCTGGATCCTCACGATTGCAGAACGAATCAAGTAGCAGGGAATCCGAATAGCGGTTCAGGTTTGCTCTCGGGCCCAAAAGGTTTTCTTAGCGCGCTTAGCGAATTCCTTAAGCGATCTTAGCGGTTAAAAGCTTTTCGTCGCAGCTAAGATGGGCCCAGCCCGAGAGCGAATCAGAATCTGAGCAGTACGGGAATCCAGCAAGCAACTCTCAACCCAAGAAGGCACGGGAGTCCACGGAGCGGTTTGCCCAGGTGTCCTCCGTGCCTTCTATGGTGAGATCGGTCAACTTACTTCACCAGGATTTTCTTTCCGCTGTCGTCCAGCGTGCCCTGCACTCGCACTCGCTTGCCTTCAAACTTCTTCACTTCATCCTGATGGTCAATGTCATAGGTCTTTCCGGAGTCGTCTTGCAGCACATATTTGTCGCCCTGTTTCACGACCGTGCCTGAGAACACTTTGCTGTCGGTCGCCGCGGGCATCGACTCCTTCGAACTCGGAGCCTGGCTCTGATCCGGAGCCTGCTGCGGAGCCTGCTGCGCCGCGGGCGGGGTATCCGTGCTTGGCTGCTGCGTCTGCGGCTGCTGCTGATCGCTCGGTGTCGTTTGTGCGTTGAGCGCGCTGCCCCAGGAGATCATTCCGATCGCGACTGCCAGGGTGGCAAGAAAAGAGAGTGATTGCATCCGTTTCTTCACAAATTCCTCCAGGAGCCAGTGCCGGCTCGTGTGGAGACATAAGCAAACCGCCTGCCATCGCATCCCTTCCGCCGTCCTCTCGAAGCGTCGCGCGTTGAATCCAAAAGTCTTAACAACGAATGTCAGGCAATCCAGCGAGCCCGTCTCAGGAATGTTTTCTCCCGCCCTACAGCAGACACTGTAGCCGGAAGAATAGACCACCCCACACCGAGCCAGACCGCCGCCGAGCATTTCTTGCCCACCACCAAGAAAAAAATTTCGAGGAAGAAGAAGAAGAAGAAGAAGAAGAAAATGAAGAACGAAGACGCAGGCGATTTCCCTCTGTGCTCCCCCGTGCCCTCTGTGGTGAAACCCGTTCTCACCCCAAAAAGAAAAGGCCGCCACATTCAGCAGCAGCCTTATCCGTGACAATCCGTGAAAATCCGTGGCGCCTTACTTCGCCGCCCCAATCGAATCCACAATCTGCTTCATCACACTCTCCGCCCCCGGATCCTTGAAACTCACCTGCGCTGCGCAAACTCCGCTCGGTACCACCACGGCCACATACCAGTTCGTCCCCGGCAGATCGCTTGCGTTCGCCAAATGCTTATACGAATACCAGTACCGCTTCCCGTTATCCTCAATCACCTTATCTGGAGGAATCATCTCCCGCACTGTCGGCTTTATATCCGCGAGTGACATCGGGTTGCCATGAATCACCGCGTTATCCTTCTTGTCGGCAGAAATCGCAGTACCAACAAGAAGAGAATCCAGCGTCCAGTCCGCCGGAACGGAATATTGACACGTCTTCTTCCGGTCGGTCACGACCTTCCATGCCGCCGGGGCAGCCGCAACCGCAATCGCCGACAACATCACCAACACCGCAATCCCACTCTTCCTCATCTCGATTTTTCTCCAGCACTCAAAATTTCACCCCAACCGCCGCCAAATCTTATACCACGCCCGTCGCCCCCCTCAGTGAAGGTTTCCTCCGTGCTCCCCTGTGCCCTCTGTGGTTAAAGCTCTTCTTACCCTAAAAAGAAAACGCCGTCACCTTAAGTAGCAGCTTTATCCGCGAAGATCCGTGCCAATCCGTGGCAAAAGGTTTTAGTATCGTTCCCCTTGTACTCCTACAGAAGATGTCGTAATCTCATGTAGAAGTAGCAGGGGAGACTGATGCCATCCCGATCCATTGATCTTCCGCAGGGCACGCTGGACCTGCTAATCCTGCGCACCCTTTCGCTGGAGCCGTTGCATGGCTGGGCGGTTTCCGAGCGTATTCAACAGATTTCCAGCGATGTGCTGCGCGTGCAGCAGGGCTCGCTCTATCCGGCGCTGCATCGCCTGGAGCGCCGCGGCTGGATCAAAGCCCGCTGGGGTACTTCAGAGAACAATCGCAAAGCAAAGTTCTACGAGCTCACCAAAGCAGGACGCCGCCAGCTCGAGATCGAACAGGACGCCTGGCGGAAGCTGACGGCAGCCGTGAGCCAGATACTCGAAACTGCCTAGGAGGTCGCGTGATGCTACACGACTTACTGTTCCGGCTGCGCAGCTTATTGCGGCACCCTGCCGCAGAGAACGAACTCGATGACGAACTGCGTTTTCATGTCGAACAACAGACCGACAAATATGTGAAGTCGGGAATGAGCGAAGCCGAGGCTAGGCGTCGTGTGCGGCTGGAGTTTGGCGGACTCGACCAGGTCAAGAATGAATGCCGCGAAGCTCGCGGCGTCAGCTTGGTTGAGACGCTGGTGCAAGACTTGCATTACAGCGCTCGCACGCTGCTGAATTCACCCGCGTTCACGGCCTGCGCTGTGCTGACGCTCGCACTCGGGATCGGCGCCAACACTGCAATCTTTAGCGTGGTCAATCGGGTTTTGCTGAATCCACTTCCATATCCCCACGCCGAGGAGTTGCTGGCGGCGCGGCAAAACGAAGCACTGCCCAATCTTAAGGACATGCAGCGCCAGACCAACTCCTTTGCGAGCAGCGGTGGAATTAATATCTCGCCCATGGACTTCACGGGCAACGGTGAGCCGGTGCGCGTGCACGGCGCCTATGTGGATGGGGGCCTGTTTGCGACACTTGGGGTTCAGCCGATGTTGGGCCGATGGATCTCTGCTGCTGAAGACGTGAAAGGAGGGCCACCGAATGTCGTACTGAGTTATCCGTTCTGGCGGGACTTTATGGGCGCCGACCCTCATGTTCTGGGCAAAGCGATCCGCTTGAGTGACAACAGTTTCACCGTGATTGGTGTGATGCCGAGAAATTTCACTTTACCGAGGGAGCTGGCAGATGTCTTCGTTTCGTTGTGGACGGGATATCCCGAGGCAGCTCCCGAGCGTGGCGTGCATTTCATGCACACCTACTGGCGGCTGAAGCCTGGCGCAACTCTTGCGCAGGCACAAGCAGAGATCGCACAGGCGGACCGCCAACTGTCCGAGGCGTTTCCCGACACGGAGAGGGAGCGCGGTACTGTACTGATGCCGCTGCACGAGTTTCTGGTGGGGAATGTGCGCCCAGCGCTGCTGGTTCTCTTTGGGGCGGTGGGGCTGGTGCTGCTGATTGCCTGTGCGAATTTCGCGATGCTGCTGATGGCTCGGGCCGTAACACGCCAGCGCGAGCTGATGATACGCGCCTCGCTGGGCGCACGGAATAGCCGCCTGATTCGTCAAAGGCTGACCGAGAGCACCTTGTTGGCGCTGGTCGGCGGAGCAGCGGGACTGGTGGCTGCAAAGGCAGGCACAATGCTGCTGCTGGCATTGAAACCGGAGGAACTACGCCGCCTGGACGCAATTCCCATGGATGCGCGGGTCTTCGCGTTCGTATTCGCCATCTCGCTGCTGACGGGCTTGCTGTTCGGACTTATGCCAGCATGGTCGGCGTCACGCGGCGATATGGCGGAAGCGTTGCGGGAGAACGCCCGCACCACGGCCACGGGCGTTGGGCGCAGTCCCTTGCGCAGCTTCCTGGTGACCGCGGAGCTTGCCTTGGCGCTCATTCTGCTGGCGGGCGCGGGATTGCTGATCAAAGGCTTTCTGCACCTGCGATCCGTCGATCCGGGATTCAATCCGGCGAACGTGATCACCATGTACCTTCAGCTGCCGGGAACGCGCTATCCGAAAATTCCTATGCAAACGAATTTCCGCCAGGAGTTGCTCGGGCGGATTAACGCCTTTCCCGGGGTCGAGGCGGCGATGATCACCGACCTTCCCTTGGCGGGAAATTATGTAGCCCATCGCGTAGTAATCGACGGACAAGCGCCGCCTGCCGCGGGAGCCGAACCAATGGTGCAAGTGCTATCGGTGATGGGTAAGTATTTCGGCGTGATGCAGATTCCGCTTCGCGCGGGGCGCGACTTCGGCGCGATGGACCGCGAAGGACAACCGCGCGTGGCGATCGTCAACGAGACGCTCGCGCGGCAACTTCTACCCGGGCAGAACCCAATTGGAAGCCGAATTAACTGGGCGCGAGCTGACGACCCAAACGACTGGATGACTATCGTTGGCGTTGCGGCTGACGTGAAGCATTCCGGACTGAACCAGCCAGTGGATCCCGCCCTCTACACTCCGTTCAGCCAGAATAACGAGGCATGGCGGAAATGGATGACGCTGGTGATCCGGACGCGAGTTCCGGAAGCAGGGCTGGTCGAGGATGTGAAAAAGCAGGTGTGGAAGCTGGACAGCCAGATTCCGGTGAGCGAAATTCAAACGATGGACGATCTGCTGGCGGTCTCGGTTGCGGAGCAGCGCTTCAACATGTTGCTGCTGGGGAGCTTTGCCGCGCTGGCAGTGGCGCTGGCCGGAGTGGGCATCTACGGCATGGTTGCGTATCGCGTCAATCAACGCACGCACGAAATCGGAGTCTACATGGCGTTGGGCGCACAACATCGCGATGTCCTGCAGTTCGTGATGAGGGACGGAGTGAAGCTCGGAATGCTGGGGATCGTGCTCGGGCTCGCCGGGGCCCTGGCGCTTACGCGGATGATGGTCAGCCTGCTCTTCGAAGTAAAGCCGACCGATCCCGCAACACTGATTGGGGTGGCGTTGTTGCTCGCTGCCGTGGCCCTGCTGGCGTGTTATATCCCGGCCCGCCGGGCCTTGAGCATCCATCCCATGACCGCCCTGCGCCGCGAATAACCGTCTCCCCCCGCCGCAAGATTTTGCTGGGTGTGGGTTTCCACCGTGATCCCCAGTGTCCTCTGTGGTTAAAGATTTTCTCGCCTTAAAAAGAAAAGGCCGCCGCCTGGTTTCGCTTACCCCGAAGCACAACTCACTGCACCCTCAAGCTTAGCGAAACAGATTCGCTGTTCGATCCCGAAGAGGCAGTCACATGCAGAGTGTATTGTCCCGGTGGAGTGCCATTACCCCCGTGAGTACTGGCGCCGCTTCCGCCGCACGAGCAGAGCACAATCAGAGCCATGATGGGCAGCAAATCGATCCACCTTTTCTTCCGCCTTTTGCGTGGGGCGCCCTGCCAGACAAGCATCCCAAACACCAGCATGGCCCAGATCTTTATCGTGGGTCCCGTCGACACTGCCGACGTCCGGGCTGTGGTTGTTACCGTGATGGTCAGCGGCGATACCGATGTTGGACTCAGAGTCACCGTACTCGGTACCGAACATGTCGCGCCCGCCGGCGCGCCGGAGCACGTGATCGTTGCAGTACCACTGACTCCGGTTCCGCCGATCACCAGGTTGTACGTGGTCGTCCCTCCCGCGGTTACGGTGCCTGAGGTCGAACCTCCGGAGGCTACTGAGAGTCCGAGCCCGGTTAAGACACTTGCTTGAGGATCGCCACCCGCAGGATCATTCTCAGAATCCGTCCGCCCACACCCCTTGCAAGGCAACTCGCGCTTTCGGTTGCGACACTCGACAAGGGAGTCTGTAAAACGGAAGCCTGAGAAATCTGGGACATCGCCAGGGGAACCATCGAGGTTGGACTTTCTCGATCGGGGAGACAAAGTATGCCACGAAAAGCCGTGCTGGACAAGTCATCGCACGGGGCCACTGTCGGCCGTTTCTCTTTCGGCACGCGGTCAACCGGGTGAGACTTTGGCCGCAGTGGGTTTCCTCCGTGAACCTCAGTGCCCTCTGTGGCTAAAGCTTCTCTCACCCTAAAAAGAAAAGGCCGCTACATGAAGTAGCAGCCTTATCCATGAAGATCCGTGCAAATCCGTGGCGAAAGGTCTTAGTGCCGACCACCGCCGCCGTGCCCGCCGTGCCGTCCGCCGCCCCCTCCACCACCGGGACGACCGCCGCGCCCGCGTCCACGACCGCCACCGCCACCGCCGCCACCCCGGCCACCGCGTCCGCGATCTCCACCGCCATCCCTGCGCGGAGGACGATCGCCGCCACTGCTCACATGCGGAGGACCATCGCGATTAAAGTTCGGTTCGGAATCAGGCTCGTCAGGGAAGTCCCCGCCGCCCTCAATCACCACTGTGCCCGCAGGAAGAGGCTCGCCCTCGACAGCCGCTGCTGGAGCCGCCATCGGAGGCGCTTCTCCTCCACCCATCTTCGCGCGCTGCTCTTTCAGAATCGCCTTGCGCGAGAGCCGGATCCGGTTGCCTTCCACCGCCAGTACCTTCACCAGCACCTGGTCGCCTTCCTTCAGTTCATCGCGCACATCGGCAATGCGATGCTCGGCCACTTCGCTGATGTGCAGCAAACCGTCGGTTCCCGGCAGAATCTCGACGAACGCGCCGAAATCCGCCAGCCGCGTCACTTTGCCGAGATAAGTCTTGCCGACTTCCGCCGTCGCCGTGATGTCGCCGATAATTTGCAGCGCCTTCGCGGCCGACTGCTGATCGCTCGACGCCACCTTGACCAGTCCGGAATCTTCCACGTCGATCTTCACTCCGGTCTGCTCCACGATCGAGCGGATCATCTTCCCGCCCGGTCCGATCAGATCGCGAATCTTGTCGACTGGAATCTGCACCGTGTAGAAGCGCGGCGCGTAATCGGAAATCTTCTCGCGTCCCGAGGTGATGACTTCTTCCATCTTCCCCAGGATGTGCATCCGTCCACGCTTTGCCTGCTCCATCGCCTCGCGCATGATCTGCGAAGTGATGCCCGCAACTTTAATATCCATCTGCAGCGCGGTGATCCCGTCTTTCGTTCCGGCGACTTTGAAATCCATGTCGCCGTAATGATCCTCCGCTCCCGCGATGTCGGTGAGGATCGAATACTGATCGCCCTCCTTGACCAGCCCCATCGCAACGCCAGCAACCGGAGCCTTCAGCGGAACACCTGCATCCATCAAAGCAATCGAAGCCCCGCAAACCGTAGCCATCGACGACGACCCGTTCGACTCCAAAATGTCCGAGACGACGCGCATCGCATAAGGCCACTTCTCTTCGTTAGGCAACACAGCAGAAACCGCTCGCTCCGCGAGCGCCCCGTGCCCAATCTCCCTCCGACCCGCCCCGCGCATAAACCCCACCTCCCCCACCGAAAACGGCGGAAAGTTATAGTGGAGCATGAAGCGTTTTTTGGCTTCGCCTTCGAATCCCTCGAGGCGCTGCATGTCGTCGCTGGTGCCGAGGGTTGTGGTAACCAGGGCTTGGGTTTCGCCGCGGGTGAAGATGGCGCTGCCGTGGGTGCGGGGAAGGACGCCGGCTTCGATCCAGATTTCGCGGACTTCGTCGAAGGCGCGAGCATCGGGGCGGCGTTTTTGGTTGATGACGGCTTCGCGGAAGATGCGTTCGCGGAGCACTTCGTAGTAGTGCTTCAACTTTGCTTCCGCTTCTTCATCGTCTTCCGGTAACTTTGCCTGCAGCTTCTTCTTTATTTCTTTGACCAGCGTGTAGCTCTCGGCCTTGGGATGCTTCTTGGTGTCGAGGGCATCGGTCAGATCGGCGCCGATTTTCTTTTTCAGGTCGTTGAAATACGCGTCATCGAATTGCGGGGGCTCGACTTTGCGCTTCGGCTTGCCGACTTTGTCGCGCAGTTCGTTGAGGGCCTGGCAGATTTTCTTGATCTCGGTGTGTCCGAACTCGATGGCATCGAGGACCGTGTCTTCGCTGACTTCTTTTGCGCCGGACTCGATCATCACGATGCTGTCGGAGGTACCGACGACCATGATGTTGAGCAGGCTCTCGCGCATCTCGTTGTAGGTCGGATTGACGGTGAACGCGCCGTTCACCAAGCCGACGCGGACTGCGCCGAGCGGGCCGAGGAAGGGAATATCGGAAATGGTAAGGGCGGCGGATGCGCCGTTGATGCCGAGGACGTCGGGATCATTGTCGCTGTCGGCGGAGAGGACGAAGGCGATGACCTGGGTCTCGCACTTGAATCCCTCGGCGAACATGGGACGAACGGGGCGATCGATCTGGCGGCTGGTGAGCACTTCGCGCTCGCTCATGCGGCCTTCGCGCTTGATGAAGCCTCCGGGGAAACGTCCGCCGGCATAGGTGTACTCGCGGTAGTCCACGGTAAGAGGGAAGAAGTCGATGCCTTCGCGAGGATCGGCATTGGCGGTGGCGGTGGCGAGAACAACGTTTTCGCCGAGGCGGACAACGGCGGCGCCGTGGGCCTGTTTGGCGAGCTTTCCGGTTTCAAATGAAATTTCTTTGCCGCCGGTGAGGTGAACGGTAACGCTAGTTGCTTCTGGTTTCATGGTGTGATCCTTTGAGGACAGCTGTGAGCCGTTGAGCTATGGGCGATGAGCTAGGAGCAACCGCTTCCCGTGTGCTTGAAATGGAGACGGGTACTTCCTCGGGCGGCAACACACTTGGACGTGTGCGACTGCGGGTGGAAATAATGGTTGCGCTTGAAAAACGCACGTGTGGAGAAATCCTCGATGCTGACCGCCTCATCGGAGGCGGATGCTCAGAAAGGGCAAGGTTTCAAGGTTTCGAAGGTTTCGAGGTTTCAAGGTGTTAACTTTGAAACCTTGAAACTCTGCAACTTTGAAACCTGGTTTTTCGCCTACTTGCGGATGCCGAGTTTGGTAATGACAGTCTTGTAGCGCTCGGAATCGTATTTCTTGAGGTAGTCGAGCAAGCTACGGCGCTTGCTGACCAGCATGAGAAGGCCGCGGCGCGAGCCGTGGTCTTTCTGGTGCGTCTTGAAGTGCTCCGTCAACTGGCCGATACGTTCGCTAAGTAGGGCGATTTGAACTTCAGGGCTGCCCGTATCGCTCGGATGCGTCCCGTACTGGTCGATGAGGGATTTTTTGTGCTCTCTGGCTAACACTTGCCTGGTGCACTCCTGTCTTTAATCGTTTGTCATTGTGACGGTTACAGAATATCACGGGGGATTGGAGAGCGTAAAGCGATCAGGTCGAGGATCACGGCGCGTTCCCGGTGGCCAGAGCGTGGCGCGTGCTCTTGCCACCCCTTACACCGCCCGAATTTGCCCTTTCCCCCGGCGAAAGAATAAGCTGGCGGCTCAGATCCGGCCAAGATATGGAGGTCATTCCGTGTTTATCGAATTTCAGATTGCGGCACAGACGTTCCTCGACGCCGCGCTGCAATGGTTGCAAACACAAAAGATCGATTTTTCCCAGCAATTTGAAATCGACGGTCATACGCTCATAATTGATCACGTGGAATTTCCTCCCAACCGGCTTGAGAAGGGTGGGTCTTCACAGGAACCGATTTACTACAATCAGGATCTTTACGGGATTGAGTACGAAGACGACACAGCTACCCAGCTTCTATTGGTTCAACCGGTTGTGCTTTACGTTGCTGACTTGGCGGACATTGAAGCGAATCCCAACAACCCGCCGGCTAACCTCTATGCCGCGAGCACTAACATTTATTTCTTGGTGCAGTACGGAGAGGTCTACTATTCCTCGCAGCCGGACGAACCTGCTTCTTTGACGGATCGCTTAAGCGTCTCTTTCGAACGGATCGATCCCATATCTCATCCACTTCTTCCTTTTGGAATTAGTCCTTCAGCTCTTGCGGACCAGCTAAGCTCGGTGATTCAGACCCACGCTCCCTACCTTGGCTCCACTCTTGGGCTCGCAAGCCACGCATTCGCGAACCCCGTTGTAATCAATACAGGGATGTCTTTCGATCCCGCGCTCACAAGGCTTTCCTTTCGCCAGGAAATGGGCGGAGGGACCGCAGCGGACCCTTCGATTTGGCAGGATTACTTCAATGGAAACCTGCCCGATCACCTCCAGGGTGCGCCTTGGGGAGTGTTCCTGGATCACAACGTCATCGAGGAGAATACCAAGGAGCAGATTGATGAAGGATTTCAGAAGCATCCCAACTCACAGTTCCAATTAGTAAGCGGAATATCCAGCCAATATTCCAACGACAAAGGGACGCCTGCGGTGACCAGCACGTTCGGCGGCAATGTTGATACGCCACTATGCACGGTTTGGGCTGATGTCGAGGTGCGCTCCGAATTGCGCGTCGACACACCCAATGTTCTGACATCGGATTCTCACCTCTCGTGGGACACTTCCTCCGGGGCCTGCGACATTGCCGCTGCCGTACTCGGCGCAACCATTGGATTCGGTGCAGACCTGATCATGCCCTGGCTGACCAGCCTGCTCAACCCGATTACCGGCGCCCTCGCCGGACTTGGGACGCTGATGTATCTGGAAGGCTCCATTCAACCCCCGATACCCGCCCCACCCAAGTGCACGTCGGTGTCATCGACAGAGTTGATCTGCCAAAAAACGTTCCAGAGTATTTCCACGCCTCTCGGTACCCTGAGTATGACGTCAGTTATGGCGCTCGATGACGGCATCTTGCTGACAGGCCAAATGACAACGGCTTCTCTCGGCACTGCGCAGGCTGAATTTGCGATTGAAGATGCATTCCACTGGGAGATACCCTCTGTTCCGTGCGCCTCGCTGGGACCGTCCACCATTCAGCAGTTCGCCGCCAATCCCCAGAGTGGAGCGAGTTTGAGCGCCACCATCACAGTTACCGCGCAAGGGCCCGCTCCCGTTTACCTTTTTTACGTCGTGGCCATCGACGACCCGCAGCATCTTTTCGACAATGCCATCACCGTGCAAGGCCAGCAATCGCCTCTTGAAATCGACGTCAATCTCCATTGTCCAGGGGCAAGCTACTACGAAGCGCCCTATCCGTGCCAGTTGCTGATTGCTACCTCCGGCGGCACTCGCTTGGTTTCTCTAGGACCAGTCCCTCCCCTCAGTCAGGGGGCGATTGATTTTATGATCGATGGACTGCTCGCGCAGGAAGGCCGTTGCAAGGAACACGTCACAAATTGGTTCGACTATTACCTGAAGTATCGTGTCCCTTGGAGCGTAGACCCAGGACCCGATCAGAAGGTTTTCCAATTTTACGAGATCGAGATTCAAGGTATGCCGGCGGGAGCGCCGGTGTTGGTATCAGAATCTGGTTTTGCGGATATAGAAACCGCCTTCGCTCACGCAGATTATCCTTTGCAACTTACTGCCCTGACCGATCCCGTCCGCTCAAAGGACCTGGACCTTTCTCGCCTCGACGCGAAACCTCAAGATATCCAGCCGCAACGGCAATCAATCCCTCTGCATGATCGAAGTTTTTCGGTAACTCAGCGGTTGCTTATGTGTATGTCGCAGGTTCCCATCCCTGCGGAGACGAAAAATATCTTCGCTTGCAATTTCAATAACCGCCCAATGATTTTCGTGCTGAGCACTGGCAATCTTATTGGGTATGACATAGGCAATCCCTACATCCCGGTACTAGCTTCGCGCATCCCCGCTCAAAGCTGGCATGGCTTACTTCCTTTTCAGGGAGGGCTGCTCGGATTCGGCGATCAGGGATTCTTTCCCGTGGGAGTCAACTCGGGCGCGCAAAACCCGTGCTGCAATGAGGCACCGATCTACGATGCCGTACTTGCGGCTGGCCTGATTTATGCTCTGACCCCTCGTGGCCTCGAGGTCTTCTCCAGAACCCTGCAGCGCATCGGGAAAGTCAACGAAATAGAATCGCCTGAATGCGGAAGTATGGCGTTCAGAAGTACGAGTCTGCTTGTGAGCGATCGGCGCGTCCTCAGGCAATATACCTTGACGAAAGAACGAGGACTTCAATTCCTGCGAATGCACCCGATCGATAATGTTGTCGACATCGTCGCACCTCCCTTTGGCCGAGTGAATAGCTGGCTCCTCGTAAATGCATCCGGAGCATCAGCTCTTTATTTATTTCAGCAAGATGAATCGCCCATACTTTTGTCTAAGTATCCCTCTTTGCCATGGTGGAGAGACACCGTCACCCTCAACCGCACGCTGGCCCGCTGGGATAGAAATGCCCAACTGCTCAGCCTCAATTGCTTCGGAAAATCAAAGCGGCTTTGAGGCCGTTCGGGCGGGCGGCGTCAGATATCCGGACCCGAACGTAGGTGGGTAACACGGCTTAACTCCCCCTCCTTTGGGGGAACACATCGATCAGCGAGTAGAGGCCAGTTGGACGTTGGTTTCCGACTGCCATGCGCCCTGAATCATGAACCCTAAGCGCACTTTATCCCCTGCAACGTGGCCCGCAAGCTCTGCTGCCAGTTCCATCGGGTTCTTTACGGGCTTCCCGTCGACCGCGTTGATTACATCACCGACATGCAGTCCGGCCTGGGAAGCAACGCTGTTTGGAGTTACGTCGTTTATCTCGGCTCCGGTACTTCTGCCAACGCCTACGATTACACCCAGCAAAGCAATATTCACGCCCGAGCCGGAAGTTGATGGCGCAACTGTTCGCGGGGTTGACGGAGTCTGCGCTCGGACGTGGACAGGATTTGGCTGCGGCGGTGCAGCGTCTCGCCGGGCCCTCCCGAAGCTGTAGACGATGCCGACTCCAGCGCGATAATTATCTTGAGTAAAAGATGGACCGCCGAAAGTGCGATGCCTACTGAAGATGTAGTCAGCCGATGCGCGGACAGACCACGGTCCTGAGACTCTCCACTGTACGCCGCCCCCCGCCATTCCGCCTGCGCCATCTTGCGACTCAGATATGCTTGCCGACACGCCAGAAACTGTAGCTTTAGCCGTTCCAGTAAGATGATCACCACCGAATAATGCGTGTATGAAGATGGGCTTAAAGTTGATTCGGGGACCGCCGACGAATGCGTAATCAGTTATCTTGACCGTCGCCGAACAGCCACCGAAGTAAGCGCAAGCGTTTGATGTGCTCGTCAGGTCTATGCCGTAACTCTTGTAATATCCGCTCACGTCTCCTTCCACAGCGAACCATCTATTGAAGTTGCCGGAAATAGCCGCCTCCCAACCGTTCGCACTCTGACGTGAAGTAAGACCGTTTGTATCGATGTTGAGAAGGAGTAGCCACCGAACAGATCGGCCCGCGTCTCCTGGGCGAGTGAAAAGCTGGACGCGATAAGGCAGAACAGTACGGCGCAGATATAGCGCATGTTTATAGTCCTCTTAGATTGTTTAACGGCTATGCCCTGGAAGTGTTCGGCCCTTGCAGACAGGGCATATTTACGCATTGGCGAGAGACATTGTCTCTGGCACATTTGTCCAACTATCTGGCCCGTTCGTGCAACCGTGTGTCGTCCCCGCGGGACTTGGTCTCTATCCTCTCGACTTACCCGGCACTTACGTGCCGGGCTATTACATACCGCCGCTTCGCGGCTGGCGGGTGGGTGCTTCCGGCGTTTTTCCCTCCGTCCCTCCCTCCGTGAGCATCGTGAGCTGCGGGGAAAGCAGGTTCCTCCTCTGCGCCGTCGCGTTCGCTCGGGCTTCGGTCGGAATGACAATTTGTGCATAATTCGGGCGAAAATCCCCACTTTCGCGCAAAGGGCGTGCGAGAAACGGGGCACCCGCCTGCGTCTTCCGACGAGTGGAGAGAGCGGTTGCGCGGGAGATCCCTCGGCCCCGCTGGTGAAAGCGCGGGGCGCTTCGGGATGACGCCCCTTAAACTTTCCAACATTCCAAGAAGGCGTCATCCCGAGAGCCCGCGGTTTTCTTCGCGGGCCGAGGGGATCTCCCGAGCTGCGGGATGACGCCCGTCAGACTTTGCAACAGTCCGACCATGGTCTCCCAAGCGATCGCGCTCGTGGTCTTCACACAATTTCTATGCCGTCGGGGTCGCGGAGGAGGTGCCAGGCTTCGCGGTAGAGGGCGTAGGGGTTGGGGCGGGGATCTTTTTTGCCGCGGAAGAGGAGGCTGGTTTGGCCGAGGATGTCCGCCAGAGGAATGATGTACCAGGTATCTTCGGGAAGAATGTAGGCGGCGATGAAATCGACTTCGGTGAGTTTGTAGGGGACGGCGCGTCCGTTGATGCGGCGGTGGGCGTTGACGCGATAGAGTCCGTCGACGATTTGGGTGGAGCATTTGACCTGGACGCGGGAGAGTTTGGGCATGCGGTCGGACTCGTGCGAGTCGGTGATGAAGTCGTAGCGTTCGCTGTCGCCGTAGGGTTTGCAGACGGCGAATCCGAGAGTGGTGGCCCAGAGCATGAAAGCGAGTTCGGCGAGTTCTCCGCGACGCTTGGTGGTGAGTTCGCGATCGTAAGGAGATTGGAGTTTGGTGGCGATGAGGCGGACGATGGCCCGGCGCTGGCGGTGGAGAGAAAGTTTTTTGGGGGCGTCGTTGGTGGGGGCGATGAGATGAGGGTGAAGCGGTTCTTCGGCGCGACGCTGGCGGGCGTCGGGCTGGGAACGTTTACGGCTCATGGGTGAAACAATTTCCTGTTGGGCGCGTGTGCCAACTATTGCAAGAGCATTGGACCGCTAAGTGCGCTAAGAAAAGTTTTACCGATCTCGGAGCGTCCCCCAAAAGAGAAGGCGCAACCCTGAAGGCTGCGCCTTTTTTCTCTCTATATTCAGAATATCAAGTTGGAGGGGGTAAAGTGGACATTTTTCGAGGATTATTTCTGGGTTGGAATCAGTGGGATGCGGAGAAAAGGGCGTTTATGGGGGCTTGACAAGAATTTGGAACATCGACGTTCGTAATTGAAACAGTGTGATTGCAATCACATTGCGAAATGCAACACGGTGTCAAGATCACGGCAGTAGGGCGAGAGAGGTTGTGAGAAATGCCGTCGAACGAGGAAGCACATCAGCCCGCATGTTTGTTGGCGCACAACGTAGTGAACAAGCTTACGGCCATTGTCGGCTTGTGTGATTTGCTGAAGGAGAAGGCGGAGCAGCAGGACGCGGAATGCGTAGATCGGCTGACGCGGATTCAGGGCTTGGCCAAGTTGGCGGCGAAGGAATTAATCGATCATCAGTGCAATCTGTCGTCAATCATCGAAATGACGAAGTCCGAGGAAAGTGCTGCGGTGTTCGGCAAACGGGTCGATACGCCGACGTGGCGGTGATGGCGGTTCGGACTAGAGTCCCAAAATCCTAGTTAACTCCAGTGCAAGTGAAGGGTGCGCGTATCAGGGTGCTCGCGCGGCGCAGGGTTTGACCTGAGTTTACGGGTCGAGGCAGGCGTCGAGGGAAGAGTCTGCGCGGCGGAACGGGGTCTTCATCGGCACGAGGCCGAGGTCGGTGTAGAGATAGAGTGCGATGGTGGAGGACGGGCCTTCGTTGGAATGGATGAGGAGCTCCGCCCATCCGTTGTGGTCGGCGTCGAATTCGTTGAGCACGGATTGAAAGTCGAGGCTGTCTCCCAAGGAACCAGAGTGCTCGGCCTCGCGCAGGGTGGTGGACCAACTGGAATCGGCCGAGAGGAGAACGACTATTATGTCGGAACCTTTTGGGTTGGGCTTCGTTGCATTCGGTTCGGGTTGGGGCGCGTCTTGTTTGGGCCCATCTTGCTTCGGTATGTCGGCGCGAAACCACACCGTCATCAGAAACACGGGAGCGCCGGCGAGAGTCCAGCGGGCGCGAACGAAGAGGCGCGGAGCGGCGTCGGGGGTGAGGCGGAATCCGCGGAAGTCGTAGTCGAGTTTGCCCTCGCCGCGAACCAGGCCGCGGTCGACGTGGATCCATTCTTTCAGGCGCGGACGCGCGCTGCCGAGGGGGGAGTCTCCGGCCGTTGCACCCGGACTGGCCGCGTTGGCAAGCAGACGCGCGTCAATCTTCGCGACTTCTTCTTTCATGCGTGCGGTGAGTTGATCTTCAATTTGTTGCGAGACGGCAGGGGCGAGCGTGCCGTGCGGAAGTTCGACGATGCGCGATTCGGACGGCGGATTGACGGCTTCGACCGCAGCGTGGCGCACGACAAAATATTCTCGGGGCGATTGCGCGAAAGTGCTTTTGTATTCGGGCGCGACCGACGCGAGAAATCCCAGAGAGAGGGAACATCCCGTGGGGGCGACGACGGCGCGTTCAATGGCGACTGGCACCGTGGAATCGGGAGCGACGTTGAGCGTCCACTGATCGCCGGGCTGCGTCTTCTGAATGATGGTTGGGAAGAAATGCAGAGCGTGCGAGTCGGGCACCCATAGCTCGTCGAGGCCCGCGAGCGGTGCGGAGGGCTTGGGCGGCGCGGCCACTTGCGTGGGAGTGCCGGAGAGCCGTCCGCCGGGCGCAGTCGGGAAGCGCGCTTCGGTTTCGGAGACGACCATGAACACGACGTGAGTGGCGTCGTAGCGTGCGGCGAAGAATGCGGGCGAGGCTGCGTCGAGACGGGACTGTCCGGGCTGAGGTCCAGCGTTTGCGAGCGCGGCGGCTTCGGCGGCGCGGCGTTCTTTGTACTTGCGGACCTCTTCGTTTTGAAGGTGTTCGAGAATCGGGCCGTCTTTGGGGCGCTGTGCGACGGACCAGCGGAAGGCGGAGTACATCACGCCCAGGTAAAGCACGACGGCGATCGCCACCCATTTGCGATTCTTACGGCGCATGATTCTCCAACGAGATGATTTGAATGTATCGCGGGGGCGGCGGGGGGCGGGAGTGACTTTGGTTTGGGCTTACAAACCTTTCACCCACGGGGGGCACTGAGGTTCACAGAGGAAGCAGCTTTGATTTCACCAATCGAAGTTCACTTGGATTTGCGATTCTGCTTCGATCGGATTCCCGTTGAGCAAGTACGGCTTGAACTTCCATTGTTTGACGGCGTCGAGGGCAGCGGGCGCGAGGAGCGGGTGGCCGCTGATAAGTTCCGCGCTCTCGACATTTCCATCTTTGCCGATGATGACTTTCATCACGACGAGTCCTTGAATGTGCTGCTGTTTCGCGTCAGGCGGGTAGTCGGGATTGACTTTCGTGACAAGCAGACCCTGCTCGACGCCGGAGGAAACGCGGACGCGCTGGGGCGTTCCAAGTGCTGGAACTGGGCTGGCAGTGGCTGTTTTGCTGTCAGTTGAGGGAATGCCTCCGGGAATATCGCCTACGACCCCAATGGTTTCGGACTTTGGTTCTAGAGGAGAATCTGTGACAAAACCTTTGCCGGATTGTTCTTCGGGCGGCGTGAAACTCAGGTGGACCTGGGTCTTTACTCCGATGGGCTCACCGTTGAGGAGATACGGTTGGTACTTCCATTGCTTCACGCCGTTTGTCGCAGCCTGCCCGAGCAAGGGGTCGCCGCTGATCGTTCGGATGCTTACCACTTCTCCAGACTGGTTGATTCGGATGCTCAGAATTACCTGACCCTGAATCCGCGATCCTTTTGGCAACGGCGGATAGAGTGGATCGACCTTTAGGATGCGCATGGCGCGCATTATTTCTTCGGAGACGCGAACCGATTTGTACACAGGCCCCAGAAGATAGGTGCTGTCCCGCACACTGGAAGGAACATTTCCTAGTAGGACACGGGGAGCATCGCCCACAGCGCTGGTAGTGTCGGGGTTTGTTCGACGAATGTTCTGGGACCCGTTCGCCGGGGGCGCGGGATCGAGCGGAGAGTCTGTGACGGTGGCATTGCCAGCGTGTTCGTTCGGCAGGGTGAACGTCAGTTGCACGATCGTTTCCAGCTGAATGGGTTCGGCATTCAGTAGATACGGTTTGTACTTCCATTGTTTTACAGCCTCGATCGCCGCAGGCGCGAGCAGAGGATGTCCACTGACGAGTTCTACGCGGTAGACGTTCCCCTCTTTCGTGATTCTTACCTGCAAGCGCACCATGCCTTGGACGCGGGCCTGCAGCGCTTCCGGAGGATATTTGGGATCGACCTTGGTGACGCGCATGTTTCGCGTTACAGATTCCGCTACTCGCACGCAGCACGGCGTGACTGCGATGGAGGGCAGCGAGGCGCAACAGACGAGGACGAGGAGGAATGCAACCATGCGAGTCTTCATTGGAACCCCCAGGCGGCATTGGTTTCAGACACCGTGGCGACTGTTTTTGTTCCCGCCCGCAACGGCCACGAACTGTGTGATTGCTTCGAGCACCGCCTCGGCCTGGTCGCGGTGTGCGGAGTGGCGGCAGTCGGCGAGCGCGAGAATCTCGACCAGGCCCGCGGACTGGCGCGCGATTGATTGCACCTGCGCCATGGTTCCGTACTGATCGTCCAC
>Ga0070714_100001060_pt1 | contig 19644 bp, 15 predicted proteins | sample LARL83metaG_FD_65450 | JGI IMG/M metagenome (GOLD analysis project Ga0070714, IMG submission 65450) | Corn, switchgrass and miscanthus rhizosphere microbial communities from Kellogg Biological Station, Michigan, USA - LAR L8-3 metaG | ecosystem: Host-associated > Plants > Roots > Rhizosphere ... | reverse complement strand
TCGGTCATCGGCATGTCGCTGGCGCCGAAGTCGACCGTCCCTTCCGTTACTTGGCGGATTCCACCGCCGCTGCCAATGGATTGATAATTGATTTGAACTTCGGAATGAATTTTGCGGTATTCGCTAAACCACTTCGAGTAGATGGGATAAGGAAACGTGGCGCCTGCCCCGTTCAGAGTGGTCTGCCCGAAAGCGGCCAGCGGCAGAAGGACACACACCAACACCAGCACGATTTTGCGCATCACCAGATAATTCCTCCTTGAGATTGATGTCCTCGTTCTATCGGCGCTGTGTTACAGGACGGTTACAAACGAGTGAATTTCTGATGAATGACCTGCGGCCTTGTGTGGAAGATTATGAATTGAACCAGCGGAAGGCATTGCCGAAAAAAAGGACCTCTACGCTTTAGTGCGGACCCTGCAGATGCGAAATCTCGCGCGGGAAAAGAGTATTACCGGGAAATTCGCGATGTAATTCGCTAAGCAATTCGAGGGCGTGCGGCTTGTCTTTTTCCCGGACATAGGCAATGGCGAGAAGGATCCGCGCAAACGGAGCGAGATAGTGTCCGCGATCGGCAGTCGTTTGAAGATCAGCGATGCCGCCCTGCTTGTCGGCGGGCAGGCCACCCATCCGCAGAATCCATCGCACCGGCGCCGCCATGCTACCGATGATGTACTTGCTGAAACCCGTCGCCAGCAAAGCGTCGTAGCAATCGTGACAGACCGCAAGCAACTCCTGGGCGGAAACCGAAGCCTGTTTTGTGAAATGCAATGATGCGAGGTTTCGCTTCTCGATGAGGGCCGCGTAATCGGCCTGCAGTCCTGACGAAAGCGTCAGCGCAAAGAGCCCGTTCCGATCTTTCGGATCTTTTGCCAGACGGGCGTGCGCCAGAGTTTCTGCGCGGCCAATCGCGTCTTCGAAGCGCTCGTGCAGGGCTGGGTCGGGCGTGAGCTTTGGCCGCCGAAAAAAGGCGTCGTCATTCTCGTAAAACTGCGCCTCCAGCACTCCGAGCCGATTGAACTCCGAGAACAAAAAGCCGGCGGCTTCGCTGACCGGGCCGACTGGGTCGTCGGGATGCTGTCTTTGCCACGTCGCGAAGTCCTCTTGTGCACCAACGAAGTCGAGATTGTAGAGGCCGGAGAATCCACGGTCGAGCGGCGAAACTGTAGGGGCGGTTAGGGCATCCTCGGCTCCCGCTGAGGCGCACAGGATGCAGCAAGCCCATAGGACTGCTACTATGCTCCACGCCCGTGCATCTAACCCTTTGGCCATGTTCTCCATTCGCCGTGGTCTATCGAACTCGCGCCGTTATCATTAGTTTGTGATTAGTTGCAATTGACATCTCTAGCGCCACATACAATTTGATGATGCCAGCACGAAGAATGCTTGCCCTGCCGTGTAAAACGTTTGTCATTTCGGCAGCGAATGCGGATTCCCCCGAGGATTAAGGACTGCATGACTGATTCGCCCGCGCGCTACGCCCCCGGTTGGCCCGGGATTCCCCCGCGATGGACATCGAGCGCCAAAACCGGCGTCGGTACGGCACTCAACCAGCACAGCAAGGTGTGGTTCACGCTGAGCCACGGCATCCTCAACGAAGTCTACTTCCCGCGCGTGGATCAGGCTTGCACGCGTGACATGGGATTCATTGTCACCAACGGGCTCGACTTTTTCTCGGAGGAGAAGCGCAACTGTTCATTCGAAAACCGTCCATTTGAGCCGGGCATTCCGGTTTTTGAACTCACGAACACGTGCAACAGCGGGCGCTACCGCATCCACAAAGAAGTGCTTACCGATCCCTACCGGAATGTGGTTCTGCAGAGGGTACGTTTTGAGCCTCTGCAGGGGCAATTGTCCGACTATCACTTGTATGCCGTGCTCTCCCCTCATTTAGCCAATTGCGGATTTGGCAATAATGGTTGGATCAGCGACTACAAAGGCGTTCCGATGTTCTTTGCGGAGCGCGACGGTTCGACGTTGTGCATGGCTGCCTCGACGCCGTGGAAGAAGATGTCGGTTGGATTCGTGGGAGCATCCGATGGCTGGCAGGATTTGTCTCAGCATTTCCAAATGGAGTGGGAATACACTCGCGCGGAGAACGGCAATATTGCCCTCGTCGGGGAAGTGGATCTCGCGGCATGCAACGGCGAGTTTGTACTCGCCCTCGGCTTTGGGTCGATGTGGACTGAGGCCGGCCAGCAGGCACGATCCACTCTGTTCGAAGACTATACCGAAATCCGCCAGCATTATGTGGCGCAGTGGAGCGCATGGCAGACCACGCTGCTGAAACTCGACGAACCGCAACGACAGTACGATCTCTACCGAACTTCGACTGCCGTTCTCCGCACTCATGAGTCGAAAGATTTTCTCGGCGGAATTATTGCAAGCCTGTCGATTCCGTGGGGCTTCAACAAAGGAGATGAGGATCTGGGGGGCTACCACCTTGTGTGGCCCCGCGATCTCGTGGAGACTGCGGGCGCGCTTCTCGCCGCGGGAGCGGTTACAGATGCGGTTCGAGTGCTTCGTTATCTCGAGGCGACCCAGGAAGCGTCGGGAAATTGGGCGCAGAATCTTTGGCTTGATGGGCGCCCGTATTGGAGCGGCGTCCAGATGGACGAGACTGCCTTCCCCATTCTGCTATTGGATCTGCTTCGCCGCGAGGCGCCCAACTCGCTGGGCAAGCTCGAGCGCTGGTGGCCCATGGTGCGCAAGGCCGTCAGCTTTATTCTGCGCAACGGCCCGGTCACGCAACAGGATCGCTGGGAAGAAGACGCTGGATACTCGCCGTTCACTCTCGCAGCAGAAATTTCCGCCCTGCTGGCCGGGGCTGACATTGCGGACCTCACCGGCCACTCCGAGCAGGCACAGACCATGCGCGATGCTGCCGACGCTTGGAACGACAGTATTGAACGCTGGGTCTATGCGAGCGGAGGAGATCTCGCCGAGCAACTCGGCATCGGCGGCTACTATGTACGGATCGCTCCGCCGACTACTGACGGTGCGGCTTCGCCCACGCAAGGCTTTGTTCCAATCAAGAACCAGCCACCAGGCATGGATGGCGAGCGCGCCTATCACATCATCAGCCCAGATGCGCTGGCGCTGGTGCGTTTCGGGCTGCGCGCTCCTGACGATCCGCGCATTCTAAATACTCTTCGAGCTATTGATGCTCTTCTCAGCGTCGAGTTGCCGCAAGGTCCATGCTGGTATCGCTACAACGGCGACGGCTACGGTGAACACAAAGACGGCTCCGCGTTTGATGGAACCGGGATTGGCCGCGCCTGGCCTCTGCTGGCGGGAGAGCGTGCACATTACGCTCTAGCCGGCGGACATCGAGACGAGGCTGAGGCTCTGCTCACCGTCATCGAGAATTCCACTGCGGGACATAGCCGCCTGCTTCCCGAACAGGTGTGGGACGCAGCCGACATTCCGGCTCTGGAACTGTTCCGCGGGAAGCCAACAGGATCGGCCTGTCCGCTTGTTTGGGCGCACTCTGAGTACATCAAGCTTCGGCGATCGATCCGTGACGGCAAGATCTTTGACCAGCCTCCGCAAACCGTGAAGCGCTATTTAGTGGATAAACATATCCGGCAAATCTTTGGCTGGAGGTTTAACAACAAGACGCGCAGTGTCCCGCGCAATAAGACGTTGCGCGTTGTGCTTTTGACACCAGGTCGGGTGCATTGGACTATCGATAATTGGATCACGTTCCACGACACCGACGCGCGCGATACGGGGCTGGGTATGTACATACTCGATTTGCCGACCGCATCGCTGCCCGCCGGAGGCGAAGTTGTATTCACATTCTTTTGGCCCGCTGAAAATCGATGGGAAGGAACAGATTACCGAGTCACAGTGGAGTAACGCTGTCTATGCTCTTCAGCGGCAGGGTTCTCAGGCGTTGGCATCTACGCGCGTGTAGCACAACTCGACCACGGTGCAATCGTCACTCAGCGGGTTGCCGCTGCAAAATTCGGTGACGGCTGCAAAAATTCCTTCCAGCGTCGGCGCTTTGACCGCCGCTTCCTCGAGCCTGAAGTCTTCGAAGAAATCTCCCATCGCGTTTTCCGCTTCGGTCACGCCATCGGTCACCAGGATAAAACGGTCGCCGGACTGCATCTGACACGTCGCACTCTCAAAGGTCGCATCTGGCAGCAGGCCCACCGGTACATTGCCGTGCGGAGGTCGCATTACTTCTCCGCCGCAAACGAGGAGCGGAGGAACGTGGCCGCAGTTTACATATTCAAGTTCGCCATCGCGCTTCAGGCGCACCAGCAGAACAGTGGCGTATTTCTCGCCTACCAGTTTTTCGGTGAAGAAGCGGTTCACCGCCGAAACGACTTCCAGCAGCGGCATTCCGGCGCTGAGATGAGAATAGATCATTCCCTGGAGCGTCGAAGCGAGTAGCGCCGCCGAGACTCCCTTGCCGCTCACATCCGCAAGCACAACCGCGAGGCCTTCCTTGGTGTTCACGGCGTCAAAGAAGTCTCCGCCAATTTCCTTACAGGAAAGGTTTTTGCCGCGTAGTCGCGCGAAGGGCACCTCGGGAATTTTTACTTGCATCAGCCGTTGTTGAATGCTGGCCGCGATGCTCAACTCCTGCTGATAGCGCCGGGACTCTTCTTCCGCTTGCACCAGACGCGCGTTTTCGATCAGTGAAGCAGCTTCTGTTGCGATCACGTGCAGAATGTCCTGGCCGACACCGCTGATATCGCGCGAGGCGAAGCGCGAGTCCACGTAAAGAACACCCATGGCCTGTGCCGCGGCGACGGGGGCACCAGGCGCCGGGGTCTGCGCATCACGCGTGGCCTGAACCTGTAACTTGCGCAGCGGAATGCACACAACGGTCCGCAGATCGTAAGCGACAATGCTCTGCCGGCCGGCCAGATCAAGCGACTGGCTAGTGTCGGTCAGAAGGAACTCAGAGTTCGACCGCATGGACTCTTCGAGGATCGAGTGGGAAATCGTCTTGTCGTCGAGCAACGGCTCTTTCTTGGAGTTGCGGCCGGCTGCCAGGCGCAGTTTGCCTTCCTCATCTTTCAGAAAAACATAGGCCCGTTCGGCTCGCGTCAACTGCAGAGTGACATCGAGCATCGTCATCAGAATCTCGTCGAGAACACCCGCAGTATTGAGTTTGCGAGCAGCTTCGAGAAACAGCGTGAGCTTCTCAAGGTCGGTGGCTTCCTGCTTGATCTGGATGCCGGAGATCTGGCTCAGAAATTCGCGTGCCGTGTTGGATGTGGCATGCGCCGGATTGAACAAAATGTAGGCGGAATCGCGGGCGCCAAACTCCAACCGGTCGCCGCGATCCAGTTTCTGGCGCTGGATGCGCTCCCCGTTTACGAACGTACCGTGCTTGCTGCCCAGGTCAACCAGGAAAAAATCCTGCCCCTCCTGCATGATCTGGGCGTGATCTCGCGAGACTCGCGGATCGGCTATCACGAGATCCTTGTCCACCTTTCGCCCAACCGTGAATGGCGTTCGGTTCAGGACAATGTTCTTCTGCTCGCTGCCCTGCACGAAGACAAGCGCGGGGAAAACTCCGGAACCGGAGCTGTGATGACTGGATGCGTTCAGGGGCATGGATGGTTTGGGCGCGTAAATCCGGCTTTGGCAATACTGATAAGCCACGGCCTTGCCGCGGCAAGTTCTGCTGCACCAGACTACTCTGCTGTTGCGCGGTCTCGCAAGCTTTGTGCTCGAGTGGTCCACTCATTCAACAATGCCAGACCGAAGACGAGCACGGGGACAACAAAGTTGGAGTAAAACGGCATCGGCCACAGCCTATGTCGCCAGTCGGGGGTGAGCCAGACATATGACAAACTCAGACCGGCAGTCGCAATCCAAGGCCAGACCAGCAGGATTGCAGTGACAAAGCCAGCCAAGCGAAGTGCCGGCAGCGTATTTTCTGCGGAGTTTTCACTTCTCAGAAGCGTGAGAATCGCAGGCACGAGCAAGACCTGATTGTAGGGAGCAAACATAGGAACGATAACCACCGTGAGCGCTAGCACCAGGCTGAAGGCTCGGCCGAATGCTTCACTGGACGGTGGTTCACGGCGCATGTGCCACAGACACAGAGCGCAGGCCAAGACACTCAACGCTTCTAAAATGTGTCCAACGATCGAACCGAAAAGCCAGACGAGCACGGACTGATTCTGCGTGTAGCGGTGATACTGTCCAATACCCTCGATAAACATTCGCAGCCAACCGGGCAGCACGAGGTGTGCGCCGCCAAAGAGCATCAGCATGGCGAGCGCAAAGCCGAACACGAAACGTCGCCGCGAACGCCACTCGCAAGCCGCCCACAAGAGCAGCCAAGCAACGAGCGGCCATGTCAGTTGCGGCTTGATCGTCGCCAGCGCTAGAAGGCCGCCAGCGAGAAACATCCATCCGCTCGCAAGGCACGCGCCACACCCTGCCAGCAATCCTGCGACCAGCAAGCTTAGTTGCTGGAGCTTGATTCCCTGCACCATGGGCAACCAACCAAGCGACAGAACGATAAAAATACAAAGTGTTCCGCACGAAACTCTCCACCGCAAGACCCGAAGCCAAAGGAACACTGTTAGCACGGCCAGAGCGAACAGGAGCCATCGAAAACCAACCTGAACCGTGTCGAACGGCAGCCCAAGAGTCGGCGCCAGCAGAAAAACGACGTATGCGGGATAGGCGAAGCCCTGCCGGTCTTTGGGATCGTCGGGGCGTGAGGCATCGAGCGGCCGACCGTAATATCCTTGCTGAATCTCGCGCGTGATTTCTGCGCTGTAAGGATTCCGGCCGTGCATCAGTAACTCGCGCGCACCCAGCCACCTCGGGTAGAGGTCCGACAAATTGCCGCGTGGGCGGTCGTGCGTCGCTGCATCGGCAACCTGTTCCGCTCGGAGAATGCGGTTCATATAGAACCACGTGCTGGCCGAGACGAGCACGGCCAGGGTCACGCTGACGAAGAACGGCGGCTTCCGCAAAGTTGAGTGCATTCCTTTCGTTACTCGATCACTGACGGGAGTGAAATCGCTTCATGTTACAACTGTGGGGGCAAATCCCATCTCATGCGATGGCGCATCGCACTATCGGCCGCAATCGGAATCGGGAGCGGCGCATTCTGCTGGTACCTGATGAAACACCTGCATCAGGATGCCGCCGACTTCCGCTGGGCGCTCCATCTCGTGCATCGCTTGCTGGCGCGGCAGAATCCCTACGATACGCCGCTCGAACAATACCCGCTCGCGGCTGGGCTATTCGCTCTTCCGTTTGTACGTCTGCAGCCCGAACTCGCCGCGGGGATTTTTTGGGGAATCAGCTCCTCCCTGCTCGCCTTTGGTCTTACGCGTCACGGGTATACCAGATTGCTGATCTTTCTCGCTTATCCGTATTGGGCCGGGATCATTACCGTGCAATGGTCGCCGATCATCGCGGCGAGCGCTTTCTTCCCCCTGCTATCGCCCGTAACCATGGCGAAGCCGCAAATTGGTCTGCCGGTCTTTCTTACGCGCCTAAGCCTCAAGGGCTTGCTTGCATGCGTCGTTGTGGCGATTCTAAGCCTCGTCGTGATGCCGAACTGGCCTTGGCTATGGTTGCGGCAAACTGGAAACTACGAACACTTCATCCCCCTGCTGGTCCTGCCTGGACCAGTGCTGCTGCTCGCCCTGCTGCGTTATCGTGAGCGCGACGCATGGCTGCTGCTACTCGCCGCAATCATGCCGCAGCGCTGGTTCTTTGACAGCTTTATTCTGTGGCTAATTCCCCAGTCGCGCCGTCAAATCATCTGGACCATCTTCTTCAGTTGGGGAGCCGGCCTCTGGCGCTGGTATCACGTGCCACACAACTTCACTGAAGTCGGCCGCTGGACCGTAATCTTTCTCTACGTACCAATGCTGGCCGTGATCTTGTTCCGGCCGAATCAAGTCGACGCCCGCAGTCAGGGCTGAAGCGTAGGCCCTCCACTGTCACCATTCGCACTCATGCGCAATACCTCCCGGCGGATTGCAAAGAGCCAGCACAATAGAAAGAGAGCCATCAGGTTGGTTCGCTCCCATCGGATCCATAGTAAGAACCACAGAGGACTGATCAGGACCGGTATGATGGGCATCATAAGTCGCATTTTTTCCCGTGACGATCGCGACGTCGCCGCAACGCAATCATCCGCGACCAACGCCAGCGGCAGGATCAAGAGGGACAGATCATGCGCATTTGTGTTGTATCCGACGAGAACTGCCATAATCACGGCACAGGCAAAGCAGAGATTGAAGTACTTTCGATCGTTCGCCATGTCACTCATGCGAGCGATGATTGCCAGTAAGCCGACTGAGGCCACCACTACAATCCATCGCAAAATTGTATTCATGCCATCAAGAAACGACCAACCAGTCAAAAGACCCAGCAGATTCGGCGTTAGACGCAACGGCGTTTGTCCGTGGCCCGAAGTCGAGACTACGCTCCACGCGTATGCCGGGTACTGCAGCGCCCCTTGCCACCCGACTATTCCGAGCGAGAGCAATGTCATTGCAGACGCGGTGACCGCAAATCCAAAGATCAGTTTCCTTCCCCTCCAAAGCACGAGAATCACAACCAGCGGAATCACAAAGTGATACTTGAAGACTCCTAGCCCAAGCCAGCAGCCCGCAAGAAAGTCCGCGTCTCTAGTTAGTGCACCGAAACACAGAACAAACAGGAGAAGAAGCAAAATTGCGTCTTGCCCCTGTAGGAGGTTCGAGAAAATCGGGAAGAATGCCAGAAACGCCAAGAGCCACTCCCATGCCTGAACCCTCCTCAATGACGGGAGCGAGCGCGCCAGGAACAACGCGATACCTAATAGCATTCCTAAGTTAACGACGTTCCAGAGTGAAAACGCACAGATGTAAGGCAGAGATGTCAGTGGTAGAAAAATCAGCGCCTCAAACGGCGGGTGGATATATGGCAAAGGCCCGCGCCGAAGATCGGAATTATTGGTAAATTCCAGCTGAACCGCCTGCTGGGCCCCCGGGTAGTAGAGTTGCGCGCCGCGCCCTTCCCGCAGCATTTGTGCAGCAGTAAAAAAGACCGTAAAATCCGGGTCGCCCTTCACGATCCGACCGCGGACGCTCCACAGAAAGAAGGCGTGAATGCACAGCATGGCCACGAGAAACTGCCGGCCTACGGATCTGTAGGGTCGGGGCGAAATGAGAATAATCCTTCGACTGGTGGAAGTTACGAACGGCAGGCGATTGTATCCTGCGGGTGGGTTCCTTAACCCAACCCGCAGGACCCAAGGCTCCCGCCTAGTTACTGCCGGTAATACCAAGGCTGCAAGAATTTACCACTTTAAGCCAAGTTGCAAGGTATGATTAGCCTCAGCGTGGGCTAAGTGTTTTCGAGCGTGAGTGCACGGGCGAATCGCGAGGCGGGTGTCCTCCGGTCGGGGTATAGACTTGTGCACTGAAAATCACCATTCCACGCAATCACCAAAAAGCAGGAAGGAGAACGAGTATGGAGCTTTTGCGCAATCTTTGGCGCGAACAGGAAGGGCAGGACATCGCAGAATATGCGGTGATGCTGGCGGTTATCCTGGTCATTGTCGTTGGAACCGTGCGGTTAATCGGCTCCAACGCTAACAATGTGTTCTCCAACGTCGCCAGCGCCATCCAGTAAGATCCTTTTTGGATCGTGGGCGCATGCGCTCACGCTTCAAGGGGGGAAATCGTCGTAGGTTCTGGTTCTGAGGGAGCAACATGAACCGCACACGTCTGTTGATGATTGGGGTCCTCGCGCTGGCACTCGGCCTCTTTGCGAGTGTGTACGTCTACAAGAACATGCAGTTGCGAGCCGGCGCCGGGAACGAACCCGGTATTGACGTTATCGTTGCGGCTAACGATCTGCAGGTCGGCGCCAAAGTGAGTGAGCGCGACATTAAGATCATCAGAATTCCTGCGAGTGAGTTGCCTACGGGGGCACCACGCAGGAAGAGCGACGTTCTCGACCATGGCGTCATTCTTCCGATTACCAAGGGAGACTTCATTCTGTCCACTAAACTGGCTGGCGAGAATGCCGGCGCGGGCCTCCCTGCGCTGATCCCTCCAGGATTGCGCGCGGTCTCAGTCAGGGTTAACGAAGTAGTTTCGGTCGCTGGCTTCGTTACACCGGGAACCCGGGTTGATGTTCTTCTAACGGGAGCACCCAACGGTGCGGGTGAACAACAGACCACGACCGTTCTACAGAACGTTGCAGTGCTGGCCTCAGGCCATACTCTGGAACGGACTGCCACTGGCGAGGCCCAAAACACTGCCGTCATCACGCTCTTGGTTACGCCAGACGATGCCCAGCGCTTGACGCTCGCCAGTTCTGAGGGACACATTCAACTCTCGTTACGCAATCCTCTCGACACGAAGGCCGAGGAGGTACCAGCCTCGAATGCGAGAGGGCTATACAAGGGCATGCCTGCTCCCCCCAGCACTACGCCGTCTCCAGTTCGTCATGTGACAGCACTGAAGAAGGCGCCGACCCCAACGCCCGCGCCCACAGGCGTCAAGGTTGATGTTTACCAGGGCGATAAGAAGTCCGAGACACAATGCTCTGACGAAGGGTGCTCGTCCAAGTGATCGGAAAAAATCGGGATTGCGAGTGGTACCCTTCCGGACCGGAAATTTCCTCACAGGGAGAGGAATCTGAAAATGAATGTTCGTAGGTCGTTGCTTGGCGGTTTGTTATTGACGGCTGTCTTAGCCCTCCCCGCGTTGTCGGAAATTTTGCAGCAATCGGAAGCCCCAGGCCAGATACAAAATCCGGGGCCCACCGGCACTCAGACCACTACTCTTCCGCCTCCATCGCAGCAGCCACAGGGTTCGGCGCCTTTGCGAGTTATGGTGGGCAAGTCGCTTCTGATTAACACAACCGAGCAACTCAAGCGCGTTTCGATCACCGATCCCGCCATCGCTTTTGTTGAGGTCGTTACTCCTACTCAGATTCTGGTTCACGGGAAAGCACCGGGTGAAATTTCCCTGCTTATCTGGGACGAACTCGAGCGTTCGCGCAGCTTTGACCTTCGCGTAGATGTGGACGTTAGCGCTTGCGCGGATGAAGAGCACCGGGTCTTCCCCGACGAGCAGATCACCGTGACGCCTTCGCGAGCCGCCGTCGTTCTTTCGGGACACGTCTCGACCGAGGACGTCGCCAAGCGAGCGGGAGAATTGGCCAGCGCTTATTCTCCGAAGGTTGTTAACGTACTGACCTTCGGGCCGGTCGGTTCGCAGGAAGTACTGCTGCAAGTAAAATTTGCGGAAGTCGATCGCTCCGCCGTCACTCAGTTGGGGGTCAACTTCATTTCTACAGGCGCCGCCAACACGTTAGGCACAATAACCACGGGCCAGTTCGGAGGCTTCGGGCCACAGAGTGTGGGCCAGACGGGTGCGACAACCGGGACAGGTTCTTCCGCCGCAGCCGCCGGTACTCAGACGATCAGTAACGTACTGAATCTTTTTCTCTTCCGTCCGGACATTGATTTTGGCGCCGTAATCCAGGCGTTGGAAACCAAGAATCTGCTGGAGATTCTGGCTGAACCCAATCTGATCGCGGTCAATGGGAAGGAAGCGAGTTTCTTAGCAGGCGGTCAATTTCCCTTTCCTATCGTGCAACCAGGAGCCGGTTTCACGGCAGTAACAATATCCTTTAAGGAATTCGGCGTACGGTTGCAGTTCACTCCGGTCATCATGCCGAACGGGAACATTCATCTAAAGGTTGCGCCGGAAGTCAGCACACTCGATTTCGCGAATGCCTTGACCATCTCTGGATTCACTGTGCCCGCGCTCAGCACGCGCAAAGCAGAGACCGAATTTGAGCTACAAGATGGCCAGAGCTTTGTGATTGCGGGCTTGATGGATAACCGCGTCACCGATATTTACAACAAGATTCCCGGACTGGGCGACATACCGATCCTGGGGAATTTCTTTCGCAGCAAGAGTGCGCAAAGGAGCCATTCGGAACTCATGGTTCTTTGCACAGTGCGGCGTATTTCTCCTGGCACGGAGGCGCCCACCCTGCCTAAGAATCCACAACCGTTTATTGACAACACTCAGTTCGATAAAAAGAAGTAAGCAGGCGGTAGGGTAACAAACAGGCAATACAGCAGTTTTTGCGGGAAAATTGGGGAACCCGCAGTTATGCCCGAGCTTTCAGTCGTCATTGTCGCAACCGATAACGAGCAGCGCGCCGTGATGCAGGTGCTGGTCGATGGCACCAGCGTCGCGCGCACGGTTCATACCTGTGCAAGCTTTCCGGTTGCGGGCTCCGATCCGGTGACCCGCCGTGTTCGCGCTGCCAACCCTGACGTCACGCTCGTCGATATTCCTGCCGACAATCCACCGGTTGCGCTGCGCGCCATTGAACTCTTGCATCAGGAGATGCCCGAAGCCGCTATTTTTGCCATCGGCAATCTCAACCAACCCCAAGTCATTGTCAACGCCATGCGTGCCGGAGCGAGGGAGTTCATTGAGCGTCCCACCACGACAACAGACTTACTTGAAGCTTTTGTACGCCTCACGGCAGCGCAACGGCGCATACGCCAAGAGGGGCCACGCGGAAAGGTTTTTTCGGTCATCAACGCTAAGGGTGGAAACGGGGCGACCACCGTAGCGGTCAATCTGGCATTGGCTCTACAGTCGGCGCATGGGCAAGCCGCACTCGTTGACCTCGCGCCGCTAGGGCACGCCGCCCTCCATATGAATCTCAAGCCCGTGTTCAATGTGGCGGATGCAACTCGCAACCTGCACCGCATGGACGCTTCCCTTCTGGAAAGCTTCATGACGCGCCACAACGGTGGGTTGCAACTGCTGGCTGGGACCAACGTGCCAGCGGCAGTCGATCCTTCGACTGCGGAATTCGTTCGTTTGTTCGACATGCTCGTGACTCACTACCGTTACGTGGTGGTGGATGCTTCATCGCGCTTCGATGCTGCGAGTCGTCTTATCGCAAATCTTTCGGAAGTAGTTCTGCTGGTGGCCTGCACCGATGTGGCTTCCCTCTGGAGCGCAGCCCGCGTTCAGCAATATCTGGGAGAGAGTGGAGGTCGGGAGCGGGTGCGTCTTGTTCTGAACCGTTTCCGCAAGGTTCCCGGCTTTAGTGAGTCTGACGCCGAGGCTGCGGTGGGGGCGAAACTAATCTGGCGTGTACCCAATCAATATTTCGCCGTCTCAAGCGCGATTGACCGCGGCACACCCGTGATGGACCAGCGTTCAAGCGAAATGGCTCGCTGTTTTGCGGGACTGGCGCAGGAATTGACACGCAACGATATTGATGTGAAGCGCGAGGCGTGGTCGCTGTTTAAGTCGGTTTAGGAATTTAGGGCCTTATGGCGAACCTTCAATCGTTCGAGCGCACCGACTACCAGCAGGTAAAAGCCGACCTGCATCGCAAGATTCTAGATCGCCTCGACCTCGAAAAACTAGGGAAGACTTCCGGCGACTCTGCGCGGGACGAAGTCCTCGTTGTCATTCGGAATGCAGTAAACGGTGAAGTTGTACCTCTTAGCTTCGCAGAGCGCGAGCGCCTTTCGCGCGAAATTCTTGATGAAATCTTTGGCCTAGGCCCGCTCGAACCGCTGCTGAAGGATCACACCATCTCCGATATTCTGGTCAACCGCTTCGACCGCGTCTACATCGAGCGCGCGGGCAAGCTTGAACTCACCGGTCTGTCGTTTAAAGACAATTCACACCTGATGCAGATCATCGAGCGCATCGTATCGCGCGTCGGACGGCGTGTGGATGAATCTTCGCCGATGGTAGACGCTCGCCTTACAGACGGATCGCGCGTCAATGCAATCATTCCGCCGCTGGCCATTGATGGCCCGTGCCTTTCGATTCGGCGATTCGGACGCGAGCCCGTCACAGCCCGCCAGATGATTGAGAATCAAACTCTCACTGAATCCATGCTCGAGTTGCTCTCGGGCATGGTGAAGGGGCGGCTCAACATTCTCGTATCGGGTGGAACCGGCGCCGGCAAGACAACGCTGCTTAATGTGCTCTCTGGATACATTCCTAATACCGACCGTATCGTAACCATCGAAGATGCTGCCGAATTGCAACTCAAGCAGGAACACATCGTCCGCCTGGAGACTCGGCCGCCCAACATCGAAGGCAAAGGCGCTGTCCGGCAAAGGCAACTGGTCATTAACAGCTTGCGTATGCGTCCTGATCGCATCGTGGTTGGCGAGGTACGTGGCGAAGAGGCCTTCGACATGTTGCAGGCCATGAACACTGGCCACGAGGGCTCCCTGACCACCGTGCACGCGAACTCCCCGCGGGATGCCATGGCGCGCGTGGAAAACATGGTCTCGATGGCGAACCTCAACATTCCCGAGCGGGCCGTACGTCACCAGATTGCTTCCGCCGTTCACGCCGTTATCCAGATCGCGCGTCTCTCTGACGGCACTCGCAAGGTCACCACAATTACGGAGATCACAGGCATGGACAATGATTCCATCGGGATGCAGGATATTTTTAGTTTTGATCGCACCGGCACCGATGAAAGCGGAAAAGTTCGCGGAGTCTTCCACGCAACGGGCGTCCGGCCGACGTTCGCAGAGCGTCTGGCAACGTCGGGGGCGCGACTGCGTCCTGCACTGTTTGAATCGAAGACTGAGGTCTAAACTAGCAATATGTCAGCAGCCCTGATTGCGTTTCTGGTTTTTGTCTTCGTCGCGCTGGCGGTCTTCGCGGCGGTGTCGATCTATGATCAACGCAACGCCCGCGCCCGACTCATCAGGGAACGTCTCGCCGAGGAACGCAAAGGGCCCGAGCGCGCTCCGGACGAGGAACTGGCTCTGGTTCGCGATGAGCAACTGAGCCAGATTCCCGCTCTCGATAACCTTCTGCGCCGCTCCGCGCGTGTCTCCGCCATCCAGAAAATGCTCGAACAAGCTGGCATTGCCATGCGCGCCGGAAACTTTCTCGGAGTGTGCGCGCTGGCGGGAGTGGGTGCCTCTATCGTGGGCTACACTCTGGGTCGACGCATCGAGTTCGGATGGATCGCGTTGCTCGTCGGGTTCCTGCTTCCCTACTCGTACGCTTCATTCAAGCGCAACAAACGCTTCGAAAAATTTGAAGAGCTTTTTCCGGAGGCGATTGACACCCTCGCTCGCGCCGTTCGAGCCGGACATGCCTTCACCACCGCGCTAGAAATGATCAGCAACGAAGTAGCGGAACCTGTCTGCACGGAATTCCGCCAGCTTTACGAAGAACAGAAGTTCGGTATGCCGGTGCGGGACGCGCTGATCAACCTGACCGAGCGCATGCCGCTAGTGGACGTGAAATTCTTCGTGACCGCCGTCATGCTACAGCGCGAGACAGGCGGCAACCTCGCAGAGATCCTAGACAACCTGTCGTACGTCATTCGCGAGCGCTTCAAGATTCAGCGCCAGGTGCGCGTTTATACCGCTCAGGGACGTCTAACCATGGCGCTCCTAATGGGCATGCCCCCCATCATCGTGACCGTGATGCTCTTGCTCAATCCGGGCTTTATTCGCCCGCTGTTTTCTGATCCGATCGGCCACACGCTTCTGGTCGCCGGAATTACGCTGCAGACAATAGGCTATTTCGTCATTCGCAAGATTATTCGGATCCAGGTGTAGGCCATGTTGCTGCTGATTCTGACCATCGTTGTTTTTGTCACCGTCGTAGCGGCGGTCTTCACTCTGGGCGCGGCCGTCGTAACGCCCAGCTCAGTCCTCGGCGCTCGTTTGCGAGCTCTTGGCGGGCAGCAGCAACCCGCGGAGGTCAAACCCGCCCTCCGGGAGCGTATCGAGCAGGCGCTCGATCCCCTGAGCAAGGCTATCCCACTATCCCCTGCCGATGTGTCTCGCACGCGCGCATGGCTGATTCAGGCGGGTTATCGCGATGCCAGCCACGTGAACTACTACTTCGGCGCACGACTCTTAATGGCGGCCGCCGGATTTGCCGCAGTGGCGCTGTTCTCTGGCTTCGACAACGTATTTCTTCTTGCTGGCATCCCCGGCCTTGGATTTTTTCTTCCGCGTTTCTTTCTGAAGCGCATGATCAAAGACCGCCAGCAGCGCATTCGCCTGGGCCTGCCCGACGCTCTCGACCTCACCGTCATCTGCGTTGAAGCCGGCTTGGCGCTCGATCAGGCCCTCATGCGCGTGGGCCAGGATCTGCACCACGCACACCCGGACCTCAGTGATGAGTTCCACCTCGTCAATCTCGAAATGCGAGCCGGCAAACCCCGCGCCGAGGCGCTCCGCAACCTGGTCGACAGAACCGGTGTTGACGATATCCGTGCCCTTGTTGCTACACTAATTCAGACAGATCGTTTCGGCACCAGCGTAGCCCAAGCCCTCCGCGTGCATTCCGACTCCCTCCGCACGGAACGCCGGCAACGGGCCGAAGAACAAGCTGCAAAGACTACGATCAAGATGGTTCCCCCCTTGGTGATATTTGTTCTGCCTTCGATCATTTTTGTCACGATCGGCCCCGCGGTCATTGATTTGATCCGGGAACTGGGACCGGTTTCCGGCGGTCGCTAGAGGCAAAGCAAACCCCCGATGCGCAAATAGCGGAGCGTTTGAAATCATGGCAGTGTTTTCCCCGCAGGGGCAGGCTTTCAACCGAACCCGGCAGACGTATCTCGCCACCGCCCTCCGTGTGGCCGATACGCATTGGACCCGCCTGCGAGGGTTATTAGGGGTCGCTGTTGGTGACTTCGGTAACGGATATGGGCTCTGGATTGTCCCCTGTCACGGCGTTCATACTCTAGGCATGGGGTTCCCGATCGATGTGGTCTATCTCGATCGCGCCCTGACCGTGATCCACATCCAGAGAGATGTAAGGCCCTGGCGCTTTGCCCCTGTCCGCATGCTCGCGGCATCGGTACTGGAGCTGCCGAGTCGTACCGCTTCCGAAACTAGAACGGACGTGGGGGATAAAATTGAAATCACTACGGGGAAGGATGCTAAAGTACCGCACTCGTGATTGAGACTCTTCAACTAGAAGAACAGGCCGTCAAGCTGCCCGGCGCGCCGAAATTGCTGGTCGAGTGGTCCTCGCCCTGGCATGAGTTCGTCACGTCCATTCAGCCGGCCTTAGGCCGTTCCGAAGCTCGCCTGGCCGGTGAAGCCCCCTTCGGATTAGTTCCCTTTCGCATCATGATCCCCTCCTATTTGCTGGAGGCGCTCCTGATCTTTGCTGTGATCGTCGTGCAAGTGAAGATCGCGGAGATGCGTCCCTACGTCGCTCCCCGTTTCTCCAGCCACGACGTGATTTATTACAGTGGGGACGAGCTTCCTCGCACGGAGGATCTCGGCGGCGCTGAGTCTGGGGCCGCTGGCCGCGCTGGTGGAGAAGAAGCGCACCATCGTACTCAAACGATCAAAATTGCACGCGGCGGTTCGCTGGTGCCCCGGGTTGTGGACGCGCCCAACCTGAAACTTCCGCCGTCCCATGACGCAGTGGCAAACTTGTTGGCGATTAAGCCGAATCCAGGACCTCCACCGTCGGAAGGGTTGCGGTCGTCGCGCACGTCTCCTAATCTGGCGACCATAGTGGTCACTCCGGCTCCGAATGTGATCCATGACTACACGCGCAACGGCGTATCTCTCGACACGGTGATCGCTCCGGCTCCGTCAGTTCAGCGTGATCGCCCGGTCAGCGCTCCCAATCTCAGTGCTAGTGTCATACCGCCTGCGCCCAGCGTTTCGAACGAACATACTCTGGTTGCTCCCGCTCTGGTTCCTGCGGTGATTCCTCCGGCGCCGACCGCTTCCCGCGACCGAACTCTTACAGCCCCGTCTTTGAGCCCAGCAGTGGTCGCGCCTGCGCCGAGCTTGAATCGCGACAATTCACGCTCAACCCCAACTCTTGCGGCCAACGTGATCCCGCCAGCGCCGGGGGCCGTGAGCCGCGAGCTATCGAGTTCGCCAGTGCAGATGGCAAATGTCGCGGTCGTACCACCTCCGGTTTCTGCGCCAGAACGCACGACCACGCGCAATCCCAAACTAAGCATGCCAGCGCCTTCCGTGATTGCGCCTCCGCCCTCGGCTGATATTTCGCGAGACCTTCATCATCTAGCGAGCGGCAGCGTGCCTGATCAATCGAGAACTGTTGTTCCTCCGCCGCCAACACAAGCGGGAAGCGGATCGTTTATGAGCAGCCTGGTGGGAAAGATTTTCGGCCCGTCGGAAGTTGTGCCCCCTCCGCCGGCCGTGAACTCTAGCGGCGCAAGCGGAGGCACCGGAACTTCGTTAGCTGCAAATATCGTTCCTCCTCCGCCCACTGTCGGTGCGAGTGCGGGCGGTGGAAATCCTCGCGGCTCTCGCGGCGGTGCAGGCACGTCGCTAGGCGCCAACGTAATCGCGCCCCCACCGTCCGCAGGAATGGTCGGCGGATCGGGTACTCGCTCGACAGCTACTTCAGTCGCTCCGCAACTGGGGCCGGCTAGCGTTGTTCCGCCGCCACCTTCTCTTTCGGGAGCAGGCGGAGGCACCGGGAACAGCGGCGGCGGCGCGGGAGTTCCTGGCGGCACTTTGCTCGCGAACAATATCGTTCCGCCGCCTCCATCGATTGGCGGAGGCACTAGCGGTCTCGGCTCTGGCACAGGACGAAGAGGCACGGGTCTCGGAACTCCCATGGATGCCGGTTCCGCTATTACGCCGCCATCCTCCGGCGGTAGCGGTCCCAATGCCGGCACCGTGATTTCCAGCCAGCCCGGCTCCAAAGTCGGACTGCCCACTACCGGGGGCGCAGGTGCGCTTGCCCTCTCGCCCTCAGGAGGGGACAAAACCGGGCTCGGTGGCACTGGAGGAGGCACTGGAATCGGTCGCGGCAGCGGTCCCGGCAGTGGCCTTAACGGAGAAGGCACCGGCGCCGGAAAAACTGGAACCAGTCGTGGCTCAGATCCAAATGCACGAGGCGGTATTTCTCCTTCGGCAGGCCCCGGCGGTGCCGGTAATGCACCCGCGGGTAATCCGCCGGTGCCGGGTGTCTCCGTTAGCGGCGGAATGACGAGCGTCACGATACCTAGCTTCGGCTCCGATCCGGCGGCGGTCACACCCACTACTCCCGGGCGCTCGTCGCTCAAGCAGCGCCAGTCGTTCGACGTCGATATTGTCGCCACGGCAAACTCCGGCGGAGCATTCGAACCGTACAAGAACCTTCTGCATGGAGAAAAGCACACGATCTATCCCGAAACGTCCAGTTCACTCGGAACGGCTGTTATGGAATATGCGGACGAATCGGCGACGGGACGCGGAGCTATCAGCCCGCCGCAGGCTATTCGCAGCGAACTCCCCCAGGGGCTTCCTCACGTACGGATGGTGGTCACCTGCAAGCTCGACGCGGCTGGCAATTTAAAAAACGTGAAAGTGCTCGAGGCTGGACCTGCGGACATGACTGCCAAAGTCCTCGCCGCTCTACGCAGTTGGAAGTTCCGTCCGGCTATGCGCGGCGACAACCCTGTGGAAGTAACGGCTATTCTGGGCTTCGCCATCGATACGAACGACCGCTTCTAGCGGCCGCGGTCGATTCTGGCTGTCGGAACTCATCCATGAAATCTACTTTGAGCTTCTCCTGGCTTTCCGCCGTGAGGGTGGAATCACACCCTTTTCCGGTTGCTCGCGCTCGATCTTGTCTGTGAGCTTGTGCAGTGGGCGGTCGTTCTTCGATGACAACTGGT
>Ga0070714_100001057_pt1 | contig 19666 bp, 16 predicted proteins | sample LARL83metaG_FD_65450 | JGI IMG/M metagenome (GOLD analysis project Ga0070714, IMG submission 65450) | Corn, switchgrass and miscanthus rhizosphere microbial communities from Kellogg Biological Station, Michigan, USA - LAR L8-3 metaG | ecosystem: Host-associated > Plants > Roots > Rhizosphere ... | reverse complement strand
ACACGCCGGGCGCCACCGTGCCGCTGGCGGTCTGCACGTCCTCGCGGCTCAGGTCCACGCCGCCCACGTTCAATCCGATGTCCTGGTTGCTCTGGGCGCTGACACCGGAGAGGCTGCTCTGGGTGACGACGCCGGGGGTGTTGGCGACCGCGCTGCCGCCTTCTCCGAGCGCGGCATTGCCGGTGACGAGATAGCTCACCATCTGCGCCTGTGGCAGCGGAGGATCCGACCACAGGGTGATGCTGGGTGCCGTGAGCAGCCCGCGTACCAGCACGCCCACCTTCTGCTCCACGCTCCCGAACTTCACCAGCTCCGGATGGGAGCCGACCCGCACCGCCCGCATGTCCAGGGCGGGGTCCGTGATCGGGCCGCCGGTGAACATGAGCCTGCCGTACTCGATGGAGAGCTTCTGGGAGATGGGCAGGTTCAGGGTGTTCTTCAGCAGGTCGACCGTATAGGAGCCGTCCTGCACGTTGAGTTCGCCGCGTCCCGTGGTGGCATGCCCGGGCTCGGTCTCCGCCAACACCTCGCCGCCGATGGTGCCGGTCAGGCCGAAGCCGTCGAAGTGCACGTCATCGCCCAGTGCCACGCGCAACCGGGAGTGCAGGTGCCAGGCTTCCTCCGGCGTGCCGCCTTCCTCGCCGACGATCACCTGGTCCGGCGATACCTGCGCGGTGCCGGTCAGGTTGCGCGGCTTCAGCACCGCATGCGGCACCTGTACCGTGCCGTCCACGTGGATGTCGCGGCCATCCACCGCCACCTCGATGTCCGGGGACAGGTCCACCTGGGCTTCCATGATGTCCAGGCTGCGGAAGTCTGTGCCTTGCAACTGTCCCTTGGCGTGCCACACCTTCGCGCTGCGGTCGCCGCTGCCCTTGAAGCTCAGGGAGCCCTGACCGGAGCGCACGCTGCCGGCGAGGTCCAGGTGCCGGCCATCGCCAGCCAGGGTGAGTTGCAGCCCGCTGAGGTTGAGCCCGAGGCGCGGGATCGACACCAGTCCGTCACTCAAGGTGGTGGTGCCCTTGAACAGCGGGTCCGCCGGTGTGCCCGAGAGGCCCACGTTCAGCGAGAGGCGGCCGCTGGCCTGGCTCACCTGCGGCAGCAGTGCCGGCAGCAGTGAGAAGTCGTGCATGTCGCCGCGGATGCGGCCGCTCAAGGAAGGCTTGGCGCCGAAGTTCATGCGCGTGTCCACCTGCAGGGAGCCGCCATCCGTCAGCGTCCAGCTCATCTTGCCCACCGTGAGTCGCGGATCCGAGCGCATGTGCGCCTCGCCGCCGCTGTAGGCCAGCAGGGTCACCGGCTTGCCGCCGGTGAGGTCGCGGATGCGGCCGGGCGAGAGCCTGGCGTCCACGGCGATGCGATGCCCCTCGGCGCCGCCGCCCGCCTTGATGTCCGCGTCCAGAGTCCCGGAATATTCCAGTCCCCGCGGCAGCACCGCCGAGAGCGCAGCCAGCGGCAGGCGCTGCAACTTGCCCGTGAGCTGCCAGTTCGCGGTGCCGGCCGCGAGGCTGGCGCAGGCCTGGCTCCGGTCCTGCACCAGGCAGGCCTGCTGCACGTCCAGGGCATGGCGCGCGATGTTCACCGACCAGGGCGCCGGTGCGCGCCACTCGCCGCCGCCCTGCGGCGTCACGTCCACCTGCGCGAGCCGTCCTTGCCAGGCTGCGTCGGCGTAACTGCCGTCGCCGGCGATGCGCAGGCCGCCCCGGTCCGACTGCATCGCCACGCTGAGATGGTGCTGTTGCAGGCGGCCGTCGGCATGGGCATCGAGGTGCGGCACGCGCAGGCCCGGCAGGCTGAGGTTCACGCCCACCAGGTCGGCCTTGCCGGCGCCGTCGACACCGGCATGCAGCGACGCATGCAGGCTGTCCGCTGCCCAGCGATGCCAGGCCAACTGACGGCCATCCAGGCCGAAGTCCAGCAGGGTGGTGTGGTTGCCGCTCTCCAGGGTGCCGTGGCTGTGCAGCTCGCCCGAGGCATCCGGCCAGGCTGCGGCGAGGCTCGGCGCGTCCAACTGCCAGTGCAGCCGGTTCTGGCCGCGCGAGTCGGTGTCCACGTGCAGCACGTCCTCGCCGAGCTTCGCGTCCAGCGCCAGCGCCTGCCACTGCATGCCGGTGAACGTGGCGTCGCCGCGCGCTTCCAGGGCGTTGCCCCGCAGCGTGCCGTGCAGGGTCTCCAGGATCACCTGGGTGCGCGGCGCAGCGTGTGCGGAGCCGCCGAAGCTGCCTTCCGCATCCACCACGCCGCTAAGCTTGCCCGGCCAGGCACGGAACAACCGGCCCACGCCGGCATCCTGCACCACCGCATGGCCGCGCCAGTTGTCCACGGGCCCCCTGAGGTAACGTCCGCTCAAGGTGAGACGTCCGCCGAGCCAGCCGCCGGCGAGGCTATCCAGTTGCGCGCCGCCGACGTCACCGTGGGCGGAGAGCTGCCAGTCGCCGCCGGGGAGGGCGCGATCCATCCATTTCTTCGGCAACAGCACTGCGCCGCGCAAGCCCTGTGCCGCGGCCTGCACGGTCCAACTGTGCTTGGCGTCCCGAGCCAGCTGCAACTGCGCCTGGACCTCGGCTTTGGGCGCCACTGCACCGTCCAGCGTCGCATGCCAGTATTGCCGGTCGCCGGTGAGCGTGAAGCGGCCCTGCGGCGAGCTGAACTTGGGCGCATCGGCGGGCCAGGCCAAGGCGCTCCAGGTGCCGGTGAAGGAGGAGCGCGCGGCGGTGTCGAGACCGATGCTGCCGGCCGCGTCCAGATGTCCACCGCCTTCGAGGTCCAAGCTCAGGCTGCGGAAGCGTGCCAGGTGCGGCAGCAGGCTGGCATCGAGCCGCGCCGCCACGGGCCCCACCGGCAGGCCGCGCAGGGCAGCGTCGCCGCGAAACGCGGTGCCGTCCGGATCGCCGTGGAACTTGAGGCGGGCATCGGCGCCGTAAGCGGGCAGGCCCGCATGGATGCCGGCGAGCTCGGTGTGGCTCAAGGTCAGCGTGCCCAGCCAGTGGGGCGAAGCGAACGCATCCAGCAGGCTGCCGTCCACGGATGAGCCGTAGGGCGCGGCGAGATGGTCCCGCACCACGAGCGCGTGGGCGTCACCCTTGAGTTCGGTGTGATCCTTGAGCGTGGCCCAACCCGGCTGGCGCCAGCTCCAATCTAGATCGGCGTCCACCGCATAGTCCCGGTCGGGTGACAGCGTGATGCGGCCAGCGGCGCTCAGCACCGGCCCCTCGGCCTTGAGCTCCCGCACCACGATGCCCTCGTTGTCCACCCGCGCCGCGAAGTGCGCGGTATCGAGATGCACCCGCGGCAAGCTATCGCCGATGGCCACGTCGAGATCCTGCACCTGCACATCTTCCAGGATCAGCCGTATTGCCAGTCGGGGCATGGCCGGCATCTGCATGGGGAAGCTCACCGGCTTGCCGCTGGAGCGCCATGTCACCTGCACATGCTGCGCCTGCACCTCGCTGAGCTGGGCGCGCCCCAGCAACGAAGCCAGCGGCCGCCACTGCAGGCGCAGCGTCTCCACATGCACCTGCAAGGGACCTGAATCCCATTCCACGTCGTGCAGCAGCACCGGCCGCGCCAGCGATCCCTCGCTGGAACCGACCTTCAGTGCCCCATGGGTATGCCGTTGGACGAACCCCAGCGCCCAATGCAGCGCCCCCTCGCTGCGCAGCCAGAGCACCAGCCCGGCGGTGACGAGCACCAGCAGCGCGGCCAGCAGCATCAGGGAGCGGCGCAGCCGTCTCACAAATCCGGCCCCAGGCTGATGTGCAGCCGCACCCGGTCCAGGTCGGGACGCTTCACCGGATGGGCCAGGTCCACGCGCACCATGCCCACCGGCGTGCGCCAGCGCAGGCCGGCGCCGATGCCCTTCTGCAGCGAGGTGGTGAAACTGTTGTTGGCGTCACCGGCGTCGACGAAGGCATCGATGCCGAAGATCTTGCCGAAGAAGTGGTCCACCTCCAGGCTGCCCACCGTGAGGTCCTTGCCGCCGACGTTGTTGCCGTTCACCCGCTCGCCCAGGCTGTTGTAGCTGAAGCCGCGCACGCTCTGGTCGCCGCCGGCGAAGAAATGCTGGGTGGTAGGCAGTTCGTTGAAGCTCTTCACCGCGCTCGCACCGAGTTCGCCGCGCAGCAGCAGGCTGGTGTCATCCCCCAGCGGCAGGATCAGCTTGGCCGCCAGGTGCGCCTGCAGGAAAGTGGTGTCCGACAGCAGTGCGTTGCTGGCACCGTGCAGGTCCAGCGACACACGGTAACCTTCGGTGGGCAGCACCAGGTCGTCGGATTGCTGGCGCGAGATGGCGAAGCCCGGCATCACCAGCGTGGTGTTGACCACGCTGGCGGGCACCGCTGGCTGGCCGGGCGAGGCCGGCGTGGCCGGGATGTCGTCGCGCTCGTGGGAGAACAACAGGTACTGGTTGTCGCTCCACACGCCGCGGGCGATGGAGCGGCTCAGCCCCGCCTGGGTGGTGTAGGCCACCGCGCTGCCGAGGCTGCTCTGGCGCGCGTTGCCCAGGCTGTAGATGAACTTGTCGTTGGCAGGATCGCTGAGCGGGACGGTGTAAGCGAACAGCACCGTCTCCATCACGCTGGAGAGCTGCGCCTGGGCCGAGAAGGTATGGCCTTCCTGGTTCACGCGATGGTCCACCCAGCCGACCGTGGCGCGCGCGCGGGTGTCGGTGCCGTAGCCCAGGCCGAAGGTCCAGGAGTTGCGCGGACGCGGGCTCAGGCTGACACGGATGGGGATGCGCCGGTCCGGAGTGGCCTGGCGGCGTTGCGCCTCCACGTTCACCGAACCAAAGTAGCCGGCGTCGTTGAGCGCGTACTGCAGCTTGAGCAGCGCCGTGTCGTCGTAAGGGTCGCCGGGCTTGAACGTCACGTAGCGCTGCAGGAAGGCCGGGTCGAGGAAGTCCTGCACGAAGCTGACGTCGCCGAAGAAATAACGCGGACCGGTGTTGAACCTGAGGCTCACGTCCGCCCAGTGCTCCTGCGGGTTCACCGCCAGGCGGGTCTCGCTGAAGCGCGCGTCGATGTAGCCGCGCTGCGCCGCCAACTGCTGCAGGTTGCGCTTGCTGTCCTCGTAGGCCTTCTGGTTCAGTTGGTCGCCGGGCGCATAGGGCAATCGCGCGACATAGGCGTCGTACGCGGGGTCCCGGTCGCCTTCGCCGGTGACGACGATCTCCACGTGGCGGATGTGCACCGGCGGCGGCAGCGTGATGTGGTAGTGGGCGATCCAGTCCTCGCCCACAGGGAGGAGTTCCGCATCCACCTGCGAGTCGTAGTAGCCGAAGGGTTGCAGCGCGCGCTGGATCTCGTCCGGCGCCCGCGCGTGCAGGCGTTCCACCAGGCTCTCGCTGAGGTCTGGGGCCTGCGCGTAGCTGACGATGCTGAGGTAGGAGAGCACGTTCTTGAGCAGCGGCCCGCTCACGCCGTCCACCTGCACCGTCACATGGGGCGCGGCTTGCACGGCGCCGGCCGCCAGCAGCAGGACGAGCAGCAGCGCCAGGCGGCGCATCATCCCATCTCCAGCGCCGGCACCCGATCCGCCGGCGTGAAGCCGAACACCTGGGAGTAGAAGGCCAGTTCCGCCTGCAACACCGCCTGCAGGGTGCCGGCGCGGCGGAAGCCGTGGCCTTCCTCGGGGAAGGTCAGGCAGGCCACGGGAACTCGGTTGCCCTGCAGCGCCAGCACCATCCGCGCCGTCTGGTCCGGCAACACCACCCGGTCCTTCAAGCCCTGGAAGAACAGCACCGGCACGCGGATGGCAGAGGCGGCGTACAGCGGCGAGCGGGCGCGGTACAGGTCCCGCGCCGCGGGCCAGGGTCCCAGCAGGGTGTCGCCGTAGCGCGCCTCGAAGCGGTGGGTATCGGTCATGGCAGTCTCGAGCTCGCTGATGCCGTACTGCACGGCACACGCGCTGAACACCTGGCGGAACGCCACGGCGGCGAGCGCCGTGTAGCCGCCGGCGCTGGACCCGCTCACCGCCACCCGCCGCGAGTCTGCGAGTCCCAGCGAGGCGAGGTGCGCCACCAGCCGCACGCTGTCCTCCACGTCCTTCACGCCCCAGGCACCATCGAGGGCGCGCCGGTAGGCGCGGCCGAAGCCGGTGCTGCCGCGGTAGTTGAGGTCGGCGAAGGCGAAGCCGCGGCTGGTCCAGAACTGCACCCGCGCTTCCAGCACCGCACCGTTCATGGACGTGGGTCCGCCGTGGCAGCGCACGATCAGCGGTGGCCGCTCGGCTTCCGGCACGCCGTAGGAACCATGGCCGGGCGGGTAGTACCAGGCATGGGCTTCCTCGCCGTCGGACGTCCGGAACTGCACCGCCTGCGGCCGGCTCAGATGCTCGGCCGACCAATGGAAGCCTGCATCGCTCAGGCTGGCAGGCGCATCAGGGCTGCCGGCCACGATGCCCGGCGCCGTTTCTGCCGAACCTGCCACCATGGCGATCATGCCGTCCGCTGCGTCGAGGTGCTCGATATGGGTATAACGCGCGGCCAGCGGCGTGCGCCGACCGGTGCTGGCTTCGATGAGCGTCACCCGGCTGCGGCCCGCCTCGGTGCGTGCCGCCAGGATGCCGCCGTCCGGCAGGAAGCCGTAGGCCGACATGCCGAACAGCCATTGGGCGTAGCCGTAGTCCGCCGCATCCGGCGCCACTTCATGGGCATCGCCGCCCGCATAGCGGTACAGGTTCCAGTAGCCGCTGCGGTCGGAGACGAAGTGCAGCACGCCCTGGGGTGACCAGCGCGGCTGGAAGATGGATTCCTGCCGGTTGCCGGCCACGCTGCGCGGCGCGTGCAGTGCGCCGTCGGCCTTCAGCTCTGCGAGCCAGAGCTCGCATCCGTCCCAGGGCATCTGCGGCGGATCCCAGCTCAGCCAGGCCAGCGCGCTGCCGTCCGGTGCGAGTGCCGGCGAGCTGTAGAAGCTCGAGCCCTGCGCCAGCGTGGTGACGGTCCCGTCCATGAGTGAGACCGCCACCAACGAGTCGTGCGGTTCCTCATCCATGACTTCGCACACGGCGATGAGCCGTCGCCGGGCCGCATCCGGGACGATGTCTGCGTAGCGGCCGTGGGCCGGCGCCGTGAGACGCCGCGGCGCGTCCTGCTCCCATCTATAGATGCACTGGTCCGCGTCGTTGCAGAAGAACACACCCAGCTCGGAGACGGCGTAGGCGCCGCCGCCGTATTCGTGGGCGCGGGTGCGGACGCTGAAGGGTGGCGGCGTCAGGTCCTCGCGCCGGCCGTCCCGGTGGCGCACCAGCACCACCCGGCCGTCTTCCTCCGGCCGGCCCTCCAGCCAATACACCGCGCCGCCATGGATCCGCGGTTGCAAGAGCCTCCGCTGGGAACCTGCGGCCCGTTCCACCGTGAGAGGCGAGGGCCAACTGCCGCAGGGAGCGTGGGTCTTCATCCGTCTCCGATCTGGAAGCGGCGCGTCTCCACTTCCCGGCCCGCGGCATCGAAGCTGCGCTCGGCGAAGCGCAGTCCGCCGCGCGCCTCCAGCAGTACTACGGTGGAACAGCGGGTGCCGTACACCGGATCCTGCACGAAGGCCGCGGACACGCGCCGCTCCAGGTCCGCGCCGATGCCGGTCTCCGGCAGGCCGTGGTCGGCAGGCGTCCGGTCCGCCAGCATGCGGAACAGCGCGTCGCCGGTGACGGCGCCGGTGTCCAGCAGCAGTCTCAGGCCCGACTTGGCGGCCTGCACCTTGGGCCAAGGTGTGTCGAGCAGATGGTTGCTCAAGGCATGCACGCCGGGGGCGACCGGCGCCGGCGCCGCGCCGCCGCGGTTGGCGAAATACCAGAGCGAATCCCGGTCGCCGACGATCAGGCTGAAGCCGCCGTATTCGCCGGCATGGGACTGAAGTTGCCGCAGGTAGGCTTCCGGCGTGACATGGGTCTTGAGGAACTCCGCCGGCAGCGCGCCGCGGGAGCGAGGTGCCTTCAGCGGGTTCAGTCCCTCCCGGTAGTTCGTCACCACGGCGTAACGGCCGGCGCGGGTCACGCCCAACCAGGTACCGCCGGCTTCCAGGTCCCGTCCCGCCAGCACCTCCGGCACGTCCTCCCAGAAGCCCGCGGCGGCGGAGGCGCGCGCGTGGCGCTCGTCGCGGTTACCGGCGAGTATCAGCGAGTGATCCGGGTGAGCCTTCCAGGCCAGCGCGAGCAGGCACATGCCCGCATTATATAGAGGGCCTCACGCCCGACCCGGTTTAACGCCGCCACCGGACGCCGGTTCCGGGCGGCGCCTCGCACCGACTGCCAGCAGCGCCAGCGCGGCGAATATCAGCAGCATGCCGCCCAGCTCAGCGCGGTCCGGCCGCTCGCCCAGTTGCAACCAGCCCGCCAGCACCCCCACCACCGGGCCGGCGAGGGAGGCGAGGCCGCTGAAGGTGGCGGACAGGCGGCCCACCACGAACAGCCACATGGCCCAGCCCACGGCGGTGGAGGGGATGACGTTGTAAAACAGCGTCCAGTCCAGGGTCCAGGTCCACTGCAGCGGCGGCGAGGGCACCAGCCACGCCACCAGCACCAGCGGCACGGCACCCAGCACCATCTGCCAGGCGGTGAGGGAGAGCAGGTCCCAGGATCCGTACACCGGCGTGCGCTTGGCGATGATCACCGAGATGCCCCAGGCCATGCCCGCAGCCAGCGCCAACAGGCAACTGAACAGGTCCGGCGCCTTCTGCCAGGGTGAGAAGATCAGCAGCAGGCCGCCGCAGGCGAGACCCACCGCCGCCCATTGCACGCCCCTCAGGCGCTCGCCGAGGAAGAACGGCGCCAGCAGGATCACCCAGAACGGCATGGTATAGCCCAGCACCGCGCTCTTGCCGGCGCTGCCGGATACCAGCGCCCAGCAGATGAGGCCGATGAACAGCGTGGTCTGGAACAGGCCCAGCCACAGGGCGCGCCAGGGATGCCGCGGCCAGAAGGGCTTGCGCATGATGAGCAGCAGCGACAGCAGCGCTACGCCGCCCAGCGAGGTGCGCAGCGCCGCGAACACGAAGGGGCCGGCGTACTGCAACGCCAGCTTCATCGCCACCCAGTTGTAGCCCCAGATGAGCGTGAGGATGCCGAGCGACACCAGCGCCGCCGAGTCCGGCTGCGGGCGTGGGGCCGCCGCGCTCACCGGCCGGCCTTGTTGGGATCGGAATGCTTGAGCAGGGAGAAGGAGCGGCCCGGTTCTTCCTCGAACCAGGCCTTTATCAACCGGAAAGAGATGGACCGGCTCGGCGGCATCATCAGGCCCTGGTTCACCGAGTCGGCGATGTCGTCGCGGGAGAACCAGGCGGCGTGTTCCAGCTCGCCGTCGTTGCAGTTGATGGCAGTACTGGACGCCTCGGCGCGGAAGCCCAGCATCAGCGAGCCGGGATAAGGCCAGGGCTGGGAGCTGTGGTAGCGCGGCGCATGCACCTCGACGTCCGTCTCCTCCTTCACCTCGCGCGCCACCGCCGCTTCCAGGGTCTCGCCGTGCTCCACGAAGCCGGCGATGGTGGAGTAGCGGCCCTTCGGCCAGGAGGGCTGGCGCCCCAGCAGGCAGTGCTCGCCATCCGTCACCAGCACGATGATGGCGGGATCGATGCGCGGGAACCAGTGCATGCCGCAGTTGCCGCAGACACGCTCGTGGCCGGCGCGGGCGCCCTGCATCAGCGCGCCGCAGTGGCCGCAGTAGCGGTGCTGGCGGTGCCAGTGCACCATGGCGCGGGCATAGCCCAGCAGCGCCAGGTCCTCATAGGGCAGCAGCGCGCTCACGGAGCGCAGGTCGTCGTGGCGCGCCTCCGGCAGCACCACGTCGTTGTCCAAGCCCAGGGCGAAGCAGGGTTTGCCGTCCACCTCGCCCAGCAGGACGCAGCAGAAGTCCGCGGCTTTCAGCGGCGCCGCCGTCGCGGCGTCCAGCAGCAGGGCACGCGGCGCGCCATCGTTCCACAGGTAGGAACTCACGCCGCCGCGCACCGGCACATAGCGGGTGCCGCTGTCGGCGAGCGCGGCCGCGAGCCAGGCCGCGTCATGGCGGTGCCCGCCCAGGCGCTCGGGTTCGAAGTGGAACGGGATCCGGTCATCCATGGGGTGTCCAGCCTTCCTGCAGCGCGGCGCCCAGCAGCGAGCGCATCAGCGCCTGCAGCTTGCCGGCTTCCGCGGCGTAATAGGGTCTGGGCGGCAGTTTGCCCCATACCGGTGCGGGCCAGGCCGCATCATGCTTGTAGCGCACGATGTGATGCACGTGCAGCTGCGGCACCACGTTGCCGAGCGCGGCGATGTTGAGCTTGTCCGGCGCGAAGCCTTTCACCAGCGCCCGCGCCAGCAGTGCCGACTCGTCCCACAGCCGCGCGCGGTCGGCGTCATCCAGTGCATGGATCTCGCTGACGCCGTCCCGCTCCGGCACCAGGATGAACCAGGGGAAGTTGGCGTCGTCCATGAGCAGCAGGCGGCACAGCCCCAGCCGGCCCAGGTCGCGGCAGTCCTTGGCGAGTTGCGGGTGGAGCTGGAACATGGGGCTCTCGGTGCCGGTAATATGCGGATGGGGACGTCCCCGGCAGCATGCTAAGCTGTGACATTATTCCCTAAATCTGACGCGCCGGGGGACCACGCGCGGCATGCGAGCCCTCACCAGAGCGTTGTTCTACCTGCTGGTCGCCGTGGCGCTGACGGGCCTGTATGGCCTGTGCAACTACTTCGGTCTCTACATCAAGCTCCACTACGAGGGTCTGTCCCCGTTCTGGCCGAGCGCCGGCATCGGGGTGATGCTGCTGTGGCAGCTCGGCCTGCGCTGGTGGCCGGTGGTGGTCATCGGCGAGCTGCTGAGCAGCCATTACATCGGCCGCAGTTGGGGCGTGAGCGCGACCGGCTCCCTGTCGCAGATCGCAGAGGCCCTCACCGCGGTGGCGGTGCTGCGCTGGTTCGCGGTGGACGTCCAGTTCCCGCGCATCCGCGACGTGCTGCTGTTCGTGTTCGCGGCGACCTTGCCGGCGGCACTGCTGGGCGGCGTGACCGGCGCGCTCGGGCAGAACCTCAACGGCCTCATCACCCAGGCCAGGCTGCCGCTGCAGGCCGGCAATTGGACGCTCGGCGACTTCATGGGCATCCTAGTGGTGACGCCGTTCCTGGCGCACTGGCGGCGCTGGCCCTTCGCCGGCCCGCGCACTGCGCTGGAGTGGCTGTTCTCCATGCTGCTGATGCTGGGCGCGGTGTTCGGCATCTCGCGGCTGCCGGCCGACGTGCAGTCGAGCTTCTATTTCCTGCTGCTGCCGCTGGCGGTGCTGATCTCGGCGCGCGCCGGCGCGGCCGGCGCCAGCAGCGCCGCTATGCTCATGGCGCTGTGCGTGCTGGTGTTCAACTTGGCCGACGTGGACGCCCTGTTCAATTTCTCGGGCGTAGGCGACTCGTTCCTGGCCGCGACCCGCGTGGCCTTCGTCGCCGCCGCCAGCTTCACCGGCTACCTGGTGGCCGCGGCCTTCGCCGAGCGCCACGCGGCTGATGCCGCACTCGGCGAGGAGCAGGACCGCGCCGTGGTGACCCTGCAGGCCCTGGGCGAGGGCGTCATCTCCACCTACGCCAACGGCAAGGTCTACTTCATGAACTCGGTGGCGGAGAAGCTCACCGGCTGGCGCAGCGGCGACGCGGCGGGTCGCGCCATCGAGGACGTGTTCCCGCTGTCGCTGGCCAGCGGCGACACCGAGGAGCACACCGTGCGTCACGCGCTGGTGAACGGCGCCGCCTCCGAGATCCTCACCCGCCGCCTGTTGCGTGATCGCGCCGGCGTGCTGCGCCCCGTGGAGGGCGCCATCACCCTGGCGCGCGGCCGCGGCGGCAAGGTCATCGGCGGCGTGGTGGTGTTCCGCGACGTCTCCGAGGCCGAGCACCTGCGCGAGCGGCTGGTGCACGAGGCCACCCACGATTCCCTCACCGGGCTGCGCAACCGCGCCGCCTTCGACAAGGCGCTGCGCGAGCTCACCGCCGGCAGCGACCGCAAGCAGCGCTATGCGCTGCTGTACCTGGACCTCGACCAGTTCAAGCTCATCAACGACACCCGCGGCCACGAGGTGGGCGACAAGCTGCTCATCGAGATCACCAAGCGCCTGCGCGCGCTGGTGCACCGGCCGGACGTGATCGCGCGCCTCGGCGGCGACGAGTTCGGGGTGCTGGTGCAGGACGCCCACGAGAAGACCGTGCAGTTGCTGGCCGAGGAGCTGCGCCGTACCGTGCTCGACTACCGCTTCAAGGAGCGCGATCTCATCTTCAGCGTCGGCGTCAGCATCGGCGTGACCTTCTTCCAGCCCGGCGAGCGCGCTCCCGACGTGCTGAGCCGCGCCGACATCGCCTGCTACATCGCCAAGGCCGGCGGCCGCAACGGCATCCACGTGTACCGCAGCGACGACCGCAGCATGATGCAGCACCACTCGGACCTGGCACGGGTCTCGCAGCTCGAGACCGCCATGGACGAGGGCCGCTTCCAGCTCTACGGCCAGCGCATCGTGCGGCTCGACGGCGACGGCCAGGGCGCGCCTTTCTACGAGGTGCTGCTGCGTCTCAACGAAGGTGGCAAGGTGGTGCCGCCGTCGGCCTTCCTGCCCACCGCCGCGCGCTTCGGCTTCGCCACGCGCATCGACCATTGGGTGGTGGACCAGAGCTTCCGCTTCCTCAAGGGTAAGCCGGGCATGCGCCTCAGCATCAACCTCGACCCGCGCACCCTGGATAACCCCGACTTCTACCGCCTGGTGGGCGAGCACCGCGCCCGCCACGGCATCCGCGCCGAAGACGTGTGCTTCGAGGTCACCGAGAACGTGGCGTTCGAGCACCTCACCCGCGCCGTCGAGAGCATGCACAAGCTGTCCCAGGACGGCTACCGCTTCGCCCTCGACGACTTCGGCAGCGGCGTGGCGAGCTTCGGCTACCTGCAGAAGCTGCCGGTGCAGTACGTGAAGATAGACGGCCAGTTCGTGCAGAACTTCACCGAGGACCCGGTAAACCCGCTGGTGGTGCGCACCCTCTCGGAACTGGCGCGCATGCGCAACATCCAGTGCATCGCCGAGTGCGTGGAGAACGAGAGCACCAAGCAGCAGCTCGCCAGGCTAGGTGTCGACCTGGGGCAAGGCTTCTTCCTGCACAAGCCCGAACCCCTGGCAGCGTAAAAGCGGCCCGGGCGTTGTTGCGCTTCGGACTCGCAGTCGGTCATGCACACCAAAGAGTGCACTCCCTCCTGCTCGCCTCGCGCGCCTAGCCCGGTCGCGCTTTTACACTGGCAGGCATCCCTTATTTAGCGCCGTGGCACACCGCTTCCACGTTATTTCCGTCTGGATCCAATACGAACGCGGCGTAGTAGGTCGGCGAGTAGTTCTCCCGCAGCCCCGGCTTGCCGTTGTCCTTGCCGCCTGCTGCCAGCGCGGCCTTATGGAACGCATCCACCGCCTTGCGGTCCTTGGCGCGGAATGCCAGGTGTGCGATGGGCGTCTGGGCCGGGCCCTGGCCGGCCCAGATTGTCGAGCCCCCGTCCTGGCCCACGCCGAAGCCGCCCTCGTATTCAGAGATCAGCTTGTAGCCGAGCGGGGCGAGGGCCTTGGCATAGAAGGCCTGGGAGCGCTTGGCGTCGGTGACGCTGAGAGAGATATGGTCCAGCATGGTCGGGTCCTCGTTATGGTTGAGGCCGCCATTCCACACCCGAAATTACCCGGGCGCTTTCAAGAACTTGCAGCTGCAAGGATCTGACAGTCGCCCAAGCCCGCGCGGGCCTAAAATACCGCCATGGGATTGCAGCACCAGAACCTCTACTCAAGCCCCCTGGTCACGGTGGACGACGTGGTCTGCACCGAGGGCTGCGGCGACGGCCGCCACGAGGAGCACTGCCCGGTGGCCAGCATCGCACTGGTGCGCAGTGGCACCTTCGTGCGTCGCGACCGCCTGGGCCGCCACGTGGCTGACGCCACCCGCGTGGTGTTCTTCGATCCCGCCGAGACCTACATGGTGGACCACCCCTTGCCGGGCGGCGACCGCTGCACGGCGCTGGTGTTCGCACCCAAGGTACTGCGTGAGGCGGTGCGCCATGCCCGCGGAGAACCTGAAAGCTATTTCGATCGGTCGACGTTCCAGGGCAGCAGTGAACTGCACCTCCTGCACCGGGAGTTGCTGCTCGCCGCCCAGCTCGGCGACGGGGTCATGGTGGAGGAGACCGCACTCGCGGTGCTGCGCCTCTGCACCGAAGGCGAAAGCATGCCGCCGCTGAAAGGGGTGGCCGCGCGCCGCGCCGCGGCGCTGGCCGACCAGGCGCAGCTCCTGGTAGCGGAGAGTTTCACGGAGCGGGTCACCTTGGAGCACATCGCCGCGGAGCTCAAGGTCTCCCCGTTCCGCCTGTGCCGAGCCTTCCGCCAGGCCACTGGCGGCAGCCTGCACCAGCATCTCACGCGCCTGCGCCTGGTCACCGCGCTCCAGCGCCTGCCGGACTACCGGGACCGCCTCACCGACCTGGCGCTGGACTTGGGCTTCAGCAGCCACAGCCACTTCACCCAGGCCTTTCGCGGCTACTTCGGCCGCACGCCTTCCGAATTGGTGCGTAGCCCCGGCCTCTAGAGCCGTCACATCCCGCAGCAGCTCTAGGAGTGACAGACGGCTTCGACGTTATTCCCGTCCGGATCCAGCACGAACGCCGCATAGTAGTCGGGCGAGTATTTCTCGCGGATGCCGGGCTTGCCGTTGTCCCTGCCGCCGGCGGACAAAGCCGCCTTGTAGAACTCATCGACCTGAGCGCGTTCCTCTACCCGGAAGCTCAGGTGCGTGGGCTTGTCGATCTCCGCCTCCTGGGCCCACACCGAGGATTCGCCGTCCTCGCCGATCCCGAAGCCGCCCTCATATTCTTTGAATACGGTATAGCCCAGCGGTCTCAGGGCCTTGGTATAGAACTGCTTGGCCTTGGCGGCGTCCGATACGTTCAACGAGACATGGTCCAGCATGGCGGGCTCCTCATGATGAAGCTGGGAAGGCCGTCCATTGGACTGCGGATATTCCTGACATGCCATCGGGAGAGCGCCCCCTTGCGGCCACCTGCTCACCGCAGGCAGGTAACAGCGGCCTTACGTCGCGTGACGCAGGGTCACCCGGTTGCGTCCGCCGCGCTTGGCTTCGTAGAGCGCCGCGTCCGCTGCCGCCACCAGTTCCGACGAGGGCACGCCCCGCGCCGCCACCTGGCTCGCCACGCCGATGCTCAGGGTCACGTGCTCCGAGACTTCCGAGCTGCCGTGGGGCATGCGCAGTGCTTCCACCCGGGCGCGCAGCGATTCCGCGTAGCCGCGCGCCTGCTCGGCGTCCAGGTCCGGCAGCACCAGCGCGAACTCCTCGCCGCCGTAGCGCGCCACGAAGTCCGCCGGCCGCATCAGCCCATCTGCCAGCGCCTGCGCCACCAACTTCAGGCACTCGTCGCCGCGCAGGTGGCCGTGGCTGTCGTTGAGCGCCTTGAAATGGTCCAGGTCCACCAGCAACAGCGCCAAGGGCCGGCCGGTGCGGGTGGCCCAGCGCCACTCGTGTGCCAGCACCTCGTCGAAGCGGCGGCGGTTGGGCACCCCGGTGAGGGCATCGTAGGAGGAGAGGCGGTGCAGCTCCAGGTTGGCGCGTTTCAGCTTCTCGTTGGCCTCGGCGAGCTGGCCGTTGACGATGGCGATGTGGATGGCGCCGCCGATCTGGTCCGCCACCGCGCGGCACAGGCTCTGCACCTGCGGCGTGAAGCGCTCGCGCTCGGCGCTCTCCAGGTTCAGCACGCCGAGGGTGCTGTCGCGGTAGCGGATCGGCACCACGTACTCGGCGCGGATGTCGGGGTGGCCCACCACGTAGTCCGGGTCGCCGCTGTCGGCATACACCATCTGCGGCTCACCGGTGCGGGCACAGCGTCCGCACACGCCCACGCTGATGAGCCATTCGCCGCCGCCGGGGATGCCCAGCGTCACGTTGCCGGACATGGTCTCGATGATGAACTTGCGGCCGCTGTCGTCCAGCACCAGCACGCTGGCCGCCGCCATCTCCAGCTCCGCCGCCAGGTAGTCGGTGACCGTGCGCAGCAACGCATGCAGGTCGTCGCCCTGGGTCGCGAGCCTGGAGAGGTGGTTGAGGATCTCCATGACCCGGGTATGCTCGCGCAGCGCCGCGTAGACGCGCGCGTTGTCGATGGCGCCCGCCACCTGTTCGGCCACGCTCTCCAGGAGCGGGAGCTGTCCGCAGAACTCGCCGGAGCGGCTGCTCTCGATGTTGAGGATCGCCACCAGCGCGCCGCGGTGCCGTACCGGCACGCACAACTGGGCGCGGATGCCGTCGGTGGTCTTGAGGTAGCTCTTGGACTCGCTTACGTCGTCGTAGAGCGCCGGCTTGCCGGTGCGCGCCACCTCGCCCACCACCCCCAGGCTCAGGGGCCGGGTGAAGCCGACCGTCACCTCGGTGGGCAGCGCCGAATGCACCGCCTCGCAGATGAAGCGCTGGCCGGCCGCATCCACGGAGGCGAAGGCGATGAACTCCCAGCCGAAATGCCGGTGCAGCGCCGCGGTGACGTGGGCCAGCATCGGGCGCAGTTCCAGCTCGCCGCCCGCGATGCGGGCGATCTCGTTCATCACCTGCAGGTGACGCTGGTCGGACTGCAGCTCGGTGGCCATGGTCCCCAATGCCCTGTGCAAAGAGATGATAGTCCCGCTGCGCTCCCCGCGTCTTCGGGAGCTAGAATCCCCGCATGGCCGCGCTGATCCTGGAATCCACCCTCACCTGTCCCGCCTGCAAGCACCAGCAGCGGGAGACCATGCCCCTGGACGCCTGCCAATACCTGTGGGAGTGCCCGGCCTGCCATGCCCTGCACAAGCCCTTGCCCGGCGACTGCTGCGTGCATTGCTCCTACGGGAGCGCGCCCTGTCCCCCGAAGCAGTTGGAGCGGCAGGGCCGCGGCAAGCCGAAGTGCTGCCGCTAGCCGGTCAGTGCGCTGGCAGCAGCGGCGTCACCGCTCTCTCGAGGCTCTCCTCGGTCACCGGCGTGCTGCCGGCCCACAGCTTGGCGCGCACGACCCCCGTAGCATCGATCACATAGGTGACCGGCAGCACCCGCGGCGCGTGGAAGGCATCCGTGGCCGCCGACTCCGCCAGGACCGCGGGATAGGAGAAGGCCGCCATCACCTTGCGGACTTCCGGCTCGTCCTTCGCGTCGTCCTCGTCGAGGCCCACCAGTACCACGCCCTTGGCCGCATAGCGCTTGGCGAAGGCATCCAGCAGCGGCATCTCCTCGCGGCAGGGGCCGCACCAGGTGGCCCACTGGTTCACCACCACCACTTTGCCCTTGAGCGCCGCGAGGTCGAAAGGCTTGCCGTCGAGGGTGCTGCCCTTGAGCGCGGGCGCGGGGTCCCCCACATCCAGCGCCGCCGCGGCGGGGAGCCAGAGCAGGGCGAGGAGGGCGGCCAGGGAGGGTAGACGACGCATGAGAGACCTTGGATATTCCGCGGCGGACTATAGTGGATTGGGCTGCCGGGATAAATCCCGGAGGGCTATGCTTCAGTCTCGGAGGTAACCGCCATGCGTAGCAGTTTGTTCCCCATCGGCTGTCTATTCCCGTGCCTGGTTCTCGGTTCAGTCCATGCCGCCGAGGCGCCCGCCGCGGCCACCGCCGAAACGGTCTCGTCGACGGCCCCCGCGGGCCTGGACGTGCTCAAGGCCTACGCCGGGCGCTGGAAGGCCGAGATCCATTACCTCGACACTCCCTACAGCAAGCAGGGCGACACCTCCTACGAGTTGCGCAACGACTGCTGGCGCAGCGCGGATTACTACGCCTGCGACCAGTTCGTCGGCGGCGAGTCCAAGGCACTGCTGGTGTTCACCTGGGACGCGAATCGCGGCTATCTCAGTTATCCCATCACCCAGGAGTCCGGCACCACGCTGCATGCCGGGCATCTCATCATCAGCGGAGCGCTGTGGACCTTCCCCTGGCAGCTGACCAAGGCCGGCAAGACCACGTATTTCCACGTGCTCAACACCTGGAGCGGCCCGGACCACATCGAGTTCCGCCAGGAATACTCTACCGACGGCAGGCACTGGACGCCGATGGCCGAGGGACAGGAGACGCGCCTCGCGGACTGAAGCCTGCACGGCAGGTGGAAAACCGCTAATCTGGGCGGGCACGGCATGCTCGGCCGGCATCAGGGAGTCATCATGAAGAAGTTCGTCCTGTCGGCGGCGGCGCTGCTCGCCTCGTCCCTCGCGCTCGGCGCGGACACACCCGCCCCCTCGGCGCTGGACCGGCTCAACGTGTTCGCCGGCACCTGGAAGAGCGAGATCCAGAACTTCAAGACGCCTTACAGCGAGGAGAGCCAGGGCTCCTCGACCCTGGTGAACCAGTGCTGGAAGGCGGGCGCCTTCTTCGTCTGCAACCAGATCGTGGACGGCGTGTCCCGCGCCTTGCTGGTGTTCAGCTTCGTCGGCGGCGACACCTACAACGAGGTGGCGATCCCGGCGGCCAGCGGCCAGGGCTCCAACGGCACCGTGCTCATCGACGGCGGCGTATGGACCTTCCCGGGCGAGCAGCACAAGTATGGGCAGGTCACCTACTTCCGCACCGTGAACATCTACGACGGCAACGACAGCCTGGACTTCCGCGAGGAATACTCCACGGACCGGGAGACGTGGACTCTGATGTCCAAGGGCCACGAGACCCGGGTCAGGAACTGATCTTTTGGCGTCTGGCGGCGTGACGGCCAGGATGGCCTAACGTCGCGGTAGGGCAGGATGCCCGAGAGCGACGGGCGCTTCGGTACGAAATCAAGCCTTCAAAGATGCGGGGTGGCTACGCCACCTTCCCGGCTTCGCGTAAAAGAGAGGCGAAGATTGGGGGTGGCTATGCCACCTCCCCGGCTTCGCTCCTGCTACGCTGGCCCGCACGGCCTGTGCTTTCCTGCACAGGCGTTCGTGGCCGTCGCCACTCACCTTCGCCGGCTCGCCCGCCCGTGCTTTCCCTGCACGGGCGTCCGCGGCATGCCGCGGACCCTAGCCCGCCGCCAAAATATCTAGTTCCTGATTTGTAGTTCTGACCGCGGGACCGAGGTCACTTCTCTCATTCGCGCTTGGCGTTCAGGAACAGGTTGACGACGAACACCAGCAGCGACGCCAGCACTCCCAGCGAGCCCACCACCATCAGCGGCTCCAGCTCCGGGTGGCCGGCGAACATGCAGAGCAGGCCGGCCAGCAGCACTGGCGTGAGCAGGTTGAAGGACCAGAAGTGGATCACGCCGAGGCGGCTGCCGCCGGCCCTGGGGAAACGGTCGTAGATGAGCCCCGCGAGGCCCATGGTGGCCCAGCCCAGCAGGTTGATGTGCGCGTGCACCGGCGCGAACTGGAACTTCTGCATGGCCGCCATGCCGATGCCGAAGCTCACGCCCAGGATCAGATAGATGGCCGCGATCAGGATCCACAGGCGCGCATAGCGCGCGCCGCGCTGTTCGATGGTTTCCATTGGGCACCCCAGTGTTCTTAGGAATACCCGGAAGATAACCCTTACCGGCCCGGGCTGCAAAAGCTCGTCTCAGAAATCCTTTTCCAAGAGAAGCCACGTATGGTGGCCGCTGACCACGAAACCATGCAGCGTGTACACCTGCGGGTTGGCATTGGTCCAGGTGTGGGCCAGGGTCAGGCTCATGCCGCCGCCGAATGCATAGTTCAGCGCCAGCTTGTAGTCGGTGTAGGAG
>Ga0070714_100001056_pt1 | contig 19673 bp, 18 predicted proteins | sample LARL83metaG_FD_65450 | JGI IMG/M metagenome (GOLD analysis project Ga0070714, IMG submission 65450) | Corn, switchgrass and miscanthus rhizosphere microbial communities from Kellogg Biological Station, Michigan, USA - LAR L8-3 metaG | ecosystem: Host-associated > Plants > Roots > Rhizosphere ... | reverse complement strand
ACGAACCAGATGATCAGGTCGGCGATGACCGAGAGGATCAGCCACGGGATGAAGATCCGCAGGACATGATTGCGCCGGTCCTCCGGCGGCGCGGCGGGCGGCCGCGGCGGCGCTTCGGCGGCCATCAGCTGACCACCGTCATGTTGCCGGTCATGTACCCGATCGTCTGCATGGGACCACCAAATCCGGTGTCGAAACCACCGCCACAGGGAATCCGGCATTGCCAGAAGTAGACGCCCGACGCTCTCGGCGTCATGAAGCTGAACTGCATGGTCTTATGCGGCCCCGAGGTGCACGGCGACGTGCTGCACAGAGCCGCGGTCACGGCCGGCGTGTCCATCGGCACGTTCAGGTTGATCCCGGGGATCGAGAACGTGTGCCCGACGTTGCAGCCTGACCACGAATTCAGCACCCTGGTCGGCTTGCCGTCCACCAGCGCGATGTTGCCGATCGTCCCGGTAACCAGGCCGAAGTACGGGTTACGGGCCGGCGTGCAGCCGTCGTAGCCCAGGATGGTCATGTCCACCCGGGTCCCCGCGGGCACCGTGAACAGCGTGGTGTGCACCCACTGGCCGCTCGGGCTCCTGATGAAGTAGGAGACCCAGTCCGGCCGCTGGCTGACCGTGTTCTGCGCGTCCTCCTGCAGCATGATGTGGATCGTCTGCCCGGTGTTGGGGGTCACGCCGGCGGTGAAGTCCTCCGTCGGCGGGCCGGCCAGCAGGAAATGGGCCACCACGAACCACACGCCCGCCACCACGGCGACGAACGCAACGATGAGGGTTGTAACCCGGGCCGGCAGAGACACCAGCCACCACCTCGCTTCTATAGGCGAGCATCGCGTACCGGACAGGGCCGTTAACGCGTCCGGCACCGGAAGCTGTCTCGATGCCTGAAGGATCCTGCCGCCGTCGCAAGCCCGGCAAGGAACACCGCCCTGAATGACGAAATTGTCATGGTCAGCCGGTACACGGCGAACATGGGGTCTTCGCACGTAGTGTGCTTATTTGTAACTACAGGTTCACGTGAGATTGCGAGCAGTAATCACCCGTTTACGGGCTAGCGAGATCACCCCCAAGGGGTTTGTGCAACGGTTTGCGGAGAAGCCGGACTGGCTTGACCCGGCTGGGCATAAGGAGTACATCCTGTGCTAAGCGCCTTTGTAACGCGCCGAGGGGCGGGTCGGTCGCCACACCCCGCTGATGTGGCCAGTGCGAAGTGAAGAGCGCAATGATCACAGATCGGTCAGCCCAACCTCCCGCGGGCGGGCCGCGTATCTTGCTCGTCGACGACGAGGCGAAGATCCGTGGGTTCATCGGCCGCGCGCTGTCGGCGGCGGGTTATGAAATCGATTGCTGCGCGGGCGGCGAAGAAGCCGTCCAGCGGGCCACCCTAGGCGAGTATGGCCTGGTCATCCTCGATCTGATCATGCCCGACATGGACGGCAGGGCGGTGCTGACCGAGCTGATCAAGGCCCGGCCCGAGCAGCCGGTGCTGGTACTGTCCTGCCTGGACGACGTGCCGACCAAGGTCAGCTGCCTGGACCTCGGCGCGCACGACTACCTGACCAAGCCGTTCTCGCTGGAGGAGCTGCTGGCCCGGGTGCGGGTGCAGCTGCGCAGCGAGCCGCACCAGGCCAACGAGGTGCTCAGGGCGGGCGACCTGGTTCTCGACGTCGGCCGGCTCCAGGCCAGCATCGGGGACGGCCCCATCGCCCTGACCCGGCTGGAGTTCCTGCTGCTCAAGGAGCTCATGGAGCACGCCGGCCAGTCGGTGCGCAAAGATCAGCTGCTCGCCTCTATCTGGGGCTACGACTTTGACCCCGGCTCCAACGTCGTGGACGTGTGTGTCCGGCGCCTCCGGTCGAAGCTGGGCTTCGGCCTGATCAAGACGGTGCGTGGTGCGGGATATCAGCTCGCCTCTTAGCGGGCGATCGCGCGGCCTCGTCCTGGCCGGGCTGCGGCGGCTCCCGCGACCCGCGGTGACCGACCCCATGGCCGCCGTCCTGGCCGGGCTGCGGCGGCTGCCCCGGCCAGCACTTCCCCGGCTAGCACTGTCCCGGCTAGCACTGCCCCGGCCCGCGGTGCCCGACCTGACCTGGGTCACGCTCTGGGTCATCGGCCTCGCCTGCGTCGTGCTCTACATCCGGTGGGAGACCATCCCGTTCCACTTCATCTGGGTCGGCTTCGTGCTTCTCACGCTGTGGCTGATGACCTGGCACCTGCACCGCCGGCAGGTCGCGGACAGCGAGCGCCACCGGGTCAGTGAGGAGAACGCCCGGCTGCTGGTGGCCCAGCGCCGGTTCCTCCAGGACGCGTCGCATCAGCTCAAGACCCCGATCACGATCGCCCTGGGCCACGCGGAGCTGCTGGCCAGGGACCTCACCGACCGGGAGCAGGCCCGCGATATCCACGTGGTGGTCGGCGAGCTGACCCGGCTGAAGAGCCTCAGCGAGCGGCTGCTGCTGATCGCCGCCTCGGAGAACCCGGACTTCCTCCGGCCCGAGCCGGTCGCCCTGGACCAGTTCGTCGCCGATGTGCTGCGGCGCTGGCGGCCCACCGCGCCGCGGCGCTGGCAGCTCGGGCAGCTCGACGCCGCGATCGTGAGCGCCGACCGTGAGCGCCTGGGTCTCGCCGTGGACGCGCTGCTGGAGAACGCGGTCCAGCACACCGCCGCGGGCGATGTGGTCAGGCTGTCCGTGCGGGCCGGCGGGCGCCGGGCCCGGCCCCGCATAGTCATCGAGGACGCCGGATCCGGGATCCCCCGCACCGAGATCGGCTTCATCTTCGACCGGTTCTGGACCGGGTCGCCGGCCGAAGGGCAGGCCCGCAAGACCCGCGGCACCGGCCTCGGGCTGCCCCTGGTCCGCGCGATCGCGCACGGGCACGGCGGCGAGGTACGGGTGCGCAGCACGCCGGGGTCGGGAAGTACATTCGAGTTCGTGTTTCCCGCCGACCCGGCCAAAACCCAGCCCAGCGCCCGCGCGGCCGAGTTCCCCAGCCCCGCCCCGGCAGGCGATCCGTACGCGAACATGAGGCTGGGATGACCGGCCGCAAGCACATGCGCACCAGACTCGTGCGCCCCAGACTCATGCGCCCCGGCATCATGAGCACGGTCGCGGCGCTGCCGCTCGCTGCGATCTTGCTCCTGGCCGGGTGCAGCTCGGGGGGGTCGCCCTCGGCCGGCGCGGGCCAGCCGCTGCCCGCCGCCAGGTCCTTCACGCTCAAGGAGCTCGACCAGCCCGGCCAGCAGATCTCGCTGGCCAGCTACGCCGGGAAGCCGGTCATCATCAATTTCTTCGCGTCGTGGTGCACGCCGTGCAAGAAGGAGACCCCGCTGCTGGCCAAGTTCTACAAGAGCTCGCACGGCAAGGTAGTGATCATCGGGGTGGACGCCAACGACGAAGCGGGCCCGGCCAAGAAGTTCGTGCAGGCCGCCGACGTCACCTACCCCGTGGCCGTCGACCCGTTCCCGGCCAAGACCACCACCTCGTACGGCGTGTTCGCGCTCCCGCAGACCTTCTTCCTGAACTCCAGGCACCGCATCGTCAAGAAGATCCTCGGAGATGTCACGTTGACCCAACTCACCAAGGGCGTGGCCCTGATCGATAACCGGAACACCTCGCTGGCGGCCGGCGCCCAGGGCCAGGGCTAGCCGATGACCGGCCCCCCGAGCTCGCTGGAAGGACACGCCGGACCGCCGGCCGGCCCCCCGGGCGGCGACCCGCCCTATGTCCCGATCCGCAAGGCCCCCTGGCCCACCAGCCCCGCGTGGCCCACCCGCCGCGCCCCGCGCTGGCTGCTGCTCGCCGCGGCGCTGATCGCGGCGGGCGCCCTGCTGGTCGCGCTGGTGCACCGGCCCTCGCAGGCGCAGCGCGCGTCCGACCTGCGCGGGTTCGTGAGCGACATGACCGCCGACATCCAGTCCTGCGCCGGCGGGGTCAGGGACTCGATGACCGCGCTGCGGCAGATCCAGTCGGGGGCCAGCCACGACGTGGCCATCGCGGTCACCATCGCCAACACCGGCGCGGCCAACTGCTCGCCCGCGAACAACGAGCTGCTCGATGACCTGGAGACCTACCAGGTCACGGAGTCGCTGCACAGCTTCGGGCTGGCCGCCGTGGTGACCGGATTGGTCGATTGGGCCGCTCCCGATGCCGAAGACGTGCAAACTGACGTAGCCCGTGTGCTTTCGGCACCAACACCGCAAGCGAAAACCAAGGCGACAGCGGCGCTGCAGCAGGCCCGGCAGAAGCTGGACGCACAGCGCGCGAAGGTCTACGCGATCGTGGAGTCGGCCAGCAGGTCGCTGTCCGCCAATGTCGCACCGCCGGAACTGCCGACCTGAGGTAGCCGAGCTGAGACGTTCCCAAGCCAGATCGATGACGTGAGATGGAGAGCTGACTCCCGATGCCTGGGATGAACTCCGGTCTGAACATCGATAACTCGACGCTGGTCACGGCGTTCCGGACCGCGCTGCTGCACCAGGGCATCCTCATCCTGGCCATCTTCGCGGTGCTCGCCGTGGCCTGGGTCAGCGCGCGGGAGTGGCTGCGGCCGCCCCCGGCGGCCCGGCCAGCGGTCCCGGAACCGGCGTGGCGCGAGCTGCTGCGGATCGGCTTCGGGGTGCTCTGGATCATCGACGGCCTGCTGCAGGGCCAGCCCGGCATGCCGGCCGGGCTGCCCTCCCAGGTCATCGAGCCCACCGCATCGAGTTCCCCGGGCTGGGTGCAGCACATCGTGAACTGGGCGGGCACCACCTGGTCGTACCACCCGATCCAGGCGGGCGCGGCCGCGGTCTGGATCCAGATCGGGATCGGCGTCTGGCTGATCGCCGCGCCGCGCGGGCTGTGGTCCAGGCTCGGCGGGCTGGCCAGCGTGGCCTGGGGCCTGGTGGTCTGGGTGTTCGGCGAGGCCTTCGGCGGCATCTTCGCCCCGGGCCTGACCTGGCTGTTCGGCGCCCCGGGCGCCGTACTCTTCTACTGCGCGGCCGGCGCCCTGATCGCGCTGCCCGAGCGCAGCTGGCGGTCACCGCGGCTGGGCCGGGCCATCCTCACCACAGGCGGCGTGTTCTTCCTCGGCATGGCCGTGCTGCAGGCCTGGCCGGGCCGGGGCTTCTGGCAGGGCACGGCCCACGGCAGGCCGGGCACGCTCACCGGCATGATCAGCGACATGTCCGGCACCCCGCAGCCCGCCTGGCTGGCCGGGTGGGTACGCGGGTTCGCGTCGTTCACCGCCGCCCACGGGTTCGCGGTCAACCTGGTCGCCGTGATCGCGCTGGCCGCGGCCGGCGCGGTGCTGCTCGGCGCGGGCCTGGGCTGGCCCGGGGCGGGCCGGGTGCTGACCGCGCCGCGGGCCCGGCTGCTGCTGCTGGGCACGGTCGGCTTCGTGATCGCCTTCTGCCTGGCCGACTGGGTGCTGATCGAGGACATCGGCATCTTCGGCGGCCTGGGCACCGACGTCAACAGCATGATTCCGCTCGTGCTGCTGGTCCTGGCCGGGTACCTGGCCCTGACCGCGGCACCCGCGCCCGTGGTTGAGGCGGTCTCCGCCACGCAGCCCGCCGCGCAACCGGCCCCGGAACCGGCGGCAGAGCCAGCCCCAGAGCCGGCGCCCGCGCCCTCCGGGCCGGGCTGGCGGAGCCGGCTCCGGCCCCAGCAGATGGCCAGGGACTTCGGCTCGGCCAGCACCTGGGTGGTGCTGACCGCCTGGGCGGTGGCGATCACCGTGATCGGCGCCGCGCCGATGGCCGTGGCCCAGACCAATCCGAACGCCGACCCGATCATCGCCGAGGCGATCGCGGGCAACAGCGCCCCGCTGAACTTCCCCGCGCCCGCGTTCCAGCTGACCGACCAGAACGGCAAGCAGGTCAGCCTGGCCAGCCTGCGCGGCAAGGTGGTGCTGCTGACGTTCCTGGACCCGGTGTGCACCAGCGACTGCCCGGAGATCGCGCAGGAGTTCCGCGGGGCCAGCCAGGTGCTCGGGGCCAGCGCCAGCCGGGTGGAGCTGGTCGCGATCGTCACCAACCCGCTGTACCGCTCGGTCGCCTACACCCGGGCCTTCGACCGCCAGGAACGCCTCACCGACCTGCCCAACTGGCTGTTCCTGACCGGCAGCCTGGCCCAGCTGCGGGAGACCTGGAAGCGGTACGCGATCGAGGCCCAGATCCTGCCCGCCGGCGGGATGATCGGCCACAACGACGTCGCCTACGTCATCGACGCGAGCGGCCGCACCAGGACCGAGCTCAACTTCGACCCGGGGCCGGGGACGGCCAGCACCAAGTCGTCGTTCGCCGTCGAGCTCACCAATGCCGCCAGACAAGCCCTGAAATCTTCATCATGAACGCAACCCGACGCCTTACTGCCGCAGCCAGCGGGCTGGTCTGCGCCGGGGTGATGGTGGTGGGCTGCGGCAGCACACCCGCCCCCACCGGGCAGCCGGCGGCGCCGGTCCCGCCCCCGCTGGCCACCTCGTTCGCCGCGGGCCCGGGCGCGAGCTGGGCGGTCGTGCAGATGGGCGGCCCGGCCGCGCAGCACAACAACTTCTGGGAGCTGTTCGCGCGCCCGGCCGGCTCCGCGCGCTGGCGGCTGGTCACCCCGTCCGGCGTGGCCGACAACGGCGGCCTCGTGGTCGCCGCGGCCGGCGGTTCGGTGCTGACCGGGTTCCGGCCGAGCCAGGACCTGACCTTCTCCCCGCTCGCGGCCAGCAGCGACGGCGGCACCAGCTGGTCGCCCGCGGGCCCGCTCACCCCGGGCCTGGCGGCCGCGCCCGACGCGCTGGCGGCCACCGCTGGCGGCCAGGTCATCGCGCTGACCAAGGGCGGTGGGGTGCAGTTCGGCAGCCAGAAGAGCACCGCGTGGACCCACCTGGCCACGGTCAGGACCGTGGCCAGGACCGCGGCGGGCCGGGCCTGCGGGCTGACCGGCCTCACCGCGGCCGCGTTCAGCAGCACCGGGACCCCGCTGCTGGCCGCCGGCTGCAGCCACCCGGGAACGGTGGGCATCTTCGGCGACACCGGCAGCGGCTGGTTCCAGGCCGGGCCGGCCAGGCCAGCGTCCCTGGCCCACGAGACCATCGCGGTGGTCCGGCTGGCCGCGGCCGGCCCCGGGGTCACCGCCCTGCTGCGGGCCGGGTCAGGAAAGGACGGCAGCCTGATCGCCGCCTGGTCGCACGGGATCGGAAGCCCGTGGACCCTGTCCGCCCCGCTGCCCGTGGGCGCGCAGCGGCTGACCTCGACGGCCGTCGGCCCGGGCGGCTCCATCGGGGTCGTCCTGGGTGCCTCCCGGGGCGAGGTCCTGGCCGGCCCGGGCGCGTCCTGGCGGGCGCTGCCCGCCCTGCCCCGGTGGACGGCCACGCTCGCGCTCGGGCCGGGCGACGAGATCGACGCGATAGCCGCCCACGTCCGCACGTTCTCTGACTACTGGCTGCAGTCGGGGACATCGGCGGCCTGGACCCTGGCCCAGACGACCAAGGTGGACATCCCCTTCGGATCGTCGGGGTGACGCGGTCATGAGCTACGTCAGAGTGAGGCGGTCATGAGCTACTTCACCGAGCACTGGTCGTTCGACCCGTTCCTGATCGTCGCCGTCGTGCTGGTGATCTGGCACGAGATCGGCCTGGCCCGGCTGGCCCGCAAGTCCCGCCCGCAGCGCACCAGGCAGCGCAGGCTCCGCTCGATCTGGTTCTACGCCGGGCTGGCCGTGCTGATCATCGCGGTCGAGTCGCCCATCGACTACTGGTCCGACGCCTACTTCTTCGTGCACATGATCCAGCACCTGCTGCTGATGTTCGCGGCCCCGATGCTGATCGTGGCCGGGGCGCCGTGGCAGCCGCTGATCGACGGCCTGCCCTGGCGCACCGGGCGCAGCGCGACCGCGGGGGTCATGCGCGGCGGCTGGTCGCGGCCGCTGCGCGCGGCCGGCGGCTGGCTGCTGCGGCCCTGGGTGAGCGTGGCCGCGCTCAACGCCGCGATGCTGTTCTGGCACATCCCAGGGCTGTTCGACCTGGCCCAGAACAACTCGGCCGTGCACATCTGGCTGATGCACTCCAGCTTCCTGATCGCCGGCGTGCTGTTCTGGCTGCAGTTCATCCCGTCGCCGCCGTTCCGGATGCGGATGCCGCCCACCTCGCAGGCGATAGCGATCGTGGGCACGAACGTCACCATGTGGATCCTGGCCATGGCCATGGGGATCCTGACCTCGACGTCCTGGTACCCGGTCTACGGCCACATCCCCGGGGTGACCCTGCCGCCGTTCGCCGACCAGCAGATCGGCGCGGGGATCCTGTGGGTCTGCGGGGACTTCTGGGCCATCCCGACCCTGATCGTGGTGGTCCGCCGCATCATTAGGCAGGACGGCAGCGTCGGCACGGCGGTGGACCGCATCCTGGGACGAGGGCGCCAGCCCGCGCCGGGCGCGGCAGCGGCGGGCACGCCAGGTACCGGTGCGGCCAAGACCGGGTGGGCGAGCCGCGCCGGGCGGTGAACAGCACCCCGCTGCTATTGCGTTCAGGCGCCTATTGACTCCAGGGCCGAAGTGAACGCGGTCTCCCAGGCGGCCATGGTCCGGGTCGGCCCGGCCTCGGCGGCGGGCTTGATCCGGTCCAGCATGGCCAGGGCGCTGCGCACCACGGCGCCGGACTTGGCCGAGGTCACGCCCGCGTCGCCGAGCTCGAGCTCGTGCTGCAGGTTGTCCCGGCCGTGGCCGGGAACCACGTCGAGCAGCAGCAGCGCCCGGCCGACGGTCCTGGCCTCGGTGCAGGTGTCGCCAGAGCTGGTCACGACCAGGTCGGCCGCGGACATCAGGTCGGGTATCTGGGTGGTGAAGCCGAACGCGCGCACCCGCGGCTGGCGCTCCGCCACCGCGCGCAGGCGGCGCTCGAGCTTCTCGTTGCGGCCGGCGACCGCGAGCACGTGCACGCCCGCGTCGCCCAGCGCCTCGGCGGCCTCGGCCACCGGGCCCAGGCCCCAGGCGCCCGACATCAGCAGCACGCAGCGCTCCACCGGCGGCACGCCCAGCTGGGCGCGGGCCTGCCACTGCGGGGGCGGGTTGTAGAACGCGGCGCGCACGGCGGGCGGGATGACCAGGACCCTGGCCTCGGGCTCGAACCGGCGCACCGCGGCCTCGGCCACCACGGAGGTGACCAGGTACAGGTCCGTGTGCGGGTGCACCCACAGCCGGTGCGGGGTCACGTCGGTGCAGAACACCACGTGGGTCATGGACGGGTAGCGCTCGGCGAGCGTGCTGACCGCGGACGCGCCGGTGGCGAACACCGAGATGGCCAGGTCGGCGGGATGCTCGTCCAGGTGGGCGCGCAGCCGCGGCACGATCCGGCGCCGGGCCGCGCCGTTCGTGAGCAGCGCCAGCCGGCTCCCGGGACGCAGCGCGGAGAAGTGGAACGCGTCGAACAGGCCGGGCACCGCGAGCATGCCGCGGAACACCGCCTCGCCCGCCCGGCTGCCTCGCTTGCCGAGCAGCTGCATCGCGTCCAGCGTCTGCGTAGACCAGCCGTAGGCGCCGAGCGTGGTCGCGCACGCCTCGGCCATCACGTCATGGCCCATCCCGAGCGAACCGGAAAGCAGCACGGCGCTGCGCATGTCAGTTCCTTCGCCTAGGTTCCCTCGCCCAGCCAGGCGAGATACCGGCGCACGCCCTCGGAGAACGAGGTGACCGGCGACCAGCCGAGCAGCTCCTTGGCCAGGCGGTTGGAGATCGTCACGCCCTGGTAGTCGGCGGTGCGCGCGGGCGTGTGCTCGACCGGCACCGGGGCCACCAGGCTGCGGACGGTGTCGGCGATCTCGCGCACCGACACCGGGGTCCCGCCCTCGAGCGCCAGCGTCTGGTTGGCCGCGGCCGGGGCCAGGGCCCGGACGTGGGCGTCGGCCAGGTCCTCCACGTAGACGTAGTTGCGCTGCTGGTCGCCGGTGCCGGAGATCGTGATCGGCTGGCCGTCCAGGGCGGCCCGGACGAACCTGGCCACCACGAGCGCGTCCCGCATCCGGGGCCCGTAGGGAATGCCGTAGCGCAGGATCGTGAACTCCTGGCCGAACATCTCCTGGTAGCTGTGCATGAGCAGCTCGGCCGCGAGCTTGGTGGACACGTACACGTGGCCCGCGCTGCGCAGGTCCACCAGCGCGTCCTCGGTCCGCTCCCCCTGGCCCACGGTCGCGCCGTACACCCACACGGTGCTCGCGAGCAGCACCCGGCCGGTGCCCTGGCGGCGCGCGGCGTCGAGGATGCGGGCGACCCCCTCCACATTCAGCCGCACCGCCTGCGCCGGGTCGGCCGCCACCTCGTTGACGTCGGCGGCGCCGGCCAGGTGGAACACCGCGTCGGTGCCCTTGACGGCCGCGTCCAGCGCCTCGGCGTCGAAGATGTCGGTCGGCCGGTACTCGGCCTCAGGGTTCCGCCACAGCCCGGACTTGTCGATCACGAGCACGTCGTGACCGGCCCGCAGCAGATGATCGACCACGTGTGAACCGATGAAGCCGCAGCCTCCGGTTACCGCGACGCGCATGCCGCTATCCCCCCGCTTGCCCCGGACCGGATGCCGACAGCCTCCCGTACACGGCCGCGGCCGCGGTCAGCACCTGGTCTACCTCGTCGTCGGTCATGTCCGAGTGCACCGGCAGGCAAACATGCCGGGCGCACATGTCCTCGGCGACGGGCAGCGGCTCGCCGGTGGCGAACTCGGCCAGCACCGGCTGCTGGTGCAGCGGGACGTCGTACACCTCGCCGGCCAGCCGGACGTCGTGGCGCTCGGCCATCTCCTGCTTGAACACGGCGCGGTCCATGCCCTCGGGCAGCACCGCGATGTACTTGTAAATGTTGCTGCGGCAGCGCGGCGGCTCGGCCAGCGCCCGCAGCCCGTCCAGCTCGGCGAGCGCCTTGTCGTAGCGCGCGGCCACCTCGCGGCGGCGGGCGATGAACTCGTCCATCCGGCGCAGGTGCACCAGGCCGGTCACCGCGTTCTGCTCGCTCATCCGCCAGGCGTAGCCGTGCCGGACGTGGTGGTTGGCCCCGAACGACCCCTTGCCCTGGTCGCGGTAGATCCGGGCCTCGTCGGCGATCTCCTGCGAGCCGGTGAGGATCATCCCGCCCTCGCCGCTGGTCACGACCTTGGTCGGGTAGAACGAGAAGGCCGAGGCCACCCCGAACGAGCCCGCGAAGATGCCGTCGCAGGTTGATCCGTGCGCGTGCGCGGCGTCCTCGACCAGCACGATGCCCCGGTCCGTGCCCAGCCGCTGCAGCTCGCCGATCTCCGGCGTGATCAGCCCGCCGACGTGCACGAGCACCACGGCGGCGGTGTCCCTGGTCAGCACCGCGGTCACGGTGTCCAGGTTCAGCGCGAACGTGGCCGCGTCGATGTCGGCGAACACCGGCCGGGCCCCGGCCCGCAGCACGGCCGCGGCCGTGGCGTAGAAGGTGTTCGCGGGGACGATCACGTCCCGGCCCGCGACCCCGATCGCGCGCAGCGAGATCTCCAGCGCGGAGGTGCCCGACGAGGTCGCCACCGCGTGCTGGGCGCCGTGTGCTGCGCCGAATGCTTCCTCAAACTGCCGTGTATACGGACCCAGCGTCAGTGCCCCCGTCGCCAGTATGTCCGTTATGGCCGCTGCGATTTCCTCCCGATCCGAAGGCGGAAAGACGATGCGCGCTGCTTTGACTCCCAACCGGCACCCCTATGTGTCAGACCCATGTCCTGCTCTGCATGCGTCCTACCTGTCGCGGCCCTGCTCGCCGCGTTCCCCGTACTGCCCGTGGTGAGCCCCGTGATTCTCATCCTGAGTCCCGTGGTTCCCATGAGCACTGTCCATTCCTACCCCGCCGGTGACCCGTCCTCCTCCACCGGGACCGGTCCAGACATGACATGATCCCAGGAATGACCTGGCGCGTCCCGATGATTTGCGCGTGTCCCGCGACCGCGCCCGCGCATGACAATCCGGACATAACCCGTAATAAGCGACCGATAATGGTGGACTCTATCACCCGTGGCGAGGCCCGGTATCCGCGCTGGCCGCCGTCCCGCCGGCGGCCGCGGCGGGCGGCGGGCGCCGCTCTGGCCGCGGCCGCGGGACTCGCGGTCGCCCACGCCGGGCCCGGGATCACCGCGCTGGGGCCGGTCCGCCGGGCGCTGTTCCCCCGGCTGGCCGGGCAGGGCGCGGCCGGCCACGTGGCCCTGACCTTCGACGACGGCCCGGACCCGGCGGCGACGCCCGGCTTCGCCGACCTGCTCGGTTCCAGGGGGCTGCACGCCACGTTCTTCCTGCTCGGCTCCATGGTGGCCAAGGCCCCCGGGCTCGCGGCCGAGCTCGCGGCGGCCGGCCACGAGATCGGCGTGCACGGCTGGGATCACCGGTACCTGGTGCTGCGCGGCCCGCGGGCGACCCGGGACGACCTGACCCGGGCCAGGGACATCATCGCCAGCGCTACCGGCCGCGTCCCCACACTGTTCCGGCCGCCCTATGGGGTGCTGAGCGGGGCCGCGCTCGCCACCGCCCGCCAGCTCGGCCTGACCCCGGTGCTGTGGACCTGCTGGGGCAGGGAATGGGCGCCGGGCGCGACGCCCGAGACGGTGTTCGCCGTGCTCACCACCGGCCTGGCGGGCGGGGCCACGGTGCTGCTGCATGATTCGGACTGCACCTCCCCGCCGGGTTCGGCCCAGGCTGCGCTGGGCGCGCTGCCGATGCTGCTCGATGAGTGCGCCGAGCGCGGGCTACAGGTCGGAACCGTGGGCCAGCATCAGATCGGCTAGCCGCGTGTGTCCCGGCCCGGTGCTGGCCAGGTCAGGGGCTAGGCCGGGCTCCGGCCAGCATGAAGACGCCTCGGGCCACTGCGCGGGCCCGGGCCAGCACGACTGAGAGGCCGGCCGGGCGGACACGGGAGCTGCCCGCCCGGCCGGGGCCGGGAAGCACGGCTGGGCGGCGGGCCAGGACCTGCCCCGCGCCCCGCGGTGGGACGTTGTCATGTGGTGCGCTTGTGGCGGCTGCCTGCCACGGTACCGGCCACCCCGGTCACGCCGTAGGCCACGGCCCCGTGCCACAGCGAGGTGAACGTCCCGCCGACCAGGCCGCTGCTGCCCAGGATCACCGACAGCACGAAGACCACGATGGCCGCGGCCCCGCCGGGCAGCATCGCGAACCGCCACGGGTGGCTGCGGGCCCAGCGCATCGCCCGGCCCGCCTGCGGGCGCAGCACCGCACCGGCGCCGGCCACGGCGAACAGGGCCACCGCGCCGGCCGACAGCGAGGTGGAGAGGGCAAGGTGGCCGCCGATCAGGTGCAGGGCCAGGTCGCCTCCGGCGACGACGGCGCCCGTGGCACCGGCCATCTTCCACGGCGCGCCGGACATGGCCGCGCTGGAGACCGAGAGCTCTTCGCGCCGGGTCAGTCCCGGCTCGTCGCTGCGAGTAGGTGCCGACATCGTCTCTCCCTCAGAGTTTGGCTAGCATGCGTACTCAAGATATATCGCTTCTTGACGTTACGCTACTACTTAAGTCCGAGTCGGCGGGTCGCGCCACGGCCGGGGTGTCTCGGTGCGGGCACCGCCGGCGGCGGCGAGGGCAGCGTTGGGCTTACAGAAGTGTTGGGCTTACAGAGGAGAATCCTCAGTGGGCCTTCAGCCAACGCCCAGATCAGTGGTGCTTACTGAAGGGATGAGGCTTGCCGAGGGTGGCTACGGGGTCCCCACGGGCAGGGATGCTGGCCTGCGGCGAATCGGCGCGCGGCAAACGGGCAACTACAAACGGGAAAGTACGCTGTTCTCCGGGGCAGAGGTGATGTAGATGCAGGAAGATCAGAGCGGCAGCGAGGGCCAGCGTCCCGAGTACGTTGGCCCCTGGTCGCCGTCCGGGCGCGAGGCCGATACCTCGGCCGAGACCGGCGGAGAACGCTCGCCGTCGCCTGATGCGGAGCCGGGCCAGCCGGGCGAGACCGCCCCGCTGATCATGCCGCCCGGCGCCAGCCCCGCGGGCCAGCAGGGGGATTACACCCGGCCAGAAGGGTACGGGCAGGCCGGCCAGTACGGCCCGTCCGGCGACTACGGGCCGGGCGGCTACCCCCAGTACCAGGGCTTCGGCCAGGCAGGAAGCTCCGGTCAGCCCGGCGGCTCCGGCCAGCCCGGCGGTTACGGGCCGCCCGGTGGCTCTGGTCAGCCGGGTGGTTACGGCCAGCCCGGTGGTTACGGCCAGGGCGGCTACGGCCAGTACGGGGGTTACGGGTCAGGCGGCTACGGCCCGCCCGCGGACTACATCCAGCAGGGCCCGCAGAACAACCGGGGCCGGGCGCGCGGCCTGCTGATCTACGTCCTGGTGGCGGTCCTGGCCGCCGGGATCGGCGCGGCGTCGGTCGCGGCCCTGTACCGTCCCTCGGGCCAGTCGCCGAGCGCGAACACCGGTATCAACCCGAACTTCGGCCAGGGCAACGGGTTCGGCAACGGCAACGGCTTCGGGCAGGGCAACTCGGGCGCGAACGGGACCAGCATCAGCAACGAGCAGATGCAGCGGGTGGCCAACGCGGTCGAGCCCGGTGTCGTGGACATCACCAGCAACCTGCAGTACGTCGGGGGAACCGCCCAGGCCACCGGCATGGTCATCAGCTCCAACGGCCTGGTGCTGACCAACAACCACGTGATCCAGAACACCACCGGCCTGACCGCGACGCTGGTCTCCAGCGGCAAGCGCTACCACGCCAAGTGGCTCGGCTACGACAAGTCCAACGACGTGGCCCTGATCCAGCTGGTCAACGCGTCCGGCCTCAAGACCGTCCCGCTCGGCAACTCCTCCTCGGTCAAGCTGGGCGACGACGTCATCGCGATCGGCAACGCCGAGGGGGCCGGCGGCAGCCCGACCGTGGTGCGCGGGACTATCACCCAGCTGAACCAGACCATCACCGCCAGCGATGACCTGGGCGGCACCGAGACCCTGCACGGCATGCTGCAGACGAACGCGCAGATCGTGGAAGGCGACTCCGGCGGCCCGCTGGCCAGCACGTCCGGCAAGGTGATCGGCATGGACACGGCCGCCTCGTCCGGGAGCTTCGGCAGCAACCAGGGCTCGGACGTCGGCTTCGCGATCCCGATCAACAAGGCCCTGACCATCGCCAGGCAGATCCAGACTGGCCAGGGCAGCTCGACGATCAAGGTCGGCGCCACCGGGTTCATCGGCGTGCTGGTGCCCTCCCAGCGGGCCAGCTCGGTCACCAGCCCGTCCCAGCAGCGCAGTCTGCAGATCCAGGGCAACAACTCAGGTTCGGGCGGGCCCCCGACCCAGGCGTGCCTGCCCAACGACCAGAGCGCCGGGGTGCCCAACACGATCGCCCCGGTCAGCAGCGGCACCCTCGTCCTCGGCGACCTGTGCGGCACGCCGGCGGATCAGGTGGGCATCACCGCCGGAGACGTCATCACCGCGGTGAACGGCCGCGCGGTGAGCTCCCCCGACACGCTGACCCAGGTCCTGTCGGACTTCCGGCCGGGCAACACGGTGTCGGTCACCTGGGTGGACACCGGCGGCCAGCGGCACACCCGCAGCCTGAGCCTGATCCAGGCGCCGCCCCTGTAGCACCACCCGCCGGCCACGAAACCCCCCGCCGGTTAACCCGCCTGTCCCAGGTAAGTGGTCAATTTCGGTTGTGATCACAACCGAAATTGACCACTTATCGGCAATTCGGGAATCATGGAAGTCCGGTGCCCGGCGGCCAGCAAGGCCGCCGGTGCGGGGCGGGACATTGGCGGGCCAATGACGCAGGATTCTTCGCTGCTGCAGGTCAACGGCCAGCCCGACTCATGGCGACGGCAGCCCGCCTCCCGGCGGGCGGAGAAGAAGCTGTGGAGTGCTTTCCGGGCCGGCCAGGCTCTTGACCTGCGCCGCGACGGGAAGGCGGGCCCAAGCGGCCGGGCCGCCGCGCGCGGGACGGTGATCAGAGCCGAGACGATCGCCGCGATCCTGGCCGCCCCGCCCGGCCCGGGCGGCCACACGCGCCTCACTCTGCGCGGCGCCCGCATCACCGGCTCGCTGGACCTGAGCTACGCCCGGATCGAGCACCCCATCACGCTGCGCGAGTGCGTGTTTGACGAGCCCATCGTGCTGGCCGAGGCCCGGCTCGGCGCGCTGACCCTGGACGGCTCTGCGTTCCCCGGCCTGCACGCGCCGAACCTGGAGGTCGACGGCGATCTGGGCCTCAACCAGGTCTCCTCGTCCCGGATGGTGAATCTCACCGGCGCTCATTTCCGCCGCGACATCCGGCTGCGCGCGGCGCAGCTGAGCCAGGCGGGGGACGAGGAAGCCGCGCTAGCCGCCGACCATCTGGTGGTGGACGGCACTGTGGCCTGCCACGACGGCTTCGAGGCGGCCGGGATGGTCACCATGGCCGGCGCCCGGGTGCACGGCAGCGTCCGGCTGGATGGCGCCAGGATCACGGTCAGCGGCCGGCGCAAGATCGCGTTCTACGGCGACGGGATGACCGTCGGCCACGACTTCAACGCCCAGGGGCTGCGGGCCGAGGGTGAGATGCGGCTGGTCGATGTCAGCATCGCCAGTACGCTCGAGCTCCGGGGTGCTCACCTCAGCAACACCGACGGGGCCGCGCTGCGGCTCGACCGGGCCGAGATCATGAGCAGCGTCTACTGCGACAACGGGTTCTCCGCCGCCGGGGAAGTCGTGGCCATCGGGGCCCACGTGAAGGGCAGCGTCTACCTCAACCACGCCGAGCTCGGCCGGGCCCGGCCCGTACCCGACGCCGCCGGGGCACCCCCAGGAACGGCGCCAGGAGCCGCACCGCCGAGCCGAACGGGCGACGCGCTGCGCCTGGTGCGCACCAGGATCGACGCGGACCTCGGCTGCTGGGCCGGTTTCGTCGCGCACGGCACCGTCGACCTGTCCCGGTCGTCGGTGGGCGGCGAGCTCACGCTCCTGGTCACCGAGCTCAACGGCTACCCGACGGCCGCGGACTTCACCAACGGCCGGTTCACCGTGGTCACGATCAGCGGCGAGCCGCCGCCTGGCCTGCTCGATTTCACCAAGGCCAAGGCCGATTTCTTCAAGGACGGCGCGGCGCACTGGCGCAGCGGTGACATCATCCTCGACGAGTTCGAGTACCGCGCGATCGACATGACCCGGGTCACGGTCAGGCAGCGGGAGCAGTGGCTGCGCCGGGCCATGGCGGCCAGCCGCCGGAAGGCCGGCGGTGACCCGGACGGGTACCTGCCGCAGCCCTACGAGCAATTGGCCGAGGCGTACCGCCGGGCCGGCGACGATCACGCCGCCCAGCGCATCCAGCTGGCCAAGAACCGGCAGCGCAACCACGTAACGGGCTGGCGCCAGTGGTACAGCAAGCTGTGGAACCTGCTGCAGGACGGCCTGATCGGCTACGGCTACGCGCCGCTGCGGGCTCTCACCTGGCTGATCGTGCTGTTCGCGGCCGGCGTGCTGCTGTTCCGCTACGTCGCCACGCCGTACGCGATCGCGGACGTGCACGGCCATACCTTCACGCTGAGCGACTCGGCCGGGTACACGCTCGACCTCATCCTGCCCACGAGCGCGCTCCAGGAACGGCAGGTGTGGCAGTCGTCCAGCGGGCTCGGCGAGGTAGCCGCGGCGAGCTTGGTGGTGTTCGGCTATCTCCTCACCGCCACCGTGTTCGCGGCGGTCACGCGCGTGCTGCAGCGGAACTGAGGTGGCGGGCGCCCCGGTCAGGCTTTCAGCACATAAACCTTGCGGTGGCCCCTGGGGCAGATGATCTCGATCTCATGCTCCCTGGGCGGCAGGTATTCCTCAATGACGGCGACGGGTCCCTCCCCCGGCAGTTCCACGGTCTCGTTACACCCGGGTTCCAGGCACATTATCCTGGACATTGCTATTCACCTCGATTCTGGTGTTCCTGAGTTCCCGCTAGCCACGCCGGCGCCCGCTCCCTTGGCCTCGGTTTCCGGTCCTGTGCTTTCCGGCCCCGTGGTTTCCGGAACTGACCCGGCCGCAGCTCCCCCGTTTCTTTGCGGCATTTTCTCGTACTCGTCGGCGAACTCGACGCAGACCTGACTCTCGTCGCAGGTTCTCACGATCTCGATGGCGTTGTTGTATATCTCCTCGGACATCTCCTGCGGTTCCAGGCCAATATCCGTGGCTTCTGTTATGTCGATCGGGAAGAGATGGTGGGTGTAGCCGTACACCAGCCGGGAGGCGATCCGCTCTGATTTGCCCTGCTCGACCTGGCCGCCGCGGGCGATGAGTATCTGGGCGTACCTCTCCCCCATCTTCAGGCTGCGGCCCCACGCCCCGAAGTCCAGGGATCTGGTCTGCGACAGCATGGGGGTGATGCTGCCGATCGCGAACTTGGCCGCGGCGTCGAGCGAGTCGGTGAGGAGCAGCTTGCCCTGGGTTACCGCGGCTAGCTGCTTCAGCGCCTGGGACAGCGTGGAGAACCCGAACTCCCGCACGTAGTCAACGCTCTGGTAACAGTCGAGCGCCGAGATGTAGTCGGTGGGGTTCCTGGGGTCTCGTATCTGGGTGTCGAGCGGCCCGAGCTCCCCGAACGGCGACATGATTATCGCGGTGCCCCCGATCGCGATCAGGGTGCTGGCGCTCTTCGCCTTGCGCGGGATGTAGATGTTGAGGTTCTCGGCGTACCGGCGCAGGTACAGAACGGTGCGGAACGCGCTGTCCAGCGGGCCACCTGTGGAGTCGAGGATGACGTTGATCGTTTCCTCGGGCGGCGACTTAGGGAACCCGAACCGCTCCTGGCACACGTGCTGCACCCGGCGTTCCGTTGAGCTTCCCGGATCTCCCGGGCCGATAAGCCTGCCGATTAATACCAGGCACGGCGAGCCGCCCGCCAGTTCGGTGAATCGGCGGCCCAGATCGTGGATTCTCTTGCGCTGGCCAGAATCGATCTCACGGTAGTAGAAGGAGGCGGTGTCGGTCAGCCCGATGGCCCCCGACCCATTGCCTCCGGGAACGGCACCATTCTCTGAGATCGTCATCGTGTCCCCTAAGGTGGCCGCCTCAAGCCCACCGAGTGCGCGGCCGTGGCCCAGTCGTGGGGTCCATCCTGCCACTCATGACGCGATATGTCACTCTCTGTGACTGATTTATACGTTCCTTTGAAGCTGGCGGTCAGGCCGAAACCGCCCGACACTGCTAGCCGGAGGAGGTCTCATGATCGACGGCACGCTCATCACGGAGAGCCTGCGGACCGGGACATGCCTGGAGGGCCTGGCCCTGACCGTCCGCAAGATCAGCAGGTACCGGGCCCAGGGCACGACGCCCGCCCAGCCGGGCATCTGGACCGTCCTGGACTTCGAAGCCGACGAGGCCGCAGCGGACGGGCTCGCCCGGGCCTTCGCCGATGTCCTCGAGGACGGGCCCGGCTGGTATGTGAACTTCCAGTCCCCGACGGTCAGCTTCGTGGTGTTCCCCGGCAAGATCTTCCGCTACCCGCGGGGCGACGCGGCGGGCCGGGCCGGCGCGCAGGCTTACGGACGGGAGCTGGCGATCCCGGAGCCGCAGCTCGACTGGACGGTGTGAGCACCCGATCCCGCTGATCAGCCGATGGCCACGGCCAGGCGGCGGCTGAACCAGCGGAGCAGGTTGGCCGAGCCGTCGGCCTCCGGCGTCCCGACGAACGCGATGACCAGGTCCCGCTCGGGCGACAGGTACAGTCCCTGGCCCCCGAAACCGCCCTTGAAC
>Ga0070714_100001054_pt1 | contig 19681 bp, 19 predicted proteins | sample LARL83metaG_FD_65450 | JGI IMG/M metagenome (GOLD analysis project Ga0070714, IMG submission 65450) | Corn, switchgrass and miscanthus rhizosphere microbial communities from Kellogg Biological Station, Michigan, USA - LAR L8-3 metaG | ecosystem: Host-associated > Plants > Roots > Rhizosphere ... | reverse complement strand
GCGTTGGCTCAGGCCGAGCTCTTGCAAAGCCGTCACCGCTTCTTTTCGTCGGGACGGCCCCAGGAGTTTTTTTCGATCAGCTGCCTCATCGCGTCGTTCTCGAGGGTCAGATTGGCGACGATGCGCCGGAGCCGGCTGTTCTCGTCATCGACGGCGCGAGTGCGCGCGACCTCGCTGCTCTCCATGCCGCCGTACTTGGCCTTCCAGGCGCTGATGGTGTTCGGGTGCACGCCATGCCGTCGGCCGAGCTCGATGAACGACGCGCCGGCGTCATGCTCCTTGAGAATCGAGACGATCTGCGCCTCGGTAAACCGCGATTTGCGCATGGGGCTTCCTTTCGGCTTTTGGCCGGGAAACCCACGGTTTCAAGTGGCCCGGATTACCGGGGCAACGTCGGTGCCACGGCGTAAAGGCAGCCTTTTCGTGGCTAACGTCAATGACGCGGGAGGCCCGCCGGAGCACGTACCGATCGCCCATCGCACCGGCTCGGCGGCAGGCGCTTCTTACAGATTCCCTTCACGTTTTTCGTGGGCACTTGCCCGATCGACCCGCGCCGCGGCGCTCCCAGGCAGTAACACGCGTACGGGCCACCCAAACTATTGAAGGGCTCGCGGCGGCATGGTTCGGAACTTTTATTGCCTTGTGAGAGGTTGACCGATTAGATTAGTACGCGATGTGGGCTCCTACTGTGGCCGGAAACGGCATCGCTCGTGATACTGGCTGGGGAGCGCTCGTGCGGGTATACTTATTTGAAATTTGAGGCAAGGGAGGGGGCGAAGCCTTGGTTCGCATGGCGCACGTCCTGATCGCTTTCGCGATATTACCGTTCGTTAGCCCCGCTGCGATCGCCGCGCCGATTTCGATATCAAGTGCGTCCCCTAATGAACTGCTTTATTGCTCCTACGGGCGCATGGGCCATTGGCGTCGGCCGGGTGATTCAATAATAGTTGGAATCGCCGTCGTCGAAGTTCATGCAAACGGAAATCGTTCCGAGCGTGTGGGACAGCCCTCTCTAGTGCTGATAGGCAACACTGGCGAGCACGTTAGTATGACGCGGCTCATCACCGTGGAGAGGCTTTTTCCGCCGCAACAACCTTCGAACAACGACGCAGGGTACTATCTGTACTCTACAAACGCGACGTCATGGGATAACATGCTTTCACCGCAAGTAATCCGCTTACGTGTTCGGGTTTTATTGCCAGAATCGGCGTATGCTCTTGGGGCTGCCCAATGCCGCATATCCATAGGACCATATGTGCTCAGGGGTCCGGTTAACTCGATCTGGCCAAACGGTTGACAGCAACCAAGCACAGCGGGCGAATCGACCGGTCTTGGAACTGTGAGAACCTTACTCATAAGTTGACGCCATGAGTTGCGGTGACGCTTGCCACGCGTGCAAGTCGTACAGAGAGAAACTTGCGTAGTCAGGCCCAACTTTCAATTATGTCGATCTCGGCCGTATGTATCCCTCGATTATCACACGCCGAGCGTTGCTGATCCCGGCTTTTTGAAGAATGTTGTCCAAAGCAGCGTAATCGGATGAAACGCTTTTAGGAGAGACATCGGCGAAGACGTTTAGCGTTGCGTGAAGCGACGACATTGCCCACAAATCGATGTTATGTAGTCGCTGATAATACGCCGCCTTTGCCAGTTGCTTCTGAAATGTGGCTAAATCCGTCTCGTACTTGGCCCGCGCGCCGGTGTCGCTGACCGCAGTTGGCCGCACGCATGCCGGCAGTTGTATGCCATTTGATTCCCGCGGCGGTGCTGGGCACGAAAAGCGAGATCGCGGATCGAAGGTCGGATCATACGAGGTTTCAATCTTACTGATTATCTGCGCCCAATTGGAAACAAGTACCCGTCTTTTTTCAATGAGATTTTGTGGCGTCAATTCGTGCAAACTGACGCTACCGCCCATTAACGATACTGCGGAATAGAGGTCTTGAAGCGAATGGGACGCGGAATACCTGTTCAAGGCTTCCTGTGAAGCCGTGACGTGCCGCTGAAGTACGTCGGCCGTTTGGGCCGCAGCCGGCGAAATATTCGTCGATCCGAAGGCAATCAGCACTAGGATTGCCGTTGCCAGGTAGCGAGCGTTCAGGACCAACCATTTGAGCATAAGACTTAGCATCACGTTCTCCTTTAGAACCCGCTTGTGGCGCTGCTAACAGACGTTGAAACGCTGGCGCCACCTGTCTTAGTTAAATTGAGATTACCGCTGGCGTCCTCGGTCGCGCTTTGCGTGACAGTCGTGATGCTATACCAAATAGCGCTGTCGCTGGCAAGCGCATACTGCGTGGGAATGTACACGGTTTCGGTGCTTGTTTGTATTTGGTTTCCGGTGCATGAGCCGGAAAAATCCCAGTCTTGCGCATCCACCTTTGAACCAAATCCTGGATAATCTGAGCCGACCGCTACCGAAGTTAACGCGGTTTCGTGGCCGAGGCCATTTTCGCATATCCAAGAACCATTTGCCGAAAACGTCGCCTGCTGCTCGCGGTAATACAGCCATTGAAATGACACGGTGTCAGGCGCAAGATACACATCGGAGTACATTCCAATGTCAGCTATGTTCTGATGATGATAAACGCCCGACGCCGTGACATAAGATGACGCGGTTGGAGAGTCTATTGTATAGGTCTTCGTAAAGGGCTTACAATTGCCACTGGTGTCGCTTGCTGTTACGGACGCCGTCCCATATGTCGCGCCAGCGGTTAACGTAACGGGCGAACCGGACGCCGAATTCAGAGTAGAGCCATCGTTGGTCGTAATGCTCCAGCTGTCTGCATTTGATGAACTCAAAGTCACCTGCTCGCCCACTCCGATTTCCGTACGACTGGTGTCGGTAGGCGATATCGCTACTGTCTGAGATGTGATACTGCAAGGTGGAATTATCTCACCACCTCCGCCACCGCCGACGCAGCTCGGATCGTAAGGTGGACACCGCCCAACAACAGATTGCGGTCGTACGTCATGCGTCGGGTTGGCGCTCGTGTAATCGCGAACTACTGGAACGTCGCGGCCGCCGCTGCAAGAAGCCAATGTAACCAGCAAGCCGAGGCAGAGAAAAATCGCACGAACTCTCATTCAGTCGTTCTCCGTCAACGCAACAAACATCGCAAATGTGGTGGCGCCACGTCACAAAAGAAAACTGGAATGATCATGCCCACACCATGACGAGCGCCGCACCCAAAGGCAACCCTGGCGCCGAGTCAAACGAGAGCGCGACAATGTGAGACCCGGCGAGATTGAGAGTAGCATTTTCCAGCTGAACCCGCAAGGTTCGCAAAAAGAGATGCCTGGTCCAAAAGAATCATTTTCCAGAGAGTCGGAAGGCAAAGAGACTGTCGCCGGTTGGCGTCCCCAGTTGTTCGTTGCCGCCGGATGCAACGGCGACATACTCGTCGCCATTCAGCGCAAAAACAACTGGCGGAGCGTTGACACCAGCGCCGGTCTGAAACCGCCACAACCGCACGCCCGTTTTCGTATCGAGCGCGTCGAAGTAGCCGTTGCCTTCACCAACGAACGTAACGCCGCCGGCCGTCGACGTAGTACCACCTACGAGTCCGCCTTCGAACTCGTCCTGCCACACGATAGCGCCGGTTGCGACGTTGATCGCGGAAACCGAACTATAGATGACTCTCCATTCGCGTTCCAATTCTGCAAGGCCGTGTCTGCGTGGTTCAGGCTTAAGATGTCGCGTCGCGGTTACGATCACATAGCCAAGGCTCGAATCGAATGACATCGGCGACCATGTTGTGCCGCCAGCCCAGTCATGGTCAGCGTGGCCGGGCATGTTGATACTCGTCACATCGTTTGACTTGCGAATAAGCTTGCCATTGTCTCGATCGAGAACATAGAATAACCCTGTCTTGCCGATCTCGCCAACGGCATCAACGCGTCTCCCCAGAACGTCAACCGTCTGAAACAGGACCGGCGGCGACGCTGCGTCTAGATCCATTGTGTCATGCGGTACTTCTTGAAAATACCACTTCATGCGGCCAGTTGACGCGTCCAACGCTACGACACAATCCGTGTACAGATTATCACCAGGTCGTTGTGAGCCATCGAGGTCCGGCCAAGGGTTTCCAGTTGTTAGATATATCGTATTGCGTGCCGGATCAATCGCCGGTGTCGTCCAGATCCCACCGCCACCGTGTCGCCAAGATTCAGCGTACCAACTGCGCGCCTCAGCCGCCGCTGTGCCTTGCAAGTTACCCGTATCGGTCCTCAAACGCATTGAAGGTCCGAACCAATGTTGCGGATCTGTAGCAAACCAGCGCCAGCGCACTTTGCCGTCGTGTACGGAAAGTGCGATCAAAGAACCGCGAATACCTAGGTCGCCTCCCCCAACGCCAACGAACACCGTATTTCGATATACGACTGGCGCCATGGTTATGCTGTATCCCTGCTTGTTGTTTGCGACGCCTGTGATCCACCGCAGTGTCCCTGTCGTGCGATCGAGGGCAACCACGTTACCATCCAGCTGGCCGATTATTACGAACTTTCTTGAGACGGCAACGCCACGGTTTACGGGGCCGCAACACTGTCGAAATGCCCCCTTAAGGGGGGGACGGCTCCAGCGCAAATCACCGGTTCTCGCGTCGATCGCGAACACGCCGTCATACGCCGTTGTTAAGTACATGATCCCGTCGGTGACGACCGGGCTCGTCTCAAATGCGCCCACGACGCCGGTTTGGAATACGTATGCGGGTGCTAGTCTCGAGACATTTGCTCGGCTAATTTCCTCCAGAGGCGAGAAACGCTGCTCGCCGTAGTCGTGCCCGTAAGTTAGCCAGTCGCCTTTGTCCGGCGCAAAAGAAGCATCGATTGACGATAGAGGCTGCGAATACGTTGATGCTCGATGAACAACGTGCGAACAGCCTACGCAAAGCATAACGAAAATGCACCCGGCGTTTTTTAGCCTACGACGTTTTGCGCGAAAGCGGCCCTTCCTTTCTGACATGAGATCAACGCGACCCTCCTGTGTCATAATTTGAGTTTTCGCCAAATTCAAAATGTTCTCCCGGACGCAATGCCATCGTCACATTGTGTCTTCTGGCTTTAGCTGGCGGTAGAAGTCCGAAACGTCTGGACCACCAGCGGTATGCCATTTTCGATGCAGCAGGATCCAATCGGCCTTGAACTTTTTCGCGGCGCCTGTAATCTCGAACGAGCGCCAACATATTGGCGCTCCGACTTTTCGCCTACCTGCAGCTTTTTCTTGCGTGCACAAACGATTTCTAGTCCGTTCGCTCGAACGAAGTCGTCGCATGTGCTTCGAACAACGTAGGCAACGAGACCAATCCCGTATTTTGAGCAAGCTCGGAGTTATAGGAACCGCTAGACAGCGCTCGATGACCGGCCGCGGTAAAACATGCTCGCATAATTGTTTTGAATGTACCTTGTGGAGCCTTCGCCGGCTCACGCCGCGACTTTCGTCACGCGTCACCGAGCGCAGCCCGTCCACGAAGGTGTCGGTTGCGCCCGAGCACTCGACTTCACCGAGACCGATGAAGTGCGTAGCCGACATCTTGGCAATGAAGTCACCGACGCCTGTCGACCGACAGCGCGGTGCGGGTCTGTCGCGCGCGACTTAAGCGATCTGGTGACTAAGGGCGTATTAGTCCGCAATCCGGGCGGAAGCAAGAATACTAACTACTCACTCGCACTAGACAACCTTGAGGCGGTAAGCATAATGAGTGACCACAACACCAAGCAGCGTGTACGTATGGCGGCGAGTCGCATCCAAGATCTTGTTCAGCACCTTCTCGCTGGAGCGAACTGTACCGCTGTAACGACAAGCGTAGAAATGCCGGATATGGACCGCGGCGTCGTTCAGGCTAAAGTCATCGGCCGAGCGCAAAAGGACAAAGCGGACATAGAACTTGCGAGCGCAATCGGGATCGAAGTTCCCGGTGGCACCCTGCTGTCAAGGCCCCTGAACTCGCCACGTCAACTCGAATGCCTTTCCGCCCTTTACTCGTGCACTGGCGCAGCACTGACAATCCGTGCTCGAAAGGCTTTGCTTGATTTAGGAACGGCATGGCGGGGCATCACTCTCACATAAGAACATTGCAGTGCAGTATGGGAGATATCGAACAACCACAATGCCGATAGACCGAACCGGTTACCCGAATGGCCGCACGCTCGGGGAGATCATTGCGAGCACGCCGCCTGGAGCGCAGCGTGAATTCTTGGACAGGGAAGCGTCGATTGTCGTGGACGATATTCCTCTGCGTGACTGCACTTTTCGTAATCTAACAGAGCACCCGCAGGAGGTTAGGGGCGCGCGTTCCTTTCTGGAGGTATTAACCCTAGCACGTGGCTTAGCTTTTCTCTCTTATCGCGACGTAAGAGCACGTCGAACTCTGCACCCAGATTTTGACGTCGAGCTTGGAGCGGATCGCGAGAAGGTGAGCATTGAAGTAACTGATGCGTCGCAGACCTCCGCATATCAATCGCGCATTCAGGATTTGCGTTTACAAATTCTGGATGAAATTAGGAAAGCGCAAATTAGTCTGGACGGACGCTTGATAATGATGACATTTTGCAAGGTGCTCGCCACATCTTATGCGGCCAATTTAGGCCTGACCCCTAGATCCGCCGATGACTCGGTACCTTTTAGACGCCGCGATAAAGAAGCGTTCGTTAACGAGTTTCTAAATTGGATTCGAGCCGGCGAGCATTTGACGGATCGATCAGACCTTGTGCCGGTAGATGATCCGCGCTTTCCAGAATTAAGTCGGTGGGAAGCCGTAATAACGTGCTGCGAAATGGAAGATGCCTCGGGGGCTTTCGATTTTATGTACTTCCACGTCGGTCAGACTCACGGACAAATTGTTCAAGAGGTACACCAGCGGATCAAGAGTAAGCGGGCAAAGGCGTCGCACTACACTCGAACCGGTGAATTATGGCTTTTTATAGAAATTTCAGATCGTGCCTTCCGCGCGCGCAGAGCTCTCGAGCACCTCATCCAAAATCCGACTTCAATTGAGCCGTACGAGCTGTTGCTTGTGGTGCACGACGATTGCGCGGTCGCTGTCGATGCTAAAGCTGCCCGGCGACTGGACTTTGTTTCTTCAAATCGCGAGATGCCATTTTGGCCCCTGATTTAGCTGCCGCCGTCCTCGCACCGTGATTGAGTTCCAGCGTCGTCCAGTCGTCGTATGGTGTCCAACACAGAACGCGCACTGGAAACGGGATCCTGGACGCCTTGACTTCGCGCGAGGCGTACGGACTGCATCATGCAGGCAAACCCGAAGCAATCGTCGTGCCATTCGTCGAGCCGCAATATCAAGTCCCTAACGGGATTGTCTGGCAGACGCTTCATGCGCTCAACAAGCTCGTGCACAATGCCATACATCTCGCGCGCCTCGAGTATGTCCTCGTCGCTCGCAGTCATTAACGCTATATCGGCGTCGCCGATCGCCGGAAGGGCGGTCCGCATTTCCTGCGTCATGTCGGCGCCGACGTAATCAAATACCGCGCTCTCGCGAGCCGAATATCCGAAGCACTGCACTAGGTTCGCAAGCGCTTCATCGGACGGTGCCGATCCATTCCGCGCGAACGCGTTGCCGACGACCTCCAGCGCCTGCTGCATCACGCCATAGCTGCCGCCATACTTTTCGCGCGTGCGCGGACTACGCATGGCACGATCCGCTAGGTCCTCTGCAAACGCCACTGGACCCGTACTGTTCACGCGCAGGCGCATCGTCCGACCGACGTGCAACGCTTGCGGCAAAGCCCGCCTCAGCTTCGGCAATGGGATGTCGGCGCCGCGTAGCCACATCCGAACAACGATCGCCGCCAGCGACTCGCGCGGTCGTCGGGTCTCCAGGAATAAACGCAGCGCCTTAGCCGCTTCCGGTGGATGCAGCCATAGTGCTCCCTGGGCCTTACCTCGACCCCTTTGCCGAACGGCGGGGAGGGCGCCGGCGTTGCGCCACCGCTCCATCTGCCGTGCGGTCAAGATGTAACCCCACCGCCGTGCCTCAGCAATGAGATCCGGCGTAGTCAGCCAGTCGTCCAGTTTACAACTCCCCGTGTCCCCTGTTGGCCCTTAGACCATGCTCCGCGCACTATGGATGCACCATCAAGTAGACGAAGGGGGTGAAGGCATGCGCCGTGTCATCGTCACGGGCATTGCGGCGGCAATCGCTATCGAGCGATTCCTGGACGCGCTGCGACGGTTCTAACACCTCTCGCGGGCGGAAAGCGGCATTAATGCCGCCTTCCGCCCGGAATGCCTTGGTCAGTCAGATCACTCGACGCGCTTCAATGGAACAGAACACGCGCGGAGCGCGCCTGCGCGCTACCAGTATCGTCTACTTCTGGACAGTAGCGGCTACTTCTGAGCGGTGGCGCCCTCTTCTGAAGTTCATACCGCACTTGCGTACGCCTTCCCTCGGGCGTATAGTGGTGCAAAGTGGTGCTAAGTGGTGACCGAGGGAGGGAAGGTTGCACGCGGACCTGCCGCGCTTTACAGGCTACGTTGAGCACGCCCTGGATGACAAGGGCCGTCTCATCGTGCCCGCGCGTTTCCGCGAGCGGCTGGGCACCGGCTTCATCCTTACTATAGCCCCGCCCGACCAGTGCCTGGCCCTCTACCCGGAGGCCACGTGGGCGGAGTTCTGCAACCGGCTCGAAGCGGCTCCCCGTAAGGACGACCAATACCGGCGGTTCGTCCGTCACCTGTTCGCACACACGGACGAAGTCGCGTGCGATGCGCAAGGCCGGCTCCTCATTCCCGGGGCCCTGCGCGCGTATGCGGGCATAGACCGGGACGTCGTCTCGATCGGCTCGTTCACGCGCGTGGAGATCTGGGCCAAGGACCGGTACGCGACACACGCGGCGCCGGAGAGCGAGGTCGCGGACTTCATGGCCGATCTGGGGCTGTACTGATGCCGGAGTGGATCGATGGACCAGCATATCCCGGTGCTCTTGGAGCCGGCGCTCAACTACCTGGCGATCCGTCCGGATGGGACGTACGTCGATGCGACGTTCGGGGCGGGCGGCCACAGCCGGGCGATACTGCAGCGCTTGCAGAGCGGCCGGCTCATTGCGTTCGATGCCGACCCCGCTGCCGCGCCTCGAGCGGCGGCGATTGCCGACTCACGATTCACGTTCGTTCCGTCAAACTTTCGCGAGCTTTTACCGGCGCTCGACGATCTGCACATCGAGCAGGTCGACGGCGTGCTCTACGATTTGGGGGTTTCGTCGATGCAATTTGATGAAGCGTCTCGCGGTTTTTCATTCCGCGAATCAGCCCCGCTCGACATGCGGATGAACCCGCAGGCCGGACATAGCGCGTACGAGGTTCTGATGACGTCCAGCGAGCGCGATCTCGCGGACATCTTCTTTAATTACGGTCAGGAGCGCGCGGCCAGAAAAATCGCCCGCGTCATCGTTCAGCGGCGATCCTCGGGTACGCTTCCGAAGACGACGGTGGAGTTCGCGCAGATGATCAGCGGTATGCTGCACCGGCCGGGCCAGCGCGAACGCATCCATCCGGCGACACGCGTCTTTCAAGCGCTGCGCATCGCCGTCAACGACGAGCTCGACGCGCTGCGCGATAGCTTGGACATGGCGGTGCATCGCTTGCGCGGCGCGGGACGCGTCGTTGCCATCAGCTTTCACTCGCTCGAGGATCGCATCGTCAAGCACAAGTTCCGCGAGGACGAGCGCCTCGAGGTGATCACTCGCAAACCCGTGCTCCCCGATGAGGCGGAGATGGAACGGAATCCTCGCGCGCGCAGCGCCAAACTGCGCGCCGCCCAACGGAAGGCCAGCTAACGTGGTAGCTCCAGAACGAATTCGAGTCCGCACGGCGCGAGCGGCGACGCAGCAGCGCGTTTCGCGAAAAGCTCGCGCGCGATACTCCGCGCTTTGGCAATTCTGCGGAATTCTCGCGGTTACGCTGTGCGGCGTCATGCTCTACGTCATGCTGACCGCGCGGCTGACGAGCCTCAACTATGCCGTTGCGAAGGCCGAGCACCAGCGCAGCACGCTGCAAGGGCAAACCGCGCGGCTGGACGACGAGCTTGCCTCGCTCAAGTCGGACGATCGCCTGGCGAAGGTCGCGGCGCAGCTGCACATGCAGGATCCCACGCAGTTCGCGATGGTCTCGCTGCCGGCTCCGGCGCGCGAGCCGTCGCCTTCACGGCTCGCATTCTTCGCCGGTTTAGCCGGGCTGTTCGGCGCGAAATAGGTACGCAGCACTAGCACATGCATAAGCGGACCTTCTCGCGCGTCGGACCCCGGCGTGCGAAACTGCTGTTTTACGCGATGCTCGCCGTCTCGTTGTATTTGACGTGGCGGCTCGTCGACGTGCAGCTCGTCAAAGGCCCGATCTATGCGAAGGAAGCACTCGCGCAGCGCAGCGATACGGTAGAGGTCTTTGCGCGGCGCGGCAGCATTTTGGATCGCGAGGGCAACGTGCTCGTGCGCTCTCTTCCCTCCGAGAGCGTCTATGCAGTGCCTCACGATCTGACCGATCCGGACAAGACGATCGCGCAGCTCGAACCGATCGTCGGCAAGATCGACAAAGCCACCGCCGATTTGATGCACGATCGCCATCTGCAGTTCGTCTGGATCGCGCGCAAGATCCCGCACGATGAAGCGGACAAAGTCTCCGCGCTCAATCTGGCGGGCATCTCGCTCATCGAAGAGGACACGGGGCGGCGCGTCGACGTCGCCGGCCAAAGCGCATCGACGATTCTCGGCTTCGTCGGCATCGACGAGAACGGCTTGGCGGGCCTGGAGTACACGTTCGACGATCTGCTCAAAGGCACGTCGGGCAAAGTGACGATCGAGGCGGACGAATTCGGGCGTCCGATTCCGTTCGGCCACGAAAAGGTCGTGCGTCCGGCAAAGCCCGGACTCTCGCTCGAGCTCACGATCGATTCGTATCTGCAATTCGTCACGGAACAGGCGCTCGAGAAGCAGGTCAAGACGTATCATGCCGCCAGCGGCACGGCCATCGTGATGGATCCGAACACCGGCGAGGTTCTCGCGATGGCGAACTCTCCGCATTTCGATCCGAACAAGTATTGGAAGTATCCGCCTGACGATTATCGCGATCGCGCCGTGCAGGACGCGTACGAGCCGGGTTCCACCTTCAAACTCGTGACTGCGGCCGCCGCGCTCGAATACGGCAAAGCCACGCTCTCGCAGCGTTTTCCATCCGCCGGGCCGCTGGAGATCGGCGGACGGCGCATCTACAATGCGGTCGACGGGCTGACGCCCGATCCGAACGGCGATACGCTTGAGACCATCATCGCCGACTCGCTCAACGTGGGCGCCGCCGAGGTCGCGCTGCGCGTCGGCGGGCATGATTTCTACAAGATGGAGCAGCGCGGCGGCTTCGGGGAGCCCACGCAGATCGGCCTGGCCGGCGAAAATCCGGGAATCGTGCCGCCGCCGGACGAGTGGAGCGGAAGTTCGCTGGCGACGATGTCGTTCGGCCAAGGCGTTTCCGTAACGCCGATTGCGATGGCGCGGTTCTATTGCGCGATCGCCAACGGCGGCTTGCTGCTGCGCCCGCGGATCGTCCGCTCGATCCTGGACGCGCAAGGCAATCCGATTTACACCTATCCGGCCGAGATCGAAAATCGCGCGTTCTCGCAGAAGACCGCTGCGGAGCTGCGAAGCTTTCTGCGCGCCGTGGTCGTGCGCGGAACCGGCAACCCGGCGGCGCAAATCGCGGGCTACACCACCGCCGGCAAGACCGGCACCGCGCAGATGGTCAAGGACGGCATCTACGAGCCGGGCGCCTATGTCGCATCGTTCATCGGCATGGTGCCCTACGAGCATCCGCGCTACGTGATCTACGTCAAAGTCGAGCGTCCGGAGGGCGCGATTTACGGATCCGTGGTCGCCGCCCCGGCATTCGACGAGATCGCGAAGGCGGCAATGCTGCACGCGGGCGTGTTTCCGGCCATCGCCACGCCGAAACCGGAAATTCCCAAGGCGCGCTTGGTCCGCCCGAAGCTCGCGGAGAATCATTGACGCATGGATTCGCACGTGAGCGTCTCGCTGGAGAGTCTGCTGCGAACGCTCGCACAAAATACGCGCGTCATCGGGCCGCGGGAGAAGAGCGTGAGCGCGATCGAGATTGATTCGCGGCAGGCGCGTCCCGGTGCGCTCTTCGTCGCGCTGCGCGGCGAGCACACCGACGGGCACCGCTTCATCGCCGACGCGGTTGCGCGCGGATGCGAAGCGGTGGTTGTTGAGTCTCTCGACGCGGTGACGAGCGCAGGCAACGTGACGGTCCTCGTCGTTCCGGATTCGGCTCGGGCGCTCTCGCAGCTGGCCGATGCGTTTTACGGCTCGCCGTCGCGTGCGCTGACGGTAGCGGGCATTACCGGCACCAACGGCAAGACGACGACCTCGCAGATGACCGCGGCAATCATGAACGCGGGCGGCATGCCTGCCGGCACGATCGGCACGATCGGCGCGCGATTCGGCAAGACGGAATGGCCGCTCGAGAACACGACGCCCCTCGCACAGCAGCTCCACGAACTGCTCGCACAGATGCGCGATCTCGGCGCCAAAGGCGTTGCAATGGAGGTCAGTTCCCACGCGCTCGCGCTGCAGCGCGCCTCCGACGTGCGTTTTGCCGTCGGCGCGCTCACAAACGTGACGCGCGATCACCTCGACTTTCACAAGAGTTTCGATGCGTACGCGGCCGCGAAGCACCGGCTGTTCGAGATGGCGCCGCGTTGCGTGTTTAATGCGGATGACGCGCTCGGCGAACGCTGGGCGCGCGAGCTGCGCGGGCGCAAACCGGTGTTCACGTACGCGCTCGACGCAAGCGCCGATCTCCGTCCGCAATCGATCGACGTGCGCGCGGACGGGAGCAGCTTCGATCTCGGCGGTCAACGCTTTGCCGTGCGCATACCGGGACGCTTTAACGTCTCCAATGCGCTCTGCGCAGTCGGCATCGCACGCCACCTCGGCATCCCGGATGCGCAGAGTGCGCGCGGTTTGGAGTCGCTCGAACGCGTTGCGGGCCGCATGGAGCACGTGAGCGGCGGCGGAGTCGACGTGATCGTCGATTACGCGCATACGCCCGATGCGCTCGAGAATTTGCTGCGCGCGCTGCGTGAAACGGCGCGCGGGCGGCTTATCGTCGTCTTCGGCTGCGGCGGCGATCGCGACCGCGGCAAACGCCCGCAGATGGGCAGCATCGCGGCGCGGTATGCCGATTTTTCGTACGTCACCTCGGACAACCCGCGCACCGAAGATCCGCAGGCCATCATCGACGAGATTCTGCCGGGCGTCGGCGGTGCGCCGCACCAGGCAAATCCCGATCGGCGCGCGGCGATCGAAGAAGCCGTGGCGCAGGCGCGCCCGGGCGACGTGATTGCCGTCGCGGGTAAAGGCCACGAGAACTATCAGATCGTGGGAGCGCACGTGCTGCCGTTCGACGATCTCGCGGTAGCGCGTGAAGCGCTGGTGCATCGCGAGGCGGCGCACCGATGATGGTCACGCTCGAGCGCGCCGCCGGCGCCAGCAACGCCGAGATCCGCAACGCGCAGGCGTTTCCCAAGCAGCTGCGCGTGGTTACCGATACGCGCGCGCTGCGGCAAGGCGACACGTTTCTCGCGCTGCGGGGCGAGCGCTTCGACGGCCACGCATTCGTGCGGCAGGCGCTGGAGAGCGGCGCGTCGGCCGTCGTTGTAGAGGACGCCGCCGTCGTACCGGAAAGCGTTCCCGCGCTCGTGGTGCGCGATACCAAGCGCGCCTACATGGATATCGCCGGTGCGGCGCGCGATCTGTATACCGGGCGCGTCGTGGCGATCACCGGAAGCGCCGGAAAGACGACGACGAAGCATTTGCTCGCGCAACTGCTCGCGGCGCACCACGGAGAAGAACGCGTGCTGGCCTCGCCTGCGAACGAGAACAACGAGATCGGCGTGAGTAAGCTGCTGCTCTCGAGCGGTTCGCAGTACGAGGTTCTGGTGATCGAGATGGGCGCACGGCACGAAGGCGAGATCGCCGAACTCGTGCAAATCGCGCGTCCGCACGTGGGCGTCCTCACCAATATCGGTGAAGCGCATCTGGAGATCTTCGGATCGCGCGAGCGCCTCGCGCGCACGAAATGGGGATTGTTCTCGCAAGGCGCGCAGGCGGTGCTCAACGCGGAGGATTCCGAGTCGGCGCTTCGCGCGCCGGCGCTCGCGCAGGCGCCGCTGTGGTTCGGCACCGGCGAGCCGCGAGTTCCCGGCGTGTGGGTCGTCGACGAGCGCAGGCTGCTCGTATCGAACGGAAAGATGCAGGAGTTTGCCGTCGACGTTCGCCTGCCGGGACGCCACAACCGCCAAAATCTTGCGGGAGCGATCGCTGCGGCGCTGCTGCTCGGCGTTCCCCAGGGGCAAATCGTTGCCTCGATTCCCGCTCTGACGCTTCCCGCCGGACGCTATGAGAGCATCGCCGTGCCGGGAAAGCCGCGTTTGATCTACGATGCGTATAATGCAAACACGAGCGGCATGCTCGCGGCGCTCGACGCATTCGCAGCCGAGCAGGGCGCACGGCGTATTGCAGTGCTGGCAAGCATGGCCGAGCTTGGAAGTGATGCGCCGGCGATGCACGAACGCGTCGGCGCGCACGCGGCGCGAACCGGGGTCGACGTGCTGCTCGTCGGCGGTGATTTTGCCGAATGTATGGCTCAAGGTGCGCTCGCGAGCGGACTGCCGCGGGATCGCATCGTGCCCTTTACCGATAACGGACGTGCCGCTGCGTGGCTGCGTGAAAACGCGCAGCCGCGGGATGCCGTTCTGCTCAAAGGTTCGCGCAAATATAAAATGGAGGAGATCATTCAGGAGTTGCTCGGATGAGGAGCTTGCGTATCGAGCGGCCGGAACTGCCGCCGGGCGTCGTGGCAATTCCGGTACGCACACCGCTGGTGCATCCGGGCGACGATTTGATCGCGCTCCTCCAGCGCGCCGTGTGCGGGATTGCGCGCGCCGGCGACGTGCTGGCGATCTCCGAGACCGCGGTTGCCATCGCGCAAGGTCAAGCGGTGCCTGCCGAGTACGTGCGCCCCTCGAAGATTGCATATGCGCTTTCGCGCCGCGCCGGTGCGCTCGCCACGGTGAACCAGCCCGAGTCGCTGCAGATCGTGATCGATCAGGTCGGTGCTTGGAAAGTTCTCTACGCCTCGGTGATGCACGTCGTTGGCCGGCTCGTCGGCCGCCGCGGAATGTTTTACGAGATCATGGGTGAAGCGATCACCGCGATCGACGGCTACACCGGAACGCTGCCCCCGTTCGAGCGCATGATCGTCTTCGCTCCCCAGAATCCCGATGCGTTCTCCCAGTCGGTGTACGATCGCCTCGGCGTGGCGTGCACCGTCGTCGACGCCAATGATTTGGAGAAAGCAAAAGTGCTGGGCGCATCCGCCGGCGTGAACCGGCAGAGCGTCGAGCATGCGCTTCTCTCGAATCCACACGGCAACGGCGACGAGCAGACGCCTATCGTCGTCTTAAAATGGCGTGCCGACGGACCCAATCCGCTGTTCGCGGAGGCCGTCGCATGAACTACGGGTACGAGCTCGCCGTCCTCGCGGCGGGATTTCTCCTTGCCGCGATTGCGGGCGCGATCGCGCTGCCGCTTCTCGCGCGCCTGCAGTTTCGCCAGCACGCCTATGAAGACGCGCCGCAGACGCATCAGAAGAAGACCGGCACGCCCACGATGGGCGGCCTGGTATTCGTCGTCGCGCTGCTGCCGCTGCTCGTGTACCTGCACGACTCGGTGATGGTCGCCACGCTGCTGCTCGTTGCCGCGTGCGGCATCATCGGCTTCGTGGACGACTACACGGGCATACGGCGCGGAAAGAACGCCGGATTGCGCGCCCGCACGAAGTATCTGCTGACCGCGCTCGTCGCCGTCGCGTATCTGTGGTGGATCTCCGGCAGCGGCACGGTGCCGGTCGACGTGATCTTTCACATGCGCGGTTACGTGCTCGCCGTGCCGCATTGGCTTTGGATCGTGCTCGGGATTTTCGCCGTCACGGGAACCATTCACGCGGTAAATCTGACCGACGGCTTGGACGGACTCGTCTCGGGTACGATCGTCCCGCCGCTCGTGGTTCTGGCGGCGATCGCGTGGCGCGACGGTTCGGCGGCACCGAACGTCGCCGCGCTGCTGGGGACCGGCGCCTGTTTCGGCTTTCTGGTTTACAACCGGCATCCCGCGCGGATGTTCATGGGCGACACCGGATCGCTCGCGCTCGGCGCGCTGCTCTCCGGCGTTGCGATTCTCACCGGCGAGATGCTGCTGCTGGTTCTCATCGGCGGCGTCTTCGTCGCTGAAGCGCTCTCGGTGATCCTGCAGGTCACGTACTTCAAACGCACGGGCGGCAAGCGGATATTTCGCATGAGCCCGCTGCATCACCATTTCGAACTCGAAGGCTGGCCGGAGACCACCGTGACCGCGCGGTTCTGGCTGGCTTCGGTTCTCCTCTCCGGTCTGGGACTGGCTATTGTAAGATGAAACGATACGCACTGCTGCGGCGCCCTCGGGGAACGCACATATTAGCACGAACGTTTAGGCGCCATGAGGTTTGGGGGCCCCACGTAGTGGGGGGCGCGCAGGCTAGGCCGGAGCGCCGTTTCAAATGACACAGCATGCGACTATTCCGAACTTTGCGCAGGGTGAATCGATTCTCATCATCGGGCTGGGACGCAGCGGCGTTGCAAGCACGCAGGTGCTGCGCGAACGCGGCGTGACCGTGTACGCAACCGACGAAAAAGCGCGCGAAGATCTCTCGGAGGCAATCGCGCAGATCGAAGGACTCGGCGCGCGTTTCATCGCTCCCGCAGACGTGACGCCGCTGCTCGACGGATTGACCGGAGCCGTGCTTTCGCCCGGCGTGCCGCTCAACGGTCCGCTCGTGCGGCGCGTGCAGGACGCAAACGTTCCGGTCTTCAGCGAGATCGAAGTCGCGTACCGTTTGTGCAAGGCGCCCATCGTCGCCGTGACCGGCACGAAGGGCAAATCGACCACGACCTCCCTCATCGGACACCTGTTCCACTCGTGTGGCCGGACCGTCCACGTCGGCGGCAACATCGGCAATCCGCTCATTCGTGAGGTGCTCGACGCCAAGCCGCAGGACTGGGTCATCGCTGAAGTCTCATCGTTTCAACTCGAGTCCATCCGTTCGTTCCGTCCGCGCATCTCGGTGATTTTGAACATCTCCGCAGATCATTTGGATCGCTACTACTCGATGGACGAGTATGCGGAAGCCAAATTCCGCATCTTCGCAAATCAGAACGAGCAGGATTACTTCGTAGGAAATCTCGACGACGAACGCGTCCGGCAGCTGCACTGGCATTCGGGCGAGGTGCGCGTGCACGCGCGCCAAATGTGGTTCACGCTCGCAGAGCACCACGAGCATGCGACGATGTATCTGCGCGGCGACTCCATCATCTATACGCCGGTGCACGGCGACCCACGGCCCGTTGAAGTGCTTCGCGTCGACGAGATTCCGCTCGCCGGACGCCACAACGTGCAAAACGTCATGGCCGCGCTGCTCGCGGCGCTTGCGGCGGATCTCGATCGCGAAGCGCTGCGCGACGCCGTGAAGTCTTTTAGCGCGATGGCGCACCGTCTGCAGCCGGTCGGCGACGTCGGCGGCGTGCTCTTCGTGGACGACTCGAAGGCGACCAACCCCGGCTCGGTCATTGCGGCGCTCGAAGCCTACGATCGCCCAATCGTACTTATTGCCGGAGGCAAGTCGAAGAACACCGATTTCACGGAGCTCGGCGGAGCCATCGACCAGCACGCGAAGGCGCTCGTTGCAATCGGCGAAGCGGCGGACGAGATTGCCTCGCACGTCTCTCGCGCGCGCGTCGAGCGCGCCGGCTCGATGGTCGACGCGGTCCGCCGCGCGCAAGCGCTGGCCCAGGCAGGCGACGTCGTCCTGCTCTCGCCGGCATGCGCGTCGTTCGACATGTTTCGTTCCGCCGAGGATCGCGGCGAGAAGTTCACCGCCGCGGTGCGCGGCCTCTCGGAGACCGCGAAGCTGTGAGAGCCGCGCTGAGCGCGAAACGGCCGATCTCGCCGGCGCGCGCCGAAGCGCCGCGTCCGTTCGTTGCCGCGCCGCCGGATACGCTGCTCTTCGGCGCCGTCGCCAGTTTGGTGGCGATCGGCCTGGTCATGATCTTCAGCGCATCGAGCGCGCAGGCATACGCCGATCATCACGACACGGCCTACTACCTCAAGCACCAGCTGGTCTATCTGATCGCCGGTCTCGGCGTGGCGTACGCGGCGTACCGTATCGATTACCGCAAACTCAAAGCAGCGGCACCGTACCTGCTCGTGCTGTGCATTCTCTCGCTTTTGGCAGTGCTCGTGCCGCACGTCGGCGTCGTGGTCAACGGCGCGCGCCGCTGGATCGGCGCGGGCGTCGTCTCGCTCCAGCCCTCCGAGTTTGCCAAACTCGGCCTGGTGATCTATCTCGCGGCTGCGCTGGCAACGCGCGGCGACCGGATCACCTCGCTCACCAAAGGACTCTTTCCGCTCTGCGTGCCGGTCGTCATCATCGCGATGGCGATTCTCATGGAGCCGGACATGGGCACGGCAAGCCTCATCGTCTTTACGGCATTCGCGATGTTCTTCGCGGCGGGCGCGCGCTTCGAGCATCTCGCGCTGATTCTGCTCGTCACCGTGCCGCCCGTCGTCCTGACGATTCTGACCAGCCCGTACAAACGCGCGCGCATCTTTGCCTTCATCGATCCGTGGCGCGATCCGCAGAACACGGGATTTCACATCGTGCAGTCGCTCCTGGCGCTCGGAAGCGGCGGATTCATGGGCGTGGGCTTGGGCGAGTCGCGCGCAAAATTCTTCTATCTGCCCGAGCAGTACACCGACTTCATCTTCTCGATTTTGGGCGAGGAACTGGGTCTGGTCGGAACGCTGGGCGTCATCGTGCTCTTCATCGTCTTCGTTTATCGCGGCATCCGCATCGCGATCGCGGCGCCGGATCGCTTCGGGTTCTTCCTCGCGTCGGGGTGTACGGCGCTGATCGCGATTCAAGCCTTCGTCAACATCGGCGTCGTCACGTCGTCGTGGCCGGTGACGGGCGTGCCGCTGCCATTCATCTCCTTCGGCGGCAGCTCGCTCATCGTCTCGCTCGTTGCCGTCGCGCTCATCATCAACGTGGGCCGTTATCGCAAAGTGAACTTGCCGTAGGATGGACGTCGCGCGCGTCGTTCCGCAAGAGCTCGCGGGGCTGGGTGAATCGTGCATGCGGATGGGCTCGCCCTTTTTCGGAACGATCTTGCAGCGCGCTGCGGCGGCATATGAAACGGATCCGGTTCTGCGCGATTTGCTCGACCGGCATGCGAGCCGCTCGCGGGTCGGGCTGCGCCTTGGAGGCGCGGCGCATTTTCGGGCGCTGCGAGGTGCGGCGCCGGCGATTGCGGCGCATTATCCCTCGACCGGGGGCGACGGCGATGCGGATGCCGCATGGCATGCCGTGGCCGGCGACATACGCGCGCATCTCGCGGAATATGACGCGCTCTTCGAACGGCCGGTGCAAACCAATGAAGTCGCCCGCGCGATGCCGCTTTTGGGCGCGATGCTGATGCTCGCGCATGCAGCGCCGCTTCCGCTGCGGATCTTTGAAATCGGCTCGAGCGCGGGCTTGCTGCTGAACTTCGATCGCTACCGCTAC
>Ga0070714_100001053_pt1 | contig 19689 bp, 36 predicted proteins | sample LARL83metaG_FD_65450 | JGI IMG/M metagenome (GOLD analysis project Ga0070714, IMG submission 65450) | Corn, switchgrass and miscanthus rhizosphere microbial communities from Kellogg Biological Station, Michigan, USA - LAR L8-3 metaG | ecosystem: Host-associated > Plants > Roots > Rhizosphere ... | reverse complement strand
AATCCTGTCGCTTCGCTCCAGTCTGTGGCGTTCCGCCCCAGGATGCCCGTTTCACGGCATCTTCCTTACTCCGTGTAGTCGAACAACCGTACCAATCGTCATACGCAAGCATCGACAACCATGACCACGTGTGCCATGACCAGCGCGAACCCTTTCGAACGGACGTTCTAGAGCCTTACAGCAGCCCGTTATTGGTTACCACGGGTGACCTTCGGTCCCCCAGAATGGGGGACCCCTAGCACCCCCAACCATGATTTGTCAATACGGCAAATCACGGACCCACCCCGGGCATAGTCCGCCTGATCGGCGGCTAACTTGATCTCTCCGGGCGCTGTCCCACCCGCGTGCTAGGTCTGCCCCTTCCACGACTTGACGTTCAGCAGCTGGCGGGGGGCGACCCCGCCAGACTGAGGGCATACTGCTAGGTCCCCTGCCTCGGGTGAAGCACGCGTGGCGAGCGCGTGGGAGCCGGCGTGCCGGTTTAGCCCCTCTGCCGAGCGGGGCATACGCCATCGCCATGACAGCGGGCCGCTGTCATGGTCATGGGGTCATAGGGTGCAAGCCATCGCGCCACGTCCTGCCGGACGCCGCTTGGAAACGCTGATGGAATATGGACCTACCTAGCCATGCGCGACCCCGTTTGACCAACAACGGGGGCAGTACCCGAACCGGAGGCTGACACAGTCCGGGACGCGTCGGCTGCACGCCATGCAGCGACGGCGACGGCGACACACCGATGCGCGGCACGTCGCCGCTCGGTGTGTCGCCGTCGTGGGCGGAGGTCTCACGAGCCGCTCCTTCGATGACGGTCGAAGTTCCTGCGTGTCGGAGTTGCGATCTTCGCGGGAGTTCGGCCATACTCGCGGCAATTGATTTCATGGTTCTGTTGCCGCGAATATGCCGAGAAGCCCGGCCCCCAACTGCGATCGGGGACCGGGCTTCATCGTTGTCTAGGTGGGTGTCATGGGGCGGACTATAGCCTCGTCCCGATCTTGTTCCCAGGCACCCCCGGCCCCCTGGCGTGTCGGACTACCGCAGCGCATCCCGGACCGCCTCCAGCGTCGCGTCGTCGTTGCTCGCCGGAGCGTGGAACGCCTGCACCGCCTTGTCGTCACCGTCGAACGCCGCCCTGAGCGCTTCCTCGCGGTCCATCGGCAGGACCGGGGCCTCCGGGTCCCCGAACGGCTCCACGCGCTGTACCAGACCCGCTGAGAAGGTCTGTTCCTGCCCCACGACGTCGGGCCGCTCCGACGACCAGCCCTCCGCGCTCTCCGCCCGTCCGGTGCCCGTCGCAGCCCGTCCAAGCGCGTACCCGTCCGCAAGCGTTGCCACAGCATCGGCAGAGGAGCGCACGACGTCCAGGGGGCGCGGCGCCGGATCTCCGTAGCGGTGCACGAACTTGGCTTTCGGGAATGGGACCTGGGTGGGGTCGTCGCGGTGTGCCTCGCGCCAGGAGCTGTCCCGCACGATCGGGACCGCGACGACCACGCCGCCGTGGACGTCCGCCTGTTCGCACGCGAACCGGAACGACTTCGACCACGTGATCAGCGGCGCCTCGCCGTCGCCGAGCACCAGGAACGCGTGGTGCTCGGGTGCCAGGTACACCATCGGTGACGTCAACTCGTCCACTCCCTCGGTTAATGCGCTCAATAATCCGCTGCTGATCACGTTTATTCGTCCTCTTTCTTTCCTCGACGGGAAACGATTTCTTCTATTCCGGCGTACACGAGAATCACTACGAATGCGATGACTCCCGTGCCCATGATTTCCAGCAATACCGTCATTCCCCGGGCCCGATTCGACGCGTTACCATCTTGAGAATCGCGTTGAGAGTGCTCAGGTGTGAGTTCATTTCCCGCGTGTTTTGCGCGATCACTTCCAGCATGATCGCACAGAAGAAAGAAAAGACGACGAGTGCGCCTAGCAAAATGTCGGTCATCCGATGCTCATTCCGTAGTCGTCTCCGATGTCGTATTCCGGGTCGACTACGTCGTCCAGATCCCCGCCGCCCCCGCCGCCCCCGCCGCCCCCGCCGCCGCCTGTCTTGCTGGTGCCGGTTTCGGCTCGTGACTCGGTGAGGCCCTTGGCCAGCTGGGTGCGGTACCAGGGGTCGCCGATTCCTTTGACGAAAGCGGCGGCGGCCTGGTCGGCGTTACCGGTTTTGAGCCAGATTTCGTGTGCCTGTTTCAGGGTGCCCGGTTGAAGCTTGAGCTGTTGGCCGGACACGTCCCGCTCGCGTCGGCCCCGTTTCCGGTCCTGGGAGACGACAGGCAGGATGACCCCGGCGTCTCCCATCGTGGAGGGCCTCGACCGGAGCCGCCGCACCGTCTCCAGCACCTTCTGCTGGGTGCCGGGTTTCGGGGTGGTGCCCTTGTCCCATCGGCGGATCGACGACTCGCTCACGCCGAGCGCTCGGGCCGCCGCGCGGCCCGAACCCTCGCGCTGGCGGAGGTACCGCAGCGCGTCACCGAACGACAGGGGGGACGGGTCCGCTTTCAGGACCCGCCGGACGAACGCGTCCCCCTGCTGGCTCATTTGTCGAACTCCGGGTGTCCGCCACGACGAATGATTTCCTCACCCAGAGTACCGGCAAACAATGGTTGAAGCTGCTGAACGATATCCCGTGCCACATTCTTCAATGGCGCATCAATATAGGGATGCCGGGTGCCGAGCTGCAAAAACCCGATAAGCGCCATGGCCCCGAACGGGCCGAGAACGATGGTGGTCCGCTCCCCGGCCTTTTCCATGTCCATGAGCTGTCTCATGTACGCGACTAGCTCTTGCTCGTCGTCGTCGGCGTCAGCCATTCTCTTGCCCCTCATCCGGGGTGGTCCGGACATAGGTCTCTTCCCAGCAGATCCGGCACTTCAGCTTGACGCGCGGACCGTAATTGGGGTGCTCGATTACCTCGATGTCGTCGGGGTGCCGGTGTTGCAGCATCTCGTTACAGATGCGCGCGAGAACTGCGGGGGGGAAGAGAATCATTTCTGTTCCACCGTTTCTTGGATACGGTATCCGCCCGCCACGTCGACGGACAGTTGTAGGACGGGATGCCTTTCGCCGTTGCGGTCCGTGCGGGTGGCGCGTGGCGCCGATCGTAGGGGGTCCGGGTCGTCGGACGCGTACCACAGACAGTCGTCCTCGATAGCGACCGGCCACCGGCCCTCCTGCTGGCCGATCGCCCACCCGGTCCGCCACCCGTTCGCGCGTTTGGTGGCGTTGATCCCGTGATACCAGTCGGGACGCCAAATCGAGCTGCGGCCGTCCGCCTTGTTCAGCATCCCGATTCCGCGCGTGCCCACCACCTTCACCGCGTCCTGCACGCGAGCGCGGGTCTTGTCGGTGTAGTCCGGGTACTCGGCCGGGGCCTGGTACGCCGACTCGAGAACCCGTTGCCACGGGGCCAGCACCTGCCGGGCGGGACCGGTCAGCGTGTCGATGACTTCGGGCATCGACAGCACGCCGAGCTGCGCGAGTTCGGCGCACAGCTCCATCGTGCCGTTCGTGACCCACATCGATTTCCTGTGCCGTTGGGTGGCCGCGGGACCCATCGGGTGCGGCATTTGGTGCCCGAGCTGCCACGGTGACACGGTGACGTGCCACCAGCCCGCAAACTTCGGTGACCACTCCCGCTTATAGCGCTGCAGCTTCGCGGGGGACAGCTTCGCGATGCCGGCCGCGGTGATGCCGGCCCGCCGCTTGTCGTACCCGTGCGCGAACGGCGCCCGTTCGCTGCGGGTCCACATGTCCTTGGACCACATCGACTCTCCCGCGTCGTGCGGGGTCGAGTCGTCCCGGAGGTCTGGCTTGCGTTGCCCCTTGACGTTGGGCGGCCGGTACGGCGCCAGGGTGTGGTGCATCAGTTCGAGGCCCATCACGGCCGGACCGGCCTGCCACGCGACCCCGGTCAGGCGGTGCCAGTGCTGCAACCCTGTGGTGATCTCGGGGTGCCACACGGGCTCCCAGGGCCACGTTTCCGGGTCGGTGGCCTGTGCAGCACCCACGATCAGTTCCGCGCGGCCCACGTGGATCGTGGGCCGTCCCGTGCCGTAGAACGTCGTGTACGTGCCGAGCTTCCCGGACCGGTACCCGGCGGCCGAGGCCGCGTCGAGCGCGCGTTGCCGGGTCCCGTCGTCGGTGGCCGGTTCGCTCAGCCCGAGCTTGGCCGCGGCAAGCTCGTCGACGAGCACAAGCCCCTCATCGGCCCGCTGCACGTGCAGGACGCTCCCGATCCGGGTGAGGAGCGCCCCCATCGAGTTGAGGGCCTCCGGGGGGGTGTTGCCGAGGTAGTCCGTGCCGGCCACGGTGACCTGAGGCGTCACGAGCCATGTTGTACGCTGTGCAGGCATGGGTTCGCCTACTCTCCTTACCCAGAATGAGGGGATCGGGGCGGACCCCGTCGAGGGGCACCCCTGAGGGGGCTAAAGTGATTGCCTCCGGCCGGTTAGTCGAGTTCCCGGCCGGAGGCGGTCATTTGGGCTGTTCGAAGATCGGTCCGGCACTGTCCGGGTCCGGCCACGCCTCATACCACGCGTCGATGAACACGCCGGGCGGACGGCTGCACGTCGGGCAGTCCTTGGCCATGGCCTCGTCGACCGTCTTGACCTGCCACCAATGCCCGCAGATCCCGAGTACCAGACCAAGGTCGCGGTCGACCCGACGCACGTAGACGCTCACGGCCGCCACCCGGTCAGCTCGTCGTGGGTCGCGATCACCTCGCTGAGCGCGGCGACCAGCTCGGGCGGGAAGCACAGCCAGCCGCCGGAGTGCAGCCTGGCCGCGGCCTTTTCCTGCGATTTACGAAGACGTGCAGCGTTCGCGGCCTCGGTGCGGGAGGCGGCGGGTTTCTGTGTGGTGTCCATGGCGCCCCATCATGCTCACGATCTGCGATGTCGTCAATGGTGATCATGGGGGGACGACAAAGGCCCGCCTCCGGTTGGGGGTCGGAGACGGGCCGCTTATGTTGTCGGTGCAGGACGTCAGCCTACAGGTCGAGCAGCGCGAGGATGGTCTGCGGTCCGGCCTGGCCGTCGCCGGTACCGTCCGCCTTGACGCTGTTCGCGACCTGGTGCTCTGCCTGGAAGTGCGCGACGGCCGCCGTCGTTTTCGGGCCGTAGAGCCCGTCGACGATCAGTGAGGCGCCGTGCGCGTTCACCAGGGCCTGGACGTCGCGGACGTGCTGCCCGGTCGAGCCGGGGACGACAGTGGGCCAATCGGTCATGATCTTCTCCGTAAGGCTGTCCGGAAGACCGGGTGCAGGTTGGCTGATCGGCGAGGTTCCGACGAGCTGAAGGGCGGTCAGACCTGTCGAGGTGTAGCAGTGATCCGACCGGATGGACACATGCCCGTGGCCTGTCCAGTCGGTGCTGGGCCTCGCCTGGTAGTCCGGTTCCCACGAATGGTGGATCCCCCGGAAATTGATGTACTTGATCCACAACATGCGGCCCGCGTGCCGCTCGTTGATGAGGTGCTCGAACACCCCTTCCCACCCGGGGCCGTTGTAGTCCAGGGCCGTCACGATCCCGTGTGGGGTCGGCTCCGGCCACCCGGTCTCCGAGTAGGGGGTGTGGTCCTCGGGAGGCTCAGCGTCGAGGTGAGCGTCGTTGCCGAGGACGCCGAGGGTGTCCGCGGGCGGGTTGAACGTCGCGCGGATCGCGTCCGCCAGCTCGGCGATCGGCTGTGCGGCGTGCCACCCCGATCCCTCGTTGATCCACTGCTGATGCTGCCGTGACGTCATGGGGCAGTTCCTCCCGCTTGTTGCTGGTCGGGCTGGTCGGGTTTGGCGGGCATCGTACGGGACAGCTCCCGCGACTGAGCCTGTACCAGGTCGATGAGCCGGCTCGTGTTCCCGTTCGTCTGCTGATGGGTCGCGACGGACAGCCCACCAATGACGGTCATCAGGACGCCGAGCATGGCGCCGGTGTCCGCGTGCAGGACGGCGAGGGCCACGATCGCGGCGATGCAGGCGATGGCGATCGCTGCGACACTCCACGGCAGTTTCATCAAGCCATAATACAAGTCCTGATTTTTATCGTATGCTGCACGAATGGACATTCCGGCCGCCGCTGGCACTGACGCTCCGTACGGCATCAACCCCGCCACGGGCAGGCCCTACACCAAGAGCGCCGAGGAACGCGCGGCCATCGGCCAGCAGCTGGCCGCGGCCCGCCAGGCCAAGGCCGCGGCCCGCCAGGCCGAGGCAGCCGCGGACGCCCCGGACCCGGTCGAGCTACCGCCGATCGACCGGTCGACCCCGGACCGCGAGCCCGGGGCCACCCGGCCCCGCCGGCGGACCCGCCGGCGGGGCGGACCCGCCGGCGAGGCCAAGGCACCGGTCGACGTCCCGCCGTTCAAGGCGGGGCCGATCGCGAAGGGCATGAACCGCCTCTACGCCAAGGCCGGGCGCCTGGTGAAGATGGCCAACCCGATGCTCGGCGAGGCCATCCTGTCGACCACCCGCAAGGAGAGCGACGACGACGAAACGGTAGGAGAGGCGTGGGAAGCGCTCGCTCAGGTCAGCCCGGTCTGGCGGGCGCGGTTGCTGAAACTCGTCACCGGTGGCGCGGCTGGCCGCGTCGCGATGGCGCACCTACCGATCCTGCTGGCCCTGGTGATGCTCGAACCGGTCCGCAAGCGGATGCCGTTCGGTCACCTGCTGGAGATCCTGCTTGGTGGCGACGAGCCCGAGACGGCCACCGCTACGCCGGACGACATCGGCGTACCTGATTTCGCCGACATGATGGCGATGGCCACCCAAATGATGGGTCCCGCCATGTTCCAGCGCGCGGCGAACGCCGCCGCCCGGATGCCGACCCCGGAGGACTACCAGCCAGGCGGAGACCTCTACGTCCCGCCGGCCCCTGCTGACGGGGTAGCGGCGTGACCGAACCTCAGCCGTTCCAGCAGCGGGGGCCAGCCTCGCCGTACCGCTTGCGCACCGGTGGAATGGTCAACCCTCCACCGGATGAAATGGCGCCCGTGGTCGATTGGGACTGGTTCATGAATTACGGATTCGACTGGAAACAGAATCAGCACGTGGGAATGATCGGCCCGACCGAATCGGGAAAATCGATGCTCACGTACGCGATTCTTCCGCTCCGCCGGTATTCGACATTCTTCGCGACGAAACCGAAAGACGGAGTCCTCGACCAGTACGCCGCCAAAGGCGGATACGTCCTCCTCGACGAGTGGCCACCGGTCAAGGGTCGCATCCTCAAACGGCCGTACACGGCGGCGGAAATGCCGAAACGGCTCCTGTGGCCGGACGCGTCCCGCATCGGCTCCGTCGACCATCAGCGGGCCGTGTTCCAAGCGGCGTTCGAAGACATCTACACCCAGGGCGGTTGGTGCACGGTCTGGGACGAATTTTGGATGATGACGAACATCCTCGGGATGGAAGAGCAGGCCCGAATCATGCTGCAACAGGCCCGAAGCAACGACATTTCTTTCGTCATGGGTGCGCAGCGTCCCTCTCGTATCCCGGTCGAGGTGTACGACCAGTCGACGCACCTGTTCTTCTGGCGCGACAACGACGAATTGAATTTGAAGCGGATCGGTGGAATCGGGTGGCTCGCATCCGGCCCGATCCGCGCATTCGTCGCGAACCTTGAGCCATATCAGGTGCTCTACATCAATACCCGAAAGGGAACCATGTACCGCACCCGCGCACCTGAACTGATGTTGGCCGCGTAGGAGGACAGATGACGGAAGTAATCGTGACCGGCGGGGCCGACGACGACGACGGCGACCTGGCCGACGAGGCCGAACGGGACGCGTTCGTCGCCGCGGGCGCGGCGGGCGCCCACGAGCAGACCGCCGAGCATCACGCCACCGCCGCCACCGACGCGGCGCTGTCCGCCAGCACCGCGGCACAGCTCAGCGGCGAGGCAGCAGCCACAGCAGGCGACGCGGCGACGGAAGCAACGGCCGCGGCGACGGAGATCGGTGCGCTGATCGCTGCGCACACCGAGGCCATGCGCGAGCAGACCGCGGCGATTGCCGGGCTCGTCGCGGAGTTCCAGCAGAGCCGCACGCCGGCCACCCCGCCCCCGGCGGAACCGGTGAGCAACAAACCGGACCGCGAGCCCAAATCGGGCCGGAAAAAGTTCCGCGATTCCTACTACGGCAGGAGGTAAAGCAATGCATTTGCACATCGGGCTCGCGGAGTTCCTCGTCTTCGCCCTCTACTACCTCATCCTGAAGGCCGCGCTGCAATTCGCGAACATCGAGGCCCGTCGCAACGGGCTGACGGTCGTCGCGGGCATCACGGGCCTGTTCGCCTAATCACGAAAGGAAACGTGCCCCATGGCCGCCGCACCGTCCAACACGCAACAGGCCCCCGCACAACCCGGTCAGACCGGCAACTCCGGCGGTGGTGCAGCTCCGCCGCCGCAGCAGTCCGTCGTTCCGTTCGTCCGCGGCTCCGGCAAGGGAAAGTACAAGTTCTTTTCCAAGGCCGGTCTCACCCTGACGACCGCGACCCAGGACCTGGGCCCGATCGACATCAAGGCGTACGACTACATGCGGTCGTTGCTGGTCACGTTCACCACCACATCCAACGGTGGCGCGACCGGTACCGCACAGGCGGACGCACCGTTCAACGCATTCACGAACATCGCTGTGAAACAGCCCAACGGGCAGACCATGTACCAGACGTCGAGCGGCTTCCACGCGGCGATGATCCAGAAGTACGGCGGGTACCGGTTCTCCAGCGACCCGCGGTCCGACCCGAACTTCGCCGTCAACGGCTCCGCGGCGACGTTCGCGTTCCGGATCCCGTTCGAGCTGGACCTTCGCGACGCGCTCGGTTCCCTGCCGAACAAGGACGCCGCAGCGCCGTTCACCCTCGAACTGTCGCTCAACACATTGACGAACGTGTTCGGCTCCGGGCAGGGCACCTCACCGACGTTCACGGTCGAGGCATGGCTTGAGGCGTACGACCAGCCCCCGACCGTCCTCAACGGACAGCCGGTGCAGACCACCCCGCCGAACATGAACAGCTTGCAGCGGTGGACCGAGCAAAACGTCACGATGAGCACCGGTCAGTTCGACGCGCGGGTCCGGAAGCTCGGCAACTACCTGCGGATCCTCATCCCCATCATGAAGAACTCCTCGAACGCGCGCATCGTCACGAACGGGTGGGCGGACCCGGCACAGATCGTGCTCGACGAGGACGTCAAGGACAACATCTCGCAGGCCGACTGGACCCGCCGGATCTGGGAGATCTGGGGCTACGGCACGATCCAGTCCGGCACGGCCGCCACCGGCGGCACGGCAAGCATCGCGGCGGTGGCCATCGACACGCCGGACGGCCAGGACACCGGCGTGTGGCCGTACCAGTACTACCGCGATGAGGTCAACCAGACCGAGAACGCGAACTGGTACCTGCCGACCATCGAGTCCGAGGACTACCTGTTCCGCGGCTCGTGGGGCTCCGCGGTATCGAAGATGGTCGTCATGGTCTGCGAAGTCCTTCCCCAGGGCGACATCTTCTCCTGAAAGGGAGGTACCTCACCATGCCGTTGCTGTCCCGCGATCCCGCCGGCCAGAACCCGCCGGCCCACACGTACCCCATCAGCCGCGGTTTCGCCATCGTGGTCCTGATGGCGCTCCTCGCCCTGGTCGTCCTCCGTCACCTGTTCGGCTCCGTCTCCGTGGAAGTAGGCACCCGATGAACGATTGGTTCACCCTGCAGACCCTCGTGGCGTTCATCCTCGGGGTGATGCTTTCGGCGATGGTCAAGGGATTCGTCTCCTCCGTGAAGAACAAGGTCGCGTAGCGATGGAGGTCAATGACTTCTTCGACATCGTGGGCGGCCTGCTGACCATCGCGCTCGTCGCGGTGGTCCTCACCAAACCGAACACGGCCGCGGACATCAACGCCGCCGGCAACCAGTTCACGAGCGCGCTCCGCGAAGCGCAGAGCGGCTGACGGCGATGGCTGGTCTGATCGCGGCACTGTTCGGTGGCCGCTCACGTCCGCCGGACCCGGATCCGTTGCCGGGGGTCGGTGGCTACCGGATGCCCCGGGGTCAGACCGGAGCCGGTGGCTACCCGGGCTCGACGGCCCTCACCCGCACGTTCGGGGGCCGTAACCCCCGCACGGTCGGGCTCCGGACCGACACCAACACGGGGTGGGACAGCGCGCTGTCGACGACCCCGCAGACGCGGCAGGGGTCGTACCGCGGCGACGAGCGCGGCAACGCGACCCGGTCGCCGCGGGCAACCCCGACCGTCGACACCCCACAGCCGATCATCGCGAACCGCATGCAGGCCACCCCAGCAACGTTCTACGGCGGCCCGCTCCTCCACACAGCCCCGGGCAACAACACCGCCGGGGCAAACCCTCAGCGGGCCGCTCAGCGGGCCGGAGGGCACAGTGTGCGGGACACCGAGACCCCCGCGACCGGCCGTCAGCCGGTCATCGGGGTCGGCACCCCGGGCGCGCAGAACGTCCGCAACACCGTGGCCCAGAAGTACAAGAACGCGCCCGGCCAGATGCACACCTACCAGTCCGCGAGCCGGCCCGACCAGGCCCCGGTCGCGCGGAACGGCCAGGCCGGCAACGGGTCCGTCAAGCCCTGGGAGACCAGCTCCCCGGTGTCCGTGCAGAACCGTTTCGTGTTCCCCGGCGGCGGCAACATCACCTGGTCGGTGCTGCGGGAAATGCCGTACGGCGGACGTGGCGACGGCGCTCGCGGCGCCCAACTGTCCGGCCAGCGGTACTACGCCACCGGTCAGGCGGATCAGTTCTGGTCGGCCGGGCAGGGTGACTACGGCATCGCCCGAGCACGCGGCGGGAAGCGTCCGATCAGCTCGTTCCAGACGCCGGCCCCGTGGTCCGGGAGCTACTACGACACGACCGAATCGGTCGGCACGGTCGACCAGCCGGGGGCCGCGCAGCAGGCACCCGACTTGGTGTACGTGTCGCCGTCCGCGGGCCGCGCAAGCAACAGCACCGGACGGAGAGGCTAGATGGCCGAGGAAGAGGCCGCGGGCAAGGTCGCCGGGAAGGGCCTGGAGGCGTTCACCCGCAAGCTCGGGCCGCTCCCCGTCTGGGTGTGGGGGGCGGGTCTCGCCATCGGTATCTACCTGTGGCGGAAGCGGTCCGGTGGCACGGGCGGTCAGCAGACGGACCCCGCGGGGAACGTCGGCATGATCGACCCGGCCACCGGATACGTGTACGGCAGCAGCCAGGATCAGGCCGGGCTCGCCGCGCACAACTCGACGAGCACGGACACCAGCTCGCCCAGCGGGTCGACGACGGCCGGGCAGTACCCGGACAACGCGTCGTGGGGGCGGGCCGCGGTCAACTACCTCGTGGCGCTCGGCACGGATCCGACGTCCGCGAACGAGGCGATCCAGCAGTACCTGTCGAGCCAGACCCTGACACCGCAGCAGCAGGCCCTCGTGAACCTCGCCGTGCAGGGCCTCGGGGCGCCCCCGCAACTGCCCGGACCGACCGGCACCCCACCCCCGCCGATCACGACCCCGCCCGGCGGCATCGTGTACGCGACGAACCCGCCGACCGGCCTCACGGTCTCGGGTAAGAGCGGAACCACGATCAGCGTGAAGTGGAACTCATCGACGAACGCCACCGGGTATACGGTCCGGTACGGGCGGACCGCGGACGCGACGGACGGGTCGGTCGGGGTCGGCTCGAACACGACCACGGCGACCATCGGCGGCCTGTCGCCGAGCACCCTCTACTACATCACCGTGCAGGCAACGCCAGCGAAAGACGGGACAGCGTTCGCGTCGACCCAGGCGGAGACCGACTACGCGGGTGTGGCGCCTCCACCTCCGTCCGGCGGCGGAAGCCCCGGCGGCGGCGGTGGTGGGAGTGGGGGTGGTGGGCGCTCGTACACGATCGTGCACGGGGACACGCTGATCGGTATCGGGAACAAGCTCCACGTCGACTGGCACACCTTGTACAACAACAACAAGAGCGTCATCGAGGACGCCGCGCGGGCACACGGCAAGTCCTCAAGCGACGGCGGGCATTGGATTTTCCCGGGCACGGTCCTGCACTACTGACAGGAGTCCACAATGGACGACACGACGGCGAGGGAGATCCTCGACCGGTTGGCACGCGTGGAAACCAAGCTGGACAAGGTGATTCAGTTCACCGATGTGGTGCAGCAGGTGGCAGCGCCGTTCCTGACCGGACCACGCGCCAAGCTGATGTCCGTCCTCGCCCGGTCGAAGGGCGGCGGCTCGTGAGAGCGTCGACCATCATGCTCGTGGCGTTCGGGGTCGCGATCCTCGGCCGGTGGGCGCACAACCAGCCGATCACGGCCGGCACTGTCGTCCGCGCGGTGTTCGCGATCCTCGTGATAGCGGCCCTCGACCAGGGCGAGACAGAGCCGGTCGCGAAAGGGTTCGCCGCCCTGTTCCTCGTCGCCGTACTACTCGGCAAAAACAGTCCACTGAACGCGATCCAGCTCATCAAATAAGGGAGGCGACAATGCCCGGTGGTGCAACGCAAGACATCAAGCTCGGCTTCTACGTCGGTATCGGCGTGGTCCTGGCCCTGCTCGTCTGGGGGGTCGGCTCCCGACTGGTCGGGAAGGGCCTCGGCAGTGCCTGACGGCAGCCTGATCGGCCAGTCCGACGCGGTCACGTTCATGGTCTCCGCGGGCCTGGTCTACGAGATCATCGCCGCGGCCTGCAGCAGTCCGCAGACGACGGAGATCAACGCGTCCGCGCGGGCGGACACGCTGATGAAGTGGGTCAAGCTCGGGCTCGCACAGTCCGCTCTGTTCGTCGCGATCGCCTGGTACGTCGACGGCCGCCGGTGGCCGGCACTGCTCGGTGGGGCGCTCGCCGGGGCGCTGATGTGGGTCAGCTACGCCCACGCCCGCGCGGCGGGCCTCAAGTCCGACCTGCCCGGCACCGAATCCTACTGAGGAGGGAGCGCATTCCATGTCACGCGCCAGGGGCAAGCACACCGAAAGGCACGTTCCCGGGGTATCCGAAGTCGACGAGGGCCCGGAGGCCCGCGACGTCGGCGCGTCCAGCCGCACCCAGGGCATCCCCTCGCCGATCCCGGGCGGACGCCCGCACCTGCTGAACCCGCCCACCATCCGGCAGAACGTGCCCGTCGCGGACGCCAAGCCCGAGATCCGGGGCGTCAACGCGCACGGCGTGCTCCCCGGCACCCACACCACCCGGGAACGGGCCGAGTTCATGCGCGGCCCGAACGACCTGAAGCCGATCGTGCCGCACTACCGGCCCGGGGATCCTCGAGAACCGGTCGTCCCGGTCCGGGTCGTCCAAGAGGCGTCCACCACGATCCGGGCGGCGGCCCCGCACCACATCACGCTGAACGCGTCGACCGGTGAACCGAAACGACTCTGCGGCACGGACCCGAACCGCGTCGAGGTGTTGCTGCTGAACGAGGACGCGTCCTCGAACGTGCGGTTCGCCTACGAAATCGGCGGCCTGTCCGGCGGCGGCGGCGCCATGCTCGCCAAGGCCATGACGTCCTACCTGAGGCTCTCCACGCAGGACGAGCTCTGGGCGCTGTCCGCGGACACCGGCACCCCGATCGTGTCGATCATCCAGGTTTTCGACAAGCCGGTCGTCTAGTGCCGGCACAAGAGGGAGAGGTCGACGGAATCCTCAAAAAGTCCGGGTCGGTCAAGCTCGACTCGACCGGCAACGGCGTCCTGATCTTCGACCCGGACAACGGCAACCAGCGGTGGGAGGTCCGGGAGATCGTGAACTCGACCAACCAGGCCGCGACGGCCACCGTGATCCCGGTGGCGACCGTCGCCGTCAACACGGTCACGTTCGGCACCCTGTCAGCCGGGAACCAACGGGGCGCCACGTGGTCCGGCAACCAGGACGTGTTCCGGGGCCTGGTCGACGTCGGCCCGGCCGACTTCCTGACCATCTCGTTCAGCCCACCCCCGGGCGCGACCGCCGGCCAGATAGCGACCCTGGTCGGGGTCATCGCGTCCGCGGTCGTCACCGGTTCCAAGTACACCCGGCGGAGGTAGCCCATGTTCTGGGATCTCGTCCAGAAACTGATCCCGGGCCTGACCGGGGTCGACCGGTTGGCCGCGGTGTTCACCGCCGCGTTCGGTGCCCTGTCCGATGCTCGGATGTGGCGGTCCCTCGGGTGGATCGTCCTCGGCATCGCGCTGATGATCCTGGCCGTGGTCTGGTTCGCCGGGTCGGTGCTCGGGCGGGTCGCTCCGGACGCGGCGAGCGTCGGCTCTGTCGCCGCCCTGGCGGCCTGAGATGACCAGCCCCCAGCCGCAGACACCCACCCCCGGCAGTTCGCCCGCCAGCGGCCAACCTAGCCCGTCGACGAGCGGCAGCAGCTCGTCGCCGTCGCTGATGTCGGGCCGGCTGAAAAAGGTCACCGAATCGCCGATCCTGCCGATCGCGCTCGCCACGATCGCCGGTTACCTGTTCTGGTTCGGCATCCACTACTGGCGGTCCGACAAGTGGCCGACCGACCCGATCAAGGCGTTGCTGCAGGGCAAGCCGATCCCGGCCGCGGCCGTGGTCGGGGACGCCAAAGCGGACGCCGTCGCGAGCCTGTTCCAGTCCTCGCCCGCCGGTGGAATCGTCGGCGCCGGTACCGGTACAGGTGTCCTCGCGGCGGGCGGGAACGCGGCCATCGCCGCCGCCGCCCTCAGGTACCAGGGGGCGGGCTATCAGTTCGGCGGACGTGCCGATCAGATCGGCCACTGGGACTGCAGCTCGTTCGTGTTCTACGTCCTGGCGCACGACATGGGCCTACCGGTGCTCGGCGGCTCCTGGGGGGCGCCGGGGTACCCGCCGAACGCGCACGGCCCGACCGCCGTGCAGTACAAGATGTACGGGACCGGGGTCAGCGTGCCGGCCGCCGGAGACATCGTGGCGTGGAACACGCACTGCGGCATCGCGCTCGACGCGAACCGGATCATCGCAGCCCGGACCCCGGCCGAAGGGACCGGCATCTCTACGATCTCCGGTACCAGTAAAAGCATCAACGAGACCCCGGTGTTCCGCCGGGTGACGATTTGAGGGAACGCGATGGACAACAACAACGCGGAATGGTTGTGGGTCGGGCTCGTCTGGGGAATCGCCATCACGATCCTGCTGATCCGCTACGAGATGTGGCTACGCCGCACCCCCGACCCGGAGCCCGTCGACCCATTCGACACCCTACGGTGGGAAGTCCTCCACTCCGCCCGTGAAGTCATTGACGGCGAGGTTGTCAACGATGCAACCCGATAACCCGATCGTCGGGGGAATCGTCCTCCGCATTCCCGCTATCCGATCACCGGACTACGTCGCGGGAGTGTCCGGCTGGACTATCAACGTCGACGGAACAGCCGAGTTCAACAACGTGACCGTCCGCGGAACGTTCGTGACCGGTACGGTTCCCGGCGCGCACGTCGCTATAACCGGCGGCCAAATCCTGGTGTTCGATTCAGGTAACAATCTGATCGGACAGATAGACTCCACCGGCATAGCCGCACTCGGAACCGATGGTTCGATCGTGCACATCTATGACGTCGCGGGTATCGCCAGGCTCGGACTGCTACCCGGCGGCGGAAACGTCAACGAGGCATCCGTCATCGCAGGCATGTCCGGTCCCCAACCACAGTTGGTCATCCGGTCACCACAACAGACGTTGACCTTGCCGAACACCCAAAGTCTGATATTGCTCACCGGTGCCACATCCACCGTACCCGGCTCCGCCGTAATAACCAGCGATAACATCAGCCTGAGCGGCACGAAAGGTGTCAGTCTCAGCGGCCAGAACGCATCCCTGAACGTGGGAGATACCGGATCCGGACCGGGTCAAGCCGTATTGTCCGCCGGTAGCGTCGCGATCGCTTTGGACGGCGGCGGCCTGTCGATCACGAACAACATCACGCTGAGCACCGCGACCGGCGGCTCGTACGATCTCATCGCCAATGCGGTCAGATACAATTTCGTGGAACAGCCAATGGGGCTGTGCGCCCACACCGACAGCTCGGCGAACTCCGCCGCGGTCGGCGCGGAAACCGTCGTGATGACCCTGACGAAACCAACGATCAAAACCGGACGCGCATACGAGTTCATCATCCGGCAGACCCTCGCCGCGACCGCTACAACGATCGCGACCACACGAGTCAGGGAAAACAGTGCGGTCGGTGCGGTCATCTCGGACCGGTTCACCCACGTCGACGGAAACTTTCAGTCGATGATTCTCGACGTCGGGAAAATCAAGAACGTGACCGGTACCGACGACAACACCAAGGATGCCGTACTCACCCTGCAATCAGCCGCCGGTACCGTCCAACAAGTCCAGTCCACAACCCGGTGGCGCTCATTCGAGCTGTGGGACATCGGTGCAGCATCAGATTTCCCGAACGCTACTCCCTGGTGACGCTGGTCTTGGTGAGGACCACGACCATTGACCCGTCGTCGGCTCGACGATCCTTCAACGCGAATGTCACCCCGCCGTACGCCGCATTGTGCTCGTTGTAATACCGGGTACCGGCAATCCAGTAGTCGAAGGTGTTCCACGTCGGGAACCGCTTGTGGGTCGGGTCGCAGAACGCGTCCGCGAGATTCAGCAGAATGTTCGGGGTCCGGATCCACAGCATGCCGGTCGGCATCAGGATCCGGTGACACTGGCGCATGAACGCGATCGGGTCGGCCACGTGCTCGAACACGTCCCGCGCGTGGATCTCTTCGATGCTGTTGTTCCGCCAGGGCCACGGGATTTCGTCGAGGTCCCAAACTTCGTCGATGCCGGGCAAGTGGACCCGGTCGACGTTCACCGCGTCGTGCATCGGCCGCCCGCCCGCCCCCAGATTGAGCCTCACGCCGCCCCCAGCTCGTCCAGGAGAGGCTTCCAGTGCTCCCGGGTCACCCGGTCCACGTCGAGGTGCGCGACTCTCGCAGCGTGGAACTCGGGGTCCTGCATCTTGTCCGTGCCCTGGTTCCGCTGGTACCGGTCGTACACCGCGGCGATTACGGGCGGGTCCGGCCGCACCCACCACGCGTTGTGGACGGCGTTCCACCACCGCATCCCGTCGACGGTCTCGGTGGCAAGCTCCGTCATCGCGGACGCCCGGGTCGCGAGCGCCGGCACGCCGCACGCCTGAGCCTCCACGATTGGCAGACCGAACCCCTCCCCGTACGAACACGAGGACAGCAGGTCGATCGAGTTGTACCAGTACGCCATATCCGTATCGTCGAGAAGCCCGCAGACCTGGGCGTAGTCGTCGGTCCACCGGACCGCGTGCGCGATCCCCATCTGCGCGGCCATGTCCCTCAGGTCGTACCCGCCGCCGCCACGGTTCGGCAGGGTGTGGACCCACAGCTCCGAATCGGGGTAGTTCCGCAGATGCAGGCCGAACGCCTCGAACTGCTCCGCCCACGACTTGCGGAACATGTCCTTGTTCGCTGCCACGATCCCGATGACGAACGTGTCCGGGTTCGTGCCGCACTCAGCCCGGATCCTGTCCCGTGCCTCGGGGATCGGCCGGTAGATGCTGGTGTACACGCTGTGCGGCACATACCGGGCACCGCTCAGGCCCGCCTGTTCCATCATCCGCAAACCGTGCTGGGACATGGCGATCGGGAGCGCACCGGTCTTGCTCAGCACGTGCCGGTCACCCTGGCTGATCGGGTCACAGTCGACCGGGGTCCAGCAGGCGAGGCGAGGAGCCCCGGCCAGCTTCAACGACTCGGCGAGGTGGTCGACGATCGGCATCAGCGTCCACGTGTCCATCAGGGTGAGCAGCACCTGTGCCCCGAAGTGGTTCGCGTGCGGCAGGATCGTGTCGACGCCGTACGGGGCCGTTCCACCCGGGTAGACCGGGATGCCGTTCCACTCCACGATCGACCCCGTGGAGCCGTGGAACGACGACACCGCCACCTCATGGCCAAGGTCGATGAACTGCCCGATCGCGAGCGCGGTCTGCCGACCGTACCCCGACGGAACCATCGGACCATTTGAATGTATCATGATCTTCACGAGCTACCTTCTCCGCTCCTCTTACGATCCGCCATGATCCGCCGGACCTCCATGAGAATTGACGTCTGGATGCTGGGCGGCAGGGTATCCCACTCCGCGAGGACGTCCTTCGCCGACGAGCGAGCCATCCGAGCCACCAGCTCCCGCAGCGCCGGAGACGCGTTCTCGGCCCGGATCAGGAACGCCGGCAACGGCACCCCACCCCCGTGCCGCCGCCGGATCACCAGCACATACCAGACCACGGCGAAACACACCACGACCAGGCCGACCAGCAGCCCCACCACGAAACCAGGCATCATGCCGGACACCATAGCTGTAGGGTGGGCGCCCATGACGGACGCCACGAGCAGTGAACAGACCATCATCAACCAGCACGCGCACCACCCACCCGCCGACGACCGGGTGATAGCAGCACACCGGATCGTGCGCGACACCACCACCGAAGTAGCGCTCGTGTTCGACCGGCTCTTGCCGGTGTGCGAGGAGAAGCAGTACGCGCTGAAGGCTGTCCGCGAGGGCATGATGTGGGCGAACGCAGCGGTAGCCATCCACGGCCCGAAGGGGCAATGACGGTACACTCGCCCCCAGCCCCCCGGGGGCGTACGCGTACCGGCCTAACAGCACGGCCTCTGCGCCCCCGGCGGGGTATGGTGTTACGGCATGCAAGCGTCCCCCTGAGCCGGAGTTCCACCGGCTGGTACGCTCGCCTCGTGGGGGGACACGGACACATCACCTGAAGGCGATGCGGCTGGCCAGCGGAAGCCGGCCCCCCAAAGTGTGAGCATCTCTCCACCGCCTACGGGCCGTCATAGATCTCTGCTCACGCGCTGAGCGGACCGGCCGGAGTTCCACCGGCCGGTCCGCTCACAGTCCAGTCGCCTACCTGTGATCCGCACCGTGGGTAGAGCCGTAAATGCCCCTCGTGGCGTGGGGGTCGACTGTACGGTGCGCGAAGAGAACCGGTCGGGCTCGACACAGGAACCCGACCGGTATCCTTCCCCCATGGACCTATCGCGTACCTGGGGCACCTATTTGGTGGCACAGATTTTGGCTAAACGACTACTCGAAAAGCTCGAACAATCCCTATGTGGCGCCATACACCTAACCGACGATACGTGTTCCGATTGCGTGAGGATACGAAAGCAATGACGGTAAACATCGAGCAGATAGCAGCGGGAATGCTTCAACTGTTCCTTGAACAAATCGAGGAAAAAGACATCGATTATCGGGCCAGATACGGACTGGTCCTGCAAGCCATGGACTGGGCACACCAAGCGGGTCTGAAGACCGGCATAGGATTCGACCCACAATGCTCGGAGCCCACAGAATGGCCAGTAGTCTACATCGAACTACCGACCGGACAGGTCTCCTGGCATATGCCCGCACACTCCGAGAAATACGACGGACACAGCACGCCCGAAAAGTACAAGAGGATCCGTGACTACCTCGCACAGGAAGTCGTACCCAAAAATGAGAGTGCCTAGAAAGACAAAGAAATGGCACAAGAAACACGGATATGAATTGCATTTCACAGAGGGCGGAAAGGCTTACTGGACACGCTAATACCGGATTCCCTTACGCAGCAACACTTTCCACAGTGGACTGTCCACATGGGACGCGAAGCGTCTCCATTGTGGACACCCCAAGGTGGAATGACGCATGTCCGATGAAATCGGACACATCCCCCCGAAGGGGGGCATCTGGAGCGAAGCGACA
>Ga0070714_100001051_pt1 | contig 19697 bp, 15 predicted proteins | sample LARL83metaG_FD_65450 | JGI IMG/M metagenome (GOLD analysis project Ga0070714, IMG submission 65450) | Corn, switchgrass and miscanthus rhizosphere microbial communities from Kellogg Biological Station, Michigan, USA - LAR L8-3 metaG | ecosystem: Host-associated > Plants > Roots > Rhizosphere ... | reverse complement strand
TCCAACGACGAAGCCGGCCAGGGCAAGGGCGAAGCTGTACGTGCCGAACGTGTGCGGACCGGCCCAGCGCGCGAACAGTGTAATCACGACGAACCCGATAAGGCGGATGAGGACCGTGGCCGCCGACAGGACGGCAAATCCGCGCAGCACCGTGCCGACGCCGCGGAGATGCCCGCGCTGCGCCGCGGTGTCAGGCTGCGGGGGGCCGCGCGGCGAGCGCGGCGACGTCGTCCAATGGCGTCGCACGCGGCTCCCGGTTCCAGAGATCAGCAACGCGGCGAGGACCCAGAAGAGAAACGGAAAGCCAGCATTCACAAAATAGTTGGTGGTCATCTGCATGAACACGACGAGGACGATCACGACAAACAGCGTCCGGGCCACAGCTCGTCGTTCTGGGTCAGGATCACCCCTGAGGTCACGCGCTCGCAGAGCCAGGGTGAGCATCAGCCCGGCGTAGAGGAGGAGGAGCGGCAGCCCGCCTCGCAGGAGGAGCGTTACGTATACGGACTCGGTGTAGGTAAAGGCCAGGTTCGACGGGGTTTCCGGGCCATAGCCGGTCGTCAGGTGCTTCTCGATCACGGGAAGGAATTCCGTCGTCCAGACGGTAATGCGGAAGTTGAAGTTCTGGGGCAGGTAGGGAATCTGCTTGATGGGAGCCTGGAGGCTGAACTGCTGCTTGTAGCGAGCGGCCAGCACCGGTCCGAACGCGACGCTGAGCAGCGCGATAAGCGATGCTGCACGCACCACCCACCTTTTGCGCGGCCGGGCGGTCAGCGCCAGCACCAGCACTCCGACCGCGGTGCCTGCGATCGGAGTGGCACTCACGGTGGTAATGAGCGCGATACCGGCGAGCACCACGATCCCGGCCATGGTCCGCGGCTTCATGACCCGCCACGACTGGTTGACGAGCAGCGCTACACCCAGGATCACGATCACGAACAGATAGCTGCCCAGGTCGTGCCAGTGCGCGAACGGCCCGGTCGCACGGGAGACGCCGACATTGGTCACGAACGCTTGAGAGTCTGTGGCGCTGGCCAGCAGTTGCGCCAGGCCAGGGGCGTGCATTTCCTGGAGCACCGCGAGCAGCGACACCGGCACGCTGGCGAGCAGCAGGAGACGGAGGGCGATCTGGCGCTGGCGTTCGCTGGTGAGGGTCGTCAAGACGGCCCGGTACAGCAGGAAGAACTGCACCGGACCGAGCAGCTTGTCGGCATCCGCCAGCGTAATTGGGACACCCTGAGACAGAAGATCAAACGCGCCGAGGCCGGCGGTCGCGACGGCGTACCCAAGCGCGAGCCAGTCAAATGCTCTCCAGCGAGGGGTCTGACCCGGCCGGGCCAGCAGCAGCAGCAGAACTCCGACGCTGAGAATCAGGGCCTCGGACAGCCGCAACTGCGGCACAGGCAGTCCCGCACGCAGCCCCGAGACCGGTGGCACCACGGCCACCAGCGCGTAGGCGCCGATCACCGGCCGGACCATGACGATGACGGCCACCGCGACGCCGAGCAGGGCAGCGACGGCGGTCTTGGCGCCGAGGCCAGCGGCAACGCCTACGGTGGCACTCGCGGCCACGGTGAAGATGGCGCGTGACCATCCGGTCTGCAGCCACGGCGGGCCGCCGGCGGCATAGGCTGCATGCGCCCCACGCCCGCTGGCTGGCGAGGGAGCTGGCACCTTGCGCCCGTCGCGCACGGTGCTGACACTCATCGAGCTTCGCCCCGCCTAGAAGCGGCCAGAGGCGGTCGCTTCGCTCGGAAGCCCCACGGCTCGTCTGCCGAGGAAGATCGCCCACTTAGGCGAGACCCCGAACTCAGTGAGCGACTCGAGCGACCCCCGGAGCGCGGCCCGCGGAGTGCCGCTCCTGGCCACCAAGACCACGAGGTCGCAGTCCATGATGGGCCGCAGGGCGGTGAGATCAGCCGACGGGACCTCACAGGCGATCACCACGGGACTGCCGACCCGGATCGGCTGCGTCAGGTCTTCACCGTCGGTGACGTAGTCGCGGGTCGGAGTCAACAGCGTCGCCGAACCGTTGTAGTGGCCGTTGCTGAGCCTGAGCGCAACCTTCGGCAGATCCGCCTGCACATCGGCGGTCACCGGGACGAGCGCGATCCTGGTCGGCTCGCGTTCAGCGAGATGCGTCCACCTGGCAATCAGCGCATTCACCCCGGGCTGGGAGATCGCCCCGACGGGTGAGGTGGGCGACCCCACCTCCTGGCTGAGGTCCTCGGGTCGGTCGATCCTCGGATCAACCCGCTCCCACACCACCATCAGCAGTAGCCCGAGTGCGACGCCAAGAATGGCGCCGAGCGCCACGAGGACCGTCAGACCGCGTGAGGCAGAAGCCGTGGTCGGCGCTTGGACGGCTCCGACGGATCCAGGGATGATGTTCGGCGAAACGGGATAGGCGCCGGATATAGCTCTCAGAGCGGCAGCTGCCCCGGCAACCGCATTGGCCGCGCTGGTACCCCGGTAGTCGATCGCCAGGAGCGCCGTTCCCGTGGTGTTGAACACCGAGAGCCTGCTCTGGACATCGGACGCTCTGGTGCCGAGCGTTGTGGCCACGGCGCGGAGGATCACGGAGTCCTTCGGTATGAGGACCGCATATGTGCTCGCGAGCAGGTCGGCCTGGTCCGGCGTAACCACACTCTGAGGACTGTTGCTGGCGGACACGACAGCGGTGCTCTCTGCCGTATACGTCTCGCCGCGGTGGGATGCGACCAGGTAGGCACACGCGGTCGTGATGACGACCGCAACCAGCAGGACCCAGCCGCGTCGCTGCAAGGCCTTCAGCATGACACCAGCTCCCGGAGCCGGTCGAGCTGCTGCTGCCAGCGCCGCTCCTGCAGGGCGCGCGCCCGCGGACATGCTCGCACAAGGTCCGCATGACGCTCGATCGCTGACCGAATTCCCTGGGCGATGCCTGCCGTGTCGTTGCTCACGGAAATGGCGTAAGGAAACAGCGGGGTCATCGCGGGAAGATCGCTGATGATCAGGGGGCGCTCGAAATAGGCGGCCTCGTAGGCGCCGCGGTTCACCGCCAGCGGATGCCTGGTCAGGACCATGATGGTATCCGCCTGTTCGAGGGCGCGATTGTATTCGTGTCCCTCGAGGAAGCCCGTGAAGATCACGTTCGGAGGGGCGGACTTCCGCAGCGGTGCCGGGCATTTGCGGACATCGCCGGTGACTAGCAAATCAGCCTCGGACACCAGCCGCGCCGCGGCAACCACCTCCGCGGTCGGCTCATCACCGGCGAACCTCCCGATGTACAGGATGCGGGGCCGGCCTGAGAGTGGGCGGGCGGGAGCAGCCTGGTGAGCCGGGGGCGCCTCGTGGACGATGTCCGCCCGCCCGCCCCAGGCCATCACGGCCTCCGCCAGTTCCGGGACAGTGACCATCGTCGTCGCCGCGCGCCGCACGAGCCAGGCATGAACGCCAGTGACCTGCTTCGCCATGGGCGCGTCACCGAATGCGCTGGGATGGCTGTCCAGCAGCAGCGGGGCCTTCGTGGCGAAGCAGTAAAGGGCGGCAATCAGTCCGGGGAAGATCGGCGGGTTGGTGACGATGATCGCGCGCGGTCGCCGGGAAAGCATGTAAATGCAGGTGCAGATGGCGTTCAGGAGGTAGCGCAGGGGCACCAGTGGCTTCCAGACGATCCGCAGCACATAGAAGGTGCAAGCCTCGCCCCCGAGCGCCTGTGCGATCTCATGGGCGCGGCCAGAATCCTCCGCCCAGGCGATGAACGAGACCTTGGGCCGCGTGAGCGCGGCTGACCGTGTCTTGTCCCGCTTATCCCGCCGTCCATCGTGGCGGCTGATCCACCTCGGCCCAGCCCCATCCCCATCCCCATCCCCGCGCCCGCCGGCGCGCTGAGTGACGTGCGCGCGAGGTGTCGTTTCGCTTGACGTGATGCTCACCCCTGCCGATGCCAGCGAATTAGAGTTCGGCCCGGCTCTGGCGGCGCCATGCAATTCCCAGGTCGCTGTCAACGTAACTACTTGTGATCACCGGTGACAGCCACTGCGGTATGAGTGCTCCTACGTCATTTGAGGATGGCCCGCGGCCACAGCGAACGGCGACGATCAGGCCGTGGCCGCGAACCCAGCGAGAAGCGAGCGCCTGCGCGTATCGCGGCAAGCATTTCGCGCGATCAGCCGCCCGAGCAGCGTCACCGCGCTCGACAACGAGCGGTCGCTCGAGTCGAGGACAAAGGCGGTACAGCAATTCCTGCGGCGCATCGAGCCACGGCTCACCCTGAAGGGGGCACGAGTGCTCGACGTCGGCAGCGGCTACGGTGCGCTGTGCTTCTACCTTGCGGAGAACGGTGCCGAGCGCGTCGTTGGCATGGAGGTTGACCCATCGTCGGTCGAGTTCACGCAGTCCCTGCTCACCGGCCCCTATGCGCATCTCGCCAACCGCGTCGGGTTCCACCTGGTCGCCGACATCGGCGAGCTCCAAGAGTACGATTTCGACCTCATCATCTGCCAGGACGTCCTCATATACATCCAGGATCTGGAGCGGTTCGCCGCAGCGCTGGTAAAGCGCATGAAGCCGGGCGGCAGGCTGGCGATCGGGATGTCACCACTGTGGTACTCACCCTGGGGTGGCCTCATCAAGCACACGACGTGGCTCCCGTGGGCCCATTTGATCTTTCCGGAGGAGTTCTTCACCGAGCGCGGCCACACGTTTTTCGGCGACAGCCACATGACGCTGCGGGGCTTCCTCAGCGCCATGCGGAACAGCGGTCTCGAGGAGCAGCACATCGCCTTCAACGTTGTCTCGCGGAGCGGCTTGCTCGCGACCGTCGCCTTGGCTGTGGTGCGCGCACTGCGAACGCTCCCGGGCCTTCGCGAGCTGCTGACCTTCTCCGTTTATGGCAGCTGGCGGAAGCCCGCCTGACGCAGCGAAGCCGCGTCGGCCAGAGCGGCTTCAGGGAGGTCTGTCCTCCGGTTCAGCCGGCCGCCGCCCGGGTCGTCGAGAGCAGCGCGGTCAGGGAATCGGCATCCACCGGGATGTCGGCGAAACTTGGAGCCCGGGCCTCGTCGTGGTCTCGGCGGCCGCCATGGATCCTGAGCATGAGCGCAGGCGAAGCGGCCGCCTCCGGTCCGGGACCGGCGAGTGCGGGCAGGAGATCCGGGTCGATCCCGGCACCCTCCAGGTCTACCGAGCGCCGGGCGCTGAACCACGAGACCACGTCCCGTGCGGGCGCGACGTATGCGGCTCGCTGCCTGAGCTGCGCGAGCAGCCATCGGTATGCGCCGTCCCACTGGCGCTCCGGCACGAGGCTGCGCTCATGCCAGGAAACCGTGCTCACGCCACCCAGCCGCTGCGTCCAGTCAAGAATCTGCCCGCAGAGACCGAGCGCCTCCTGCTCGGCACAGTTCATCCGGCCGGGGAAGAACAGCGCAGTGTCCTGAATGTGGAGCGGCAATTCAAGCAGGCTCTCGACCGAGAGCGGCCGGAAGACCTGCGTGGTTCCGGCCCGGAACCCAACCGCGTCGTTGTACCCGACCGTGGCGTCGTATCGGAAGCCGGCGTGTTCCAGCGTGGCGAACGAAGTGCCGTCGAAGTAGAGCCAGTGCATCCGGACGCCCAGTCCTGCGTGACCGGTCAGCTCCGCGACCTCCCGAAGCTCGTCCGCGGACGCGGCTCGGTCGCACCAGGCGTCGATCCCGTGCACCGCGACCTCGAAGCCCAGCGACCGTAGTTTCGGGAGCCAGGACCTTATCTCCCGGGCGGCGTACCTGACGCTGCGCCGGGGGTCGCTGGGTCCGGCCAGCCCTCGCCCGGGCCGGCCGGCGAACGGGATGATGAAGAACGTGGAACGGAACTCGCCGTCCGCATTGATGTAGCGATCGAACGGGAGCCAGAAATCCGGCAGTACTCCGGCGAAGACGAGCGGAAGCGAGAGCAGCGCGGCCCAGTTCCTGAGCAGATATCTCAGTGAGCGGCGGCCGCGGATGAGCCCGGACAGGCTGCCGAGCGAAGCCCGCAGCAGAAACCCGGCGAGCGTTCGATCCAGCCGGTGACGCCTGATGCCCAGAAAATCCACGTCGTGCGTGAGGCACGCGAGAAACTGATGACCGGCCGGCACCGGCGGGATCTCCCACAGCGAGGTCCCGGCCTCGACGATCCACTGGCGCAGGAGGGCGATATGGAGGTCGAGCGTCGGTGTGCCTGCGTGGTGCTGGGGCTGCCCGGCCGAGAGCAGGAACTCGACCTCGGAGAAAAGGTCGTAGCCGCACCGGATAACAGGCGATGACCTGGTCATGCACCTGACGATCAGCGAGGCGCCGCTGCTTGCGTGGCGTCCCAGTATGGTCGCGCCGGCGGCCAGCGTCAGCGCTCCCGTGTAGAGCGGCAGTTGGAGATCGTCGGTTTCGAGCACCGCATCGTCGGTCCGCGATCGCGGTGCGATGCCCAGCGAAGCGTCGCCGCGCATCTCGGTGGCGCCGTACGCGACCACGAGCCGCCCGGTGAACGATTCGGGTAGCGCGCCCGCGCCGGTGACGACCAGGACATCGCAGCACGCACCGGAGTCCCAGAACATCCAGGGCGTCTTGAACAGCTCAAAGAACTCGCGGACCGCTCGCTTCTCGCTGTCAGCGCAGATGACCCCGATCACGCGCGCCTCCTCATGCGACATACCGGTAGAGCGTCTCGCCGAAGGCGCGGCAAAGCACCAGCGGGCCGTGCCGGATGACGGTCCCGAGCATCTGGGCCGCCATTCCTTCCGTCGTCGGCACCGATCCGCGCTGGCCTTCGAGGGCCGCATAGACCAGCGGCTCCTCGACGGCTCCCCAGGACAGCTTGAAATTACGCAGGCCTTCCTGGCCGAGGTCGGTCCGGCCGAAATCGAACCAACGGCATCCCTGCTCGCAGGCCGCACGGATCGCGTGCCAGAACAGCAGGTGATTGGGACGCAGCGACAGGCTGCTCTCGTCAGAAGCGCCAAACTTGTAGATCACCGTGTCGTTCCAGGTCAGAAACACCGCAGCGGCGATCGGCTGAGAGGCTGCCTCTACGATCAGGACCGAACCGAGCCCTGTGCTGATCGTGTGCTCCCAGAGCAGGCGGAAGAAGCGACGGGGCTGCACAGGCACCCCCAGCCGCCTCCTGGTCCGCAGGTGAAGCCGGTAGAAGGTGTCGACTAGATCATGCGGACAAGCGGCCAGGCGTACGGTCAGTCCCTCTCGTTCCGCGCGCCGGATGTTGCGCTGTACCTGTGAGCGATGGAACCCGGCGTAGACCTCTGCGGGATTGCGACTGAGCGGGAGCACATGACGAAGCGCCACCGGGCCTGCGGCTGAGTCACATGCCATCGGCGCACGGATCTCAACCCGCCGGACGCCGGCGGCGCGACTTGCCCGCTGCAGCGCGGCAACCAGTAGCTCTTCCTCCTGCCGGTCCGAGAACAGAGGCGGACAGTAGTCCGTGTACGGCAGCGACACCCACTTGCGGCCGCCTCGGAGGTGGCGCACCTCGACCACCGGCAGGCCAGCCTGGATAGCGCCGGTCGCATCGCTGACAGCCAGCGCGAACGAGCGGAATCCGTAGCAGCCGGCGACCACCCGGGCCCAGTCCGGATGGTGAAACGGTGTGGCGGCCGGATGCGCCGCCACGAAATCTGCCCAGCGAGGATCGGTGATCTCCAGGACCCCCGGCCCCTCCATGCGCATTGTGCAATCCTCACCGGCGCCACAGATCGGTACCACCTTTTACTGACGTAGCAGCCCTCAGCGTGGTGAGGGTTGTCCGTGACCGCCAGACGGAGTCGATTGTTGGATGGACGACGCGTCCTCATGCAGTGGCCGACATCTGATCTGAGCCAGAGGAGGTCTGGAACCGATGCGGCTCGGATTTACCATGCGCGCGGCATACAGGATTTTGCGTCATCCCCGTGAGGGGATCGAACGCGTTCGCGCGCGTATCGACACGCGCCAGGATAAGCGTGAGCTAATGGCGCTCGGGCGTCCTCAGAGTGAGCACTACGCGGTCGTCGAGGACTGGGCGCCTGCTCTGCACAAGGCAATCGACGCGCCCTGGCCGTGCCAGGAGCCGGAGCAGTTCCGCCGGGTATGGGAGGCCACGGTTTCCGGCCTGACGACAGCCGGCCTGCGTGTCGGCCTGGCTTCCTACCGCGGGTGGAACGACGGCGACCGGGCTCAGGCCGAGGCCATCTGGTGCCTCGTGGCGCACTTGCGTCCCGAGAACGTGGTCGAGACGGGAGTGGCACACGGGCTGACCAGCCGGGTGATCCTGGAGGGCCTCCACCGCAACGGCCAGGGTCACCTGTGGAGCGTAGACCTCCCGGCCGTGGATCCGGCGCTGCATCACGAGATCGGCATGGCGGTCCCGAAGGACCTGCGGTCCCGCTGGACGTACGTGGAGGGGACGAGCCTGCGGCGGCTGCCGGGAATTGTCCGCAGGCTCCAGCGGATCGACCTCTTTGTTCATGACAGCCTGCACACTGCGCGCAACACGTGCTTCGAGCTTGGCGCGGTATGGCCGGCGCTGCCGCCAGGCGGGGTGGCGGTGGTAGATGACATCCACCGCAGCCTCGGGTTCAGCCGGTTCATCGAACGGGCGGCCCCAGGAGCATGGGTCGCGACCAGGCACGTTACCGGAGACGGCCTGTGGGGGGCCGCGGTCAAGACCCAGCTGGGGCCCGGATCGGGGTCAGGTGCTCACGTCGGCGGGCCGCAGGGCACCGTGCAGCCGCTGCGCGACCGCAGGCACGACCGGATCCAGGACAGCGTCGTCGGTGAGATCGCCCACATGATCAAGGCGCTGGCGCCGGACAAGACCCATCTCCTCCAGATTCAGCCCTGCCCAAGCCAGAGCCGGCAGACCCTGATCTTCAGTGACCAGCTCGCCGCCCCTGGCCGTCCCGTTATCTACGATGACGAAGACAGGCGCGATCCGGCTGTCAGCGGCGAGACAGACTTCCGCCAGGTCGATATCGAGACCGCAGCATTCCCGGCTGCCGACGGCGATTTTGACCTGGTGATCTGGAACGGCGACCTGGTCGCGGTGAAGTACCTCGGCCGGGCCTTGCGGGAAGCGCGGCGGGTGCTGCAGCCGGGAGGCGTTTTCGTGGTGGCCGCCCCTAATCTCGCGGCTCTGCACAACCGCCTGCTGTTGCTGGCGGGCCGCCAGCCGACGGTCCTGCCCATTGGCCACGGTGACCACATCCGCGGCTTCGCTGGCCCGGCGATGACGGGATTTCTCACCCGTGACCTCGATTTTGAGCTCCTGCGGGTCAGCGGAGTGGGTCTCGCCCCGGTGAGCGCTGCTGTCTTGCCAGGCCCGCTCACAGGTATCAGCCACACGGTTGTCTGGGCGCTCCGCAAATGAACCGGTGACGATCAAGGCGGCGCCGGGGCCTGGCGGGTTAGGCGTCCGGTCCGGAGCCGGCTCCCGCGAAACATACCCGTCCGGTGCCGGACGCAGGACCGTCAATGCTCCAGCCGTCGCCACGGCCGCGGATCGTCGAAGCGGCACGTCCGCGCCACCAGGCCGCGACCTCCCGCGGCAACGCGTGCCAGGCCGTGCTGTCGTCGGCGAACGTGCCGAGCAGGGCCCGGTACCCGTCAGCCAGCCGCTGATCGTGGGCGTAATCCGGGTGGGTAAGCACCAGCACCATGCCGCCGCGGTCGCGGATGTGCCCCGCCTTCCGCAGCCACAGGCCCGCGTCCGCGTGCTGCAGGATGGTGAACAGGGTGTGATCCTGCGGCAGGGTGATGGGGAGTTCGACCGTGCCGTGGTTGAAATAGGGCAGAAAGGTGCAGCAGCCGCCCGGCTGCGGCTCGTACGGGTCGGTGTCGGGGTAGGACGAGTCATAGTCGAAGCCGAGGCGATGCATCAGTTCCCATTTTCGGTGCGTGGCCGGCGACCGGAACCCGACAGCGTTCCACCGGCTCGCGTGTTCCCACATGGCCGGCAGCCGCTCGTCCATGAACCTCCCCGCGAGATCCCGGCCATCGTGCCGGAGCCCGTGCACCCCGATCTCGCAGCCGTCGTCCTGCAGCGAGCGGACCGATTCGTCGTCAACGTGGTAGCGAGCGCCGACGAAGTTCCACGACGACCGGTAGCCGCGGGCACGCTCCGGCGCGCGCAGCAGGTTCATGTCGCGCAGGCCAGCGGCGGTTTCCACGTCGTGGGTCAGCACCAGAGCCCACGACCGGCCACCCGGCCACAGGCTCAGGAACGGAACCGGCCCATTCGCCAGGCCGGCGATCAGCGCGAACAGCCAGTCGTAGAAGTCGTGGAGGCTGTCCTCGATCGGCCATCTGGGGAAGGGGGAAGCGGCCTGCAGCCGGGTGAACCGGCGCCGCAGCGCAAGCTGGACCGGCCGGGGGAGGGCGGGACGGGCCAGGTAGTAGCCGCGCAGCGCGGCGGCGCGGCCGGCAGCAGCCAGGGCGGAGCGCCTGACATCCCGGTATCCCTCTGACCAGAACAGCCGCATCACCTCGCCGGGATCAAACGGCAGGAACACGTTGCCATCCGTATCCCGCCAGATAGCAGCCACCCGGCGGCCGTCGGCGGCTCGAATGGATTCGGCCGGATGCCAGCCCCGGGCTGCCTGGGGGAGCATGGCCAGGGCCGCAGCATCTGGCGCCACATGCCCGAAGAAGGTGAAGCTACCCAGCCGGTAGCAGCCGAGCTGACCGGCCGCACTCGGCGCGGCCGGCCTGGCGTCGGCACCGACCCACATGAGGGAGCGCGAAGCCTGGCCGGGACGCGGCACCGCGGTTAGCGTGCGCACGAAAGCCGCCGCACCTGGTTGGCCAGGGCCCGGCCGGGGCGGCCGAACTTCGTAGGGGGTGCGGAAGTAGTCAAAGAAGGCAAACGGGTGTGAGGTTCTGAACAACGGCTTCTCCTCGGGCTGCGGGCCAGGTCAGAGGCCGTGTTTGACCGCGAGATAGGGCAGGAGGGCGATCTCGAAGAGGCCAGGTAGGGGATCTTTGACCGAGAAGACCGCCTCGGTGCGCACGCCGCGGAGGGAGCGCAGGTACTCGCCTGGGCGCAGTCTGCCCGCCCGGATGTCTCGCACCGCGTTGGGTACGTCGGTGCTGAGCCGGATCCAGCGGACACCTGCCCTGGCGTGCGCCTCTTCCACCGGCGCGCCCATCTGATCGCGGAACAGCAGGTAGGGAAAATCCACTCCGGCTGGCCCGCCCACCGAGTGGTAACCCCAGGTCCTGGCGTTGACGTCCAGGAGCTTGCAGACGCCGTCGCGAGGATCGCGCTTGTACTCGAGCTCGACCAACCCGTAGTAGTCGATGGCGGCCAGGAAACGGCATGAGGGTTCCGCGAGTTCCGGCAGCGATATCGTCTCGACGAACGTGCTGGCCACGCCGAAGTCGGACGGATGCTGACGGCGCCGCCGCACCGTCATGCTCGCCACCGGGCCGCCCTCACGGAAGAAGGCACAGTAGGCGTACTGATGCTCACCACCTCCGGGTATCATCTCCTGGACGATGACCTCGCTGGCCGGCATGATCTCCGTGGCCCGGCGGAAGACGGCGAGCAACTCCGCTGCGGTGTCAGCCCGCCACGCCTTGGCGTGCGTGGTGTAGAAGAAGTGCTCCTTTATCGCGGGTTTCAGGACTACCGGGTCATCGACCTCGATCGCGGCCAGGTCCTCCTCCGACCGCGGGAACCACGTCCGGGGCGCCGGGATAGACAGGCGCTCGGCCAGGCCGTAAACATCCCGCTTATCCCAGGCGTGCCGGATCGAGGCCAGTTCGGGGGTGGGCACCCGGAAGTCGCGCCGGAGTACTTCCCGGTTCGCCGCGATGGCCGCGATGTTCTCCTCCCGGGTCGGATACAGCACCCACCCGGAGAGGCCCAGCCTGCCGTGGGCCAGGGCCAGCGCGTCCAGCAGAGCCTGTTCGGTGCGCAGGTCGGGTACGCGGATGGCGTCCCGGACGAATCGCGACGCGCGCGCGATGGAGATCTCGTCGTCGATGAGGCACACCGGTATGCCGTGCTGGCCGAGACTGCGCGCGATGCCCAGGCCCTGGCAGCCGCCCCCGATCACCACGGCACCCACGTCTCGGCCGGTCGGGCCCGGGCCGGTCCGCGACGCGACGCGCGATGTGCCAAAGGTCACGGCGCCTGTCCCGCTCTGGCCGGCACGGGCGTCGGCTCGGCCGCTGCTCGAGGGAGCCGGGACGAGCCGGCGATGGTCCGCACCAGCGCGCGGCCGGCGTACCACCCGCCGCACACGAAGCGCATGATCGGCCCGAAACTCCACGCGGCCGGAGCGCCGACGAAATGCAGACCCGGCACCGACGATTCCATCCCGGGCCGGAGCAGCGGATATCCTCCCGCCCGCCTGATCCGCGCGGTCAGCTCGGCCGTCAGGAACGGATAACGCGCGATGTCCACCCGGTATCCGGTGCCAAAGAGCAGGTGGTCCACGATCTGGGTCCCGCCGTCGGCGAAGGTGATGTGCAGCTGCCCATCCCCCGCGGTCGCGGCGGCCACGGGGTGACCCAGCCTGATCGGCACCTCCGCCAGCCGGGGTGGCAGCCAGGCGGCACCAGCCGGACGGATCGACCGGTAGGCGAGCGGGTCCTGGGCCCGCCGCGGCAGCCGCCGGAACAGATCAGGCACCGCCACCAGCCGGGACAGCCCCATGGGGCCGACGTCGGTGGGCGCGTACACCAGCCGCGCGTACCGGCCGAGCATCCGCTGGTATTTGCCGCCGTGCAGCCAGCGCAGGTGATCCTGCCGGACCGCCACTTCGGCCTGGGCGCCGCTCTCCTGAAGCAGCGCGGCGCATTCCAGCGCGCTCTGCCCGCCGCCCACAACCAGCACCCGCGCTCCACGGAAGCGGCGGAAATCCCGGTGGTCACCGGTGTGCGAAGCCAACTCGGACGGCAACCCGGCCGCAATCGCCGGGCGGTTGGCGAACAAGTCGATACCGGCCGCGACCACCACCCGGCGGGCGCTGATCGCGGTGCCGTCCGCGAGGGTGAGCCGGAATCCACCCGGGTCTGGTTCCAGTGCCTGCACCAGACGGCGGTCCACGTCCGGTGCGACTCGCTGCTGCACCCACAGGCCGTAGTCGATGAAGCGATCCAGCGGTACCGGCAGGCCAAAGCTGGTGCCGGTGGCGGCGCAGAACGAGTCCAGCGACAGCTCGCCCTGGTACTCCCCGATGCAGGTGGCTGTCCAGTTGGAGCGCAGCAGCAGGCCGGCGGGCATGCTCTGCCAGAACGACATCGGCTGGCCTATGACCCTGACCTCTACTCCGGCCCGGCGCAGGTGCGCGGCAGCGGCGAGGCCGTGCGGCCCCGCGCCGACGACGGCGACATTGGTGTCAGTCACGGTTAGCTTCCTCCCAGAGATAGCCTCATGGCTGCCGCCGCGTCGGCCGGGGCGACAGCCGGTCCGCAGTAGACAGCCCGCGCCCTTGCCATTCGCCCGCGCGGCAGCGGTTGGATTCCCTCATGGCATCGATGAACGGGGAACGCCGCAGTTGCTCGAGCAGTTCGAGGTTGGGCATGACGCAGTGCCCGCCTATATAGCCGGGCTGGAAGCCGACCGGCGGGAAAAAGTCGATCTCCTCGAAGAAATCGATCGTTTCCCAGTAATCCGCGCCGGCGGCCTCGGCGAAGCGGTCCATCTCCTGCGCCCACGCGACCAGGACCCCGAAGTAGCTGGTTTCCAGGAGCTTGGCCAGTTCGAGCGCCTCGGGTGACGACATGCGCTGGGTGGTTAGGCCAGCGACGCTGAAATGGTCCTCCACCAGCGCGACGGCCTGCGCCGATGTGCCGGCGACGAACTTCCGGTAGCGGCGCAGTTCGTCCGTCATCCGGGTGTGTTTTCCGCGTACCGGGCTGTATACGGCCGGAATTCCTGTCTTCTCATGGATTTCCCTGGTCGTCCCGGGAATCACGGTGCTGTTAACCACGACGACCCTGGGCTCATAGAGCGAGACGTAGCGGGACGCAGACAAGACGAAATCGGAGCTGTACGGGAAGCAGAGATGCAGGACCTGGACGCCGTCACAGGGACGATCTTCGATGTCCCGGCCAGCAGCGTGATGTGCCTCGCGCAAGATCCCCAGCAGCGGGCCTCCGATCTCGCCGAGACCAACCACCAGCACCGCGGCTTCAGCGGGCGTCTCCGTCTTTCTGCTCGGGTTAGGCATGCTTCGTTATCTCCTTGTCCTGCTGCCCGGCGACCAGCGCCTCGACTGTGTGCACAAGCGTTTCTTCCTGCGCGGGCCAGTCGAGCTTGTCCAGCTTCATCCGGCTCCTGGCCGCCCGTTCCTCGGACGCCGCAGGGTTGGTCAGGACGGCCCGGATCGCCCGGGCCAGGTCCTCCGCGTTCTCCGGCTCAAAGAACAGCAGTTCGTCATCGGAAAAGTAGTGCCGCATCGTGGCGATGCCCGAACAGATCACCGGCAGGGCGAGAGCGACGTACTCGGCGACCTTCATCGAGAACACCAGGGAACCGAAGACGCCTCCACGTTGCGGTGAGATTCCTGCCGCCGCGTCGCTCAGCAGGGAGGGAATCTGGCCGTTGGGCACGAGACCCAGGAACTCAACGCGGTCCGCAACCCTCAGGTCCTCGGCCAGCCGCACTACGGACTCCAGGGCAGGGCCTTCCCCGATGACCCGGAACCGCAGCGAAGGAAAGTCGTCAGCCACCAGGGAAAGCGCCCGCACAACCAGATCGAGGCCGTTGCGGTGGGCGATGCTGCCGCTGTACACAATCCACTGGAGGCTGCCTCGGTTGCGGGACGCCGCCGGTGGGACGAAACGCCGGGGATCCGGGAGGTTCATCACCACGGACACCGGTCGTGACGACATCGCGCTCAGCCGGCGCCGCATCGACTCATTGACAGTGATCAGCCTGTCTGAGAAGGAGATGCTGATCCGTTCCTCGGCATTCGCCAGGCGCTCAACCCACGGCGGCAGGTCACGCCCACGGATATCCGCCAGCAGCTCGGCTGCGGGGTCATGGATATCGAGGACGATCTTGGCTCCGCCGATTTTGGGGAGCAGCCCGGCGAACACCAGGAAGTTTGGCATGTTGTGCACGTAGACGACGTTGTACCTCCGTCTGGCGTGGAACAGGCTCACCAGGGCGAAGGCCCACGAAAAGAAGGCACCGTATTCGAAGGCGTAACGGGCTAGCCCGGTCTGCCTTTTTTGCATGGGCAGGAGGCGGACGCGCAGCGACCCGCCGTCACTGCTCGCTCTCGTCCGATCGTGAGAAAGGGCGAAGACGTCGACCTGATGCCCGCAGTCAGCCAGCGCCTCGGCGGCACGTTTGACGCGAGCGTCAAACTGATACAAGGTGCTGGCGATCATGGCGATCCGCACGCTTCCGGTCATCTCGCGCCTCCCCGGAAGACGGCTGGCACGGTACGCAGCAGGATGGCGAGGTCAAGCGTGAAGCTGCGGCGGATGACGTATTCGACGTCGAGCTCGAGCGCCTTCCGCATGGGGAGGCGGCTGCGGCCATTGACCTGCCAGAGCCCGGTTATGCCGGGCTTGACCGCGAAGCGTTGCTGGTGAGCCTCGTCGAACAGCTGCGCCTCCCAGGCGAGCACAGGACGCGGGCCCACCAGCGACATCTCGCCCTGGAGCACGTTGAAGAGCTGCGGAAGCTCGTCCAGGCTGGTCCGGCGCAGCCAGGCGCCGAGTGGGGTGATACGCGGGTCGGCGGCCAGTTTGAACAAGCCGCTGTTCCCGGTCGGCGCGACCTGGTCGGCGGAGAGCAAGTGCGTGACGTAGTCGCGGTGTATCCCGTCATCGTTGCCGATCTGCATGGTCCGCAGTTTCAGCAAGGTGAAAGGCTGCTTGTTGCGGCCCAGCCTCTCCTGCCGGAACACGGCGGGCCCGGCTGACGTCGACCTCACCAGCAGGCATAGCAGTAGCAGCAGCGGTATCACGGCGATAAGCAGGGTCACAGACAGCACAATGTCGAGAGTCCTTTTGGCCGCCTCGGGCACACGCCTGGGCGCGGTGGCCTCTTTCCTTTCTGCTAGGTCAGTCACGGGAGGTTTTCCTTCATCGCACCGGCCAGCCGGTACCGGCTGGCCGATCCGTGGTCGGAGACCACCCGCCCATCCAGGCCGGGCAACTCCGCTACCGTGCGGCGGATAACAGCGGGATTGCCGAACGCGACGGCTCCTGCGGGTATGTCGCGGGTGACCACGGATCCGGCCCCGACCAGGGCGCCAGCGCCAATGCGGACGTAAGGCAGGATGGTCACGTTGACGCCGATCTGCGCCCCGGCGCCGATCCTGGGTCCGGCCATCAGCTGGGCCGAGCGCTCGTTACCGGGGTAGAGGTCGTTGGCGATCGTCACTGCGGGCGCGAGAAATACGTCGTCTTCAAGCTCGGTGTACTGAGCTACGTAGCAATTGCAGTGAACTTTCACGCGGTCCCCGATACGGCAGCCGTAGTCGATGACGCTGTTGCTCCAGACCGAGACGTCATCGCCGACCTGGCAGCCTTCTCGGATGATGACGCCGTGCCCGGTCTCCAAGCGCGCCCCGACCGTCGTGCCGTCGTAGAGCACGGTTCCCGACCGGAGCCTGGCGCCGGTGCCGATCACCAGCGGGTACGTGCCTGTCCGTGACACGGGGTAGCCGAGGATTACGCCTCGGTCGGCCATCGTGGCCGCCGGACCCGGCGCAACCGCGTGTTCACCGGACATTGACGAGTTCCGAGCTGATCATCGTGGCCCGGAGTGCGTCGCACAGGGCTTCGCACACGACGTCCACCTGGCCGTCGGTCAGGTGCGGGAACATCGGCAGCGACAGCAGCTCGCCGGCCGCCTGTTCGGCTGCCGGCAGCGGGCCGTTGGCAAACCGCCGCAGTGGCGGTTGCAGGTGACAGGGCACGGGGTAGTGCACGCCCGTCTGGATGCCTCGCCGGGACAGCTCAGCCCGGACGCTGTCACGCCGGGCGATGCGCACGACGAACAGGTGATAGACGTGTCGCGCCTGCGGTGCCACGTCCGTCAGCTTCAGTTCGGCGGCGCTGAAGCCGGCGTCAGCGAGCAGGCTGCGGTACCGGAAGGCCAGCGCGATCCGTCGCTCCGTCCACGCGTCGAGGCGGGCTAGCTTGCCGGATAGCAAGATCGCCTGAAGGGTGTCCAGGCGGCTGTTCGTGCCGATGCAGTCGTGATCGTAGTGTGAGGCGCCGTGGGAACGACCGTGGTTGGCCAGTGACCGTATGCGGTCAGCCAGTTCCGGCCGCGAGGTCACCACGGCGCCCGCATCTCCGAAAGCGCCCAGGTTCTTCCCGGGATAGAAGCTGAAGCAGGCGGCTGCACCAAAAGACCCGGCCCGGTTGCCGCACCATTCCGCGCCGTGGGCCTGTGCGGCGTCCTCGATCACGGCTATGCCCGCCTGCCCGGCCACGGCGAGGAGGCCGGTCATGTCCGGCACCTGACCGAACAGATGGACGACGATGACCGCGCGGGTGCGCGGTGTGATCGCTTCCGCAAGCGTGCCCGGCGTCACGAGCAGCGTGGTGTCGCTGACGTCCGCGAAGCGGGGAGTAGCGCCCGCGCGCACGACGGCGGCGGCGGTGGCGATGAACGTGTTGGCGGGCACAACCACCTCGTCGCCTGCGCCTATGCCGAGTGCGGTCAGGCTGAGCTGCAGGGCATCCGTTCCGTTGGCTACGCCTACCGCGTGCCCGGCGCCACAGTAGGCGGCCCACTCTCGCTCGAAGGATGTGACCGGTGAACCGCCGATGAAGGCCCCATCGAGCAGGCACGCCAGGTACGCCTGCTCGATATCTGGCCAGACTTCACCCGCCATGGCGCCGAGGTCAGTGAATGGAACGGGAGTCATCCGGCTGACCACCTCGGCCGTGAATCGAGCACAAAATCAGAGATCGATATATCGTGCGGGGCCAGATCGAGGATGACGTCGACACCGATCCGAATTCCGTCCCGTTGCATTTCGCGCAACACCCCCCTGTCCGGGTCCGGCGGCTTCGGAGCCCTCTGGAGCCTTACCTATTTCTGCGGGGAACGGCATCCCCGCATGAGCGGTCGGGCCTACGCCAGATGGGTGGTCGGCGCGTACCTAGTGAACTCTTTGTCCTGATCTCCGCAGGCCAGGGCGTGCGCCCGGTCAGGTGCGCTTCGGCGGAGCGGGCAGCGCAGAGCCCCGGTGACGGCCTGCGGGTACCCAGCGAGGGGACTTAGGAACGGGTGGTGGAAGGCTAATGGCGCTATGTATTCGGGACGGCCGGGGTGTCATCCTTGGGCCGTCGGCTGATCTTGGATCCGAGCCAGACCAGCGGGTCGTACTTGCGGCCCACCACCCGCTCCTTCATCGGGATGAGCGCGTTGTCGGTGATCTTGATGTTCTCCGGGCAGACCTCGGTGCAGCACTTGGTGATGTTGCAGTAGCCGAGGCCGAAGTCCTCCTGGGCGATCTCGCGGCGGTCGGCGGTGTCGCACGGGTGCATCTCCAGTTCGGCGACCCGCATCAGGAACCTGGGTCCGGCGAACGCGCCCTCGTTGTCCGCGTGGTCGCGGATCACGTGGCATACGTTCTGGCACAGGAAGCACTCGATGCACTTGCGGAACTCCTGGGGCCGCTGCACGTCGACCTGCTGCATGCGGAACTCGCCGAGCTTGATTGACGGGTCAGGGGTGAACGAGGGGATCTCCCTGGCCTTCTCGTAGTTGAACGAGACGTCCGTGACCAGGTCCCTGATCACCGGGAAGGTCCGCAGCGGCGTGATCGTGATCGGCTCACCGGGCTCGAAGATGGACATCCGGGTCATGCAGGCCAGCCGGGGCCGGCCGTTGATCTCCATGGAGCAGGAGCCGCACTTGCCCGCCTTGCAGTTCCAGCGCACGGCGAGGTCACCGGCCTGGGTGGCCTGCAGCCGGTGCAGGATGTCCAGGAGGACCTCGCCCTCGTTGGCCTCGACCTGGTAGTCGGTCAGCTGGCCCTGACCGGCGTCGCCGCGCCAGACCTTGAGCGCTACCTTCTCGCCCATCAGTTCTTCGTCTCCTCGCTGGCCGGCGGCTGAGCCGTTCCGGCATCCGGCGGCAGTTCCGCTTCGGTGTAGTACTTCTTCAGCTCGCCGCTGTCGAACAGGGCGAGCAGGTCCTCACGCATCGGCGCCATGGGCTGCTTCCTGATCGCCACGTGGTCGCCGTCGAGCGTGCAGATGAGGTTGACCTTGCGCCATTCCGGCGACATCTCGGGGAAGTCGTCGCGGGTGTGCCCGCCGCGGCTCTCCTGGCGCTCCAGCGCCGCCTGGGCCACGCAGTCCGCGATCAGCATGATGTTGCGCAGGTCCAGGGCCAGGTGCCAGCCGGGGTTGTAGGCGGCGCCGCCCTCCGCGCTGACGTTCGCGGCCCGGGCGCGCAGCTTCTCCAGCTCGGCGAGCGCCGCCTTGATCTCTTCCTCCTTGCGGATGATCCCGACCAGGTCGCTCATGGTCTGCTGGACCTCGGCGTGGACCGTGTACGGGTTCTCGCCGCCGGACCGCTCCAGCGGGGCGAGCGCCTCGGCCCGGGCCGCCTCCAGGTCGGCATCGCTGGCCGCCGGGCGGGCGTCGCCCAGCGAGTCGAGGTACTCCACGGCGCCCAGGCCGGCCCGGCGGCCGAACACCAGCAGGTCGGACAGGGAGTTACCGCCGAGCCGGTTGGAGCCGTGCATGCCGCCGGACACCTCGCCCGCGGCGAAC
>Ga0070714_100001050_pt1 | contig 19707 bp, 47 predicted proteins | sample LARL83metaG_FD_65450 | JGI IMG/M metagenome (GOLD analysis project Ga0070714, IMG submission 65450) | Corn, switchgrass and miscanthus rhizosphere microbial communities from Kellogg Biological Station, Michigan, USA - LAR L8-3 metaG | ecosystem: Host-associated > Plants > Roots > Rhizosphere ... | reverse complement strand
GCACGCCCTGCGACTGGCCGAGGGCGGTGAGGCCGTCAGCGACGCTGGCACTGGCTTGCGCCTGCCGGCGGTGGATGCGGTCGGCCGCCCAGGTGATCGCGCTCACGTGCTGCTCGCGGGGCTCGGCGCGGCCGACGCGGCGGCCGGGCTGCCCGTGGGGGTAGCCGTCGGCGACGCCCCCAGGTTGTTGACGCAGGTGCCGGCGCTGGTGATGAACGCCGCCTGCTTCGCCGCCTTGCTGTCGGTGCTGGCGTGGTAGGCCTCGGCGGCGGTGAGGACGCACGCGGCCACCTTGTCCCCGTCGCCCGGCGGGATCTTCTCGCATGCGACGAACGCCTGGCGGGTGCTGCCCCTGGCGAGCATCTCAACGATCCAGAGGTTGACGCTGGTGCCCTTGGGCAGGCACTTGTCGGCCACCTGGGCGGCGGCGGACTCGGCTGCGTGCGCCTGGGCGGAATCGGAGGCGGCGATGGCGGAGGCCTGCGACGTGGCCCCGCCGGAGTCGTGGCCGCCGCACGCGGCGGCCGAGAGGATGACGCCGGCGGCGAGGGCCGTGACGGCGAGGAACCGTGGGATGTTCATGGTGAACGGGGGATTCCCTTCTTTGACGGGGTTACTTGCGGGGGTTTTCGAGGAAGTTTGCGTGGGCCGTGAAGCACTCTGGCGAGCACGCCGGGTGGTAAGCCTCTACCAGGTAGAGGCGGGCGCAGTTCGCGCACTTGCCCCAGGACTCCCCGGGGTTCATGGCGATCCTGATGTTGACCAGGGCGACATCGAACACGCCGATGTCCTCAGTGGTCTGGATGATCTCCAGGGGCCTGTACTGCGGCCCCCAGGCCGGGCTGTACGGCGCATCGATCTCTCCGTCGATGGCCCGTAGTGCCGCCACGTGCGCCTGGTGGAGAAGCGCCTCGTCGCGCCGCGTCAGCTCGTCCCGGGTCACGGGTGCTCCTGGCCGGGGTGCTTGAGCTGCCAGACGAACAGCGCCTTCTCGCGGGGCATGTTCGTGAGGAGGCCGTCCTCGCCGTAGTCCCAGGGACCGTGCTGGTACTCGCACTCATCGCACGATTCGTCGTCGGCGGCGATGTGGCCGAGGGTGCCGATGATGCCGGTGGCCAGGCAGTCGGTGCAGGGGGTGTTGTCGGCCATCCCGCCTCGGCCGCTGCACGCGGTGCAGATCTCCATCTGCCGCACGCAGTTCGGGCACGGGGAGCACAGCGGCAGCCCCATTGCGGCGAACTCAGGGTCCTCGCAGATGTAGCACCCCTCCCGGTGCACCACGGGGATGCTCTGGTGCCCGGCGAAGAGCATCCAGTGCGCCGGGTCGCTCGGGTTGGCCGCCACTGAGGCGTTGCCCGCCGCGTGCGCGCCCGCCGCCAGGCCGCCCAGCCAGCGGGCGGTATCGTCGTCCAGCGGCTCACCGGGGTCAAAGTAGGCGGCCATCAGGCCCTCACCTCCATCAGGGTGCCGGACGCGCGCCCTGGCACCTCCGTGTCGCGCTTGTGGGTGAACCCGAGGTTCTCCCAGTGGGAGCGCAGCTTCTTGTTGCCGCGCTGGCAGTCCAGGCGCAGGAACTCCATGTCCCGGTCCCTGGCCTCCTGGAGGGCGTGCCTGGTGATCACCGCGCCGAGCCCCATGTGCGCCCTGGACGGGTGCACCATCGCGTTGTCGAGGTACAGCGCCTCCTGCCGCAGCTCCTCCGGCGTCCAGAACGCCGGGTCGCCGTCAGGGGTGAGCGCATGGCAGGCGATCAGGCTCTGGCCGTAGAGCACCAGGTACATCTGGTCGCGGCCCGCGTAGCCGGCCATCCGGTCCAGGCCGCGCGCCAGGTCGGTGGGGAGCACGTCGCCCGCCCTCTCGTGCATCTGCACGAGCCGCATCTCCACGGCGGCGCGCAGCCACGACAGGGCGTCCCAGTCGAATACCGGGTCCGCGAGCCTGATCCTGTATCCCCCCAGGGTGGTCACGCTGCCTCCTCCGCCTCGGCGAGGGCCTGCATCCGCTCCGTGTGCAGGTGGCTGACGTGCCGCGTCTCGTAGCCGCGCCGCATGTCCCAGCACTGCGTGCCCTCCTGGGCGCGGCACTTAGGGCACTGGTGAGCTAGCGCCTTGCGCTCGTAATCGGCCAGCTCTGCGAGGGCGGCCTTGCGCACCTCGTGCTCGGTGTCCCGGAGCACCTTGGTCAGTTCTGCGACGAGGGCATCCTGCTCGTCCCTGGTGAGGTAGTCCCATCCGGTATCCGGCCTGAGGAGGTCCTTCACGGTCAGGTACGACATCAGCCGCCTGGCCTGCTCGCGGAGGGTGATGTCCCTGATCGCGGGGGAGCTGGGGAATGACCCGTGCTTAGCGAAGATGCTCTTCGCACCTGGAGACGTGCCGGTCACTGCTTCACCGTCCGCTTCGCGTCCTGGACGCGCACGGAGCACAGGTGCTTCTTACGCAGTCCCTTGTGCCCCGGCCGCAGGTCGAAGCACTTCTCCCCGACGCCCGCCTGGCAGGCGCGGCAGCAGGTCTTGAGTGCCCGCTCTTCCTGGTTCACCGCTCTCTCCCTTCCTCGGTTCCCACACGATATCAAGAAAAGCTGTATTAAAGGAAGAGACCGGGGCAACTTCCCCGGTCTCTTCCATGAGGGTCACCTGTTAGGGCTTGCTGGCCCTCCCCGACATCGAGGAGGCGGTCACCATTGCCCGTACGCCCTCGTCCTGGGTGACCCGGACGTCGCCCGACATCGAGGACGCGCTGATCATCACGCTCTCGATGGCGTGCACGCGGACGTTGCCGCTCATGGCCTTGGCCTGGACGGTCTGGGCCGCCTGCCTGATGGTGATGCTGCCTGACATCGAGTTCGCGCTGACCTGGCCGGTTATCCCGCTCATGGTGACGCTGCCGCTCTGGGTGCTGGCGCTGACGCTGCCCACTGCGCAGTCGGCGGACACGCTGCCGGACTGGCTGCTGAAGTTAAGGGCGTTCAGCCCGTGACGCTCGTTGTGGGGAGCTGGCACCCGCAGGTCGCCGCTCTGCGTGTCCATCATGAGCGTGCAGCCGGACGGGAGGTAGAGCTGGAGCGTCGGGGTCTCGGGCACCGGCACGTTACCGCCGCTTCCCACGCGGACGCCGTTGATGATGACGTTGCGCCCGGCGAAGACGCTGCCGTGGAAGCTGTTGACCTGGATGTTGCCGTTCCCGAACTGGACGCCGCCGCCGAAGCTGACGACCCCAGCGTCATCGGGCCAGGTGAGCGTCCACGCGCCGTTCTCCCAGGTAGCCCGGACCTCCCCGGCCTTGTCCCCGCCGACGACCGCGTAGGCGCTCTTCACGCCCTCGCTGATGACGACGACGCCTTCGAGGACGGGTGCCCTGACCTGGATGGCGATCGGCCCTTCTGCTCCTGACCCGGCTCCTGAGGACGAGCCAGACGTCCCCCTGGCCGGGAGGGTGTCACGGGCGGCGAGCGTCCGGCCTCCCCTGGTGCTGATCTCGTTCCCTGCCATGCTGCTCTCCCTTGCTGAGGCGGCTTGTATAACCGCCCTCCGAGGTTATCAAGAAAAGCCGTATTGAGGAAAGAGCTAGGCGGCGGCTTCCTCGCGCTGCCTCGGCGGCCGGCCGCGCCTGCGGGCCGGGCGGCGGCTCCTGTTCTTGCTGAGCCGCTTGCGCTCGTCGGGGGTGAGCCCGCCGCGTATGCCGTACCGGCCGCCCGTCTTCTCCTCGGCCATGGCGCGCTCCAGGCACTCGCCCGTGAAGGGGCACCTGGCGCACATCGCCTTGGCGCGCCAGTAGCGAGCTTCCTGCTCGTCGGCGCGCATCCCCTCGACGGGGTAGAACAGGCTGGTGTCCTGGTCCCGGCACGCCACCGTGTCAGGGGCGCGCCACAGCGGCACGGGGGCCTTGCGCGCCACCGCCGCGCCAGGACGCTTCGCTCCCTGCCCCCGTGGCGCGCTCACCTGCTCCACCGCCCCTTCACGTGCATGGCGAGCGCGCCGAAGATGATGATGACCGCCCCGAAGTACCCCGGCACCGGCCCGGCCCCTGGCACGGTGAACGTGCTGAGGATCATCAGCGCGCCGAGGGCGCACCATATGACGCCGATCAGCCACATCGGCCTCTCCCTGGCGCGCCACCCCGTCCAGCGCCGTATGTCCCTGGCGCGCCAGCGCAGCCCGTAATGCCCTGCGTGGCGCGCCGGCGCGCTCTGCTGGCGCGCTCGCGGCGCGCCGCTGTCCCCTGCCATGCGGGCAGCCCTCCTCCTGTTCGCGTTGTTCCCCGGGCATGGCGCGGCGCGCTCCTCCCCTCACAAGAGGAGCGCGCCGCGAGCCAACTCAGACCGGCTTGATGAAGGTCTCGTCGGAGAACTCCTCGGGAAGCTGGATCTTCGTCTTGACCTCCCCGGTGCGGTACATGTTCCACGCCCGGATGACCATCCACAGGACGACCTCCGGCCGGGTGAAGCTGCCCCGCATCTGGTTGGCCCTCTGGTCGCGGATCAGCCGCTCCCGCAGCACGTGGATGGGGTGCGGCTTAGCCGGGCTGGTCTCGTAGCCCTGGCCGGTGCGGAGCCCGTCCATGAAGAACCGGGCGGCGTCCTCGTCGATGGCGCTGAACAGCCACCAGCAGAACCCGGCGATGCTCTTGGGCACCACGGGGGCGCGCCATGCCTTGCCGAACCGGCCGGCGTCGACCGCTTCAGGGTGCGTGAGGAGCGCGTCGTCCAGCTCGGAGTGGGTGGGGGAGGTCTTGTGGGTGTAGGCCTTGCCCAGCTCCCACGAGATGATGCGCCGCAGCACGGCGCGGAGCTGGTCGGCATTGACGTACCCGTCGGTGGCGGCCAGGTCGGTCCAGCTACGGCTGTCCCCGGTGTCCATCACGCGGAACGACTCAGGGTCGCCCTCCCAGTCCCTGGTAACCCACATCTCCAGGGAGAACTCGGCGGCGTTGGGGATGACCCCCGCCTTCTCCAGTTCCTCGGCCGCCGCGATCATCCCGGCGTAGCGGTGCTGGCCGTCGCGGAGCACGCCCCGCTTGTCGTAGACAGGCCCCTGGGGGACCTTGCGCCAGCGCCCGGCCATCATGTCGCGCTTGTACTTGTCCATGCGGTGGGTGGTGAGGTCCCGGCCGCACTCCTTGTCCTTCAGCGCCTCGATGGCGTCGAGCACTGTGATAACTTCCCACTGGCTCTTCACTTGAGCCCCTCTCTGGTTGGTTGGGATTGGCGGGCGGGTGCCCTTCGGCAGGCACCCGCCTGCCTCATGTGGCTGCTAGCTGGCACCGGCCAGGGCAGCAGAAGTGGTACGCGGATTCCCGCATGGTGACCACGCAGAAGTCGCGGTAGTGCTCGTGGGACAGCAGGCCGACCTCCAGGCCGCACGCCGTGCACCAGGTGCCGGGCAGCGACAGGGGCAGTTCCGGCATGGGCAGCGTCGCCCGCCGGAACGGGTTCGCCCCCGGGGTGACCGGGAGCTGCTCGGTGCGGTCCCACGGGGCGCTCATCCCGGGGTGACCTTAGGCCGTCCCGGGCAGGTAACCAGGTCCCGGCGGGAGGTGACCATCTCCCCGGCGACGACAGCGCGCCAGTTGATGCCGCAGCACCTCGTGAACACGTCGTCGGCCCACGCGGGGTCGTCGATGTCCGTCAGCATCAGGTGCACGACGGGGGAGCCGGGCGCTGACGGCCGGCCTGCGTCCTGGGTCCTGTCACCGGGGTGGTACAGGCGGAACGAGGTGACGCCCCAGTGGGGGTTCTCCGCGACGCTTACCGGGGACAGCTCCAGGGCGCACCAGCTACCGGCCGGGTAGAAGAACGGCGCGACGGCCCCGTTGTCGGACATCGCCCACCCGATGACGGGCGTGTCCCTGGACCCTCCGTCCTTCAGCTCCAGCCGGGCGCGCCAGCCTCCTCCGGGGATCATGCTCACGTACTCAGCCATCCGTTCTCCCGCTCGCTCTCTCTTACCTGTCCCTTATGCCCGTTGCATGCGCGCAACGGTTATCTTGTCCTGCTCTAGTGCCGTTCCTGAGCTTCGTCCCATTAAGCGCCGTTTGTCCTCAGGAGCCAGGCCCGCCTCTGCGTCTAACGCGCCTGGCTCAGTCCTGGTCGTAGTAGCCCTCGGCCACGAGCCGCTCGTACTGCTCCTGGCGCTGCCGGGCCTCCTCGTACTGCCTCCGGATCGCCAGCGCGCTCCTGGAGTACTCGTCGTCGTCCAGGGTCGTGTTCTCCTCGCTGTTCCACCACATGCCGTTCACCTCCTCTCGGGCATGGCCAGGGCGGTCATCAGCAGCGCCATGGCGATCAGCTCGGGGGACTGGCAGATCATCATGAGCACCGCCAGCATCTCCGGGTCGTCCCTGAGCATCCACAGGGCGATCATCACGACGGCGAGCGCTGACGCTGCCCGGTGCGCTGCGACTACGGGGGCCATCTGGCGGGTACTCCTCTGTGCGGTACAGCCCCGGCCGGGGATGTGGAGTCGACCCGGCCGGGACTGGCTCTGGTGTCAGCCCGCAGCGCTCGCGCTTCCGCTGAGCTGGAGCTTGGTTGAGGCTCCCGGGATGCAGGAGCCGGGGTTGCTGGTGCCCGCGTTTGCGAGGCACTGGGCGATGAGCTGGTTGAGGGTCGGGTTGCCGAGGTTGGCCAGCGCCGTAGAGTGCGCCTTGTTGACCAGCTCGTTCTCGGTCTGGACCGCGAAGTCGGCGTGCGCCTTCTGGATCGCGTTGAGCGCCCCCTCGATGGTCGGGTCGAAGATCACCTTCGGCAGGTAGACCGCCTGGACGATGATCTTGTCGCCGATGTCCTTGCGCATGTCGGCCAGGATGGTCGGCGCGAACTGCGTGAACTGGCTGGTGGTGACCTTGGCGTCGCTGACGTTCTGCTGGTCGGTGATCGGGTCGTAGTCGCCCAGGACCTGGTTGACGACGGTCTCGAACTCGCGGACGACCACGGCCTGCTTGATCTCGGGGATCAGCGGGCCGTGGTTGGCGTAGTCCTCCAGGAGGCTGATCGCGGCCGACGGCCGGACCTGGAACTGGATGGTGACGTTGGCGCAGGCGCTCTGCTGGCCGCCGATGCGGATGGCGAGGCCGCCGTCGCAGTTGATGCCGTTGTTCTTCGGCCCGGACACCCAGGTGACGGACTGGACGGTCTCGTCGATGTTGGTGAAGCTCTGCCACGGCTGCCACGTCTCGTAGGTGCCGTGCTCGTAGACGCTGCTGCCCACGTTGCCGAGGGCCGACGGGATGCCGATGTTCTTGAGCGGGATGCTCTTGACCCCGCCCCAGGCGTACAGGCCGAACCCGAGGGCTCCCAGGAGGACTGCCGCCGTGACGGCAGCCGCCCGGTCCTTGCCGGGCCTCGCCAGGAACGCGGCGTAGAAGACCGCGACGAGCATGACCACCCAGAAGATGATCGCGACGATGAACTGGAACACTGGGGTTTATCCCTCTCCCTTGCCCAGGCGGTCGATGTCCTCGGGGGTCTCAGCCTGGTTGAGCCGCGAGAGGTAGTCCTCCAGGTCGGCGGGGTCCTTCATGAGCCGCCTGTTCCTGGCCTCGGAGCGGAGGGCCTGCCTCCTGCGGGCGGCCGGGAGCATCAGGGCGACTGCGCCGATGCCGGCCGCGACGATGAACATCGCGGCGAACAGCAGCGGTATGTCCGATGCCATCCCGGCCTCCCTTTCCGAGTTACTGCTCCCCGCAGCTTATCAATAAAAGCTGTATCGGCGGAAGATCATTGCGGCTTTTCTTGCTAAGCGGCCTCACGCATGAACGGCGGCACCGTGCGCCGCCAGTGCACGTTGGCCGTCCGCTCGAACGCCTCGTCGTCGGTGACCAGGGCGAGCATCTGCGCCACGTGCGCGTCGGCGTCCGGCAGGTGGCCCGGCGGGTGCGCGCAGAGCGTCATGTCGCGCTCCTCGCCGATCTCCGGCATCAGGTCGACGTTGCCGGACTGGCCACGGTTCCTGATCCGCCACCTGCGGCCCGAGGAGCCCCGCACCTCGAACCAGCCGTGCTCGCGGTACGTCGCGGCCTGATCGTCGCTCAGCAGGCTCAGGAGCAGCGCTGTGGCCCTCTCAGACGCCTTGCCGCGCTCAGCCCGCTCGATGTCCCACTGCGCCTCCTGGGCGGCCCTGGCTGCCTCTGCGGCCCGTGCAGCCTCGGCGTACGCTGCCTGCTGCTCCTCCGTCAGCTCGGTGTAGGCGACGTTCCAGGCGACCCACTGGGTGCCGGTGCTCACGTACGCGGTGCCGCTCGTGTAGTTGAGGGCCAGCGAGCCGGTCGTAGTGGTGACGCCGTTGTTCCACGCCACCCACGCGGTATCGCCCGTGGTCATGGTGGTGTTCGTGGTCGAGCACCAGGCGTACCAGGTAGCCTGCGGCGTCCACGCCTGGAACGCCTCTTCCTTGAACGGCAGGATGCTGAGGTGGCGTGCCATCTCCTCGGCCGAGGGCGGCACCATCCCCTGCGTCAGCTCCTTGAGCCCGGCCGGCACGTCAGCCGCCCTGGAGCTGCTTGACCAGGATGATCCGCTCGGCGTCCGGGTCGAACTCCCTGATCACCTCGCCCCTGCTGCCTTCCTTGCCCTCGGCGCGGTAGGCGGTGAAGCCCTTCTTCTTCAGGGCGTTGAACTGGGCACGGGCGGCGGCCACCTCGTCCTCGTTGCCCCGGTCCCACATGACGCGGGTGTCCCCGGTCTTGTCCAGCTCGTGCATGATCCCGTGGCCCTGCGGGACGGTGATCTCGTCAGCTACTGCGGTCATGGTGTTCTCCTCCGAACATCGTGCGGTTAAAGGCAGTTACTTCAGAACAAAGTGTTGAGGTGATTCGAGGGTGCGCCGAACTTAATGCGATCCGTACGCGCAGTGGTAGCAGAGGTGACCGTGATCCTCGCCGGCCCGCATGCACATCCCGGTCCGGTCCCCGCACTGGTCGCAGGTCCCCGAGTGCGGCTCGGGCGCGTTGTACCCCGTCATCCCGTGGGTGAGGCAGGGACGGCAGACGCGCGGCGCGCCCGGCTTGATCCAGGCGGTGTCCATCGGCTCGCCGCACTCGTCGCACTCGTCGCTCGCGACGTGAGCCCCGAGCCGCCAGCCGATCTTCGGCTCGGCATGCAGGTCGACGCGGATCACCACCTCCATGCCGTGCGGCGGGGTGAAGATAGGGGGCGGCCCGAGGTAACGTGCCGTGCCGCCGGCCAGCACGGTCTCCAGGTCCTGCTTGAACGCCTCGTGGCCGCACGGGTGCCGTTGCACGGCGGGGATGCGCGGCACGCCACGGGGGGTGACGGGCTTGTCCCACCCGAGGCGCTCGGCCCGCTCCCGCATCTCGCGCCGGCGCTCCTCCAGCCGGGCCTGCCGCTCGTCCCTGGCCTCGTGGTCGGGGTGCGCGATGTTCCACATCAGCACCACGCCGAAGCCGATGCCGCTCCCGAAGAACAGCGCGCCGCCCGTGTCGTTGAGCACCGTCCACGCCCAGTGCGGCATCGGCAGCCACAGCAGCGCGGCCGACCCCCACGCCAGCGCCTGCGCCCTGGCCAGCGGCCACAGCATCGCCCTGCCCCTCACGGCCGTACCGCCCCGATCGCCGCCCGCACGGCTTGGAGGTGCCGGAGGGTGCCCCTGCCCCGTCCCTTGTCCCAGGCCGCGTACACCTCGGCCTGCAAGGGGGCGGGCACCTCGGCCCAGTGCGGCCCGCACATCAGCTTGCCGGGCGGGACCTGCACGGTGCACCCCGGTCCCGGGCACTTGTGGGCGCTCACGTCCTGCTCCTCCCGTACAGCCGCTTCCACTCGTCCACGGCGTCCCAGGCGCAGGCCACTGCCATCACCGCGCAGCCGGCGGCCATCAGCGCCGAGGAGCCCAGCAGCAGGTCGTCTCCCAGGGTGCCCGCGAACAGGTGCGAAGACAGCGCCACGGCGAATCCCGCCGTGAAGGGAACGGCGAGGTACCGGAGCATCACGTAGGCCCTCACGACAGCGGCTCCTCGGTCGCGGCGTGCTCGCGGGCCGTGACGTACCCGTTGTCGTAGCTGGCCTGCATCTGCTCGGCGGTGAACAGCCGCTCCCCGCCGCCCAGCAGGGACAGCAGCCCGGTGATGGCGTCCTGGGCTGCCCGTGCCGTGGCGTCGAGCCGGTCCGGGACGCTGCTCCCGGCGGGGGCGTGCACCAGGTCCTCCTTGCAGCGCGCCCACGCCTCCAGGGCGAGCTGCGCCTGGGCGGGGCTCGCGCAGATCTCGCTGGCCCTGGCCACGTACGGCGGCACTGCCCGGCGGGCGATCCCGGTGTTGTCGGAGGCGGTCAGGTGCTCGCTGGCCGCCCACGCCGCCGCGACCTCGCGCTCGCCGCGCGTCCAGGTGGCGATCACCTCCTGCGGGACGCTGAGCCCGGCGAGGGAGATCAGGTCGGCGACCACCTGGAGCGGCGTCTCCTCCCCCTGCTCCCCGGCGGGCTCGGGCACGGCCTTCACCGCCTGCCACGGTCCCGGCTCCACGGCGGCGGTGCGCCACAGGACCTCGGCCTCCCAGTTCTCCGGGGTCTTCAGCAGGTGGGCGACGCACTCCTCGGCGTCAGCCCGGTCGTCGGCGACGTACTCGCTCGCCCTGGCGTGCTTCCCGTGCGGGCCGCCGACGTGTCTCATGCGGTAGCCCCACTGGATGTTCCCGCCCTCGCGCAGGTACGCCTCAGCCTGGGGCGCGGACCCGTAACCGTCGTCGCTCACGCGAACTGCCCCCGGATCGCCTCGGCCTTGCGCCTGCCCTTGGCCTGCACCTCGGGGGCGGCCGACCCGCACCGGGTGCACTCGAACTCGCCGCGCTCGGCCCAGTACCTGGGCTTGTGCGCGAAGTGGAAGGCGAGCACCAGCCTGGCCGGGTCGTACCGGAGGTTGATCCACACCTCCCGGAACCATGCCGCGATCACCGCGCGCTTGCCGGCCATGCCGTCCGCCCTCTCGTCGTATTCCCCTGTTATCAGCAGAAGAATACCAATAAAGCCTGTATTCCATCTACGGGGACGACGCCACTTCTTGCACTGGCACGAGCTGCAATATGTTGATGACGTATAGTGATCATGTACCTGGCGCTTATGGCCGCACGACGGCCGTCCGCACTCCCTGGTGTCCTCGCTCGGCTTCACGTTGCCAATGAAACCAGCTAACGATGCCCGCCGTCAGCCGTGCTGCACAGTGAAGACGCTCAGGTCCTCCACGTCGTAGCCTCGCAGCACGTCGTCCTCGCACGCGACGGCGGCCACGACGCGCCCGCCCTCCTCCGCCAGGCTGACGACGACCCCGTAGTGATCCGGGCCGTCGCAGGTCACCTGCGTGCCCTCGCGTACCTCGTAGCCGTCCCCGGCGACCGCTGACTCAACCGCGCTCACGGCGCTCCTCCCGGCCTCATGGCATTGCGGGCGTTCTCCCAGCGCAGCTTCCGCTCGGGGTGCTTGTCCTCGTAGCGCTTGTTCCGCTTCTGGCCCTTGCTGCTGGCGTTGTACTTCCGGTGGGTCGCGAGCCGCTTCTCGGCCCTCTCTTCCTCGCTCACGTGTACCTCTCGATCGCGTAGTTCCTCGTCGCCAGCGCGGCCAGGGCCAGTCCCTGCGCCGGCTCGCTGCCCGCCGCCACCGCCGCGAGCACCGCCAGGTGGAGGTAGTCCTCCATGACGTGCCCCTCCTGCCCGTCGCGCGAGTGCGCCCCCGCCTGCCGGGCCTTCTCGTACACGTCAGCGGGGGTGATGCCCGGCTTCCAGGTGAAGTTCCCCAGGTAGGCCACCCGGGCGTGCGGCATGCTGCCCTTCCTCATGACCTGCATGAGCACCTCCCCGGCGTGCCCGGCGCAGGCGTACGACTCAGCGGACCCCGGCTCCCCGGCGCTCACCAGGTAGGCCGGCTGCCCGCCGCACGAGGCGCACGTGTCCCGCCTGCTCACCGGCAGTTCCCCTTGTGCGGGCAGTGCTGGCAGCAGCAGCCGTTGCCGTGCTCGTAGGCCATCTTTACCCCGTTGACCGACCCGTTCAGGTAGGCCAGGATGTCAGCGGCGAGCCGGTCGTCCACCTCGACCAGGAGGCAGGTCGTCACGTTCCGCTCCAGCTCGGCTGTTCCCGCCGGGGTGACCGTGTAGGCGGCCCGGCCGTCCCGCCGCCAGGTGCTCAGCAGCCCCCTCCGGGCCAGCTCCGCCATCACCGAGGCGGTGAGCTGGCGGGAGGTCCCCAGCATCCGGGCCGCGTCGGCGGCGGTCACGCTGTCCGTGTAGGCGGCGACCGTCCGCAGGACCGCCCGGTCCTCGGTGGTTACTGAGTTCTCGTCCATGCCTGTCCTCCTAGAGGAACGCCCGGTAACCGAGGGGCCATGCGTGCTCGTGCGGTTCCGCTACCTGGTCGGGCGGCCGGCTGATGATGAACATGTCGTGCGCAGGCTGGAGGATGCCGTCGAGCATCTCCCGCGCCGCGCCCTCGCTGGGGGCGACGGCGACCGCCATCTCCTTGTCGCCGTCCACCCCGTGAACGCCGTACCAGACGTAGGCGCGCATCAGTGCCCCAGGCGCAGCGCGGCGAGGACGAAGAGCACCGCGATGCCCCACTGGAGGGCTGTCCCCAGCGCTACCCGCCCGGGGGTGCTCTTGTACTCCTGCCCGTGGCTGGCGATGACGGTGATGATGTTGAGCGCGAGGTAGGCGGTCACCGCCCACAGCGGCCAGAAGTGAGCGGTCACCGCGCCGGCCCCGGCCAGCCCTGCGATAGCGGCGTGCTGCGCCATCGCGGCCGTCACGCGGCCGGTGGTGTACTTCACCGTCTTGCCGATGCTCGCGATGCCCGGGAATGCCTCCCCGAACAGCCAGGCGGCGGCGGCGATCAGAATCCAGAACATCAGTAATCCCCTGCTTCCCAGTAGCCGTGCCGGTGCTCGTAGTCCGGCTCGCCGCCTGCCGTGACGTCCTCTGGCAGCATGAGCCGCCAGGACCGCTCCCAGCCGGCGGTGTTGTAGCCGTCGGAACCGTCGAAGCGGATCGGAATCCAGGTGCCTTGCAGCGCCTCGTCCATGTTCCCGTGGGTGACCTCGATGTCGCCGTTGAGCAGGAACCTGGCGCATGTCGCCTGGATCACGTGGCCGCCCTCCACGGGCTCGCCGCTGTCGTGGTCCGTCTGCACGACCACGCACCTGTCGCCTGCCATCGCCGGGAGCGTCATCTCGTAGCCATCTCCCCGGCCCACAGCACGGTGCCCGTCTCCGGTTCGACCACGAAGAGCTGCATGCTCGGGTCGGTCTGGATGTTGGCCATCGCGATGGCCCCGGCCAGGTTCCACTCCCGGACGGGCTCGTAGCCCCTGCGGTGGAAGGTGTACTGGCCGCCATCGGCGTAGCACACGTGGTACTTCTTCGCGTTCGGGTGATCCGCCGGGTACTCCCGGTCGTAGATGCCCATCAGTCACTCCCCTCTTCGAGCGGCCTCAGCCGCCACCTGAACATCGCGTCCCAGCAGGTCCACCCCGAGGTCCAGAACGTCACCGCCTGGCCCAGCTCGGGGATCTCGGCGATGACGTACGGGCCGACTGCCTTCAGCACCTCGGCCGCGTACACCTTGCCGCCCTCCCTCGGCAGCCGGGTGGCGTCCACGTGCTCGACCACCCGGGCCTTCTGGCCGGGCTCCCAGGCGCTCACGGCTGCGGCCCTCCAGCCCACCCGCTGATCGCCTCCACCGCGTTGGAGAAGCTCTCCGTTCGCGCGCCGTCCCCGTCCCGGGTGATCACCACGGGCTGGAAGTAGCCGTCGCCCGGCCGGTGCGGCAGGACCTCCTCGACGGTCCCGGTGTACTCCGCCCCGTCCTGCCAGGCCCTGACCCGGTAGCCGGCGCTGAAGGTGCGGCCGTTCCTGTCGACCGCGCTGAGCCTGGTCACTCGATCACGTCTCCCTGGTGATGCCGGATGAAGTCCTCCAGCTCGCCGGCGGCCTCGTCCAGGCCCTGGGCTATCCCGGCGAGCTGGTAGTCGGAGACGGCCGCCGCCGCCTGCTGCTGCTCTTGCGCGCTGAGCCGCCACCGGGCGGCCAGGTCCGACAGCTTCACGAGACCATCACCTCGATGAACGGGTCGGCCTTCGGCGCGTACAGGCCGTCGGTGCCCGGCTTCTCCTCCAGGACGTGCCATACGACGTACCGGACAGCGTGCAGGTCCCGGATCACCAGGTCCCCGTCTCCTGACCCCGGCACGGAGATGTAGTCGCCCTTGCGGGGGAGCGGGCCGTTGTACTCGATGACGGCGACAGCCGCCGCGTCGGAGTTGATCGCGATCCTCATTCTCCGTCTTCTCCCTCTTGGACCCGGGGGCGCGCGACCGCGCACGCCGAGCCGATCAGCGCGTTCAGGTGCTGCTGCGCCTCGTTCACCGGGGTGCCGCAGAACGGGCACGTCCCCGACGGGAGCGCGCAGGTGATCTCCCAGGCGTCGCGGTCGACCCCGACGATGACGGCCTCGCGGTCACGGTCATCGCCCGCCAGCAGCCAGATCATGCCGCCCTCCCGCGCCGACGCCATCAGCCCGGCCCCGGGGTCGCAGGTGACCACCTGGACGAAGACGATCTCGTCGCAGGGGTCGAGCATCGCGGGCACCGCAGGCCCGTCGCCGATCCTGACGCTAGGCATTGCCGTACCGCATCGTGATCGTCATGCGCGGGTGGTCGATCTCCTCGACGGTGCCGACGATGAACTGGTCGTCGATGAAGCAGGGCTGCCCCGGCTCCGCCAGGTCCAGCAGCTCCATCGCCTCGTCCATGTCGCCGCGCAGGGAGCAGTCGATCTTCTCGGCGCGCGGCTTCCCGTTCAGGATGCCGTGAAAGCCGATCTCCGCCGGCTGGGTCAGCCCGCAGAGCGTGAGGGTGTGCGTCATGTCAGTAGCCTGCTTCCGCCAGGCACGCCAGCCCGGCCTCGGTAACGGTGAGCGAGTAGCGCGACGGAAGCAGCTCAGCCTCGATCAGGCCGGCCCCGATGGCGCGGTCTACGATCGCGTAGCCGAACTGCGTTGACCCGTTGGGTCCGGCGCAGACGGCCGGCTGGTACTTGGCGGTACCGGGGAACGCGGCGACGTACCCGGTCGCCATCAGCATCTTCGCCCCGACCCGCTTGCGCTTGCCAGACTGCGTTACGGTGATCATCCTGGCCTCCCGGTCGCTCTTTCCCTTGCGGGACCAGGATACAGCTTTTCTTGATAAAGACAAAGGCCCTGACATCAGCGTCTTCACGTGCGAAACCCGCACGCTCATGTCGCCGTTCTCGTATGCCGCCTCAAGCGCGCGGTGCACCTCGCGCGAGACCGCGCCGTCGTCCATGCCGTCGGGCACGAAGACCTCGACTGCCAGCAGCGCCTGATCCATCACAGCCCCCTCAGCCACGTCGTCACCGTCTCCGCGTGCCTGGTGGTCAGGCCGGTCGCCCGGTCCACCAGCACCGGGCAGCACGAGGTCCCCCGGCGGGTTAGCGCCGACGCCAGCGCCAGCTCGCGCTCCTGGTCCTCCAGCCACGCCCACGGCCGGCCCTCCGTCCAGGGGATCACCGTGTACGCCTTGGCGCTCAGGTCGAAGTTGACCGGCGCGACCGGCAGCACCGGCAGCCCGTAGCGGGACAGGCCGAGCAGCGGGTAGAACACGTCGTTCGCCGACCGGCCCCACGTCGTGCCCCAGGCCAGATCCGCGCCGGCCTCTAGGCACCCGGTCACCAGCTCCTCCACGGCGGCCAGCACCTCGCCCAGGTTCACCAGCAGCCGGTCGCCCAGGAACGGGTCTGCGGGCTTGCGGTGGAACCAGCCCGCCCGCACCAGCCGCGACCTTTCCGCCGACGACCGGAACCGGGCCAGGTTGATCACCCCGTCCACGTCGAGCAGCACGACGGGCCTCTCGTCAGCCACCGGCCACCTCTCCTTGCATCCCCTGCGCTGGCAGCGCAGGTGCTCCTCCACGCTCGCGGCCGGGACCGTCTGGTCCCGGACGGGGAGGCCCGCGCTCTCCAGGGGCAGCGGCGCTCCGTTGCACGCTGACCCGCTGTCATCGCCCACCACGTGGTACTTCGAGGCCGTCCCCGGCTTCCTGTACCAGGAGGCGTCCCGCCAGGCGGCCCTCGTCCCGTCACCCGACCCAGGCAGCCCCGGCGGCCGTCCCCGGAAGGTCCGGGGCACGCCTACCGGCCTCCCCTCAGGTAAAGGCTGTAGTCGTTCTCCATCAGCCGCCACAGCGCTTCCTCGCCCGAGACGGAGTACTGCGCCAGCAGCTTCGTCATCTCCTCCCCCGTGACGCTGGACAGCGACCAGCAGGGCACCTCCATGCGCAGGCACCGCATGGCTTTCGTCCACCCAGGGAACTCCCGGGGGGAATGCAGCACCATGGCCTGCGGCAGTCCGCACAGCGACACGTGCAGGGTGACCACGCCGTGCTCCCCGCCGAGGACCATCACCGTCTCGTGCTCGTCGGAGTCGTCAACAGCCCGGACCAGCCTGGTCACGGCACGATCTCCTGGGCGGTGTACTCGGGCAGCGGCACCGGGCCGGAGTACTGCCGGCACTTGCACGGGAGCTGATCCCACACGATCGGCCGGTCGAGGTAGGAGCTGGTCTGGAGCACCCTCCCGTTCACCGTGCCATGGCACTGGCCTGTCTTCGGGTCGTGCATCGAGTGATGGTGGCTGCACCCGCAGACCGCCTTAGGCCCCTGGTCTGCCGTCGCCCTCCTGGCATCGGCCCGCCACAGCCGCCCGACGGCGATCCCCAGCAGCACCCCGATGATGCCCTCGATGACGCCCATCAGCCGGACGCCGCGCTGTCGTAGGCGTCCTCCGTCATCTCGTCCCCGGCGGGCACGAACTGCGGCCCGTCGGCGGTGTGGAACACCGTCCCGAGCAGGACCTGAGCCCCGCTCCCCCCGCTGCCGCATGTCATGTAGACCTGGAAGCCGTCGACCGGGTGCTTCTTGTCGCCTGCCTCGAATGCCCGGACCATTACCCCGGCACCCCAGCCGCGCAGGTGCGCGTAGCTGGGGCTCATGGCCGTGACCTCGTGGCCCCGGCTGTTGTCCATCGATCCGTAGAACCTGCTCATGTCATCCTCCTGTGATCGCGCGGATCAGCTCCGCGTAGCCGCCTGTGTATCGCCATGTCCGCCCGGTGAGCAGCCCGCACCGGCAGGCCAGCTTCAGGTCGATGCCCTGCTTGTGCACGTCAGGGTCCATCGTCCCGACGAACTCCCACCAGTCCGAGTCGTCCCAGGTGCACGCCTCGTAGACCGGGCGGCAGTGCGCCATGTGGATGCCCAGCTCCGCGTAGTCGCAGGCGATCCACCCCCACGCCGTGTCGTGCTGGTCGACGGGCGATCCGCACTTGATGATCGCGTCGACCACCGCGACGTGGAAGGCTGCCTTCTCCTCCGCGTTCACGTCCCGCCCGCCTTCCTCACCGTCTTCGCCCTCGCTGCCGCGATCAGCGCCGCGCGGCCCTCGCACGGCATGTAGCCGGCTACCGCCGCCCATTCGCCGCCGGGGAACCGGAACTCCAGGACCGCCTGCTTCCACCCCTGGCCGCCTGGCCGCCGGCACTCCACGGAGCACCTGCGGCACGTCCGCTCGGTGGCCTGGCGCGGCGGCAGCTCGTACGACCACGAGTGGTGCGCGGGGTAGTCCATGCGAAGAGCTTATCAAGGAAAGCTGTATTTTAGGAAGCCTTTGAATCACAGGGCATGTCACACTTGGTGCACACGTAGTACCGCGTCACGCTCCCCGCCGTCTCCAGCTCTGCCTCGCAGCAGTCCGACACCTGGTCCCGTGCCCCCTGCCGGGTTGCCGTGCGCTTCCCCGGCACCACCTGGGGCGCGGGCACCCGCTTCCTGGCCTCCACCTCCGGGGTCTTCTCGAAGCCCATCATCATGAGCATCTCGGCAGCAGCCCCGCGCTGCTCCTGCTCCGGGAGGTCGGCCACGTGGCCGAGCAGCCACACCGCCGTCTCCACCTCGGGCAGCCGCTTCCCGCGCTCGCCCCCTGTGTCCGCCTTCCTCACAGCGACACCGCCGGGTCCGGGTCAGGCACTTCCTCGTGCTCCCCGCCCTTCGGCCAGTTGCACCAGGGGCACCAGGGCTGGAGCCGGCGGTGCTGCAACACGGAGAACATGAGCACGGTGGTGACCCCGGTGCATGCCAGGTCAGACCCCAAGAGGACCGCTCCCCTGGTCACGTGAGCGATCACGATGCGGATGATGCCGATCCCGAGCCAGATCCAGAACAGGGAGTTCACGTGCACCAGCCGCAGCAGCGCCTTCCACCTGCGCACCTTCGGCTCCGGGTCGAGCGGCGTCGCCCTGGCGCACCGCTCGCACAGGTGATTCATGTGCTGGGCGTACTCGGCGAAGATGCAGCCGAGGACGACGATCCAGAGCTGCCCGGTGGTCTCCTCCGCCCAGCCTCCTGGCCTCCCGGCCAGGTCCCATGCCGTCTGCGCGAGCGCAGCCAGAGCGTAGGCGTGGACGACATAGTGCCCTGCGAACATCATCAGCGGCTCTTCACGGCCGCCGCTGTACGGCCACTTCGGCAGCCTTGGCGGCCCCGGCGTCCTCATGTTGCAGTTCCCTGCCTTTCCTGCTGTTCCGCGAAAGCACCCCACTGTTCGGCCATCGCCCTTGCGAAGCCCGGCAGCGTCCGGTTGCGCTCGCGCTGCCTGTTGACGCGCCCCTTGGCGTCCTCGTGCCCGTTGTTGGCTCCCCGGCCGTGGCGCTGGTCGGTGCGCCAGCTCCCGCCGCCGGTCGCCACCCGCCCGGTCGGCTCGACCGGCTTGTCCGCCGTCAGGAGGGGCAGGCCGTTCAGCCACAGGCAGGTCGCCTTGATCAGCGGGTCGCCGAACATGTGCGGCTGCACCACCTGGTCGGGCCGCCGGTAGTAGCACGCCTGCGTGGGCAGCCCCATTACCCCGACCGGGTTCTCCACGGCCGACCGGGCGCACGCCTTGCCGCCCTCTTCCACCATCTGCATGAAGAACCGGGCACCCTCCTGCATGCGGCCGTCCCCGCCCCTGGTGGCGTCCTTGTGCTTCCACCACACCGCGCCCGCCTGGCTCAGGTGGGTGCACGGCGGGAAGAAGGCACCGATGTCCCACAGCGCCGTGCCGTCGGCCCAGTTCAGCAGCCACCGCTCGCCGTTCACGGGGTGCATGGGGTCGAACAGGTCCCGCACGTCGCCCTGGTAGTGGTAGCCGAGCCCCTCGCGCTCTCCCTCGGCGGTGACGACCAGCTCGCCGGAGGACTTCATGGTCCCCAGGACCGGCGTCTCGCTCGGCTCGGTGTCGCACGACCACGCCTCCCAGCCTCTCCGGGCGAAGGCATCGCGCACCATGCCGGACATCTCGCACCCGGCCAGCATCCTGAGCCTCACGGCGGGGTCCCGTCAGACCACTCGCCCAACGCGAGGAACGCCTGGTACTCAGCAGATTCGCCCTGCGCTTCGTAGGCGTAGGGCGTGCCGTTGACGTCGGTCGCGGCGACCCGGACCACAGGGCAGCCGGTGAGGGCGCGGACCATCTGGTCAATCGCCCACATCTTGTGGTGGTCGCCGTCGAACATGCCCACCTCGGACGCGATGCCGAGGGCCTTCGCTATGCGCGCCTCGGGACCAGGGCCTCTCTCCAGGAGGGCACGCAGCGCCAGCTCGGCCTGCCGCGCCCAGTCTTCCCAGGTCTCGTTCCCGCCGGGGGCGCGCTCCCCGTTCATGCACAGG
>Ga0070714_100001048_pt1 | contig 19711 bp, 17 predicted proteins | sample LARL83metaG_FD_65450 | JGI IMG/M metagenome (GOLD analysis project Ga0070714, IMG submission 65450) | Corn, switchgrass and miscanthus rhizosphere microbial communities from Kellogg Biological Station, Michigan, USA - LAR L8-3 metaG | ecosystem: Host-associated > Plants > Roots > Rhizosphere ... | reverse complement strand
CTGGGCCCTGAACTGGGTTACGTCCAGGCGAGGGGGCTCTTGGAGCCTCGATCTGTGGACTCTGTGGCTGGCCCCGTCGCTCGGTGCTCATCAGTTCGGGCTGCGTTCGCTTGCACCGGGAATGGCCCTGACGGTCGCGGCCGTGATTGGTGGGACACTGGCAGCCCAGTTCGTTCGCGGCCCAGGCGGAGCGTTACGAGTCTTTCAGTTGGGACCTCTCCGCTATGACCCGAATCCTCGCGTCTGGAGCTGGTTCTTGGCGACTGAGCGTGGCGCTCTGTTCCGCGTCACGCTGACCAGCGGCAAAGTACTGATTGGACAGATCGCCGAATACTCGACCGATCCCACCGACGACGTGTTGGAGATCGTCATGCAGGAGTATGCGATCGCAGACGATGCGACAGCTCAGCTGAAAGACCCGAAGGCAGATACTGTCCTGGTCTGGCGAGAGGATATCGAACTTATTGAGCGACTCCCATATCCACTCGAGCCCGAGCCGGACAACAAGGCGGAGGCCACAGCATTGCAAGTCCCAGAACCCAGTGCTCTACGCGGACGCTCCTTGATGGAGAAGCTGGTGCAGCTGCGGACGTGGCTGCTTGGGAGCGGGATAGGCCAGCAGGTCGACTACAAGCGATTGCAAGCCCGCGTACGCACAGTCTTTCTGAGCTGGCTCGGGTTGCTGACCTTCCTGGCGTTAGTAGCAGCGAATACTGCCGCAGCGACCGGCGGTACCAACGCCCTCGGGAAGGCACAGGTTGCAGCTGGAATCGGCCTGGTTGGGTGGCTTGCCTGGCTGTTGCTTGACAACCTGGCCGCTTTCCTTCCGGCAGGGAAGAACACTGGACAGCAACCAGGCGTCTACCTGTGGCTAGCGTGGGGCCTCTATTCGTTCGCTCTGCCGGCGACCTTATTCATCACCACAACTCTTATCTTCAGCCTCGAAGCCCAGCCCGTAGCCCTCGGGTTCGCAGCCGTCGGCGAAATCTGGGTGCTGATCCTCTCTGCGCGGGAATACCGCACGATGTATAGACCGGTTCGCGCCTGGGTCTCCGCGGCCCGATTCCTTCTAGCAGTGGCAGCTGAAACAGGAGTGACCGCGGGCGCACTGGCCACTACTCCCCAAGGATTCAGCCGGCCTGGCTGGGTGGTGATTTGGCTCGCGTTTGCGCTTGTCGGTGGCCTAGTTGGGTGGCGAGTGCTGCTGAGTTTCACGATCCGGAGCGATATTTTCCGGGTTTAGCCCGTAAACGCTGAGCGTTAGGTCGGCTCGGTAAAAGTGATTATTGGCTTAGTCGCGGTTCCAGTCACATGAACACCGTGGATCACTCGGTTATGACCGACACCACCCTTACGAACTTCTCTGCCAGGAGGTACAGGCGCCGCAGGATCAGTCCCTTCGTCGGCCTCTGTATTTCCCTGAAAGTCCTCAGCCATCTCAGCAACCAGACCGCCTACCTGCTCGTCTGGCGGTGGTAATGGCGGACTGGGTGCGAGGAGGTCCACATACTCTTCCCAACGCGAAGCCCTGGCCTGGTTTTGCTCCGCGTACGCCAATTCTAAGACGAATTTGGTGACGGCGAACCACGCCACGACTACCCACTCGATCCACGCATACGGTTCCTGGGCTCCGAATGCGACCAGAACGAACATGCAGCCCGCGACGAACAAGAAAGTGCAAAAACGAGCTGAGAAGGTGGCCTTTAAGCCGTAAACGATCATCGACCGGTCCTCCGCGGCGTAGCCAGGAGTGGCGCCCGATTGATGGCCGCATTGGTGGCTAATCTAAGGCTTGGCAGAGCGAATCGAATACACAGCGCGAGTAAGTGCGAGTTCTTGTAGCAAATGTTGCAATAGGCGATTTACTGACTTTGGGGCTGCCATTTAAATTCCAAAGTTGAGGCTGTACTTACTTCCCTGGGGTGGCAGCTACTGCCGTGTACGTCGGCATTGGTGGCTGCTATTGGTGGCTATGGAGGCGCCCTCTGAGACGGAATGTCCGTTTGAGCGGAATAGGCTTTTGCGGAGTTAGTTTTCGCCACGCCCCGACTACCGATTGCGTTTTTCGCGGCTATTGCGGCTAATCAGCGGTTCAGGATGGAGCCCGGCGAAATTGCTTTTAGCTCGACACCGAACTGGAGTGCTTGCTGCTCGGTCATCGTTGGGTTATCCGGCGGCCACCTCAAGTCGGCGTATGGAGGCCACACCCTCTGGACGAAAGGTTGGAAGGTCTGCGGAAAGTCGAGATGCGGCATCGACTTGACCGTTAGACGGAAGCCAATGACTTGTAGGACAACGTTCTGGATGAAGTAGGTGACCGCATATAGCTCGCCAAGGTCTTGGGGCTGGTCCTTACCCTGCGATCGATACTCTAGGCGTGAGTTCAATGAGTGTGCGCCGCTCGGCATGCGTTCCATCGTTCGGCGAGCGACGTAGATCAGGGTGTTCGGGGCGGGACGGCTAGCGTTGTAGAAGTCCTTGTACACGGAGCCCGGCACAGCGGATTCGCGATGCAGGAACTGAATCATGAGGGCGGTCTTCATCGCCCAGCGGGCCAGCAGGAGGCGCGAGTCGCTCAGACTGAGCGCCACCTGCTCAGTGAAGATGCGCTTCCAGACCGAGGACGCCGCGTCTTCGAGGTCGGCCATCCACCCGTTGTTACAGGAGGCGCAAACCCTCTTCACTTGAGAGGAATAAGAAAGGCTGGCATAGCGGCGATAGGGGGTTTGTGCTAAAGAGTCGCCCACGATCGTGACCGTGTCTCGCTGGCCCAGATACTCTGCAAGCCAGCGCGGGAATACGTGCTCGAGGGTGACGGGTCGATTGCCGCAGAAGACACAGGCCCGCCCGGAGACCATTGGACATGGCAGCATACCGGAGAAGTGCTCAAAAGGTTCAACGGAGGTACTCCTCGCGGAAGCCGGCTTGAAGACCTCCTCCTCATGCCCTGCGGTGACATGGATTTCTTGCCCGCTATCGGCTTCGTTGCCTCACACGACGAGTATCACGGCACGCACCTACCGTCACCAATCCGGCTCGCCGACCAGTCCACCAAGACAGCTCACGCGAGACTCTGCTGAGGTCTTGGAGCTCGCAAAGATAAATTGGAACTGGGCAGGGTGCTGCATGAAGACTACGTGAGGTCCCCGCAAACAGGGAACCACAGCGGCAATTCAAGTACTTCGTATAACAAGGCAAGCCAGGCTAGCAACCCGTGGACTGACTTTCGAGCCTGAGCTAGCGAGCTGTGGCTAGGATGCGCCTGATCTCAGCCTTGGCGTCGGCGACGTCCTGGTAAGCGCCTGCGGCATCGAAGGTCAGTACAGGCTGTGCGGGCTCGACCACCGGCACGTCTTCGGTGAGGATGGCCTTGGCCTCGGCTAAAGCATCCCGAATCTCTCGAAGGGTGGCCTCGAGCTCGTCTTCTGTTAGCGTGGTCTCCTCTACGCTCACGATGTTGTCGGTCATGTGGTTCTCCTGACGTTGGCAGTCTACTGGATCTAGACCTGACCTCAACGCTGGGATTTGCACCAGCTACTCGGGCTCCGGCGCTCCGGCAGGGCCTGACGCGCGGGGACGCCGAGGCCGAAGGACCCCTTCGAGCAGCCCATCTAGTCGTGCCAAAGCAACATCCGTCTTCAGGGCAGCGTCCCGGTGTCGGTCGACTCGCCCCTGGAGTGCTGCCATTCCAGTCTTGATGCCGGCGAGCTCTTGTGCGGTCTTGAGGTCACTGTCTTCAACGCGCCGGATCAGGCGATCCTGCACCCCGGTGAGAGATTCGCTCAGGCTTTGCTGAACCTGGGTCAGCTCGAACGGACCTGCCTTCAAGGTGTATTCGGCGAGAACGACCCTCTGGATCAACGCTGCGATGACGAACGCGCCGACAGGGGTTAGATCAGAGGCTAGCCCGGGACTCGCCACACCAGGCTGAGAGGAAGGGGCCCATGGGTACCCGAAAGCCCACCAGCCTAGACCCCAAGCCACGCCGAAAGCTACCCTCGATAGCCAATCGGCCGCCAAACGCCAGTTTCGGCTAGCCCGCTGGCTGCTTTCCGAACTTGTTGGTGCATCTGGTGGTGGCGTCGCCATCAGGCGGGGACATGCTACCGACTCTTACCGAAGGTTTCCCATGCCGTGCAACGGACAGCGTGGATACCGTCCCTGTCCAGGAGATCAGGTTGCCGCAGGGTAAATGCGAACGTCGCAACCACATTGCCTTCTGCATCAGTGAGCGCCCGCGTTGAACCGATCTGGTCGTGGTGCAGGGAGTAGGGCGTCGAACCCGATATCTGCTCTGGAGAAGGCCGCCAAGTCCGCTCACGAACGACGCCGATCCGTCCCGCAACTGCAGTCCAATCGCATCGTTAGGACAGACGGGACTAAGGGAGACCGGCTTCGAGTTGCTGAGGGTCGGGCCTAAGAGGTCAACGCGCCGTTAACATGGCTCAGTAGCACGGCGCCGCCGCGTGTCACCCTAGGAGCAGATCAGGGTTACTTTAGTAAGTGCCTACAAGCCGCCTTTCTGTTTGCAGCTGGCGGAAGTGGCTGAAGCCTCGCCTATAGCTAGGACAGTGTCCGCCCGCGACTTCCACCTCGCTTTGTTCGCTGGCGGCTTAACCTCATACGGAAGAAGGCGACATTGATGACCGTCCCGACCGTAGCGACACAGGCGCCACCGGCCGCCAAGCCGGCAGCCACCCGATCGGACAGAATGCCGGGCGGCAGAGCAAGCAGGGTAAGGACGATTGCTGCTGCTAGGCATAGCAGCATGCTTCCAAGTGCCACGATGCGCTCAGAGCGGGGAACGGATCGCGACAGTCCAGCCATCCACAGCGCTGCGAGGGCAGCGAACCCGGCGGCAAGTACCGCCGAAACGACATTCATCGCTGGAGCTTACAGCTGAGGAGATCAGGGGCCGGCATTGCGTTAAGCTCCACTCGTCGGAGTGGTGTCTAGGGGCTAGCCGCAGGCGCGATTGATCGACTCGACACGTCTTATCGGACCAGGTTATTTCCTGCTGGCTGTCGGGCTGCTGGCTGGGCTGTACGCCATAATGGATTGGCGATCTCATCGCCAGCTCAACGGATCTAGTGTCAGTTGGGATCCCGACGCTCTAACCAAGGCTGCCCTTCTCATCTTCACGATTGGCACCGTGATCGGCCTGCTCCTGATTTTCGGTTACTACTGGAACAAGCTGCTCTCGGGGCATTAGGCCTCTGAGCGCCGTTCGTGATGCCGACCCGATACCTAGCTCTTATTCGAATCTCGCAACCAATAAGGTCGAGCCCACCTAGGACCAGAAGAAGAACAGCGCAGAACTCAATCCGGCAGCCGTAGGAGTGCATCGAGCAGTAGGACTAACAGCATCCCTCTGAGGGATCGCATCCCCGGTCGAGAACGGCACTCCTCGGCTCTCACCCCAATAGCAGTAGCCCTACTGCCAGCACTCCCCAACCCGAAAGCATCGCCAATAGGCTGCGACGTGTCAGTGCGGCGACTCCCGCCGCCACAGCTACTGCGACCAGGACTGACCACCGCAGCCGGCCGGCACCCGAACCCGCTGTAGCCAGAACCAGCAGCGCCGCCAAGGTGGCAGCTGGCAGTAACGCTACGAACCGGGCCAAGCGCTCGTCCAGCCGGGCTCCAATCGCGAGTGCTGGAAGTGCCTTACACAGCAACACTCCTGCAGCCACTGTGGCTGACACTGCTAGCAGCCCGTACGTTGTCAACGCCGGATGACCGTCCCGAAGCCTGCGGCGAGCACTGCGGCGATGGGCAGCGCCAGCGTTCCGGGGAGCGCCAGCATCGCCGTCGCCGTGCCCGTCGCTGCAAGCGCCGCCACGCCAACCTGCCGGCGGTTCGTGCAGACCTCGACGACCAAGACCGCGAAGATGACGGCGACGAGGCCCTCCGAAGCAGCCAACAGACGAGCCGGCAGCAGCGGCGCACCAAACGCCCCGATTGCCGTCCCTGCCACCCAGACCGGGTACTGCGCCAGCCACGTCCCCACGATCCCTGCTTGTGTCTTGACTCGCTCGGCTGCAACTAGTGCGAAGGTGGCATCGGCTAGGCAGCACGCCAGGAGCATCCGGCGCCAGCGTCCGACTGCCGGCAGTAGCCCCGCCAGCGCTAAGCCCATCGGCACGAAGCGCAGGCTGACCATCAAGCTGGAGAGAAAGATCGCAGCCAAGGGCCCGTGCAACAGCCCGAGCGCCGCGGCCTGCGCCGTGCCCGACCAGGCAAGGGCGGACATGGTTACTGACCCGGCTGGATGGAGGCCTACTGCCGTAGCGGCAGCTCCGAATGCAACTCCCCAGGCCAGAATGCCCGGCAGCAGCGGCACGGTCGCTCCCGCCCCGGCCGCTAATTCGATCCGGCGAGACAGCTCGGTTGTCTAGTTCCTCTCCGCGCCCTGAACACCTCGTCGGCTGCTCACTTGGCGTCCTTGCTTAGGCCGGCCAGCTTGGCACGGTACTCCTGTAAATGCACCTGCGCGAGCGCGTCTAGAGCCGCAGACGTCAAAGCCGCAAGGTGCACGAAGTTGGCTTCATCTTGTTCGGTGAAGTCGCCCTCAATCCGATCACTGGCTTGGATGAAGCCATAGTTCTCGTCGTCCGATCCAATCAAGGGGGCGACCAGCCAGCCCCGCATCGGCGGATGCCGATCGAGTTCGGTCCCGAAATTACGCCACTCCGGATGCGCCCGCAACGCGGAGTCGGTCATTCTCAGCGGCTTGCTGATCGTGTGGGCATGAGCATGTATGCCGAATCCCGTGGCCGGTGCCGAATAAAGTGCCCACTGCGCGTACTTCTCGGACAGAGAGAAGTACTTCCGAGCATGGGACCAACCGCCCCCGATGAGCTGGGTGCACGCGCCTTGGTGGGCCTGGGCGACTACCCGCGCCAGCTCTGCGGTGGCCGCGAGAATGGGATCGATAGCCACCAAGAATCCAGCAAGGTCCTCTGGAGTATCCGCCGGCGGCGGCGTGCTGGCGTTCTTGTACGTATTCAGGAACCTGGTCTCGGCCATCTCGATCCTCCTGCCCTGTAGAACTGCGGACTACGGACTGGTTGCCGACCTCGGTTCGGTAACTGTAGCCCAGCGTTCGGCGATGCTACTTCCCTCAAATCGCCACTCAACGAAGCCGTGGAACTCCATGCTTGATCCGCTTGACTGGTCGGTCCAGGTCCAACGGTTTCGGCAGACGACTCTATCGCCCTCGGCAACCATATCTTCGATGTGCACCTTTATGTCCGGCATCATCCGATACATGCTGCGCATCATCTGCTCGTCCTCGGCAATTCCGACTTCGCGGCCTCCCGGGCCGTCGTGATCCACGAAGTCTGGCGCCATGTTTGCCCGGATGACCTCAGGTATTTGTTGATTGACAAAGTCCTCGAAGTGACGCCGAACGAATTGCTTCATCTCCTCAGGCGTCAGACTCGTCGTCATGACTTCGCCCCTACTAATTGCCAGGCTGCGTTGAGAAGGTCGGTGAGTTCTGAGTCGGAACGCACCTTGGAGATGTCAATTGCGACCCAGCCATTGTGGCCCCAGTAAGGCGCCACCTGGAAGCGTGGATCGGCCAGCCGTTGTTCCTGGTCGTCAGGCCGCGATCGGAGGATCAGGAGCTCGCCATGCATGGCCGCGAAGAGCTCTTTTCCGACTCTGAAAGTGGGCCGACCCCAGGTCTCCACTTCCTCGACGCCGGCAAAGTCCAGCGCCGCAGCCTTCACTCGTGGGTAGGACTCGGGAAGCGGCTGAGTTGATCTCTTCGGCAACCTAATCACCTACCCACGGGTCTTCTCGCTGGGCTCTGGCGTCGACACGAAGACTTCCTTGGGGGCCTCCTGGACTGCATCGAAAAGGTCCTTGCCGGTCTCCAGTAAGTACTTCAGGCCGTCGCCGGTGCGAGCCATGTCACAGGCGAAGTAAGCCGCACTGCCTTCCTCGTAGCCATCGAAGGTGGCGGTGAGCTTTGTAACCTCCCCGAGCGGCTCGATCTCGAAAACCTCGCGGTGGGGCTGCTCGGCAGCCATCTCGGGCGAGAACAGCCATCTGCACTCTAGGACCAGGCGCCGGCCGGGCTCCACCTCCAACAGGGTGCCTTCCAGCAGCTTCTGGTCGCTGTCAGGGGCGAGGTAGATGAGCTGGTCACCCGGCTTCCAGGTTGACTCGACTCTGGTTCCGACATAGCGGATGGTGAGTGACGGGTCGGTCAGTGCACGCCAGACATCGTCGGCGCTGGCGCGGATGTATGCCGTTCGCTTGTGTACCAGATCAGTTGAAACCATCGATACCTCTCCTTTAGATTCAGTGGTCGCGCTCCAACAGCGCGATGGTTGCTTCGAGCTGCCTGATCCGCTTGTGCACAAAGCGGCGCTCGGCAGGATTGGGCTCAAGCTCAAGTGATAGGTGGTACGCCTGGATAGCTTGCGCAGCTCGACCGGCGCGCCTCAACAGGTCTCCCCTGGCCATGTGCAGCGGGTACCAGCTCTCCATCTGTGGGTTCCCCCGCAGGGCGTCCAGGATTGCAAGGCCGGCCACGGGTCCTTCGGCCATAGCGACGGCGACGGCGCGGTTCGCTTCGATGACTGGAGATGCCTCGTAACGCAGCCACTCGCCGTAGAGCAACGCAATCTGGCGCCAGTCGGTGGCATCGGCCGTAGCCGTCGAATGGCAGGCTGCAATCGCTGCCTGAATCTGATACGGCCCGGGCGTCCGTCTCGCCATGGCCTCGTCGAGGACGCGGACTCCCTCCTCGATTTGGGGCTGGTCCCAAAGGGAGCGATCTTGATCTTCAAGCAGCACCAACTCTCCATCGGCGTCGGTGCGTGCCTGGCGTCGCGCGTCCGTCAGGAGAAGCATCGCCAGCAGGCCAAGTACCTCGGCCTCGCCGGGAATCAACGAGACGAGCGCACGGGCGAGCTCAATCGACGTTCGGCAAAGGTCTGGCCGGACCAGGTCGTCGCCCGTACTGGCAACGTAGCCGGCGTTGAATACCAGCTGGATGACTTTGAGTACGTAGGGCAGCCGGTCCTGGAGTTGGTCGCCGTCGGGCACCTTGAACCTGATCCCGCTCTGGCGGATCTTGGCCCTACCTCGGACCAGACGCTTGGCCATCGTCGGCTCCGGAACCAAGAACCCGGCCGCAATCTCTTTAATCGACAGGCCGCAAACGGCGCGCAGGGTCAGAGCTACTCGCACCGCCGGATCTAGAGCGGGGTGGCAGCACATGAAGATCAGAGCGAGGTCGTCGTCTCGAACCTCGCTTTCATCGCTGGCCGCCATGGGCAGCTGGAGCGCAGCCAGGTGTTCCTTTTCGCCTCGCTTGGCTTCACGGCGCAGGTGATCAAGAGCACGGCGTTTGGCCACGCTCACGATCCAGGCGAGAGGATTATTCGGAGTCCCAACGGACCGCCATTGCTTCACAGCAGCTGCGCATGCCTCCTGGACGCTGTCTTCGGCAATCTGCAGATCACCGCCCGTCGCTCGTGCGACCGCCGCGACGGCATGCCACCAATGCGCGCGAACGACGTCCTCCAGGCGGAGATTCATCTATCCCCTGGGCGCAACCGGGCGGATTTCTACTGACGCCTCGCCGGCAGCCGGCAGCTTGGCCGCCCACTCGACGGCAGCATCCAGATCGTCAACGTCGATCACGGTGTAGCCGCCGAGGTGCTCCTTGACCTCGGCAGCCGGAACGTCGGTGAGCAGTCGCTCGCCGTTGCGTATCCGTACCACGGTCGCTGCAGTCGATGCGTGCAGCGGACCGGTGTCGACTAGAACCCCGGCCTTGGCCATCTCGCTCATCACCGCTCCGTACGAGTTCGCCATTGCGATCGCTTCGGGCGTGCCTGGTTCGGGCATCGCGTCCACCGTTCGCTTGAGCAGCAGCAAGTACTTCAAAGTTGGGCCTCCTCTTCGGGCTTACTCCTTAAAGTCGAACGAGGCGGACCTCCGAGGACAGAGACGTCCCCGGATGCCGCTCCATCGAACCGAACTAGCCGGCGGCCCGATCGGGAGGTCGTTGACGACTGACTAGCCAGTAGCCGGCGACCGCCGAAAGGACGGCGACGACGATCGAGCCTGCCGCGGCGGGAGCGTTGCCGAAGTGCAGGTCCGCGATGGCGTCGACGGCGTGCATCGCTGCCGTCGCAAGCAGAACGGCGCCCAGGCTGCGCTCCCAACGGAGTACGAGCAAGACGAGCAGCAAACCGGCCAGACCGAGGTTACGATCGGCCAAATAGGCGCCGCCCTGGGAGCTCGTCGGCGGAAGAACGCTGAACGCGCCAACGATGAAGAGGACGACAGCGACGACCGCGACGGCACGGGAAAACCAGATCATCACTCGTTCCTCCCATCCTGCATGAGCTCGGCCGCACCGGTCGGTGCGCCGAAGATCGTAAGCCTGGCAGGGTGCGTGGTCGGGACGCCGCGCGGTGCGCGGGAGCGGTCTCTAAGCCTGCAAGTCAGGCACGACCAGTGCGTGGAGCCGCCGCAGGCCGTCGGTGATCTGCCGCCGATCTTCTTCGCTGGCAGCCGCTAGGGCGGGTAGAAGGCGGCCTAGCTGGCGTTCCAGGAACGTCTGGCGGGCGTATGAACTCACCTGTTCAGTGACCGCGATCTTGGTAGCCCGGCGATCGGTTGGATCGACCGAGCGTTCCACCAAACCGGCTCGCTCCAGCCGGTCCACGATGCCGGAGACGGTGCTGTGCGCCAGCCGCAGCTCCTGGCTGAGAGGACAGGTGAGCGGACGGTCTTATGGCAGAGTCGTTTCAAGTGCTTCTGTAGTCTTGTGGCGGCAAATCTCAGCGCCCTGTGGCCCAGTCGCGCGGCAGATCGCCGCGACGATATAGGACGCTTCACCTATGACCTGACGGGCGAGGGCGCTGGCAGGAGTTCGCAGAAGACTGACGATTTGCTTCCAGCTCAGGCCCTGCAGAACTGCCGGATCCAATCCGGGCGGCAGGCCGGTCTCGTAGTACTCTGAGGCGATCTGAATTAGCGGCAGTCCACCAGCGTTCCTATGCTCATTAACCAATGCGGTTTGGGCAGCATCTAGTTTCTGCAGAGGTTTCCCCGACCGATCCGCGACCTCCGCTGCATCGAGTCGAACCATCGAGCTACGGAACATTACCCTCCGCAATGTGAACGTATCCAGATTCGCCGGCGTCATGATCGAGGAGGACACGAGTTCCGCAGCTTGGTCTATCGACCCGAACCGGGACAGCGCCGCCAGCAGGCTCCATCGCACGATCGCGGCTTGTGGGCTGTACTCTGCCCCGATAAAGATCACCGTCACCGGGCGTTGCAAATGCGTGTCGGCACGATGGAATGGCTCGCCGACGACACCGTTGCCGATGTTATCGAACTCCTGGATGGGAAGTCCCAGCACCAGGCTTAGTGAAGTCGCTGGGCTAGAAGGGCGTCCGGATGAGCTGCATGCGGTCAGGCTGGGCGAAATGACCGCGAAGAGGGTGACCAGAATGGCCGCTGAGCCGATCCTCTGCCGTCTACCGAACAACCGACCCAGACACTCGGTACTGCTCCATACGGCGGCCCGATGCCTGCCAGGCGGGCAACGCGAAACGGTCGAATGCCCCCTGAAGCCGACGCTTTGTTGCCGCACCGAGCGGCCAGCGGACGAATAGCGCGCTACGGCGTTGCCTCTACTAGCGACCCGCGACCAAGGTGAACAGTGCCCCGCTTCAGGTGTTGCGATGCACGGGAAACAATTCTTGGAACGAGAGGGAGCAATACGCTCACCCATGCGTCGACATCGTGACGCGTTCGGAAGCGCATCCAGGAGTTCACGGGATCGAATCCCTCGCTCGTCTCAAACCACGAGAGATATTCCGCCCGCAGTGCCGCCGGACAGGCATTGACTTGTGCGCTTGGCGGCGGGAGTAAAGACGAGAGACCCCGCTGGGCACCCTCTAGGTCGGCCCATGCGCGAGGAGCGAATGATGTTGGCAGCGTTGCGGCCGCTGCGGTAGACGAGATTCGCCGCCTCGTCGCCAGCCTCTGGGGCAGATCAACAGGGGGCATCTACGTAGCGTTGCGGATGAAGGTGTTGATGTCGTCGAGAGCGTCTCGGGCCCGCCAGCCAATCTCAGGATCGCCCGCGAGTTGGTTAAGCGCTGGTAAGACTCGGTCCAAATCGAGGCGTCGATGAATACGCGCAAGGTGAGCTAGCGCGAGGGCCGCAGTGCCACGCATGCCCGCGTCGGCATCCTGTATTAGCTCTAAGGAAAGGGCCTGAACCCGGCTCCAGTCCTCGTCGTACATGGCCAAGCTCAGGAGCCCCCGCGCGCGCATTGCGTTGTCGTCCGATTCCAACAGACGCAGAGCGTCTCCGCGAGGCAGCTTCGGGATCTCTTCGTACATTCGCGCGGCCATCGTTATGCGCCCGGTCCCGTGAGGATATCGCCTCGACCGCTCGCCATTCCCCAGCGACGCAGGAGGCTCTGCATTGGCTGCGAAAGCTCGTCCCAGGTTCGATAGTGACCATGGAAGATGCCCTGCCCCGGATACGTCTCATCGAAGACGACGAATCGCTGGCTCGCGTAGTCAATTCCGATTCGACGAGTGCTGTTCTCAGAAATGCGGAGCGAGACGTCTAGCGCCGACTGGCCAGCATGAGCAAGGAGGTCTGGATGCTTAGGGGAGCTTTCGAATACCAGACGAGCCATGGCCCCTGGCCCACCGTCCGCGGCAGAAGCGGCATCCAACGCTTCTGGGGCCGCACGCCCGGCAAAGAAGTCCCTGATTGGAACGATAAAGCGGTCGAGCGCGCCCTTCGCCACGTCGCTGCCGACGACCCGCTCAAGGGCTTCAACCCCGACTGCTTCGTACATTCGACTTACCAATCCGGCTCCCAGGAACAGCATCTGGGCCGCTCCAATGGCCCAGCCGATGCGGAACGCGAGGGTGGCACCCTGGCCTTCGCTGAAGTCCGGGATACCCAGCGTGCCTAGACCAGCGAGGAAGTTACCGATGATCCCGCCGATGTCGGGCCCGCCGCCACCACCGCCGCCGAAGCCGCCACAGGACGTGCCGAGGCTTAGGTCGCTCATGAGCTCGCCGCCGATGCCATCGCACTGTCCGCTGGGGTCGGTAGCGTTGATGGGGTTACCGCCCACGTAGGAATACGGGTCCCAGGTGGATTCCACCTTGGGGTCACGCGAAGTGAACTGGCCGGTAGCCGGGTCGTAGTAGCGGGCCTGGAGGTAGTAGAGCCCGCTCTCCGGGTCTCGATATTGGCCGGCGAACAGGAAGGGTGTCGAGACACTTCCGCTCTGCGAGGTCATGTTTCCGTAGGCATCGAAGGCAAAGCTCGCTACGACGTTCCCTTGCGCGTCCGTAAGGGTGCGGGTAGAGCCGATCTGGTCACGGTGGAAGAAGTAGGCGGTAGAGCCTGAGATCTGCTCCAAGGGGAGCCCACCCGGCCCGCTGACGTAGTACGTCGACCCATCCTGGAGCAGTACGGGAAGCGACCCAGACAGGTCCCAGGTGTATGGGTGCGAAGTACCACCTACGATCTTGCTCGTGCGCAGGCCGTCCCCGTTGTAGGCGTAGCTCGCCGACGAGCCGAACGACAGGAGTTGATTGGCTTGGTTCCAAGTCAGAGCGGTGGACCCGCTCTGGGTTCGGCGCCCGGCGGCGTCATAGCCGTACGACGTGCTCGTACCGCCGACCACGGAAGTAGACGTGAGCTGATCGGCATTGTCGTAGTTGAAGTTGGTTGTCGTGTTCCCACTGACTGTTTGCGTGAGACGGTCCGCCAAGTCGTAGGTGTAACTAACGCCGCTGGCACCGGTGACCTGGTTCAGAGGGCTGTACGCGTAGGCGGGGCCACCGTTCTCGGAACCAACCTGGCCATTGTTGTCGCGCGTGTAAGTCGCACTGAACACGCCACTCGCTCCGGCCGTGTCGTTGATTGAGGTCAGCTGGTCGGCCTTGTTGAAGTTGAAGGCGTCGGTGACGCCATTGGGGTAGCCGATGCCCGTGAGATTGGAGTTGGCGTCGTATCCGAAGCTGGTCTGGTTGCCGAGCCAGTCCCTCACCGACGCTGGACGGCCAGCAGTGTCGAACTGACGCGTGACGCAAAGGGTCTGCGGAGTAGACGTACAGTTACCGCCAGGGTATGCGATCGAAGTGACCCGCCCAGCTAGGTCATAGCCATAAGCGACCGACTTGCCTGCCCCGTCAGTCTGCTGTGTCAGCCGATCCAAAGAGTCGTACGAGTAGTTGGTCGTTCCCGTGCCGTCCTGCATCGTGAGTGGACGGCCGAGGGCGTCGTATGTATACGACACATTGTGAGTAAGCCCGTCCGTGTAGCTGACTTGCGTCAGCCGCCCGTCGGTGTCGTAGCTGTATGTGGTGGTTTGGCTCAGAGTGTCGGCAGCCGTCGTCGGCCGACCCACGCTGTCGTAGCTGAAACTGGTCGCGCGTCCTAGGCCGTCAGACGAGGTGAGCACGCGACCAAGCCCGTCGTAGGTCCTACTGACGAGAGTGTGGTTCAGCCCATCTGTCTGAGTCAGCACTTCGCCGTCGGCATCGTACGAAAGCTGCTTAGTCGTCGCTTGCGGGGTGCCGTACCCCGAGGTCACCGACGTGGTTCGTCCGTCGAGGTCGTACACGGTCTTGGTGATGTTGCCGTCGGCATCGGTGCTCACCTGGGGCCGGCCTTCCAGATCGTATTGAGTCGACGCTTGGTGCCCGAGTGGATCTGTGACCGTCAGGGGCTGACCAGCCGCATTCACTGTGTAGGTCGTGGTATAGAGCGACGGAGTGGCGCCAGCGACGTTCCCTAGCGGGCTGACGGTTGCAACCAAACGTCCGACTGAGTCGTACGAGTAGGTGGTGGTGTCGCCAGCGTTGTCCGTTTCGCTCGCCTTGTCCCCGTACTGGTCGTACGTAAAGTGAGTTGACCGCCCGGTCGGATCAGTGATCTTGGTGACATCTCCGGGATGGCTCGCGTCCTCGTAGAAGAAGGTGGTGACCTTGTTTTGTCCGGTGCTGGTCAATGGGGTTGACCGGCTAAGCAGATTCCCGTGGCTGTCGTACACGTTTGTCGTGACCGTGCCGATCGGGTCTTGGACGGTGAGCGGCTCGGCTAGTGAGTTGTAGGTGTACGAGTACGTGTTCCCGAGTGAGTCGGTAACACTGAGCATGTTGCCTTGGGCGTCATAGGTCGCCACCTTGGCGGCGCCCGCGGGGTCGGTAATGGAGGTGATCGAATAGGTCGTCGGGTCAAAGCTGTACTTCGTGGTCGCGGCCAGGGAGCTGTTGGCGCCGGCGACGACGTCCAATAGAAGGTTGTGGGCGAACTCGTAAGCCGTCTGTCGGCCGAGCGGATCGGTGATTGTGGTGGTGAACAGCGGGCCGGCCGACGAGTAGGCGAAGGTAGTTGACTTGCCCGTTTGGTCGGCCTGCTGGCTAACTCTCCCGTTCCCATCCCAGTTATTGGTCAGGCCATTGCATCCGCTCGTCTGGTTGCATATCGGGCTCTTAATGGACAGCAGACGATGCGACGAGTCATAGGTGAAGTTGGTCACGCCACCGAGGACGTCGGTCACAGAGGTCAGGTTGAGGCTGCCGTCATATCCGTAGCTGACAGTGCGGACACCATCGGTTACCGATTGGACCACACCGCTCGGCCAGTAGCTGAAGCCCAGCGTTCGGCCAGCAGGATCAGTGACGGTGGTCAGCTGCCCGTTGGCGTTGTACTGAAGCGAGGTGCTGTAGCCGTTGCGATCTTGGAGTTGGATCAGCTTGCCACTTGAGTTAAAGAGCTGTTTGCCGCCGTCCTTGGCTGCCAGCGTGTACGTCCCGCTCGCGTATGTGAGCGAAGCCGAGTTGTACGAGGCAGGCGTGTAAGTACCACCCTGGTTCGTGAAAGCAGTGGACCCGCCGCTTCCGTCCCAAATGGTGACCCCACCGCTGGCGTCAATAGTTAGGTGCCCGCTGTAGGTGTCCGACCAACCGTAGCCAAATCGACCTTGACTGCCGGCACCAACCGAGTTGTAAGTGCGGCCGAGCGTGATTGGTATCCCTCGTCCAGGAAGGGTGAGGTCCTTGAACTGTTGGCAGAACGAGCCGCTTCCAATGTTGACTCCGTTGCAGGAGTCGGCCAGCTCTCCATTCGTGATGCCTGGCGCCAGCTCGATGGGTTGGAAGAGCTCGGGGCTGTAGTACATCCAGCCAATGGCACCGGACCAGACCCATGTCCAGGCTTCGATCTGGGCGTCCCTTCCATATCCGCTTGAATCGTGCAGGTGATTCGAGCCTTGGGGCGTGTTTGGTCCGAACGGCGTCAGTACGACGTTGTCCAGCTTTCCGACTGGGTAGTCGTCGAAGTGAAGCAGAAGCTGGGTATTGGCGTCCGACGCGAACTGTCCACTCGGCGGTGTGAAGTTCCCGCTGTAGCGGGCCACATTGGAGACGCGGAACTCATCGAAGGCAGCGGCGTTGAGCTCGGATTGGTCCATGAAGCCGCCAAGCCCGCCAGACGCGAGGGCAGCACTTGTGGACGCTTGCGAGAACACTTGCTGACCATTGATGTAACCGGTCACCGTCGATCCGTCGTATTCGAGCGTGAAGTAGCCCAGTTGGTCGCCTGTGGCTGCAGTGGGAACACCGTTTGAGGTCTGCGTGAAGTCCCAGCTTCCTCCGGGCCAGACGAACTGGCTCCGCACGCACAGGCACCCGGTCATGTCACCGATGTCGAAGTTGATGCCCGCCATAGGCGAGCCGGCGGAAGGGCCGACGGTGTCGGGACAATTCGTGCCGGTTTCGCACATGTCTGGCGTGGTGTTCAGGACGCCCCAGGCCATGTTGCCGGTGGTGACGGCGTTCGTCCGCATCCCGCCGATGTAGCCCTCGATCGTCCATTGACTCATCGCCGGCAACGCCTGCGAATCAAAGCCGTCGAAATAGATTCCTCGTGGTGGTGAACCAGCCGTGGCGAGGTAGAGAAGACGGTTGGCGGCGCCGCCCGCTGGCACCGTCACCGTGTTCGAGGTGCCGGACGGTCCGACGCCATACATGTTTACGGCCGCCACTACGGCAGAGACGTGTTCCCCGCCCATCAAATCAGACAGGACAGCGGAGGTGGAGCTGCCAGAGACAGTAATCGTCGATCCAGCCTTACCCCCAATGTACGGGGTCACCTGATAGGTGGTAATCGGCGAGCCGCCAGCCGCGGTCGGAGGCGTCCAGGTGATCTTGGCGCCGTTCTGCAGAGCGGTGGCGGTGACTTGGGTGGGAGCGTTCGGAAGGCCGGCCCCAGCCGCCGTCCAGTGATTCTGGATCTGGGCAGCCGTCAGTGCAGTTGGGTAGACGGCAACCTCGTCGAGGCTGCCGCTGAACTGGAATGCTGGTGCGCTATTTCCATTGTTCCAGTTGTTTTCGCTTGCGCCGATCAACAGTCCGTTGTAGTCGACGCCGCCCTCATCGCTACTGAAGCTCTGTGTGCCGAGCGATACATCATCCATGTAGGCCGATAGCGTGTTGCCATCCCACGTGATGACCACGTAATGCCATTGGCCATTGGCGATATTGGGGGCGTTGAAGTTGTTGGTGAAGTACAGGATTGTCCCGTTGTTGTCGAATCCATAGATGAAGCTGAGCGTGTTGCCGCCGCGTGTGCCCATACCGGTCTCGTGGTAGCCGGGACCTCCGCGCGTTCCGCCATAGGCAACGATGGATTGATTGCCGGTGCTCGTCGTCTTGATCCAAGCCTCAAAGCTGCGCGGCTGCGTGCCTGTGGGAAGGTTGTAGGAGTTCGCGGTGTGTTGCGCGTAGCCGCCCGAGTACTGCATCCCCGGATCGGAATCCGTAGCTAGTGCGCCGGGCGAGCTGAAGGAATATGAGCCCGCCAGGGCAGCGGTGTTCCCGTGCCCCGAAGAATCGGCCAGCGTTGAACCGCCCGCTTCCGTGAAGCGGTACTGCGCGATCGCACCGTCCTGCTGCACCTGAGCCGCGTAGCTCAAGGGTCCGCCCAGAGGTGTGGCTGTGCCGGGGGACGTGCCAGCGCTTCCAGTCCCGAAGTTGTTCACCCCCGCTACTTGGAAGCTATAAGGCACGCCGCCTTGCAGGCCGTCCAGCGTGACTGATGTTGCGTTCGCCGCAGCTCCAACTGCATTTAGCGCTTGGGTTCCGTTCTTGAGTGCAGTTACCACGTAGCCGGTGATTGGGGCGCCGGCGCTAGTAGCACTGCCCGCCCAACTCACAGTCACTCGGTTGTTGGCAACTGCTGTGACCCCTACCGCCGGAGCTGTCGGTCGGAAGTTGCCGCTAGCGTTGAAATGGTTCAACACTTGGGTCGCCGTGAGCGCGCTCGGATACACGGCAACTTCGTCCAAGATCCCGTTGAACCGGAAGCCTGGAGTAGCCGGGAAGCAGTTCCACGTCTGCTCCGATGCCCCAACGATCAGGCCATTGGAGTCAACGCCGCCTTCGTTGCTGCTGAACGCCTGCGAGCCGAGGACTTGGCCGTCCATGTACGCAACGACGGTGCTGCCATTCCACGTCATGACTACGTGATGCCAATTGCCGTTGCCGACGCCGGAGGCGTTAAAGGTAAGACCGTAGAGAACGATCGTTCCGTTGGTGTCGAAGCTCGTAATGAACTCGACCTGGTTGTTTCCTTGCAGAGCCATGCCTGTCTGGTCGCCACCGCAGCCATTGATTTGCTGGCCGTAAGCCACGATTGACTGCGTAGTGTTGGCGGTCGTGTTCAGCCAGGCTTCAAACGTGCGCGGCTGAGTCCCAGTGGGAAGCCCAGTCACGGTCGTGTCCTGCATGTAGTTGCTGTTAGCGGACCATGCGCTGTCCGAGTCGGCGGGCCCTTCGCCGCCGACCTGCGTCGCTCCGCCCGAGTACGAGCCAACCTGACCGTGGCCTGACGAGTCGAATGCGACCGAACCAGGGTCGTTGAGCCTGTAGTACACGATGGCTCCATCAGACCGCACGACGTCCGGATACCAGGCGCCGCCGCCAGTAGGTGTCACGGAATTGCTAGTGACTGGCGTCGCGTTGCTGTAGGCGTTCCAGGCTGTGACCGTAACGGTGTAAGGCGACCCACCCTTTAAGCCAGATATCGTCGTCGAGGTCGTAGTACCGGATACCTGGAACTGAGTGTTCGGTTCACCGGCTGTGGTCGCGACCAGCCGGTACCCGCTGATTAGAGCTCCGCCCGGCTCCGTTCCCGGCGTCCAGGCCACCGTGAGCTGATAATCTCCGGCGACCACGGCTGTGACGCTGGTTGGGGCAGGCGCCACGCCCGTCTGGACAGCAACAGAGAAGGCCGAAGGTCCAGGCCCGGTCGTGTTGCTAGCCGAAACCCCGAAGGTGTAGGAAACGCCGTTCTGGAGCCCGGACACCAGGGCGCTGTAGGTGATACCGCTAACGGTTACCGTCGGCGTAGTGGCCGAGCCATTGAGATAGGGAGTGACGGTGTAGGAGGTAATCGTCGCTCCCCCGTTGGAGCTGGGTGCCGACCAGGTTACCTGGGCGGCTGCATTGCCACCGGTCGCGGCAACATTCTGGGGCGCGCTAGGGACAGCAGCCACGACGATTGCCGCCGAGGTGGCTGGTGGGCCATTGCCGTACGAATTGGTGGCATAAACCTGGAACGTATAGGTGGTTCCGTCCTGAAGCCCCGCGTACGTAAGGCTCGTACCGGTCGTATACGCGGGAGCGA
>Ga0070714_100001046_pt1 | contig 19736 bp, 21 predicted proteins | sample LARL83metaG_FD_65450 | JGI IMG/M metagenome (GOLD analysis project Ga0070714, IMG submission 65450) | Corn, switchgrass and miscanthus rhizosphere microbial communities from Kellogg Biological Station, Michigan, USA - LAR L8-3 metaG | ecosystem: Host-associated > Plants > Roots > Rhizosphere ... | reverse complement strand
ACACCATCGGCGGCCAGCAGAACGATCCGCGCACGCCTTGCTACACGCACGTCAATCGTCTGCGATCTCACTCGACGCCCCAGTTCGTCACGTTGTGCTCCACTCAGCTTGATCGTTGTGGCCTTATTCATCGTTCGCTCCGCGCAAAGTATGAAACTATGGCCACGTCCATACAAAATAGTTCAATGACTTCGAAAGCACTACACTAGGGCCCATTAACAGGCCCTAGTCATTTTTAACAATCATACGCTGCGCTTCGCATGTCGCGCCGAGTAATCCGGCTTTCGGGTTCATCACAACATGCACGGGGGTTTCACCCATCAGTGCGGAAAAACGTCCCTTGTCGCAAAAAGCTTTCATGAAACCGCCTTCCCGCAATTTATCGATGATCTTGGGCGCAATACCTCCTGCCACGTACACGCCGCCGCGACTCAGTCCCGCCAGCGCAAGGCTTCCGGCATAGGCACCGTAAATTTCAACAAATAAATCCATTGCTTTTACCGCAATGGGGTGTTTATGTTTGAAAGCGAGGTCCGATACTTGTACTGCGCTATCGGCATTCAGCTGTACTTGCATCAGCCCCGAAGCATCGCTCGGATCAGCCTCAAACGAATCAGAAAGAAAATTGAAAATATTCGTCAATCCCGGCCCGGACAATATCCGCTCAATCGATACGTGGCCAAATTTCTTTCGTAGATATTGAAGCAATCGATCCTGCAATTCGTCCGCAGGAGCGAAATCCATATGTCCCGCCTCGCTGGATAACGATATATACCCGCCTTCCCGCCACATCAGCCATGCCACACCCATGCCGGTGCCTGCGCCCAGCGCAACGCGCACCCCCTGAGCATGAGGTTTCCCCGGCTGCAACGTTTCGAGGTCGCCAGGGGACAGGATTTCGATACTTAGCGCCACGGCTTTAAAATCATTGATGAGCTTAATGGAGGGGATGGAAAATTCTTTTGCAATAGCCTCGCCATCCATCACCCACGGCAAGTTGGTAAGATGTGCTGTCTGCTGCACGATGGGTCCCGCCACCGCAAAACAGGCGGACGCGGGTTTGCCGCCCAGTTCGGTAACCTTGGGTTGATTCAGAAAATCCCTGAGTACATCGGAAAAACTTGAGTAGTCACGACTGGGGTACAGGCGTTCGTAGTGGGCCTGACCGTTGCCATCTCCCGACTCCGCCGCATGAAGCAAGGTCTTGGTGCCGCCGATATCGGCGCTGATAACGTATCGGGTCATGGCTCTCTCCTCCATCGTTGCGCTGGATCCTGGCGATAAAATAGTGCCAGTTGTTCATATACCGCTGGAAAACGTAGCTTTACCACCAATGGCATCTCGAAAAATGCCTCGCTGATTACAGCAAAGAACTCCGCCGGATTCTCCGCCGCATACGGATCGATGACGGTTGCCTCGTCCGCATCCACATTCAGGCAAAAAATCGCGTAGGCTTTACTGAATGCTTCGCTCCATGCCTGCTGGTTCATGTCGGCATGCAAAGGAGGAAACCCGTTGGCATCTCCGTTCAGCATATCGAGCTTGTGTGCAAATTCATGTATGACGACATTGTACCCAACGCCTGCCTCCGCAGCGGCGGTATCTTCCCATGATAGAATCACCGGGCCGCCAAGCCAGGATTCACCCGTAACCGGCTCCCGCGCGTGGTGCACCACGCCATCCTCATCGACATATTCGTAGTCGCGAATGAATTCACCGGGATAAACGATGATTTCGACCCATCCGTCGTAGTAATCCAGATCGAGATTCAGAATCAGAATACATGCCTGCGCTGCGATCATCACATGAATCTCACCGGTGATAACCAGCTCATGCGCTCCGCTTATTTGTTTGGCATGGAGAAACAATATAACATATTCACGTAAACGCTTGAGCTCGATCGCACTCAGACCATGCAAGCATCGTAGCCGCGTTACCGCTTCCTGCCAAAGATTGTCGGGGATAGATTCGTTTTCGAGAACGCGGCGGCGATACCAGGTTTTGACGCTCCAGGACATTAAGGAATCTTCGAATCAGTCCTCGCCGGATTCTAGCGCATTACTGCTTTCCGATTGCGTAACATCCAGTTCGACCGCGTCGATTCGGGCAAAGCGCTGGCTGATCTTGCGGCTGGAGATATGCACCTCTTCCACATCCTGATTGGCCTGACGGATATGATCGGCAAGTTTCTTCATGCGCTCGTCGAAGCGCACAAAATCCTTGCCAAGTCTGGAAAGCTCGTGCTTGATAATGTGCACCTGCTCGCGGGTCTCCATATCCTTCAATACCGCGCGTGCAGTATTCAGTACCGCCATCAGGGTGGTGGGCGAGACTATCCAGACCTGCTTCTGCATGGCGTAATCCACCACATCGTAATGATAAGCATGGATTTCTGCGAAAACCGCCTCGGCTGGGACGAACATTACCGCACCGTCGCAGGTTTCCGGTGGCAGAATATATTTGCTGGCAATATCATCCACATGTTTCTTCACGTCGATCTTGAATTGTTTTTGTGCCAATGTCCGGCTGGCATCATCCGCTTGACGGTCGAACATGCGATGAAAATTTTCCAGCGGGAATTTTGAATCGACCGCGACCATGCCGGTCGGCGGCGGCAACCGCAATACACAATCGACGCGACTGCCGTTGGAAAGCGTATGCTGCATCGTAAATGCAGACGCAGGTAAAACATTGCGCACCAGCGCCTCCAGCTGTACCTCGCCGAATGCGCCGCGCGAGCGCTTATCGCCGAGAAGCTCCTGCAAGCTCACCATGTTGGTGGTGAGACTGTCAATTTTTTTCTGCGCTTCGTCGATGGTCGCAAGCCGCGTCATGACGCTGGTAAATGTTTCGTTGGTTTTCTTGAATCCTTCATCCAGACGCTCGGTGACGTGGCCGCTGATCTGATCCAGCCTCGCTTCCATCGTTCCGCGCAACTGCTCCGAGGTCTTACCAAGCGCCTCGGATAACCTGTCCCCCTGTCTAGACAACCCTTCATGCAAATCCTTGAGCATGTCGCGGTGCTTGTCCTCCATCATCCTTGCCTGCTGCGCCAGCAAGTCGCGTACCAATGTCGAAAGCATACCCAGCCTGATCACCAGAAAAGCCATGGTGACAAGCAGTATGGCAGCGGCAGTAATAATTAACGAGGTTCCGGACATATTGGAAAGTATACCGGAGAATGCAGCTGAATTCCCGGATGTGAATCGCTCGAAAAAACAACACTCGCAGCAAAGGCTATAATCTGATTGCCAGGCCGCTGCGCGGTCAATCGTTTCATTTTCCCGGGAGACATATAATGGATAAAGGCGTCTGTGCAGTAGTGGGTGTCGGTCCTGGTAACGGCACCGCGATCGGTGCCCGGTTTGCCACGAATGGTTATCGAGTGGCGCTTTGCGCCCGTAACGAGATGAGACTGAATGAAATTGCGAAGAAAATCAAGGGTTCCAGCGCATTTTCCTATGATGTCAGGGATACGGATGCCTCACCCGCGGTTTTCGCTAAAATCCGACAGCAACTCGGGCCGGTAAATGTCCTGATATACAACGCCGGCGCAGGCGCTTTTGCCAATATCGACGACGCAACGCTGGAAAGCTTTCAGGATGCCTGGGAGATCAATTGCAGGGGATTGTTTCACACGGTAAAGGAAGTGCTCCCCGATATGCGGGCTGCGGGAACCGGCAATATCGTAGTTATTGGTGCTACCGCCTCCATTAAGGGTGGCGCCAACTTCGCCCCTTTTGCATCGGCAAAGGCGGGCCAGCGGGGTCTCGCACAATCATTGGCAAGGTATCTCGGGCCGGAAAAAATTCATGTGAGCTACGTAATTCTCGACGGCGTCGTGAATTTGCCGCGAACCCGGCAGCAGATGCCCGGCAAGCCCGACGATTTCTTCATGGAACCCTCCCAGATAGCGGAATCCGTTTACTTCCTCACGCAGCAGCCGCCACAAGCCTGGACATTCGAAATTGATCTTCGGCCTTTCGGAGAAAAGTGGTGATGGCATTGCTTGATCACGCAGGAAAGCCAGCGGCTCGTGGCCGCTCCCGGCTTCGCAGACGTTCGCATTAACCTTATATTGGAGCGAACTGGAACATGACAGTGCCGGAAGAACTTGTATTCCTGTTCGACGTGGATAATACGCTGCTGGACAACGATCGCGTAATTGAGGATTTGAAGGAACATCTTGTACATGAATTTGGTCGCGAGAGCAGCGATCTCTACTGGACCTTATTCGAGTCGTTACGAACCGAACTGGGTTATGCCGATTATCTGGGGGCATTGCAACGATACCGAATCAGCAACATCAACAATCCGGACTTGCTGCTTATGTCTGCATTCCTGCTGGAATACCCGTTTGGCGATCGCCTTTATGCAGGCGCGATCGATGCGCTCTCGCACGCCCGCCGATGGGGGCAGACAGTCATCCTGTCGGATGGCGACGTTGTGTTTCAGCCTCGCAAGATCCAGCGTTCGGGATTGTGGGATGCGGTCGAAGGCCGTGTGCTGATTTATGTTCACAAGGAAAAAATGCTGCGGGCTGTAGAAGCGCGATATCCGGCCCGCCATTATGTGATGGTGGACGACAAACTGCGTATTCTGGCTGCAATGAAAAATGATATGGGAGCGCGCTTGACTACCGTCTTCCCCCACCAGGGGCATTACGCGCACGATCCCGGGAACGCTGCTTTATACCCGCCGGCCGATATCACACTTGAGCGTATCGGTGATTTAATCCACTGCGATTTCAACTGACTGTTTAGCCCAGATGATCCATTAGAAAACGAGATGAGGGTGCGGCAGGCTACGAAGTGGTTTTGCCGGTTGGGAGAAGTTATGGAGCCCCGCACCAGCGGCAGAAACACCGACGGGCAATCCGGACACACTCCGGCAGCATTACCTTAGCCTTTTTACTTATCTAACAGACGTGGGACTATACCGTTGGCTATCCATTTGATGCCTCTGCCACCGGCTCTGACGTTGCCTTGTGCGAGTCTGGGAATCCTGGGAATCAGCCTCCTGAAGCTGTTTATTTTTCTTCTCAGACTGTTCCTTGCGTGCTTTTCTCCCCACCCGGCGTCTATCCTCGGTAGCTTTCTGTTGCGGGTCCCACGGCCTCACCTCCCAGGGCTTCGTCTTACTATCTTCCTTTCCCTGCTCCCACGGCCTCACCTCCCAGGGCCTTGTCTGACTATTCGTCTGCCCCCGCTGCTGCCCCCGTTGTTTTGTCCGGCTATCCTCCTTGCCTTGCAGCCCCGGTTTTTTCGATTGATTCTGATTCTTACCCGGCCCCGGTTGCCTCGGAAAAAGATCTTCATATGCCAGGGCGGGCCGAAAGCCTGATACGGCAAGGAGGACAAGTATTATCCAGAATATTTTCATCGTCGGGGCTCCTTTGCTATTGATGTTAAGTTCCATTCACATCTGGAAATCCGAATACCGGCTCCCGAGGATAGCTGATCTTCAAGCCGTCCGTTTTGGCCCATGGCCTCATCAAATGCAATTTCCGTCCTTTGGCACCGATGATGTCTTCCACGCACACGCCGCGCAGGATAGCGCATCGGCGATCAACGAACGATGGCAGCGCCACGGAACCGCTTCCGCACACATCAGCGCACAGCGTTCGTGCGCGGCAAGCACCATGACATTCTGCACATTCACCGCGAATTCCGGTGCTTGCATGTAGTCATGCATATCCGCGAAAAGACGCGTTGCGCCAGGCACCGTTGATCGAATCCTTATGAGCATGCCGCAGTCCGCCAAGCTCCGGCAGATGCATATATTTAATGCCAGCGGCCCGCAGAAAATCTGATAAGGTTTCCTTGTTGAACTGAGGGTTTTGCCGGGAACGCGGGACAGTGCGTACATCCAGGACATGCGTAACCACATTTATTTTCAACAGGCTGACAAATTCGTCCAGTGGATGAGTTGAATGTCCGATTGTGCATATCAGAGGTTGGGGGACTGACTGTTTCTTCCTCACGACGTTTTTCCTGTTCTCGTCCCGCTGCTGCCGGCAGACGTGCTATGGTGCTATTGTTGCCGGAGGCGTTGCCACGCACCCGAAGCGCGAGGCATTGAGCTTCAGGTCCGCACGCGCCCAGGCCTTTTTAAAACGTGCTTCGATCAGCATTGCCTGGTCATCTTTTTTTTGCGCACGCAATGCCTGCAGCAATCCAAAAAGTGCCCAGCCGTTGTTGCGATTCTTCCGCAGATCCTCCCAGTAAACCGTCTCCGCTTCAGCTGGCCGCCCCGATTCCATCAGGATGGCACCCAGCGCCAACCGGGGGGGAGACTGCCACTCCAGTGGCTCCGTATAAGCCAGTGCATCCTCAAGACGAACCGCCCGCTCGAGGTGTGCGATGGCAGAATCAAATTGCCCACGGGCCACCGCGATTTCGCCCGCAAGCACCTCGGGGCCAATGCCCAACACGTCGCGTGCGGTATTGATCGACATAAGCGGCCAATCCAGCGACCCATCCTTCACGATCTGACGCAACGCTGCCAGCTCCTGCTCGGCCTGCTGCAACTGCCTTGTCGCGGCAAATGCCAGGCCGCGCACATAGTGCCAGCCACCTTTCAGAAATGCGTTCGTGGAAGATGGCGCCGGCTCCTGGAAAATTTCGTTCCACTTCCCGAATCTCGCGTAAGCCCAGTAAGGTACCACACGGAACACCCCTGCTGCCGGCACCGCCTCCAGCGCCGCATCATCTATCGTGCCGGCAACTTTTCGCGCCGAGTCAATTGCAAGTCGGCTTTGTCCATCCACCGTAGCGGCAAACCAGAGAAAGTGAATGTTATGAGGCATGTACATAATGGGGTACATTCCCTGGGCATGGTGGTGCGAAAGGTAATCTTCATCAGTCGCAATGGCAAGCTGGTTGCTCTTTATCGCGTCCGCGTAGCGGCCCACGCGTTGATAGATGTGCGACGGCATGTGTACCGCATGCCCCGCCGCCGGCATAAGGGCACGCAGGGTATCGGCCGCCTTCTCCCCCCGTTCAGGCGTATTCGTTGGCTCGACGAGGTGAATGTAGAAATGCACCGCGGCGGGATGCCTCGGATTGCGCTGCATTACAGACTCGGTAAGCGCCACGATTTCAGAGGTTCCCTCAAGCGGATATCCATCCCGCATCCAGTAACCCCAGGAGTTGAGATCCATCACCGACTCGACATAGAGCATCGCGATATCGAGGTCGTCCGGAAAGCGCATATGCACTTCCCGCATAGCATCTGCGTAGGCTTTATCGTTTGTCTTGCGCTGCTCGGATTTACCGGTATAGCGCTTTTCCAGCGCATCGATAAGCGCACGCTCTCGAGGCGACGTCTTGTTGGCCATCAGCGAGGCGGCTTTCTGCACAAGCTGCAGAGCCGGCATCTCGTCCTTCGGGTCCATTAACGCATTGATGTTGGGACCCAGCACAAGAGCTTGGCCCCAATATGCCATCGCTAGCGAGGGTTCATGCCGGGCCGCTTCGCGAAATGCGCGGCCTGCTTCGGGGTGATTAAATGCAATGGAAAGGTTCATTCCCTGGTTGATATACTGCTGCACCAACTTGTTGCGAGTGCTGACCGGAAAAGTATGTGAGCCAAGGTTCAGCAGCCTCGGCGCAGCTTTACTCTGCCGATCTGCCTGATTTGCCGATTCCAGCTGTGCGTGACGCTGATACGCATTACGGCCAACTGCAGATGCCGTGGATGCCAAAGTGCTCCCGCCAGTCTGCGCAAATGCAGGCACGACAGCAATGTTGCCCGCCGTTACCGCTAATCCTAATGTCATGAGATGAAGTGTACGGAGTCGCATGAACATTTTTCTTCCCCAGAGAAGTGCGTCGGAAAGCATTGTTACATAACACATCCAGATTAATAAAGCCGGATAGACATGGAAACTCAGCGTTGACGTCAGGCAAAGTGCAAAATTACATCATTATTCACATGCAATAACGGAAAACGCCGAACAGCCGCAAGCGAACCCTCTTAATGCAATTGCGGCAAGTGACGCAACTGCGCCAGTTGTGCCAGGCCGAAATGAATGAAGGCCAGCGCAGCGAGTACCGGTGCGAACAAGTTGAAAAATGGTATAAATTGTGCCAGACCAGTCAGCAGTCCCAGCCCCCACAGCGACGGCCGGTAAGCGGAAAATATCGCATGCATTTCTTCGCGATTGGCATGCTCCGCCAGCGCATCGTAACGGAACAGGCGCTGGTTCAGATACGCCGCGGCAACAAATGGGATAGCCATGCCGACACCGATTAGCCACAATGGCAAGGTAAGAATCCATATAACGACAAAGATTACGACAGCAAACAAGGCATTGAGCAGGCTGCCGGCAATGCCACCGCCATTCTCGCGTTCGAGTTGCGGATAATCTCGATCGGCCACCAAGCGAATCAACGCAGGCATGGCGAACAAGGCCGTAATCACCAGCGCAGTAGCAAAAACCAGTGGCACGAAAAAAATCAGATGCGCCACGCCTTGGATTCCGTATGCAATCCACCTCGGTTCCACGCCTTGCAGCCAGGTTTGAAGGCCAATTGCCGTGAGGCCGCTTTCGATCCATCCTGAGAAAGTGCTCCAGAAAACCACGCCCAGAATCAGCCACAGCAGGGCCGCTACCAGAACGGGCCAGATTACTATCCATAAGACCTGAAACCGGAATAAATCGCGAAAGGCACGCAAAAGCGCATCGAGTACCAGGGTCATGCATTCTCCTTCGCGGCGCTTAAAGGCTCATTGAATTCCGCTCTTGCATTGCGGGTCTGCTTCGTAGGCGAATGAGTTATACCAAGCGGTCCGCTCCCATATTTCCTTGCACATCTCACCACAGACTTCGCGCTCGAATCCGCACATGCCGCCTAGCGTGAAGCGCGCGGTAAATGCACCCGCAGCCTCTCCACCCTTGAATTCGATGATGATGCGTCTCTCCTGTTCAGAGACCTTCAGTCGATAAATATTGGTAAGATCTTTATAAAACTTCTCGGGAATGGCAAATTTGTTGCCGTCGATGAAGACAAAAAAAACGTCGGTGACGAACTGCGGGACACCCCCATCCATACCCCACAGGCCTGCGTCGGCTTCGTGGCATTCACCTTTCTTGCATGGGCGCTCACGGAACGTGACGGCAACTTTCCTGCCGGAAGGCAGCATGGATATTTTCTCCTGCATGAACGGAATGACTCCCGTTTGCGCAAGGACCTCCAAGGGCATGAGGGATATAAGGGGTAGCGCAACAGCCAGACCGAAAAGCAGCGTCTGTTTCAGGAGGTTCAGCATTATCAGAGGGGACCCGACCCGCAAACGCTACGCAATTTCAATAAATATCTTGCTGGTCAGGGAAGCAGCTTGCAATTTATTGAAAAGCTGTTCAAAAGCCAGCCTGCTTTCTCCCACGAATCCCTCGCTTTTCGTCTGGCCTACCAGAATACACCCCTCTGTATCCGCAGCTGTATTTCCGGGATGTATCCGGACTCCTTCGAAGTCGGGTACATTCATAAGAAGTGGAAGCTGGCGATTAAATCGCTGTGAGTAGTTGATAATGACTTCATAACGCCCCGCTGGAATGGCCGTCACGCCTTTGATCTTGACCGGTCTCACTGTATCTTCCAGAGTGTAGCATTCAAACTGGCCATCCACGGACAGTTCGCCAATCGTGCAATTTTCGGAGAGGTCCGTTCTTTTAACATTCAGTTCCATTTTTATCTTCCTCGTAGGAAGTGTACCCTGTGAGTGGAGCTATCGATCTCCGACAGACTCCTTTATTCTGACCAATTTGCCTTTTCCCCGCTGCCAGGAACTTCCGTTGCGTGAGCCGCCATACAAAGTAATCTAAACCTCATTATAGTATCGCGGATAAAAAAATCACCCTCGCCGCCAAGTGGTACCCTGCGGACCATCTTCCAGAACGACGCCTGCGTTCATCAATTCCTCGCGAATACGGTCGGCCTCGCTATAATTTCTGTTCGTGCGGGCGGCAAGGCGCAGTTGGATCATTTGCTCAATGCATTCCGTGGTAAATGTGGAATCTCCCGCAATCGCCGCATCCTGGAAATACTGCCGCGAATCCTGCTGCAGCAAGCCCAGCACCCCCCCCAGCGCTTTCATCAATGCGATATCTCCAGGCGACCCTGTTCTGTTGGCTTCGTTGGCCAGATCGAACAGCACGGCTATGGCATCGGGGGTATTGAAGTCGTCATTCATCGCATCGCTGAAACGCCGTGCGTGGGACTCGTTCCAGTCTATCGCTGCGATCCCGTCTACCTCGTGTCGTTTCAGCGCTGTGTAAAGGCGGCCGAGGGCGCGTTTGGCATCTTCCAGATGCTGGTCAGAATAATGCAGCGGGCTACGGTAATGGGCGCGCAGGATAAAGAAACGCACCACTTCGGATTGATAACGGTTGAGTATTTCGCGCACCGTAAAAAAATTCCCCAGTGATTTGGACATTTTTTCATCATTGACGCGCACGAAACCATTGTGCATCCAATAATTGACGAAAGGATGCTCATGCGCGCCCTCGCTTTGCGCAATCTCGTTTTCATGGTGGGGAAACTGCAAGTCCTGGCCGCCCCCATGTATGTCGAAGTGCTCACCCAGGTAATGCTCACTCATCGCCGAGCATTCGATATGCCAGCCGGGGCGTCCCATCCCCCAAGGCGACTCCCATTGGGGTTCACCGGGCTTGGCGGCTTTCCATAATACGAAATCCAGCGGATCCTGCTTGTTTGGATCGATAACTACTCGCTCCCCCGCCCGCAAATCGTCGAGCGATTTTCCGGAGAGCTTTCCATAATCGGGAAATCTGTGCACAGCATAATAAACATCGCCATTGGCTGCGGCATAGGCAAGATCCTTATCCACCAGAGTGCGTATCATGGCGACCATTTTTTCCACATGCCGGGTAGCACGCGGCTCACAGGAAGGCGGCGCCACACCGAGCGCGGCGGCATCCTCCTCCATCGCCTGAATGAAACGGGCAGTCAGCGTTTCGATAGCCTCACCGTTTTCCTGCGAACGCTTGATGATTTTATCGTCAACATCGGTGATATTGCGCACATAGGTCACATCAAAGCCGATAGCTCGCAGCCAGCGTACTACCATGTCGAATACCACCATCATGCGCGCGTGACCGAGATGGCAATAGTCGTAAACGGTCATGCCACAAACATATATCTTGATCTTGCCGGGTGTCAGGGGAACGAAATCCTGCTTTTCCCTGGCAAGCGAATTATGGATCTTGAGCATCTGGCGAGATTGTGAAATAGATAAGCTTCTTGGTAGAATCGTTACGCTTCTTGGTAGAATCTTGAAGATTCTAGGATTACCCCACAAAAACCGGAGAAGTATAGCACAATGAAAACGCTAAATTTTCAGCGGGCAAATGCGTTTATGGCAGCCTGTGCTACCGTCTTGTTGCTGTCGAGCTCCGCGGCGTTTGCCGATGAAAACGAGGAGGTTGCCAAACTCTATAAGCAGGGCAATCTGGCCAAAGCGCTTGAGCAAGCGGACGTTTACCTTGCCACCCGGCCTAAGGACGCCCAAATGCGCTTCCAGAAGGGTCTGATCCTTACCGAGCAGAATAAGATCGCCGATGCCACCCGGATCTTCTCCTCGCTTTCGGAAGATTATCCGGAATTGCCGGAACCCTATAACAATCTTGCGGTGCTCTATGCCAGCCAGGGCCAATATGACAAGGCTAAGCTGGCCCTCGAAATGGCGATACGTACCCACCCCAGCTATTCCACCGCGCACGAGAACCTCGGTGACATTTATGCAAAGATGGCCAGTCAGGCATATGGCAAGGCCTTACAACTGGACAAGGGTAATACTGCTGCGCAGACCAAGCTTGCAATGATTAAAGACCTGTTTTCGGGCCGGCCTAAAGGAACTCAGACCGCAGCCGTTAAATCACCGGGTGATACCATAGTGGCACAAGAAGTGGAAAAAAAGGCGGAGAAAACTCCAAAAAAAACGCCTGAGAAAGCACCGGAAAAAGCGGCTGAAAAATCCGTTCCCGAGAAACCTGCCCCGGAAAAGTCCCGCGGCGCGGAAAACGAGCCTGGAGAAATTCTCGAAACCGTACAAGCCTGGGCAAAGGCATGGTCGAATCAGGACGTTGCCGCATATCTTGCATTTTATGGAAGCGATTTCCATCCCCCTCGTGGAGTCTCACGCTCAGCATGGGAAAAAAGCCGCCATGAACGTATTAGCAAACCAAAGTCTATCCACGTCGATATTGCCAGCCCCAAAGTCAGCCTTACCGATACACGACACGCCAGAGTGAGCTTCAGGCAATCGTATCATTCCGATGCGGTTAAAAGCACCACCACCAAAAGCCTCGAGATGATCAAAACGGGGGAGAAGTGGTTGATAAAACAGGAAAACGTGGGACGATGAAGTCATTCATCAATATGCTCTTTCCAAAGCACGGGCTGTTCATGACCACCGCGCTTACCGCGGCAATGGCGGGATTATGCCTCGAATCAACCGGTGCATGGGCGAGTGACCCAATTCTGACTGGGCCATCCGTGAGCGCACCGGAGGCAATACTCGTCAGAAGCCTACAAGAAATTACAGAGAGTCGTATGGATTCCGCCTTAAGCGGAATCGAACAATTGATTAAGACCAATCCCAATTTTCGGTTGGCACACCTGATTAGGGGTGATCTGCTATTGGCTCGTGCTCGCCCTATCAGCGAAATGGGCGGTACAGTCGAAATTCCGCAGCAGAACATCACCGACCTGCGCGAGGAAGCACAAGCAAGAATGCAGCGTCATCAGGAAACGATTCCCCTCAATATGATGCCAAAATATCTGCTGCAAATGCCGCCAGAGCAAAAATATGCGGTCATTGCTGATACCCGTAAATCGCGGCTTTATATATACAAGAATCTAGGTGGCAAGCCGCATTACCTTGCCGACTATTACATCAGCAGCGGCAAGAATGGATCGCAGAAATTGAAGGAAGGTGACAAGAAAACCCCTATCGGCGTATATTTTATTACTGCCAATCTACCGCGTGAAAAGCTTACTGACTTTTACGGCAGCGGTGCATTCCCCATCGATTACCCTAACGAATGGGACAAACGCCACGGACGTAATGGTTTTGGCATCTGGCTGCACGGCACGCCCTCAAACACGTATAGCCGACCGCCCCGCGCCAGCGACGGTTGCGTGGTACTCGCCAACCAGGATCTGGATGCCGTGGGTATGGCATTGCAAGTCGGCGTTACTCCCATCATCATCAGCGACGAAACAGAATGGGCAAAACCTGGCGACGCAGCCATCCTGCGCGAGAAACTGACACAACATCTGGAAAACTGGCGGCGCGACTGGGAGAGTGGAAAAGTCGACGCCTATATCAGGCACTATGGAAGCGACTTCTCCAGCGATAACCAGAATCTGGCTGAATGGACGAAACACAAACGTCAGGTAAATGCTGCCAAAAACTGGATCAAAGTAAGTATCAGCAACGTTGGCATGTACCTTTACCCCGGCAGAGACGATTTGGTGGTAGTCAATTTTGATCAGGAATATTCCAGTAATAATCTTTCAAATAAAATGAAAAAACGTCAATACTGGATGAGAGAGAACAAGAACGGGCGGTGGAAAATTATTTACGAAAACGCGGCGTAATGGCAAGAATCAATCAATTAACTCTCCCTCTTTCTAGGAAACCCATGCATATCATCCGGCTTCTAACTACCCTCTCATTTCTTTTTAGTGTTGCTGCTCATTCCGCCGATGCTGCCAATCTTCAGGTTGAAATAAAGACCAATTTCGGTAATATAGTATTTGAGCTCTATCCCGATAAAGCACCGAAGACCGTGGAAAATTTTCTGGGCTACGTGAAGGACGGCCACTATAAAGGTACTGTTTTTCACCGTGTTATTCCGGGATTCATGATTCAGGGCGGTGGATTCGACAAGACGCTCAAACAGAAACCGACAAGGCAGCCTATTGAGAACGAGGCGGCGAATGGTCTTAAGAATGAAACAGGAACAGTGGCAATGGCCCGTACTTCGGACCCGAACTCCGCTACTGCGCAATTCTTCATTAATATAGCCAATAACATGTTTCTTAACTATACCGCACCAACTCAACAGGGTTACGGCTATACGGTTTTTGGCAAGGTGATCCAAGGGATGGATGTCGTTAATAAAATTGCGACCATCCCCACAGGCTCAAGCGGGCCTTTTCCAGGCGATGTACCTAAGCAAACCGTAATAATTGAAGAAATCAGACTTCTCACAGCGGACTCTGCTGTTGCTGCCACTACCCCTGACAAATAAGGACAAACATGATCAAACTGCACACCAGTCACGGCGTCATTACTCTTGAACTCGACAGCGAAAAAGCACCGTTAACTGTTCAGAATTTCATTGACTATGTGAATAGCGGACATTACGACAACACCATATTTCATCGCGTGATCGATAACTTCATGATCCAGGGAGGCGGATTTGAGCCGGGCATGATTCAGAAAAAAACTCGCACACCGATTCAGAACGAAGGCGCCAACGGCCTCAAGAATGATAAATATACCGTCGCCATGGCACGCACATCAGACGTACACTCCGCCTCCGCACAATTTTTTATCAATGTCGCCGACAACGATTTCCTCAATTACACTGCATCCACCTCTCAGGGCTTCGGCTATTGCGTGTTTGGCAAGGTTGTGGAGGGGCAGGATGTGGTAGACCGAATCAAGAAAGTGAAAACTGGCGATCGAGGCGGCCACCAGAATGTGCCACTGGAAAATGTGACGGTGCAGAAAGCGGAAGTAGTTTGATGACCGGAGTCCGCAATTCCGGGCTTCGAATTCAACTTCCGACAGAGGCAGCAAAAGAGTGATTTTACGGCGCGTGAGCTGACGACAATATTTTGTCTCGACCCATTACCAGGCGAAACGGCAAGCTACCATAAGCCTGAGGAGGTAAGGGTTGAGGAAGATTGAGGTGAGAGTGGCGTCGACTGGAATATTTATTATGAATAACAATACCTTTCTTATGAGAGAATCATGCCCGATTTTCGAATCCTAGCAGCCATATTCACCGGTATCTCGTTAATTACGCTTAGTGGATGCGCCACCACCACTGCGGGCGGGGCAGTCGGCGCAAACCGCTCTCAATTCCTGCTTATCTCTTCGGAACAACTGGAGCAAACGGCCGCACAAGGCTATACCAAGCTGAAGTCGGATGCGACACAGCAAGGCGCCTTGAATAAAGATCAGAAAATGCTACAGCGGGTGCAGGCCATAGCCCGCCGGATCGAACCACAGACCGGCACATTCCGCCGCGATGCGCCCGGCTGGAAGTGGGAAGTCAATATCATTGATAGCAACGAACTCAACGCGTTCTGCATGCCTGGCGGCAAAATCATGTTTTACTCCGGACTCATCAATCAATTACAACTTACTGATGAGGAAATTGCGGTTGTAATGGGGCATGAAATCGCTCATGCACTACGCGAGCATTCGCGTGAACAGGTGTCGCAAGCGATCGCCGCACAGGCTGCGATGGGAGTCGGAGCTGCGGTACTAGGCCTGAGCCAGACTACGACCCAGCTGGCCAGTGCCGGTTACGATGCCCTGATAGCCACTCGGTTCAGTCGTACTGATGAAGCTGAGGCCGATCGTATCGGCTTGGAACTGACCGCCCGTGCAGGCTACAATCCACGTGCCGGCATTACATTATGGCAAAAGATGATGAGAGCCAATAGTGGCGGTCAGCCACCTGAATTCCTGAGTACCCACCCGGCGGATTCATCCCGCGTTCAGCAGATTGAATCGTTGCTGCCAATTGTTACTCCGCTGTACGAAGCAGCGCGACGCAAAAGCTGACGATCGCTGTTGTGTTTGCACGATAGGGGGCTTTAAACGCATTACAGCAATTATATTGTCAGCCCCCGTGCCAGATCTGCCTTGAGATCTTCCACTGCTTCGAGTCCCACTGCGATACGCAGCAGGCCGTCGGTAATTCCCGCCGCATCCCGGCTTTCCTGGCCGATCCGGGCATGGGTGGTGGTAGCAGGATGCGTCAGCGTACTCTTTGTATCGCCCAGGTTAGCGGTAATCGAAATCAGGCGGACGGAATCTACTACTCGCCAAGCTGCATCTTTTCCATTCTTTAACTCAAATGAAACAATGCCCCCGCCCGTTTTTTGCTGGCGTTTTGCAAGATCGTACTGGGGATGCGACTGCAAGCCGGGGTAATGAACCCTTGCCACGCCTGGCTGGACTTCCAGCCAGCGGGCAATTTGCAAAGCATTGGTGGAATGAGCATCCATGCGGATTTTAAGTGTCTCCATACCTTTCAAGATGACCCAGGCATTGAATGGACTCAAACTGGGTCCGGCGGTGCGCAAGAAACCGAACACGCCTTGTTCGATCACCAAGTCTCGGCTCCCGAGCACTGCACCGCCTAATACCCTGCCCTGGCCCTCCAGATATTTGGTAGCGGAGTGAATCACGAGATCGGCCCCCAGATCCAGCGGTCTCTGGAGCACTGGCGAACAAAAGCAGTTATCCACCGCAAGCCACGCACCCGCTTTTTTTGCCACGGCTGCAAGCGCAGCAATGTCGGAAATTTCAGTGAGGGGATTGGAAGGCGTTTCTATAAAAAGCAATTTGGTGGCGGGTTTCATCGCCGCTTCCCACGCCATAATATCGGTAGCGGACACAAACGTAGTTTCGATATTGAAACGCTTGAGGATATTATTGAACAGATTCACTGTCGCGCCGAACAGGCTGCGCGACGCAACAATATGATCGCCAGCCGAAAGCAGTCCCATCACGCAGGCGAGTATCGCTGACATACCGGAAGCAGTGGCCACGCAGGTTTCCGCCCCTTCCAGCGCGGCAAGGCGCTCTTCGAAAGCTGTAACCGTAGGATTGGTAAAGCGCGAATATATATTTCCCGGTTCTGCACCGGAAAAGCGCGCCGCGGCTTGGGCAGCGCTGTCAAATACAAAACTTGAAGTCAGGTACAAGGCCTCGGAGTGCTCATTGAATTGGCTGCGATGAATGCCCGTATGTAACGCCAGCGTTTCCAGTTCAAAATTGTCTGACATGCAATATCTCCCGCAATAAAAAACCCGCTCAGCATTTGCCAAAACGGGTTTTCCCGCTTTAGCCGAATTTATAACGCGCCCGCAAGCTGAATATCAAATCGGCGCACAGTGTTAAATTACGCTTGGCAGCTATTTTTGTCAAATCCCCTTAAGAGCTCTGAATAAGAACCTTGAACGAGTCGCCCCGAGTTTGCCAGTAACTCGTTCTCGGAAAATATGCGGGTTCGCTAATCTGCCGGAACCAGATTCAAATCCAGCTGCGTACTGGAGCCGGCTTTCGACAATGATGCGCCGCCATTGCGCTGTGCCTCTATAACGGCCAGATATTCCGGTGATACATCGCCGGTGATGTATTTACCGTCAAAGCAAGAGGTTTCATAATGCGTAATGGATGGATTGACTCGGGATACATCTTTTATGAGGGAATCGAGTTCCTGGTATACAAGATAGTCGGCGCCAATTTCGCGGCAGATTTCATCATCGTCTCGACCGGTGGCGATGAGCTCCTGCCGTGTCGGCATATCAATTCCATAGACGTTGGGAAATCTTACCGGTGGGGCTGCGGAAGCAAAATACACCTTATGCGCACCAGCTCCCTGCGCCATTTGTACGATTTCACGGCTGGTCGTGCCGCGCACGATTGAATCGTCCACCAGCAGTACGTTTTTGCCACGGAATTCCACGCTCATGGCATTGAGTTTCTGGCGGACTGATTTACGGCGCTGCTGCTGTCCCGGCATGATGAAGGTGCGGCCAATATAGCGATTCTTGACGAAACCTTCACGAAAGCTCAATCCCAAGCGATTGGCGAGCTGCAAGGCGCTGGGACGGCTGGAATCAGGAATCGGAATTACGACATCAATATCCAGATGCTGCATGGTTCTGGTAATCTTGTCTGCTAGGCTCTCACCCATATTAAGCCGGGTTTCATAAACCGAAACGCCATCCATTACCGAATCCGGGCGTGCCATATAGACATACTCAAATATGCATGGATTACGCGAAGGACTGGCGGCACATTGTTTACTGTAAAAATTGCCTTCCCCATCAATGAAAATCGCTTCTCCTGGCGCAACGTCACGCACCAGCCTGAAGCCCAGCGTATCCAGCGCCACACTTTCCGATGCCACCAGATATTCCATCCCACGCTCGGTGTCGGCAGAACCAAATACTAGCGGACGGATACCGTAAGGATCGCGAAATGCCACCAGCCCATAACCTGCGATCATCGCCACTACCGCATACGCGCCTCGACAACGCCGATGCACGCCCGACACCGCGGCAAAAATAGCAGCCGGGTCCAGCTGGTAGTTTTTTGTACCCCTCTGCAGTTCATGAGCCAGTACATTAAGCAATACTTCCGAATCGGAATTGGTATTAACGTGCCGCAGATCTTCGCGAAATAATTCCTGATTAAGTTGCATGGCATTCGTAAGATTGCCGTTGTGCGCAAGCACGATGCCGAAGGGGGAATTGACATAAAACGGCTGCGCCTCGGCCGACGATTCGGCGGAACCGGCAGTAGGATATCTCACATGTCCGATACCCATATTACCAACAAGGGCACGCATGTTTCGAGTGCGAAATACATCCCTTACCAGACCGGCGCCTTTGTGCATGTGAAAAGTATTGTCTTGAGCGGTAACGATGCCGGCAGCATCCTGGCCACGATGTTGAAGCACCAGCAGCCCGTCATACAGCAACTGGTTGGCGGGAGTTTGCGCAACTAGGCCCAGAATTCCACACATATTTGCACTCCGCAAAGTTGGCTTACATTAACGCTGTACAAAAAGGCCCGAATTCTTCTCACGCTTATAGGCAGGCATCGGTAAAATTGACGCGCCGGGCAGTTCATGCGTCTATTGAGTACGCGAGCAAAAAATATTTCTCCCTTGTCTACCGAGGAGTTTGCGTATTGCGGCGGAACAGGGATCCCAGATGTCTTTATTATACTGGGACAATGACCCTTCATTGTTCACGATTTAATTTTACATAGCTGATGCGCTTGGATACATCCTGCGGCAACCATGGCATTGCCATCATCGCCGCTGTTTCCAGAGGCTTGCTCAACAAAGCTTTCCGCCAGAATGGCTCTTGCGGCAACGCAGTCAACCCTGCTGTCAATACAACTAATAACACTATCAGAAGGCCACGTATAAAACCGAACAATGAGCCAAAAAACCTGTCGGCAAACCCCAGTCCCACGGTTTTTACCAGCGCGGATATCAACATGGTAATCAGTGCCATTGCCAGCAATACCGATAAAAACAGCACGGCAAAGGCCAGCAAGGTACGGAGCGAATCGCCAGCGATACCAGACGGCAGCATAGGCGCAAACACCGCTGTGAAGGAATTCGCCACCATGAACGCAACGACCCAACCTGCCAGCGACAGTAATTCGCGCACCACACCGCGTACCACGCTCAGCAAGATGGATAGGGCGAGTATGGCAAGAACAGAGTAATCAAAAATAGTCATTCTTAAGCAGGAACAAATTACAGAAGCGTGATTTGCCTGTCTGCCTGTGCAAAGTGAACGTCCCCTAAGCTCCTCATTGCGCTGCTTTATCTGTTACCACGCTATCAAACCCCAACTTCTTCAGTTTCTCGCGCGTATCCTCTGCTTCCTCGCGAGTCCGGAAAGGACCCACGCGCACGCGTGTTATTTCGCCCT
>Ga0070714_100001045_pt1 | contig 19739 bp, 12 predicted proteins | sample LARL83metaG_FD_65450 | JGI IMG/M metagenome (GOLD analysis project Ga0070714, IMG submission 65450) | Corn, switchgrass and miscanthus rhizosphere microbial communities from Kellogg Biological Station, Michigan, USA - LAR L8-3 metaG | ecosystem: Host-associated > Plants > Roots > Rhizosphere ... | reverse complement strand
TCGGCGGCGCTGCGAAAGACCTTGAAGTCGACCGTCTTCATCAGGTCGGTCAACTCGGTCAGCTTGAGCGGGATGCGAAGATCAGGCTTGTCCGAGCCGTAGTCGCGCATCGCGTCGGCGTAGGTCATCACCGGGAACGGATGCGGCAGGTCGACGCCGAGCGTCTCCTTGAACATCGAGCGCACCAGGCCTTCCATCAGCTCGCGTATCTCGAGCTCGTCCAGGAACGATGTCTCGACGTCGATCTGCGTGAACTCGGGCTGGCGATCGGCGCGCAGGTCCTCGTCGCGGAAACACTTGACAATCTGGTAGTAGCGGTCGAAGCCGGCCATCATCAGCATCTGCTTGAACAGCTGCGGCGACTGCGGCAGCGCGTAGAACTGGCCGTGATGAAGCCGCGACGGCACGAGAAATTCGCGCGCGCCCTCGGGCGTCGACTTGTAGAGGATCGGCGTCTCGATATCGACAAATCCGTGCGCGTCGAGATAGCGTCGCGCGCTCATCGTCGCCTTGTGCCGCAGCATGAGGTTCTTCTGCATCACCGGACGGCGCAGATCGAGCACGCGATGCTCGAGCCGGACGCTCTCGGAAATGTTTTCGTCGTCGAGCTGGAACGGAGGCGTCAGCGACTGATTGAGGAGGACGATGTCATGGGCGAGGATCTCGATCTCGCCGCTGACGAGGCTCGAGTTGATCGTGCCCTCGGGGCGCGGGCGCACGCGACCCGTGGCCGCGATGACGAATTCGTGGCGCAGCTTTTCGGCGATCGCGAACGTCGCCGCGCGATCGGGATCGCAGACGATCTGCACCAGGCCTTCGCGATCGCGCAGGTCGATGAAAATGACGCCGCCGTGGTCGCGGCGGCGATGCACCCAGCCGCAGACGGTGACGGTTTCGCCCAGTCGCTTGCGGTCGATACGGCCGCAATAATCGGTGCGCTTCAAGCGGTTCTCCAAGGACGTCTGATTGCCGGGGTCACGCTGTCGTAGGGCAAGCGTCTTTGCGCCGGCGGCGTGATGCCGCGCGCGCGCAGGCGCTGCGCAAACACGCGCCCGCCCGCCACTGCCAGGCGACAGTGGGCAATGTGCTTCGGTTCGGTCAATTTCGGCGATCGAGCGCGGGCGTGACCGTGCCCGCGGTGATGTTCGTGTGCGGCCGCGGCGCGACGACGCCCATCGAGATGATGTATTTGAGCGCCTCGTCGACCGTCATGTCGAGCTCGTGCACGCGGGAACGCGGCAGCATCAGGAAGAACCCTGACGTCGGGTTGGGCGTGGTCGGCACGTACACGCTGACGTGCTCGCTGGCGAGATGGCCGGCGACCGCCACGGCGGGTGAGCCGGTCTGGAACGCGATCGTCCAGCAGCCCTGATACGGATATTCGACCAGCAGCGCCTTGCGGAATGCATTGCCGGTATCGGAGAGCAGTGTGTCGCTGACCTGCTTGACGCTCGAATAGATCGACTTGACGACCGGAATGCGCGTCAGCACCGATTCCCACAGCAGAATCACGCGCGCGCCGAAAAAGTTGGCGGCAACGACGCCGGTGAGGATCAGGATCGCGAAGGCCAGCAACGCGCCCAGGCCCGGAATGTGGAATCCGAACAGCGCTTCGGGGCGCGCGCGTTCGGGCACCAGCAGCAGCGTCTGGTCGAGCGTCGACAGCAACAGCTGCAGCACCCAGATCGTGATGCCGAGCGGAACCCAGACGAGAAGCCCTGCGATCAGGTAACGCTTCAACGCCTCGACCGATTCCTTGCGCGAGGTCACGAGCCTCCGGACGTCGTGCCGGTCGCGGCCGGCTTGTCACTTGTGCTGCGGGTTTCGCTTTTGCCCTGGTCGGCGGACTTGCCCGACGGCGACGCTGCGGGCGCATCCGCTTTGGCGGCGGTAGAAGTCTCCGGCTTGGCGTCGCCGGCGGCTCCCGCCGGCGCGTCGGCCTTGGCGTCCGGCTTGGCGGCATCCTTCGCCGGCGGCTTGCTGCCCGAATTCTTGAAATCGGTCGCGTACCAGCCGCTGCCCTTGAGCTGAAAGCCCGCGGCCGACAGCTGCTTGGCCAGCGCGTCCTTGCCGCAGGCGGGGCAGGTGACCAGCGGGGCGTCCGACAGTCGCTGCAGCGATTCCAGCTTGTGCCCGCAAGCGTTGCAGCGATATTCGTAAATGGGCATTCCCGGACCTCCGGTGCGTCGCGAAACGTCTGAAAAGAAAGAGCTAATTATAGCCCAATGTCGGGGCTGGCCGCCGCCTTGCAAGCCCGCGGCCGCAGGACGCCCAACGCCGTCGATCCTTGCTATCCTTTGCCGCCAGAGGAGGGCGGATGAGCGATTACTGGATGTGGTGGATCGCCGGCGCGGCGCTGATCGCCGCCGAGCTGGTCACCGGGACGTTCTACCTGCTGGTGATCGGGTTGGCGCTTGCGTGCGGCGGGGTCGCTGCCTGGCTCGGCGCCGCGATCCCCGTGCAATGGCTGATCGCCGCGGCGCTCGGCGTCGTCGGCACGGTGCTTCTGCAGCGATGGAAGCGCGGCCTGGTGGCCAGCACGCCGCCGCAGAAGGGACTCGATATCGGCCAGATGGTGCAGGTGCAAAGCTGGGGACCGGCCGGGACCGCGCGCGTCGCCTATCGCGGCAGCACCTGGGACGCCGAAGTCGCGACGCCGGACACGCCGCACACCAAGACGATGTACATCGCCGGCATGCGCGGGTCGGTGCTGCTGTTGTCGAATCGCCCGCCCGAAACCGCCTGAACGATGGAGAACCTCATGCTCGGATCCTCGGCCGTCACGCTCGCGCTGTTCATTGTGGCGATCATCGTCATCATCCAGACGATCCGCATCGTGCCGCAGCAGCATGCGCTGGTGATCGAGCGGCTCGGCCGGTTCCACGCGGTGCTCGCGCCGGGACTCAACTTCGTGCTGCCGTTCATCGACCGCGTCGCCTACAAGCACGACCTGCGCGAAATACCGTTCGACGTCCCCAGCCAGATCTGCATCACCAAGGACAACACGCAGCTCCAGGTCGACGGGATCCTGTACTTCCAGGTGACCGACCCGAAGCTCGCATCGTACGGGTCGAGCAATTTCATGGTCGCCATCACGCAGCTCGCGCAGACGACGCTGCGCAGCGTGATCGGGAAGATGGAGCTCGACCGCACGTTCGAGGAGCGCGACCACATCAACGGACTGGTCGTTGCCGCGCTCGACCAGGCGGCCGGCAACTGGGGCGTCAAGGTCCTGCGCTACGAGATCAAGGACCTGACGCCGCCGAAGGAGATCCTGCACGCGATGCAGGCGCAGATCACCGCCGAGCGGGAAAAACGCGCGGTTATCGCGACCTCCGAGGGCGCGCAGCAGCAGCAGATCAACCTGGCCGCCGGCGCGCGCGCGGCGGCGATCGCGCAATCGGAGGGTGTCAAGCAGGCGGAGATCAACACCGCGCAGGGGCAGGCCGCCGCGATCCTGTCGATCGCCGAAGCCAACGCCAAGGCGATCCGCCAGGTCGCGGAGGCGATCGTCTCGCCCGGCGGCATCAACGCCGTCAACCTGAAGGTCGCCGAGCAGTATGTAGCCGCGTTCGCCAATCTCGCCAAGACCAACAACACACTGATCGTGCCCTCGAACCTCTCCGACCTGGCCGGACTGGTGGCGACCGCGACGACAGTATTTAAGGCGCAGGAAAAGTAGGGCGCCGCACCGGCGGCGCCCGACTGCGCGGGCTCGCGCGGCGGCCGATCGAATCGGACAACGGAGCAGGACGATGGAACTTCGCGGCAGCGTATTTGTTATCAGCGGTGGCGCATCGGGTCTCGGCGCCGCGACGGCGCGGATGGTTGTCGGCGGCGGCGGCAAGGCGGTGCTGGCCGACGTCAACGAGCGCGACGGCAACGCGCTGGCGAAGGAGCTCGGCGCATCGGCGAAATTCGTCCGGACCGACGTCACCGACGAGGTGAGCGGCAAGGCCGCCGTCGAAGCGGCGACAAGCGCGTTCGGCGCGCTGCACGGCATGGTCAATTGCGCCGGCGTCGTGCACGGCGAAAAGATCCTCGGCAAGGAAGGCCCGCACAACCTGGCCTCGTTTGCGCGCACGATCAACATCAACCTGATCGGATCGTTCAACATGGCCCGCCTGGCGGCCGAAGCGATGGCGCGCAATACGCCTAACGGCGGCGGCGAGCGCGGCGTGATCGTCTTCACCGCGTCGGTCGCAGCGTACGACGGGCAGATCGGGCAGGCAGCGTACAGCGCATCGAAGAGCGGGCTGGTCGGCTTGACCCTGCCGATCGCGCGCGAGCTGGCGCGTAACGGCATACGAGTCGTCACGATCGCGCCGGGGCTGTTCGAGACGCCGATGATGGGCAGCCTGCCGAAGGAAGTGCAGGAGTCGCTGGGCAAGATGGTGCCGTTTCCGCCGCGGCTGGGGCGGCCGGACGAATACGCGTCGCTGGTGGCCGAGATCGTGCGCAACGAAATGCTCAACGGCGAGACGATCCGCCTCGATGGCGCGATCCGGATGGCGCCGAAGTAGCGCGGCGGCCGCGGCCAAGTGCTTCGTCCCCCCGCATCGCGTCTCGTCGCCGACGAGAACTTCGTCATCGACACGGCGCGGATGCGCCTGATCGCGGCGCAGCTCGCGCATTTGCGCACCGAGCTCGCCGATCCGTCGCAGCTCGCGGCGCTCCTCGGTGTCGAGGTGCCGGCGAGCTGGCCTCCGGGCGAGTACGACCGCGACGCGATCGTCTACTTCCTGTCGCAATACGAAATACGCGGGCCCGAGGCGATCGGATGGTACGGCTGGTATGCGGTGCGGCGCGCGCAAGGGGCGGTGGCTGCGCAACTCGTTGGCGCCGGCGGCTATTTCGGCCCGCCGACTGCCGAGGGCACCGTCGAGATCGGCTACTCGATCGCCGACGAGGTGCGCGGCGAAGGTTACGGCACCGAGCTCGCGCAGGCGCTGACGGACAGGGCGCTGCGTTACCCGGGCGTGCGCCGCGTCATCGCGCATGTCGCCGTCGATAACGTCGCATCGCACAAGGTGCTCAAGCGCGCCGGCTTCCGCTTCGCCGCCGTCGGTGTGTCGGGCAAGCAGCGTTACGAGCGAACGGCCAAGACAAAATCGGCGATGATGAAAGGCTGACCGATGGCACAGGTGATCGCGCAGCGGATGACGGCCGACGTCGACAGCGAGGTGATCGTCTTCCTGATCGGCATGCGCATCAACCGCTACTGGAAGATCCACAAATGGCTGCCGGTCGCGCTAGCGATGCCGCGCATGCTGCGCGAGCTGCAGGCCGACCCGGCATCCGGTTTCCTGAGCGGTGAATCGTGGGGCGGAAATCCGACGATCATGGTGCAGTACTGGCGCTCGTTCGACGACCTCGAGCGTTTCGCCAAGGATGCGTCACGCACGCATCGGCCGGCGTGGTCGGCGTTCAATCGCGCGAGGGCGGGAAACGCCGACGTCGGCATCTGGCACGAGACGTACCGCGTCCGGCCCGGCGACATGGAAACGATCTACAACAACATGCCGCCGTTCGGCTTGGGCCGCGCCACGCGGCAGGTGCCGGCGCAGGGGCATCGCGAGTGCGCGCGCGACCGGATGGCGCTCACGGCGCCTCCGGTCATCGAGACGATGCCGGAGAACCCGATGTTCGATCCGGATGTGCCGCCGGCGGGGGGGTGACGCTCGACTCTGGCTAACTGAGTGACGGCTGTGGCGCCCGAGGGGGTGGGAAAGGCCTGATTGTTTACGATGGTGCCAGGCGACCCGCTGAAATTAGTACCATCTGATACAAAATTCCTGTTCGTATATTCCGCAATCCCTACTTGGCGATTGTCGGACGTAGTAAGTAGCTAAAATGCCCTCGGCATTGAGAAAGTCGTCGTATCGCTTGGCGAGTATGTCGCCGGATATGCGGCCAAATCGACAAATCGATAGGCTTGAAAACTTTCGATGTAGCTTTCGTAAGCACTAGGGTTGAGGTTCGCGAGGAGCGTTGTACAGAGTGCGGGAGAAAAAATGACTGCTCCACAAGCGATCCCAAGCTGCCAGGGCGTGAGTGAAAGATGGGAATCGTCACGAACGTGTTGCGGTTGCGCCATGTCCTGGAGATGATGAATGACCTGCCCTAGGCTCTGAAAAACTAGCCCAAAATAAAATGGGCGGCCGAAATTGTTCGTTTCGGTCAGCGCCCGGAAGAACTGCTGGCGCGCGTGTCGGTAAGAGTTATCCTGCAGTAGACCATAGGTATTTTTATCTTCCAACGCCCAATCGGGGGACGCCGTCATCCCATACAACCCTAAGCCAGTGCGTGGATTGAAGAAGTGCCACGCGGGGCGAACGTTGTTGTCCTCAAATCTCGCGCCGTCCCTGATTAGCTCAATTACCGAATGGCGGACTCCTTCTGAATTTGGGAAGGTTTGGTTTGAGTCAACAACTGAGCTGCGTAGACCGAGGTTTGCGAGAGTAATTGGATCGGTAAGAACCGACTGCGCTACAGCAACGGCAGAGACACTCGCATGGGTTTCGAGATCGTAGCCAGCGACCGGATCGTGATGGACGAAAGCAGCAATAGCTAACGCCACGCCAAGAATAGCGCCTTTCATGTGCCATTCCTCTCAACGAACGCCTTCAAGTCGCCGCAAACGCGTTGCCGTCCGTCACCATCGCGTAGATAATCCAGCGAGTAGAGACGGTATTTGGACCCTTTAGCAATAAAAATCTTATTCTCTCGGTCGATGGCCAAAAGAAATTTTGGGATTGCTCGCCAGTTGCATTCATCGTTGTATAAGAGTGACGAAAGTTTTTCATTGATAGTGCTTGTGTCTCTTGCATAATCTTCAAATGATCCAATGAACGGTGCTAACGTAATTACCGTATGGTCGAGGTCGGAATGCATGAACGGTGGCGCGAAGCGCCTATAGCCAGCATTTCGAAGCGAGAGATATCGGTAGCCACTCTTAAAGATCAGCAACTCAGGCGCAGCTCCCTTTATAGCTCCCCAACGAAACGCAAGATGCGGGCCCCAAGCACGGAAACGGAACTCCCCGTTTTGATCGCTTACTGCCTCCATGACCATTGCATGACCAGTAATTGAACCTCCTTCCAAGCCACCTTCGAAGTTCCAGCTGGCAACTATGTTGGCACCCTCCACCGGCTCCCCGGTCGCTGAATCGACAATTTTCGCGCTAAGTGGTGCGGCTGCATAAAACGATCCAGCTGCAATGAGGACACCGAGTACGAGGATAGCCAGCGCTATGGCCCAGAACGCGATACGAGTTTTCTTAGCTAGACTCGCCACGGCACATATCCTTCTCGCATATCCTTAAGAAAAGCGACTCCTTACATCGAATCAAGGCGCCAGACCCCGTCGACCCCTCGTACAAAGTAAATCAGGAAAACGCGATTCACTCCCCCTACGTTACGGCGCACGGCATATTCGCCCACCGTGGACGATAGCGCACCCGACGAAGGGGCTGACCAACTCGAAATGATCGCCGGCAAATCGCCAACGAGCGCGTCGAACACAGGACCATACTTGGTCTGGGCGCCGAGGTGGCAGTCCCGGCTCGAGGGCGATCGTCGGACGCATTCTTGGTTCTTATTTGAGCCGCGCCACGCCGCCTAGAATCGCGCGCGTCAATTGCCTAAAACGAGATCGTCATCGGCGTGGGTGTAGGTTGGGCGAACGGTGGGTAGTTCCTGACGATGGCACCCACGGTCGTATCTTGCGGGGTGCAATTCGAAGCTCCGGGAATACAAAAGGCCGAAGGCACCCAGTAAACTGCGCCGCCGTCGATGTCGGATTCGTAGCTCCAGCCTGCAGCAGCAGTGCGTCGCAATTTAACAAATGGCGGAAAGTCCGTCATATTGCCTTGGGCATCGGCTTGATGGATGCTCGTCGTGAGTGACAAGTTCAATGTTCGGAGCTCTTCGTCGCCGTCGGGAACGGGTTCGGGCTCATCTGCCAGTCCTCCAAGATACTGGGCGATGAGCGTGTATTTGACTGCCGCCTGATCCGACAAAATGGCCAACCGATGATAGGCGCCTGGATCGAGTCTTGCCGATGAAGCGACCAAGATGGGTTGCGACGCAGATTGCGGTGGAGGAGCGAAGCGTAGCTGCAGGTTGAGCGAGAAGGGTCCCGCCTGTTGATAGGATTGGATTTGAGCGAAGCGACCTTGGCTGTCGTAACCTGCCTGAAAGTCGTTGTGATTGCCAAAAATCAGATACGTTGGCTCATGCAAGTCGATTGTTGTTACCGCGACAGCTCCCGTTTCCTGTCCCAGCTTGCCCTGGTATACCACTTGGAGATAGAGGTCGGTCGCGTTGATCGGGATTGGCGACGAATCAGGAAAGGCGAATGTAAGCGGTTGAGCGGAGAAAGTCCGATCAACTGACAGGACGGAAACCGGATTTGAAACAACGATGGATTCGTCTGTCGATCGACAACTCGCGCCGAGATATCCCGAGCCACCGTACTCACCGGAAAGGTCGGATTTGTAGCAATTATTGAGATGAAATTTTGCGACAACGACCAATGATCCCGTGCTCGCGGCGCTATTAGCCATGTCATCGGTTGGCGTGGTGTTTTTTATCTTCAGCTTGACCTTCCGGAATCCGCAGGGCGTTCCGCAGCCTGCCGGGGTCGTGTCGTCAGGCGTATGATCAATAATCGCGTAGACACCCTCGTCGGGAGGCTGGATGGCCATCTGCCCGCGGAAAAAATAGTTGATCAGCGCCGCGGAATACCCGACCGCCCTGGGGAGCAGATACGAATGGGCAGCACAGAAGTTAAAGCGATTCAAGGAAAATACCTTGCTCTTGCCGCGGCGTTCTAGGTCGGCGTCAAAGATCGAATAGGTACTGGTAAACGAATTCGCGCTGGACACACCAGTGTAGGAGTCCCTTACTGTGGTGCCAATGAACCAAAGTTGGTCATCGTCCTTGACGGTCTGTGAAAGGTCGCCCGGACAGCCGAGCACGAGCCGCAATTGAGCCCCAGTCACCGGGTTGATCGAGGCGGTGGTCCCCGCCGGATTGTCGAAACCCGGGGCTGTACTAATGGTGCCGGGCGGCCCGCGAAAGTTTGTGCCGTCCGAGACAAAGCCCTGGTTGGTGTATTCCGCTATCCCCTTACCTGAGTTCTGCCAAAACTGGCGTGCCGCGGCAAACGTCTGGGTGTCGCTAGCAGAGTACGGGGGAGGGTATGCCGCTAAATTCACAAATTCATACGCTTTGAAGCCTTCTGTGTAGCGCTCATAAAGGCTGGGATTCAGGTTGTAGAGTATGAGTCCGCATATGACGGGCCCAGGAACCGGCTCCGCACATGCAATCTCTAGCTGAAACGGCGATAGCCCAAGGTGCGGATCATCGCGTACATGCTGCGGTTGTGCCATATCCTGCAAATGGTGGATGACTTGGCCCAGACTCTGGAAGAGCAGACCAAACTGGTTGCGCCGCGAAACATTGTCCGTATCGACGAGCGCGTGCAAGAGGTACTTACGGGCGTCATGATAGGAGTTATTTTGCATTGCGTAGACGCCGTTGTCTTCCAAAGCCCAATCCGGAGAAGGTGTGGCTCCGTACGAGCCGAGACCTGTGATGGGGTTGAAGAAGTGCCAAATGACTCGGATGTTATTGTCCTCAAACTGCGCGCCGTCTTGGATTAACGCTACGACCGAACGGACGTCACCCTGGGAGTTCGGAAATACTTGCGCTTGATCGAAGATCGGACGTTGCAATCCCAGATTTGCAAGTGCATTCGCACTGCCGAGCACCGATTGTGTCGCAGCAGCGCCTGAAAGAGCGGCGTGGGTGTTTAGATCGTAGCAATTAACTGACGAATGACCGACAAAACACGCAACGGCAGCGCTAGCAACTATCGAAGCCTTCATCGTCCGTTCCTTTCGACGAAGGCCCTAAGGTCCCCGCATCCGCCTCGCCTATACGCATCCCGCAGATAAGCTAGCGAATAAAGAGGATGCGTGGTCCTTTGTGCTAGGAAGGCTTGATTTTGCTGTTCCAGTGACCAAAGAAACTTGGGTATCTGTTTCCAATTGCACTCATTATTCGCAAGGAGCGAATTGATATCGATATTTAGCGGGTCACTCGTAGCCTTCGCGTAGTCCTCCACGGTTCCGGTAAAGCGATCCAACTTTATTACCGCTCCGTCGTAGTCTGAATGCATATAAAAGGGTGCAGAACGCAGCAACGCGTGATTTCGCGCGGTCCAGTAGCGGTAGCCGCTCTTGAAAATCAACAGTTCTGGCGCGGCAGCCTTGATATCTCCGGCAGCATACCCGAGCGTTGGACCCCACCCCGGAAAGCGAAACTGGCCGTTTGCATCCGTGACAGCCTCCATAACCATCGCGTGGCCGGTGATGGCGCCGCCTTCGAGCCCTCCCTCGAGATTCCAGGTTGCCACAACGCTAGCACCTTCAATCGGTTGACCCGTGCCGGAGTCGACGACCTTTGCGGCGATGGGTGCAGCTAAATGTACAAAGCCGCCCTCGATCACCGCGACCAGAAGAAAGCATGCCACCACGATGAAGAGAACAATCGTGCGTGGTCCCAATAGTTTGCTTGACGTTTGCAATGTGCCTCCCTTCAAGCCCCATCTCTGCACGGTGACGAAACTCTCTTACATCGCATCGAGGCGCCAAACCCCGTCGACATCCCGCACAAAATAGATCAGGAAAACGCGATTGACTCCTCCTACATTTCGGCGGACGGCGTATTCCGCGAACGTCGACGACAACGTGCCTGAGGAAGGGGCTGACCAACTCGAAATGATCGCCGGCAAATCGCCAAGCAGCGCGTCGAACACAGGACCATACTTGGTCTGGGCGAAGCCGCTTAGCTGCTGCATCGCAAGCGCCTTGTTGCCAGCTGCGAGTGCATTAGTAAAATCGTTCAATTCGTTCGTTAGCATCCGGTCGAGCATGGCTCTATCCTGCACAACGACCGCGACATTCTGTGTATATACGATTCCCGCGGAGTCAGTAATCGATACAGTTGGCAGGTAAATTCCGGGCGAGTTATAGGTAATGGTACCGAGCGTCGTCTGATCGGGTGCATCGGGACCGACCTGGCCGCCGCCGAGGTTCGAAAAACTGACGCTGGCGATCTGGTTGGGAGTGCGGTTCTTTACGGTGAGAGTAAATACGGCGGGAGCAAGGTCGCTCGCGGGATCGACGTCCACCACCATTGGCGCTGTTGCCGTGCTCGTGATGTTGATCGTCTTGGTTGTCGCTGTACCGTCAGGCATCGTCAGGGTAACGACAAGACTGTTGGCTCCGGCCTGGAGCGGCAAATTGTTGAGCATGAAATTGCCTTTGCCGTCGTTGTCGGCGACCAGTCCGTTCACGGTCACGCCGCTATTGGCCGGCGCGACATATGTCCCTCTGACGAGGACAAGATCGGCTGCGACCGCGGCGCCGTCGAGAGGCGACGTAATCGTCACACCCGAGCCACCAAAGGTCGCGGTCACGGTCGGAGAATCGACAATATTATTCCCGCTGTCGATCGCTCGCGCGAACAGAGAATAGGATCCGGCCGGTGGATTCGACCAGACATAGGCGTATGGCGCCGCTGAGGAGCTCCCGAGCAACGTTGAGCCTTTGTAGAAATCGACGCGAGTCACGGTGCCACCACTCTCAGCAGCAGTTGCCGTCAGCGTGATGGGAGAGCCCGCCGCATAGGTCTGACCCCCGCTGGGCGCGGTCAGCGCGACAGTCAGCCCCGTGACAACGACGCTTATCGGCGCCGAAGTGGCCGTTCCGGCACCCGCCGTGACGACGGTCGCTGTCAGGCTATGGGTGCCACTGCCCGCACCGCTCAACGCGAGGTTCGCCGTGGCCTGGGTGGTGCCGGAAAAATTGACGCTTCCCAGCAGTGCGCCGTCCATGGCGAAGTCAACCCGAGTTATGGTCGGACCCGGCGCTGTCGCTTGCGCTGTGACGGCGATCGACTGCCCGCCGGTGTAGTGCGTGCCCGTTGCTGGTGCCGTTATGCCGATCGTCGGTGCGGCGGGCGCCGCCACGGTGATCGAGGTCGGCGTCGATGTTTTCGTACCCCCCAGGTTGTCGGTTGCCTTGGCCGTGAGCACATACGAACCCACTGCAACGTTCGACCAGGACTTGGTGAAAGGCGCACTGCTCGCCGTTGCGACGAGGGTACTCCCTGCAAAGAACTCCACTTTCGTGATCGACCCGCCTGCAACGCCGGGCGTTGCATTGGCACTGAGGCCAATCGACGTCGGAGCGGTAAAGGTTGCGTTGTTCGCCGGCGCAGTGAGCGTGATCGTGGGCGAAGGCGTCGCCGTGACGGTTATGTTGACTGTACTCGAAACTTTGATCGTCCCGAGATTGTCGGTCGCGACCGCGGTGAGAGCGTACGTACCGGCGGCGACGTTGGGCCAATTCGCCGTATAGGGCGGACTGGCGGCGCTGCCGACGATCGAGCCGTTGGCGTAGAACTCGACTTTGTTGATCGACCCGCCGCTGAATCCGCTGGAGGCCGTTGCGGCCAGCGCAATCGTGGCTGGCGCGACGAACGACGCTCCCGCCGCGGGCTTGATCAGCGTTACGGCCGGCGCTTGCGGGCTCCCGCTGATCACCACGACAGGCGCCGAAACGCCCGTGACTCCCAATAGATCGTACGCTTTCGCAGTGAGCGACAGAGCGCCGGCCGGAGGACTGGCCCATGTGAAATTGTAGGGGGGTGTCGACGCCGTTCCGAGCATCGTCGTCCCAACGTAAAAATCGACGTGGCCGATGCCGCCGTCTGGGGCGAGCGCTATCGCGGACAGCGGCAGCGGGACGCCCGTCGAGACGACGCTTCCCGGAACGGGAGATGTCATCACCACAACGGGAGGGCGGGGACCAGCCAATACCTGGACATAAGCAGCAGGGCTAGCGGCGGCAACGCCCAGATCGTCGAAAGCGCGGGCGACAATCGTCATGTTACCCGCCGGCGGATTGACCCAGGTGCCGGTATACGGTGGGACTGTTGAGGAGGCAACAATATTCTGACCTTGAAGAAACTCGACACGCTGGATCGTCCGCTGGCTGCTGGTTGCTGTCGCCGCCAAGGGCACGGCGGCGGTCTGCGTGAATATCTGGCCGCTTGCGGGCGCCGTGAGGGCAACTTGAGGCGGCGCATAGGCGCCGACGATGTATATCGGAATGGAAGAGGACGTTGCCGAGTCGCCGAGCGAATCGGTTACGCGAGCGGCGATCTGGTGCGCACCCGGCGGGGCGTTCGACCAGACGAACGCATATCCACCGCTCGTTGGATCGACGTTGGACGCCGACAGTGTGCCAATGACGGTGGTCCCGTCCAGAAAATCAACCCGCGCGATCGTCGACGGCGGCGAGGTGGAACCCGGCCATACCTTGGCATAAAGCACGGGAGAGGCCGGGGCAACGAACCCCGACGACCCTCCAGGGGCGACCAAGGTCACGGACGGCAGCGGCGGCGGCCGCAGCACCGCAAAAGGGATCGCGCTGGACACGCCCGTTTGGTTTGATGAGTTTACTGCCGATACCCAGACCAGATAGCTTGTGGTCACTGCGGCATCGGACAGGACCGGCGGCGGCGTCCACGTTATCTGAAGAGGTCCTGACGTTACCGTGCCGGCGACAACCGTAGTCCCCGTACAGCTGGTTCCGGTTCCGGGGCAGACCAGAAAGCTCATCGACGCGATAGTCTGGCCGCCGTTCAACACGGCGGCTTGCAGGCGAACCGTCGGCGTAATGGTCTCGACGATGGTTGAATTGGCGATTGGATAGGTAATCGCCAGGACGGGCGCGTCGGCGCGCGTGACGAGCGCGTGGCCCAAACCCAACACGAACAATACGAGCGATGTGCTAATCGCTTTCATCGTCACGAATCGTCGTCCGCGGGAGCCTGGTTGATGACTTGCACGATTTCAGGCGACGCGAGGCCATTCAACGGAGCGTTTCCATGAAATACGGCCTTCAGCCGATGGATGCCCGCAGGCAAAGACACCGAGGCGGTTGCCACGCCGCCAACGACCGGAACGCTGGCAAGCGGTTGGGCACCGTCATCGAATTCGACGGTGCCGGTATAACGGGCATCGGCAACTGCTGCCCGAAGCAACAAGAGCTGGCCCGCTTGCGACGGATTGCGTTCGGTCGTCAAGCTGAGAGGCATCAGCCGGTCATTGATTTTGGCAACGAAGGGAGTCGCTTGGCTGCCGCCGAACATCGGCGCAGCCAGACCAGCGTTTACGACCGGCAAATCCACGCCGTAGCTGGTCCACCCGGTGACATAGGCGTTGCCAAAGCTGTCCAGGGCGAGGCCGGCGGCACTGCCGCCGCCCAACGCGGCGAAATGGATCAACTGCTGCCCATCGGAAGACACTTTGACGACGAAGGCGCCGTTGGCGAGTGCCCCGACGAGATCGTTGGCTGCCGGCAACGTGTCCTCGAGCTCGAATTCCTGGTTCCCGAGCACGATGTAGCCAAGAACGTCGAGCTGGATAAGGTCACGGTACAGAGACCCGGTTCCGGCTGCGTAGATTGCCCCGCTGGCATCGACGGCAACCTTGACCGGCAACGCATCGCCTGTGCCCTCATTGCCCAACACCAGCGTGCCGCCATCCGTGCCCAGCGCCGCGACAAAGATCCAGTGCGTTCCGTCGGCCGACAGTTTCGCGATAAAGCCTGTTTCGCGTTCCACGTACGGCGTCTGCGCCCGGAAAACGACGACGTCCTGAAAGGCGTTCGTCGTGCCGACAAAGGGCTGTGTCGCGGTTTTACCGCCAATGACAATGGCGCCGTCGGGACTGAGCGCCAGACTTGTCGCGCGTTCGCCATCGCCACCCCCTAAGCGCGCCACAAATACGAGTGCGCTACCGCTCGGATTTATCTTCGCGACAAAGGCATCGCGGTGTTGACTATCGGTGGTGTCGGGTGAACCTGCTGTTCGGGGGAAATAATCCGACGTGGCTTGCCCAGCCAAATAGCTGTTGCCGGCCGCATCCACCGCGATCGCATAGGGTGTGGTTGCCGCGTCGAATGGCGATTCGTCCAACAAGCGGGGCGTTCCAGAGCGGCTCCCACTGACGGAGACGTAGGTGGCGAACGAGGTCGTCGCTCCGCCGGGCGCGAGCTTGATTACGTAAGGCGCGCTTGCGGTATCGAACGAACCCGTTGGGGCTGGCATCGTGGCGTACAACGCGCCTGCCGTCGTGGCGAGCCCCGGGCCGGCGACGCCGGTGAAGTAAATCGCCCCGGCATTATCGATCGCGATCGCCCGTATGGTCATGACCGCGGGATCGATCGATGCGCTCACCGCCTGCACGGTTCCCGTCGCGCTGATCTTGTAGATGTACTTCGATCCTGTTCGGGCGTATGTAAGACCACGTAAGGGGAAATCGGTACTGTTCGCATACGCCGCAACGTACACGTTGCCGGCGGCGTCGCTTGCCATCGCTTCGACCTGGCCGCCACCGAGAAATACACGGTCGGGATACGCGCCATTGGACGGGGACAGCCCGACATACGAGATGCCGCCGGTGTCGGTTATGTCGGCGGCGCGGCCGCCGACGACGGCAGAGAAGTCAACGACGCCGCCGTTGGGATTGATCTTGGTGACGAACAGCAGATCGAGACCCGCGTTCGTGACCGCCGCGGAGCTCAAGCCGGGGAAATTGGTCGAGGCGACGGAGCCGCCGACATAAGCGCTTCCATCCGGGGTTACGACGACGTCGAATGCCTTGTCAATGCCGTAACCGCCGAGATAGGCGGCGTACTCGACGAAGGGGCCTTTGACGGGCGGCGGCGGTACCGCCAACGGCGTCGGGCCGACATTGAATTGACGCGCGAAATAGGCTGGACCGTAAGTGGCGTTGCCGGCCTGGGATGCTTGGATCGCGCAAACCCCCACGGATATCAGCGTAACGATATTGCCGCTCGCTGAGCAAATCGTGGAGGTCAGCGACGTAAAGGAGACGGCGAGCCCTGATGACGCCATTGCGCTCACGGTGAATGGCGACGCGGTGGCCGCGCGGTCGGCGAGCGGTGGAAAGGCGATCGTCTGCGCCGCCAGGCTGGGCGGCTGTGTGATGCTTTGGTCGACGTTGGGTGCCGCGTTGTAGCTGATGTTTCCCGCCTGACCCGCACGAATGGTGCAGGTGCCTGGCCTGATCCATGTCGCAATATCGCCGTTCACGATGCAGACTGTAGGTGTCAGGGAAACAAAAGCGACGGGCAATCCTGAAGAGGCGGTTGCTCTCAGCGGGTCCAGCAAAGACGAGATGGGGGCAAAGGCGATGGTCTGGGCGCCGGCGGTGACCGCGAAACTTTGATCGACGTTTGGCGCCGCCGCATAGGTCGCGTTTCCAGCCTGCGCTGTGCGGATCGTGCAGGTTCCCAAAGATTTCAGCACCACCGCGTTCCCACCGACGATGCAGATCGTCGGCGTCAGCGATGAAAGGCTAACGGCTAATCCGGAGCTTGCGGTCGGTGCGACCACAAGGGGCGAACTGCTGAGCGGTTGATTGCTCAAAGGCACGAACGCAATTGACTGGGACACCAAGCCGATCGCTATCGCAAATGCTTGAGTCGCGTTGGGTGCTATGCCGTTGCTTGCAATCAGCACACCACTGAATGTCCCGGCGGCGGTGGGTGCGCCGCTAATAACACCGGTGGCGCCGTTCAGCACCAGCCCCGGCGGCAGGCTGCCCGTCGTGATGGCAAAGACCGGTTGTGGGACTCCAGCGGCGGTGAGCGCGTACGAGTACGGGACCGTGACCTGTCCGCCGGGCAGCGTGGCGCTCGTAAATGTCGGCGCCTGCGTCGGGGCTGCGCCCGTCTGCAACAGCACGGAGATATTATTGTTCGCGGCGCTCGTGACGACCAGGTCAGGCTTGCCGTCACCGTTGAGGTCTCTGGCTATGGCGGCCTTGGGTTGTCCGCCGACCGCATAGGAGATGGGTGCCTCAAATGTTCCACCACCGTCGCCCAATAGCAATGCGACGGTATCGTCGAAACGGTTGACGATGGCAAGATCAGGCACCCCGTCGCCGTTGAAGTCCGCGACCGATACCGTTGCGGGGCCGGCGCCTGCCGGAAAATTGACCGCGGAGCCAAACGTCCCATCACCGCGTCCAAGTAAAACGGAGACGTCGTTGCTGAAGTCGTTCCCTGCCGCCAGGTCGAGTTTCCCGTCACCGTTGAAGTCTCCGAATGCCAACGCATCGGGATAGGCCCCAGCACCATAACCGACTGCTGCGGCAAACGTACCGTCCCCACGGCCAAGATGTATCCAAACAGCGTTGCTGTCTGCTGAGGCGACCGCCAAATCCGGTTTACCGTCACCATTGAAATCGGCGATGACGACCTGGTAGGGACTCGGGCCCGTCGCGTAAGCGATGGGCGTGCCAAACGAGCCGTTACCGTTGCCGAGAAGCACCGTAACGGTCTGACCGATCGTTGACCCCCGCGACCCGTTGACGACGACCAGATCGAGCTTGCCGTCGCCATTCAAGTCGGCGATGCCGACGTCGATTGGCGCGACGCCTGCACTGATGGAACCGTTCGAAGAAAACGTTCCGTTACCGCTACCAATGAAGACGCCAACCACGTTGTTGACGAAATCCGCGACGGCAAGATCGACTTTCCCATCACCGTTGAAGTCGCCCGCTGCAACCGCGATCGGCTCGCCGGCGGTTTGTATCGTCGTGCCCGGCGTGAACGTGCCATCGCCCCGGCCCAGCAGAATCGAGACGCTGGCGGAAAATGCGTTGGCGACCGCCAGGTCGGACTTGCTGTCGCCGTTGAAGTCGGCCACCGCAATACTTCCGGGGTAGGTACCCGTAGCGTAGCTGACGGCAGGCGAAAACTGCGGCACGCCAAGTACGGCGAAGGTCTGGTTGACGTTCGGTGCGGCTGCATAGGAACTATTGCCGGCTTGCGTCGCCTGGATCGTGCAGGTGCCGCCTTTCACGAGCGTCGCACTACTGCCGCTGACACTGCATACCGGTGAAGTGAGTGAAGTAAAACTCACAGGCAATCCCGACGACGCACTGGCTACCAGCGACAGCGGGGAGGCCGTGGTCAACTGAGGACCAAGCAGCGGAAAGGTGATGGTTTGGTCCCCCGGTCCGACCGAGAAGCTCTGGGTGACATTCGGCGCGGCGTTGTAGCTACCGTTGCCCGCCTGCGCGGTCTGGATGGTGCAAATACCAGCGGCGAGCAAAGTCACCGTCGAACCACTTGTCGTGCAGACCGGAGTTGTCAGAGATGAGAAAGTGACGACTAGGCCTGAGGTCGCGGTCGCACCCAGTGTGAACGGCGCCGCGCCGTAGGTCTTGTTGGCGAGTGCGCCGAAGGCAATCGTCTGGTCGGCCTTCGCCACCGTAAAGCTCTGACTTACGTTGGGCGCAGCGTTGTAACTGGTGTTGCCTGCCTGCGCGACCTGGATAGTGCACGTGCCGCCTGCGCGTATCGTTACGGTACTGCCGCTTACTGTGCATACGGTCGTCGTCAGGGAAGAAAACGTCACTGCCAGCGCGGATGAAGCTGTCGCGCTCACCGTGAATGGAGTGCCGCCATACGTCTGGTTGGCGAGCGCACCGAAGGCGATCGTCTGATTCGCCTTCGCTACCGTAAAGCTTCGGGCCACCGTCGTGGCGGCGAGATAGCTCGTATTGCCGGCTTGCGCGGCGTTGATGGTGCATGTGCCGCCGGTTTTGATCGTGACTGTGCTGGCGCTTACCGTGCATACGGTGGTGGTCGCGGAGGAGAAGGCGACCGCCAGCCCCGATGACGCCGACGCGCTTATCGCAAAGGGCGCGACCCCATACGTCTGACTGACAAGCGTATTGAACGTAATGGTCTGGCTGGCCTTGGCCACCGTAAAACTCTGAGGAATTGTCGTAGCGGCGAGGTAGCTCGTATTACCCGCCTGCGCGGCATTGATCGTGCAGGTACCGCCGGTAACGATCGTGACGGTACCGCCGCTTACCGTGCACACGCTCGGCGTGGCCGACGAAAAGGTCACTGCCAATCCCGATGACGCCGTCGCGCTGACCGTGAAAGCTGGGTTGCCGTACGTTTTGCCTGTGAGCGCTCCGAAGGTGATTGTTTGCGCGGCCTTGGCTACCGCGAAACTTTGGCTCACATTGGGAGCGGCAGTGTAGTTTCCATTACCGGCCTGCTGTGCCTGGATCGTGCACGTACCACCCGTGACCATCGTCACCGTGGTGCCACTTACGGTGCAAACCGCTGTCGTCGTCGAGATGAAGGCAACAGGGAGGCCGGACGACGCCGTCGCGCTAAGTGCGAAGGGCGCTGCACCATAGGTCTTAGCCGACAGTGCAGCGAATGCGATCGTCTGAGCTGCCTTAGCGATCGTGAAGCTCTGATTGACGCTTGCAGCAGCCGCATAAGTGCCGTTACCCGCCTGCGAGGCCTGGATCGTGCATGTCCCGGCCGCCAGGACCGTTACCGTCGTAACGGCTACGGCGCAGGTTGCGGGTGTCAGCGTCGAAAAGGCGACGACCAGCCCGGACGATGCGGTGGCGCCGATGGTAAACGGGGCCACGCCAAACGTCTTTCCGCTCAGCGCAGCGAAGCTTATTGTCTGAGCGGTCAGCGCATTCGCGTCGAAGGATGCCACAAGCGAGCCGACATGCAGCAGCGCCACCGTCGCCGAACGCGCGAATGCCCGTCTGGCGCGCTGCTTCTCCGCCTGCTTGGGCAAATGCGTCCA
>Ga0070714_100001044_pt1 | contig 19746 bp, 19 predicted proteins | sample LARL83metaG_FD_65450 | JGI IMG/M metagenome (GOLD analysis project Ga0070714, IMG submission 65450) | Corn, switchgrass and miscanthus rhizosphere microbial communities from Kellogg Biological Station, Michigan, USA - LAR L8-3 metaG | ecosystem: Host-associated > Plants > Roots > Rhizosphere ... | reverse complement strand
GCGAACGAGCGGTGGCCGTGTTCAACGACGCGGTCGCCGACGGCCGGCTGACCTGGCCGGAACACGCGGAACGGGTCGAGTTGGTGTGGTCGCTGCGCACCCGCGAGCAGTTGGCGCCGTACCTGGCCGACCTGGGCGTGACGGGGACGAACGCGATCGCGCGGCGGTCGCCGCAGGTGGTGAGCGCGCGGCTGTCCAAGATCATCCGCAAGGCGGAGCGCGGTCGCCCGGTAGTGGCCAGGTCGTGGTTCGGCGCCGTCTACGTGGACCTGACCGACGCGGCCCCCGGCGAGGAGCTCCTCGTCGACGCGACGTCGTTCGGCGGCAAGGTCGTCCTGACGGTCGGCGCGGACGCCACGGTCGTCGACGAGGGCGAGGCCGTTCTCGGCAAGCGCAAGATCCTCGCATCCGCACCGAGTTCCGCCGACGGCCCGCTGATCCGCATCACCGGCCGCAGCACCCTGGGGCACCTGAAGGTCTACGGCAAGGGCCAACGCTGGTGGTGACTCGGCTGGTCGGGTAAGAGGCCCCGCCCAGCGGCCCACCCCGCGCCAGCGGCGACGACCTGGCCCGCGGCCGCGATCAGGATCACGCCGACCGCCCCCAGCGGCCCGGTGAGCGTCCCGGACAGCACGGAGCCCAGCGCGAACGCGCCGATCTTCAGGCTGGCGCCGGTCGTGGCCACCTGGGCCAGCAGGTCGGCCGGTGAATACCGTTGGCGCGCCACGAAAACGAACGGCAGGCACGGGCCTTCGGCCAATCCGGCCACGACCGCGACCACCACCGTGGCCGCCAGGGTCGGCAGGATCGCCATGCCCGCCAACAACACCCCGTACGTGCCGACGGCCGCGAACACCACCCACTCCGGCCGGAACCGGCGTAACCGCGGCACGACCACGAGCACGCTCGCCAGGCCGCCGCACTCCAGGGCCGTCCACACGTACCCGGCGGCTGACCGGGGTGCGCCCAACTCGACCACGCGCGCCGGCAGCGCCACGACCAGCAGTCCCACGCACCCGTAGCTGATCACGCTCGCCAGCGTCGCCGCGCGCAGCGGTGGTGTCCGCGCCAGGTGCGCAAGGCCGTCCCGCGCCACCCGCAACAGCGCGGGCCGTGGCCCGTGCGCCTTGGCGCCCAACGCGGTGACCAGCATCGTCGCGATGACCGACAGCACAGCGACGACGGCGATCGCGCCGACCGCGTACGCCGGGCCGAACACGCCGGACAGCGTGCCGGCCATGGCCGGGCCGGCGATGGCCGCGCCGTTGATCGTCGCCGCGTCCACGGTGTTGGCCCGCACCATCCCGGCGTCGCCGACCATCGCCGGCAGCAGGCTGCTGAACCCGGCACTGGTCAGCGGCAGGCTCGTCCCGGCGAACAACGTCAACACGACCACGACCGGCGCGGGGGCGTGGCCGACCGTGCACACCAGGCCCACCATCACCGCGGCCAGGACCAACTCGTTCGCCACCAGCGCCAGCCTCGGTCGGCGCGCGCCGGCCAGCCACGCGCCCAGCAGCGGTCCGGTCAGCACCGCGGGCAGCGTGTAGCCGGCGACGGCCGCGCCGGACAGGCCGAAGTCGCCGGTTCGTCCCAGCACCAGCAACACCACGGACACGCTGACCATCTCGTCGGCGATCCGGGCGAGCGACGCGGCGACGGCGTAGCGGACGAGCATCAGCCGATTCTGATCACATCCGGCGATGCCGGCGAACGCTTTCCTCGACCAGGTCCAGCACCGGCTCCAGATCGTCCGCCGGCTGGCCCATCGCCAGGTGCGACACCACGCCCTCCAACACCAGTTCGAGGTACGCCGTGAGCACGTCGACCGACACGTCGTCGCGCAGCTTCCCGGCGACACGCTGGCGGCGCAGCCGGTCCCGGGTCGCAGTGGTCAGCGCCTCCGACCGCTCGGCCCAGCGGGCGCGGAAGTCCGGATCGGTCCGCAGTCGACGGGACACCTCGAGGCGGGTGCCCAGCCAGTCCGCCGGGTGGGTGCCGTCCGACGCGGGCCGAGGCGCCAAGAGGTCGCGCATGACCTGCACCAGGCCCTGCTCGGCGACGACGTCGGCCATCCGGTGCGCGTCGTCCTCGGCCAGGGCGAGGAACAGTGACTCCTTGTCACGGAAGTGGTGGAAGATCGCGCCGCGGGACAGGCCCGTCGCTTCCTCCAGCCGCCGAACCGTGGCGCCCTCGTAGCCGTACCGCGCGAAGCAGGCCCGTGATCCGTCCAGGATCTGGCGCCGTCGCGCGTCGAGGTGATCCTGACTGACCCTGGGCACCCAGGGATCGTCTCAGCCAGGACCGACGAATCGCAAACCGTACGTACGGCTCCCTAAGGCCTACAGGTCGTACGCGACCGCATGCGACGGCGCGTACACCATGATGTCGTCCGCGCCGGGCACGGCCATCATGATGGTCCGCCCGAAGCTGGTTGTCTCGATGTCCCCGGTGAACCGCGCACCTTTCGCGGTGAGATCTTTCACCGTCTGCTCGATGTCGTCACACATCAGGGTGATCTCGTGGTGCCGGGGGCCGTTGCCGGAAGGGTGGATGCCCATCTCGGAGCGGCCGGTGCCGAAGATCAGCCAGCCGTCGTGCGCGTCGACGTTCGGCCACTCGAGGACGTCGCGGAAGAAGGCTCGGGTGGCCTCCGCGTCGTCGGTGTAGATCAGGGTGTGGATGGCGTTAATCACGGTGCAGGAGCCTATCTGTGGGGCCTGACCGTCCCAGCCCGTGGCCGGAACGGTCCTGATGATGAGAATTATCGAATACCGAACAGCGCGGCGAACGACATTCACGACTGCCGGGAGTTGCCTGGTCCCGGCGTTGCCCGGCGAGTCCAGGTCATCCCGTGGCCCGTCCCCGGTCATCCAGCGTTCAACATCGCATCAGTGCGAGTGTCGGACCCCACGGGTAGCTTCGAAAGTCAGCCCAACCGAACGAAACCCCAAGGATGGTCGGCACATGACCGCGTTACGGGACACGGCGACGGTGCCGGTCTCGGCCCCGCTGCACGACCGTGCGGCCGCCGAGACCTACGTCGCCTCGGTGTGCTTCAAACACGGACCACCTCGCCTGGTCGGCGTCGAGCTGGAATGGACGGTGCACGACGCGCACGACGCACGTGCCCCCCTGTCCCTCCACCACCTCGCCGACGCGCTCGGCCCCCACGCACCACCCACCGTCAACCCGGACAGCCCGAACCTGCCGTTGCCCCGCGGTTCGCTGGTTACCGTAGAACCGGGTGGCCAGGTCGAGATTTCAGCACCACCCCAAGACTCCCTGGCCGATCTCATCACCGCAGTGACGTCCGACGCGGACACGCTGGCCAACCGGCTGGCCGCGGCCGGTCTCGTGCTGGGCACGCATGCCCTGGACCAGGCACGGGACGTACGACGACTGCTGGACACCCCCCGTTATGCCGCGATGGCGGCCGCGTTCGCACCCAACGGGCCGGACGGCCTGGCCTGGATGTGCGCGTCCGCCGGGCTCCAGGTGTGTCTGGACGCCGGTGAACCGGACCGGCTGCCGGCCCGGTGGGCGGCGCTGCACGCGCTGGGCCCGGTGTTGTCGGCCTTGTACGCGAATTCCGCCCAGGCCATGAACGCCTGCACCACGTGGGTGTCCGGCCGGATGCGGACGATGTTCCGGGTCGACTCGCACCGAACCAGGCCGGTCGCGGTCACCGACGATCCGGTCGCGGCATGGGCCCGGCGTGCGCTGGACGCTCCGGTGATCTGTGTCCGTCGTGGGAATGACGGATGTTGGGAACCACCCGGTCGGGTGAGCTTCGCGGACTGGATCGGCGGTGCGATCGACGGGCCACCACCCACCGAGGACGACCTGGACTACCACCTGTCCACGCTGTTCCCGCCGGTGCGGCCGCGTGGCTATCTCGAGGTCCGGTATCTCGACGGCCAGGCGGGCGACGACTGGGTGGCGCCGGCGGTGGTCCTCGCCGCGCTGATGGCCGACGAGCGCACCGTGGACCTCGTACTCGGCGCCGCCGAACCGGCGGCCGGGCGCTGGCTGCACGCCGCCCGTTATGGCCTCGCCGACCAGCGGATCGCCGCTGCCGGCCGGGCCGTGGTCGACCTGGCCAGGCGGGTGTTGGGCAACGGATCACGGATCGGCGCGGACATCGGGTCGGCGCTGGTCGAGCGGGTGATCGATGACATGACGCGACGGATCGAAGTCGGGGCGGACGGACACGTCGGAGGTGCTTGTTCGGCATGACGGTAGAACTGGATGTGGAAGCGGACCGGCTGCGGGACTCGGTGGAGCGCGTCCTGCGGCGGGCACGGGAACGCAGCGTCGCGCTGACCGACGCCGTGGACGACGACGACCTGGTGCGGCAGCACTCGAAGCTGATGTCGCCGCTGGTCTGGGATCTCGCGCACATCGGCAACCAGGAGGAGCTGTGGCTGGTGCGCGACGTCGGCGGCCGCGAGCCGGTGCGGTGTGACATCGACGAGCTCTACGACGCGTTCCAGCATCCGCGCGCGAGCCGGCCGGCGTTGCCGTTGCTGAGCCCGGCGGAGGCCCGGGGCTACGTGCGAGAGGTCCGCGAGAAGGTGCTGGACGTGCTGGCGAACTCCCGGATGGGCGGCCGGCGGATCGTCGAGCGCGGGTTCGCTTTCGGCATGATCGCGCAGCACGAGCAGCAGCACGACGAGACGATGCTGGCCACGCACCAACTCCGTACCGGCGCGCCGGTACTGGACGCGCCACCGCCGCCGAAACCGGGCGGCACGCGCCTGCCGGCCGAGGTCATCGTGCCGGGTGGGCCGTTCACGATGGGCACATCGGCCGAACCGTGGGCGCTGGACAACGAGCGACCGGCGCACCAGGTGCACGTCGACACGTTCGCCATCGACACGGTTCCGGTGACCAACGGCGCCTACCAGCGGTTCATGGCGGCCGGCGGCTACGACGACCCGCGCTGGTGGCGCGAGGCCGGCTGGGCGCACCGGAACGAGGCGAAGCTGGTCGCGCCGCGGTTCTGGGAGCGGGACGGCGATACCTGGGTGCGGACCCGGTTCGGCGTGACCGAGCCGGTGCCGGCGAACGAGCCGGTGGTGCACGTGTCGTGGTACGAGGCGGACGCCTACGCCCGGTGGGCCGGCCGCCGGTTGCCCACCGAGGCCGAGTGGGAGAAGGCCGCGCGGTTCGACCCGGCGACGGGCCGGTCGCGCCGGTTCCCGTGGGGCGACGACGAACCCACGCCAGTGCACGCGAACCTGGGCCAGCGGCACCTGCGGCCGGCCGAGGTCGGCGCGTACCCGGGCGGGGTATCGCCGCTCGGTGTGCACCAGTTGATCGGCGACGTGTGGGAGTGGACCGGCAGCGACTTCCACGGCTATCCGGGCTTCGCCCCGTTCCCGTATCGCGAGTACTCCGAGGTGTTCTTCGGTCCGGAGTACAAAGTGTTGCGGGGCGGGTCGTTCGGGACCGACGCGGTCGCGTGTCGCGGCACGTTCCGTAACTGGGACTACCCGATCCGGCGGCAGATCTTCGCCGGATTTCGGTGTGCCCGGGACGTGCGGCGCGACGAGTCGGGCTGAACCGACACGTGTGCCGTCATATCGCCTATCTGGGTCCGCCGCGCTCGTTGGCGGACCTGCTGATGGACCGGCCGCACAGTTTGCTGCGGCAGAGCTGGGCGCCGTGCGACATGCGCGGCGGTGGCACGGTCAACGCGGACGGGTTCGGCGCCGGTTGGTTTCCCGGCGACGGCGCTGAGCCGGTCCGGTACCGGCGTTCCGTTCCGATGTGGACGGAGGCGAACTTCGCCGCGCTGGCACCGACGATCGCGAGCGGCGCGGTGCTGGCTGCCGTGCGCTCGGCCACGGTCGGCATGCCGGTGATCGAGACGGCGTGCATGCCGTTCCGGTGTGGACAGTGGTTGTTCAGCCACAACGGACGGATCATCGACTGGCCGGACTCGGTGGCGAAACTCGCCGAGGAGCTACCGGTCACCGACCTGTTGACGATGCCGGCGCCGACCGACGCCGCGCTGCTGTGCGCCTTGGTACACCACCGTATTCGGGCCGGCACGCCAGCCGCCGAAGCCGTGGCGGGCGTGGTCACCGATGTGGGAATGGCGGCGCCGAACTCGCGGTTGAACCTGTTGTTGACCGACGGCGACACGATCATCGCGACGACGTGGACGCACGCGTTGTCGGTATTGGCCGGCGACGACCACGTGGTCGTCGCTTCCGAGCCGTGGGACGACGACCCGGCGTGGACCGAAGTACCCGACCGGCACCTCGTGCTGGCCACCCGATCCGGCGTACGCGTGCGCCGCTTGGACAACTGAGACGGGGTACCCGTGAACGACATCACCATCGAGGTCCATCTCAGCCCGGACCACATAGCCACGACACTGCGCGACGACGTCGTCGCCGGACTGTTGGCGACGCCGAAGACCTTGCCGCCCAAGTGGTTCTACGACGCCCGCGGTAGCGAGTTGTTCGAGCGCATCACCGAACTGCCGGAGTACTACCCGACCCGGACCGAACGCGGCATTCTCACCGAGTACGCGGGCGAGATCGCGAAGGTGACCGGCGCGCACAGCCTGGTGGAGCTCGGTTCCGGCTCGTCGGAGAAGACGCGTCTGCTGCTCAGTGCCCTGCGTGACACCGGCGAACTGCGGCAGTTCGTGCCGCTGGACGTGTCGGCGACCGCGTTGCGCGAGTCGGCCGCGGCCATCGCCGATGACTACCCCGGCCTTGCCGTGCACGGCGTCGTCGGCGACTTCACCGAGCATCTGGACCTGCTGCCCGGCGACCGGCCGCGGGTGGTCGCGTTCCTCGGCGGCACGATCGGCAATCTGGTGCCGGGCGAGCGCGCGAAGTTCCTGGCGAGCGTGCGGTCGGTGCTGTTCGAGGGGGAGTGGCTGCTGCTGGGCACCGACCTCGTCAAGGATCCGGGTGTGCTCGTGCGGGCGTACGACGACAGCGCGGGCGTGACGGCCGAGTTCAACAAGAACGTGCTGCACGTGTTGAACCGGGAACTGGACGGCGACTTCGACGTCGACAGTTTCGAGCACGTGGCGTTGTGGGACGCAGAGGCCGAGTGGATCGAGATGCGCCTGCGCGCGACGCGGGCCATGCGGGTCACGCTCGGGGCGTTGAACCTGAGCGTCGACTTCGCGGCCGGCGAGGAACTGCACACCGAGGTGTCCGCGAAGTTCACCCGTCCGGGGATCGCCGCGGAGCTGTCCGAGGCTGGGTTCGAACTGGTCCGGTGGCTCACCGACCCCGAGGAGAAGTTCGCGCTGTCCCTGGCCCGCGCGGCCGGATGATCACTAAGCTCGACGTGTGAACCCACTTGCCGCCGCGATCCGGCGTTATGGCCGGACGCGGTGGCTGGTGGCGTTCGGCCGGCGCATGGTGCCGTTCGACACCGCCGTGCTGCGCCGGACCGGCGGCCGCATCGCCATGATCTCGCTGAGCGGCAACGGCGGCCTCTTGCTGACCACGACCGGGCATCGCAGCGGCCGGCCACGCTCCGTCCCGCTGCTCTACGTCCCGACCGGCGATGGCTACTTGGTGGCCGCGTCGAACTTCGGCGATCCACATCATCCGGCCTGGTCGACGAACCTGCTGGCGAACCCGTCCGCCACCGTCGTGCTGCACGGCCGCACCGAACGGGTCAACGCGCGTCTCACGGAGGGTGACGAGCGCGCGCGGCTGTGGCGCGTGCTCGCGGCCGCGTGGCCGGCCTTCGACTCCTACGCCGAGCGATCCGGCCGGCACATCCGGGTTTTCCTGCTCACGCCGGCCGACAGCTGACCGTTTCGCGTTTCCGGTCTGGCTGAGCGCTGGAAACGCCTTTCATCACCCCGCCCGTCCGGGCAATCATGGATGTTGCCAGGAATTGACAGCCCGGATCTCGAAAAGGCTGGCCGGTCGCTCATCAATCGCGCGGACCGGCCCAAGAACGGGGTGGTGACCGTGAAACTGTTCTGCGCACTTTCCACCATTGTTCGGTTAGCCCTCACCTCGCTCGCCTTCGGTGTCGCCGCCGGCATCTTCCTCGGCGTTCATCTCGCCGGTCTCTGATCTGGGGAAAACGGCGAAACGCGAATCGTCTCGCGAGGAGGTGAATTCATGGAGCCCCACGGCATCTGGACGTGGCTGCACTCGCTGCTGATCGCCGCATTCGGCTGATGCGCTGTGTGAGGTACGACAACGGTCTTTCGGGTCGGGCGCCCGGCCCGAAAACCGAGAAAGCTAATGGGTGCACACGCCTTTCGCGAGCAACACACGGGTGGCGGCCTGGTTCACCCGGGCCACCGGCAGCGCCCCCGTAGCGGTGGCCGCCACCAGCCGGTCCAGGATCGGCGGCACGTCCCCGCCGGTCACCCACAGGGCCATGTCCGCGCCCGACCGCAACGCGAGCAGCACCGAGTCCGGCAGGTCGTAGCGGGCCGTGATCGCGGCCATCGTGCCGAGGTCGTCGGTGATCGCGACGCCGTCGAAGTGATACGTGTCACGCAGCAGCGTGTACGCGGCCGGGCTCAGCGACGCCGGCACGGTCCCGGTCAGCCCGGGCACCTCGAGATGCCCGACCATCACCGCGGTCCGCGCGGTGTTGCCGGCCAGCGTCCGGTACGGCACCAGGTCGTCCCCGGTCAGCGACGACAGCGGCGGATCGACGGCCGGTCCGGTGTGCGAGTCGCCCACCGCGTGCCCGTGCCCGGGGAAGTGCTTGAGCACCGGCAGCACGCCGGCCATCCGCAGGCCGGCCGCGAACGCGCCGGCGTACGCGGTGACCACGGCCGGGTCGGCGCTGAACGAACGATCCCCGATCACCGCGTCGGCCGGTTGGTCGCTGACGTCGGCGTCCGGCGCGAAATCCACGTTCACGCCGAGTCCACGCAGCTCAGCGCCCACTTTCATGGCCAGTGTGCGCACCTGCGGCGGCGACATGGTCGCGGCCATCGCGCGGGCGCTGGGCAGCCGGCCGTCCGGCCCCGGCACGCGCTGCACCCGGCCGCCCTCCTCGTCGATCGCCACGAACAGCGGCAGGTTCGCCGCCTGCCGGGCGGCCGCGATGTCGCCGTTGCGTAGCGACGTCGTGTCGGCGCCGCTGATGAACAGGCCGCCGACCTGGTCCGTCCGCACCAGTTGCACGGCGGCGCCGGGCGTCGCCGGATCGAAGCCGACCATCACCAACTGCGCGACCCGCTGCCGCATCGGGAGCCCGGCGACGATGTCCGCGCAGGTCGCCGCCGCGGGCGCGGCGGGCGCCGCCGACGCGTCCCGTACCGCGACACCGAGCAGCGCACCGGCCGCCGGCAGCGACGACGGGCGCGGCGGATCGGGCGGCGCCGCGGCCACGCATCCGGCCGTGACCAGGGCCAGCGCGGCGATCGCCACCCGTCGGCCAGGCCTGCGGACACGCATCGTGGCGGAACTCCGGTTCGTCGGGGATGGTGCGTTCGATCGCACACACCCTGACGTCCATCGTGCCCGCCGGCAACCCGGGATGCCCGGATCAGCCCCAGTCCGTCGACCAACGGGCGCCGTACCCGTGCCCGGGCAGCAGGTCACGGAAGACCATGTGCACCTCGCCGACCCGGTCGATCGGCAGCGGCTTGGCCTGCGCGGATTCCTGTGGCGGCTCGTCGAGCTCCCGGTGGAACACCTCCTCGACCCGCCACACCAGCTCCGGCGTGCGGTCGACGGGGAAGCGGATGCGCAGGTCGAGCTCGTCGCAGCGGCGATCCGGGAAGACCACGTAATGCGTGCGCATCGGCTGGTTGTCCGGGATACGCCAGATCAGGCCGTATTCGTGTTTCTCGCCGAAGGTCAGCGGCGTGGGGATCACGAGGTCGAACGCGAAACGATCGCCGGCTTTCCGCTGCCGGCCGACTACGGCCGTGCCGAACAGCGCCTCACAGTACAGATCGTGGTCCTCTGTCTTGAGTTCGCTCCGCGGTACCGTCGTCGACTGCTGCACGAGTTCGAGACCGTCATGCTCGGCGACGATCCGGCGCCGTTCGAAGCATTCCGGTGAATCCTTGTCCAGGCGCAGGATCGCTTCCCACCGGTCGGTGTACCAACCGAGTACCGCGCCCCTCGGCTGCTCGGCCGGTGTGCGTGCGGCGATTTCCGCCAGCAGCGCGAATCCCTCGTCCATCCGCCGCCGGATCGTGCGCACGTCCCGTCGTTGCGCTTCGGCCAGCGACTGCACCCGTTCACGCAGGAACTGTTGTTGCGTGTCGGGTTGCAGTGCCAGCGCCGTGGTCACGACGAGCCGCAGGTCGTCCGGTAGACCGTTTGACCAAATGCGCAGGTGCCTGGTCAGTTTCTCCCGAATCGACGCCGTACTCTCGTTTTCGCCGACGCCGCACAACTGGCGCAACAGCGGTCCGACCTGATCGCCGAGCCTCGGTGCCTGCAAACCACGGCCCTTGCGCAGCGTCTTCAGTTCGACGGCGAGCTCGGCTGGCCCGATCGACACGCGGTTGCCCTCCAATCGGCGCATTCGGGGTTAGTATCGTGTCACGATCCGGCGATGGGTGTCCAGTAATTGACCATCCGTGACCATCGGCGAAACTCGGCATAGGGATCATTTCACGCGGCCGACGGCTGACAACGCAACGGTTGCCCGGGCACCCAAAGAACGCCGGCCCGGGCGTGCGTCGATTGGTGACCGGCATTTGTGGACGGTTCCGGAATGCCGTTCTGTCCGGCCCGGACGCGACCCCATCGTCTATTCAGGACAGTCTGTTGTGGATGGTCTCCTGTATCGGCCGTGGCGGTGTCGGTGTGGCTGGTGGTGGACTGGCTCTCACCTACTGAGAAAAATTCTCGGAAGTAGGAGGATTCGCCCGTTCGGCCTAGCCCGTTTCCCAATCGACACCATTTTTCGACGCACGCGTGACACGGTCACGACCAGCTACGACACTACCGGCGGATAGCTTGGCGGCCATGACGACGTCCCCGGCGCAGCCACCACTGGCACCGGACGAACTGGTCAGCGCCGGCGGTGAGCGCGAGGTGCTGGCCGCGTTCCTCGATCTGCACCGCGCCGTGCTGCGGCGCAAGGTCAGCGGCATGTCCGAAGCGGACACGCGCCTGGCGATCGTCCCGTCCGCCACGACGCTGGCCGGTCTGGTCAAGCACCTGGCCGCGGTGGAACGCGAATGGTTCCAGAAGGTGCTGGGTCGGCGTACCCCGGAGGAGATCGGCGCCGACGCGGACGCCGGCGACGCGAGCTTCCTGCTCGACCCGGACGAGACCGTCGACGAGCTGATCGCCGACTACGACGAGGCGTGCGAGCAGTCCCGCCGGATCGCGGCCAGCCTCCCGCTGGACCACGCCGTCCCGCATCCGCGCCTGGGCCGGGTGTCGCTGCGGTGGATCTACGCGCACATGATCGAGGAGACGGCGCGGCACGTCGGCCACGCGGACATCCTGCGCGAGCTCACCGACGGGGCCACCGGCGTCGACGGCTGACGGGCATCATGTGCCTGTGACGAGTCTCAGCACTGTGTCTAATTTCTGTGATGGCGCGTGGCAGCACACCGCGAAGCTGATGGCGGCCATGACCGACCTGCCGTTCAACCGGGAACTGGCGGACGGAACGCTGGCCCAGCAACGCTTCCGCTTCTACCTCGTACAGGACGCCCGCTACCTGGTCGGCTTCGCCCGCGCGCTCGCCGCGGCCGCGACACGGGCCGACGGGACCGACGACATCGCGTTCTTCGCCGACGCCGCCCGTGAGTCGATCGTCGTGGAACGCGCACTGCACGACGGCTACTTCGCACGGTTCGGCATGACCGCTGCCGACCAGGCCGCCATCGAGACGTCACCGACGTGCCTCGCGTACACGTCGTACCTGCTGGCGACCGCGCAGACCGGCGGGTACGCCGAGCTGATCGCCGCCCTGCTGCCGTGTTTCTGGGTGTACCAACATGTGGGCACCGAGATCATGGCCGCGGCCCGGCCCGGCGCGGACCACCCGTACCTGGCGTGGCTGGAAACCTATGCCGACGACGAGTTCGCCACGGCCGTCCGACGCTGCCGCGACGCCGTCGACCGGGCCGCTGAGCGGGCCGACGAGCACACGGTCGGCCGGATGCTGGCCGCGTTCACGCGTGCCACCGAGTACGAGTGGCTGTTCTGGGACAGCGCGTACCGCACGGAGACGTGGCCCACCGCGACATTGCGTTAGAACAGAGTCGCGCCCTCGATCGCGAGCATCCGCATCTTGGTCGACACGCCACCCGGCGCCGAGAACCCACCGGTACGCCCGCCGGCCGCGAGCACCCGATGACACGGCACCACGATCGGCACCGGATTGCGCCCCAACGCCCGCCCGACCGCACGGGCCGCGCCAGGATCGCCGAGCCGATCGGCCAACTCGCCGTAGGTCACGGTGTCGCCCGGCGGCACGCGCCGCGCGGCCGCGTACACCCGCTGCTCGAACTCGGCGACGCCGGTCAGATCGAGCGGGACGTAGGCCAGATCGGTCGGCGTACCGGACAACAACGCGCGGATGTCGTCGATCACCCGGACGATATCGGGCGGCGGCGCGGCGGCCGGCAGGTCGGGATACCACCGGCGCAGCCGGGCCGCCGTCCGCGATGCGTCGTGGTCGGGCAACTGCACCGTGCGTACACCGAGTTCGGTCCACCCGACGCCACACGCACCGAGCGGCGTATCGAACACGGTGTGCCCTGGTGTCGTCATTGTTCGGCCGGCACCAGGCAGAACACGTGTCCGGCCGGGTCGGCCAGCACTGTCCAGTCGCCGCCGCCCGGCTGGAACTCCGGTTCGGTCGCGCCGAGCGCGCGCAGTTCGGCGGCGGTCGCGGCCAGGTCGGACACCTGGAGATCCAGGTGCGCCTGCTTGCCCGGCCCCGGCCACGCCGCCGGCCGGTAGTCCGGGACGCGCTGGAAGCCGAGCTGGATCGGGCCGCCGTCGCCGATCTGGACGGTGTCGTCGTCGGAGTAGGTCACCTTCCAGCCGGTCGCGGCCCGGTAGAACTCGGCAAGGGCGGCGGGATCGGCGCAGTCGAACACGATCGTGCTCACGGTCGCGGGCATGTCGCTCCTTCGTTCGTCAGGTACGCCCAGCCTGCCGCCGCGTTCCGGCGCGGTCTTGAACATCCTTGCGTCAACCTCTGACTGTCGGACCCGCCGATTAGCGTGGCGGCGTGTTGACCTCGGTCGAACTGGCCGGCCGGCCGGAGTTCCGGGCGTGGTCGGTGACCTGCCGGGACGACCACACCGGCTGGTCCGCGCCCGAGACACACGCCGACCACCGCATCGTCCTGGTCCGGCGCGGCCGTTTCAGCCGTACCGTGGCCGGCCGGACGCAGACGCTCGATCCCACCGTCGCCTACCTGACCGTCCCCGGCGAGGAGGAACGCTTCGCCCACCCGTCCGGCGGCGACGAGTGCACGTCGGCCCTGTGCACACCGGCACTGTGGCAGTCGATGGCCGGCGATCGCCCCCTGGCCCGGCCGACGGTGTACGTGGACGCCGCCCTCGACCTGGCCCACCGCCGTTTCGTCGCGGCAGCGCGTTGCGGTGACGTCGACTACGCGGCCACCGAACGCCTTGTGTCGCTGCTCGCCGTGGCGCTCGCCCGGGCCGCCGCCGGTCCGACCCCGGCGACCGACCGCCCGGCCGACCGGTCCGTGGTCACGGCGGCGCGGGAGGCGATCCTCGCCGACCACCCGGCTTCGGCGGCCCTGCTGCCGCTCGCCGGTCTGCTCGGCGTGTCGCCGTACCGGCTCAGTCGGGCGTTCACCAGGGAATTCGGCGTCTCGCTGACCGCGTATCGCAACCGGGTGCGCGTTGGCCGGGCGCTGGATCGGCTGGGGGCGGGAGAGACGGACCTGGCCGCGCTGGCGGCCGATCTCGGCTTCGCCGACCAGCCCCACATGACCCGCACCATCCGAAACCAACTGGGCCACACACCCACCGGCGTACGTGCGCTTCTTACGGATCGTCGACTTGGGGCCAGCTACCACCGAGAGCCGACAGGTACCCGCTACGCTTCCGCTCGATGAACGTCGAACAGGCGACATACGCGGACATTGCGCGGCTGCCCGAGACCCTGGGCAACGCGCAGTTCTTCGTTGACCGGTTCGACCGGCAGAAAGACGGTAAGGGCCAGCTGTTCATCGCCTGGGAGGATGCCAAGCCGGTCGGCGTCGTCTACCTGTGGCTGGAGCCCGCCGAAGAATTTTACATTCGGAAGTATCTCAAGGATGTGCCGTTGTTGACGCACCTCGAGGTCCTGCCGGAATACCGGAAACGCGGCATCGGCACCGAGCTCATCGCCGCCCTCGAGACCTACCTGGTGGAACTCGGCCACTCCAAGGTGGCGCTCGCGGTTCGCGACGACAATCGGCTGGCGGCGGACTTGTACAAACGACTCGATTACGTCGATTGGGGCCACGGCAAGCAGATCTGTTTCGCGGACGCGTCGCACCCGGACGGTTGTCCGACCGCGGAACCGGAAGTCTGCTACGTCATGGTCAAACAACTGCATTCCATGAGGCCGAGTTCGGACAGCACCTTTTCCAGCCTCGCGAGCTGACCCAGACGGCTCAACCCTGGCTGGTGGTCGGCCAGCAGCATGTCGACGTGCTGGCGCCATACGCGCCGATCGGCCCGCCATGCCGACAGGTAGTCGACGCAGGTGGACGGCGTGATCAGCCCGCTACGGCGGTACGCGGCGCGTAACGCGTCGATCATCCGTTCAGCCGCCGGCATTGCGGACTGTCCTACCCGGTCGATGACGTGTCGCACGAACGTCAGTCGCGTCTGGAGGAAGTCGTGCCAGTAATCGTGATCCGTGGCCGCTTCGATGGTGCCGGAATCGTGCAGGGCCGCGAAAACGCCTTCGCCCAGGCAGTCCCCGAACTCTTCGGACTCGGCGCGCTCCGTCCCCTGGTACGGGTCGTAGTCGTCCTGGGTAGCTGCGCCGGTGAGCGTCGCTGGCCGTAATTGGCGGCCGTTGAGCAGGAAGAACCAGTCCTCGTTGTAGATGCTGGGGAAGAACGACCTGCGTGCCGCCGTGCCGACGGCCAGCGCGCCGCCGCCGATGAAGGTTTCCAGCGCGGCACCGGTGGCCCGATACGCGTGGCACACCACCGAGTGGTCCGGATACGTCTTGATGGCCAGACCGGCTGCCGCGTATCGGTCCAGCAGATGTGTGGCCCGCCGTAGGTCTTCCGGATTCGGCACGGTGATGTCGTCGTCCAGGAAGACGATGCGTTGCCAGCCCATCAGATCGGCGAGCAACAGGCCGAGATTGCGTTTGGCACTGGTGTCCCGGTGATATTCGAATGGCGTGCCGGCGAGCAGTTCGGTGGTCGCGAATCGCGGTAACACGTCACCGGGAATGCCGGCGAAATCGATCGCGACCAGGTCGGCGCCGATCGTGTCGGCCACGGATCGGGCGGCTTCGGCGGACGCGGCCTGGCTGCACAGCGCCAGCAGCGGGCAGCCCAGGTCGTGCGCGATGCGCAGGGCGGACCGCAGGTGGTCGGTGGTGTGCCTGGTCGGCACGATGATCGCGTCGATGTCGGCGGTACCGGGTGGATCAAGCTCGTTGGATCGCAACAACGCACGATGCGAACCGTGGTGGCTATGTCCGGTCCCCGTCCCCCCCAACCTCGCCCTCCGACCACTCGTGCAGCAGATTCTCCGATATCGTCCAATCGGGCGTGACCACGAGGCCGTTCACGACGGGCACCCGGGTCAACACGGAGAAGGTATCGGCGTCGTCGAACCGCTCCCTAATATGCGCCTCGTTCTGACCCCGAAACCTGGTGTCTGTGAGTGCCCTGACAACACCGAGAGTTCCACGACTGAACATACCATTGAGAATTGTGACGGTGCGCTTGCTGTTGTGGGGGTTCGGGCCGCGGTAGAGGTGGGCGACGTCCTCGATGAGCGTCCGCCGGCCGCCTCGGGCCAGCACCTTCGGCGCGAACCGGCGTTCGGTCTTATCGGATCGCACGATGAACGCGCCGTAGTCGTCGGTCTTGTCCTCCCGGGCGGCCTGGCTGATGGGGACCTGGATCCGGGACAGCACGTCGCTGGTCGCGGTGTTCCAGTCGACGCCGCCGATCAATACCAGGTGGGCGGTGAAGTCATTGGCCCGGACCTCGTTGGACATGCAGTAACGGACGTGGTTGTGCGGGTTGGCCGCCCGGATGTGGCCGTAGAGCTCGATCAGCGAGTCGGCGTCGGCGTAGCGCAGGGACTCGATGTAGTCCGGGTCATCCTCGTTCGCGTAGCGCATCGTGGCCAGTTCGTCGCTCGGCATCGGGGCGACGACGATCGTGATGTCCTGGTCCAGCGGAAAGTGCCACAGGGTGCGCTCGATCGGCTCGGCCGGACCCATGACCACGGCGTCGTTGTTGGCTGCGCGGGCCGCCGTGCGCAGCGCGGACAGTTCCTCGAGCAGGTGGTCGTGCTCGGCGCGTTCGGCGTGGGTGAGTTCGGTGAGGTCGAGCATCGTGGGTGGGTCGGTTTCGAGCGACCGGGGTGCGGCGAAGAACAGGGCATAGGCCCGGAGATGGCGCATGGGCGGGGCGATCGGGCGACTCTCGCTCTCCCACGACGAGATCAGCCCCGTGCTCAGGCCCCCGAGGGCCGCGCCGAGCTGGGTCTGGGTGAGGGCGAGGCCGGTCCAGCGGTGCTTGCGCAGAGCTCTGAGGCGTCGCGCCAGCGCGACGCCTGGTTCTTCAGTTGGCTGCGCCACCGCTGGGTCTCCTCCACTTAAACTTCAGTACATCGGCTGAACACGGGCAGAGTACCTGAAGTTGCGCAAGAGCACCAGTGCTACCTGCGGAAATCTGGACTAGGCAAAAGGGTGACAACTACTGGCTGCGGGCGTGACATGTATTGCATGTGACATACATCAGCCCTACGCTGAATACAGCCAAGAAGGCTACAAATTTCAGTTCAAGAACTGAAATTCAGGATCGACGGCGAGAAGGAGGTCCACCGGGTGGACGCCCCCGGCCGCTAACCAGGGGCGCCGTCACTCGCACACAACAGGCCACTCGTGGCGTCCGACCACTCACGTGAGGAACTGTCATGGCGAAACTCACCCTAGCGCTGCTCTCCGTACCGGCGCTGGCGGCGGCACCGCACCTGGTCGCGGCCGCGTCCGCTCCGGCGTCGTCATTGAGTTCGTACTTCGTGGTCGCGATCGCGGCAGCTGTCGCTGTGTTCGTGGCCCTGGCCCGCCTGTTGCGGCGGATGCTGGTGATGGTGGCCCAGATGTTGAGCTCGGCGGGCGCGGCGGTGACCGTCCTGCTCACCGTCGTCGGCGTGGGAGTGCTGTTGCTCACCACGGTGCTCACCGTGCTCACGCAACGATGAATCACATGACACTGGCCCGGTCGGCGTCGCCGGGCCAGTGCTTGTCGAGTGTGGTGATGATCAGTCGCGGAGCATCTTGCGTAGGACGTACTGCATGATCCCGCCGTTGCGGTAGTAGTCGGCCTCGCCGGGGGTGTCGATCCGGACCACCGCGTCGAATCCGACTGTCTTGCCCTCGCCGGTTGCCGTCACGTGCACTGTGCGTGGGGTTTCGCCGTTGTTGAGTGCGGTGACGCCTGCGATGTCGAACGTCTCCGTGCCGGTCAGGCCCAGGCTCTTCGCCGTCTGGCCTGCCGGGAACTGCAGCGGCAGCACGCCCATTCCGATCAGGTTGGACCGGTGGATCCGCTCGAACGACTCGGCGATCACCGCGCGCACGCCCAGCAGCGACGTGCCCTTCGCCGCCCAGTCGCGCGACGATCCGGAGCCGTACTCCTTGCCCGCCAACACGACCAGCGGCACCCCGGCCGCCGCGTACGCTACCGACGCGTCGTAGATCGTGGTCTGTTCGCCGTCGGCCAGGAAGTTCCGGGTGAAGCCGCCCTGTACGTCGTCGAGCAACAGGTTGCGTAGGCGGATGTTCGCGAACGTTCCCCTGATCATCACCTCGTGGTTGCCGCGCCGCGAACCGTACGAGTTGAAGTCGCGGCGCTCGACGCCGTGGTCGGTCAGGTACTTGCCGGCCGGCGAGTCCTGTTTGATCGAGCCGGCGGGGGAGATGTGGTCGGTCGTCACCGAGTCGCCGAGCAACGCCAACACTCGCGCGCCACTGATGTCCGTCACCGGGCTCGGGTCGGTGCCCATTCCTTCGAAATACGGCGGCTTGCGGACATACGTCGACTTGGTGTCCCACTCGAACAGCCGGCCGGTCGGCGTCGGCAGTGACTGCCAGCGGTTGTCGCCGGCGAAGACGTCGGCGTAGTCGGCACTGAACATGTCCGACGAGATCGCCGTCGCGATCACGTCCTGGATCTCCTGCGGCGACGGCCAGATGTCCGCCAGGTACACCGGTTCGCCGTCGGCGCCGGTGCCCAGCGGTTCCGTCGTCAGGTCGACATCCATCGAACCGGCCAGCGCGTACGCCACCACCAGCGGCGGGCTGGCCAGGTAGTTCATCTTCACGTCGGGATTGATCCGGCCCTCGAAGTTCCGGTTGCCGGACAACACCGACACGACCGCCAGGTCGGCGTCGTTGACCGCCTTCGCGATTTCGTCGGGCAGCGGGCCGGAGTTGCCGATGCACGTCGTGCAGCCGTAGCCGACCAGGTTGAAACCGAGCTTCTCCAGGTACGGCAACAAACCCGAGCGCTCGTAGTAGTCCATGACGACCTTCGAACCCGGCGCCAGCGTCGTCTTCACCCATGGCTTGCGGGCCAGTCCGTGTTCGACGGCCTTCTTCGCCAGTAGCGCCGCGCCGATCATCACGGACGGGTTGGACGTGTTGGTGCACGACGTGATCGCCGCGATCGCGACCGCGCCGTGGTCGATGTCGAACGTGTTGCCGTCCTGCGTCACGCGGGTCGGTCGGCTCGGTCGGCCGTGCGCGCCGTTGGCCGCCGAGTACGCCGGCGCGTCACTGGCCGGGAACGACTCCTGCGACGCCTCGTCCACCGCGTCCGCGTCCTTGGTGTAGTCGCGCAACACCTGCCGGAACGAGTGCTTGGCATTGGTCAGTTCGATCCGGTCCTGCGGGCGTTTCGGACCGGCGATGGACGGGACGACGGTGCCCAGATCCAGCTCCAGCGTCTCGGAGTAGCGCGGCTCGACGGCCGGGTCGTGCCACAGGCCTTGTTCCTTCGCGTACGCCTCGACGAGCGCCACGTGCGACTGGTCGCGTCCGGTGAACGTGAGGTACTCGATGGTCTCGGCGTCGATCGGGAATATCGCGCACGTCGAGCCGAACTCCGGGCTCATGTTGCCGATCGTGGCGCGGTTCGCGAGCGGGACCGAGCCGACGCCGGACCCATAGAACTCGACGAACTTCCCGACCACGCCGTGCTTGCGCAGCATTTCGGTGATCGTCAGCACGAGGTCGGTCGCGGTCGCGCCGGCGGGCAGCTCACCGTGCAGTTTGAAGCCGACGACGCGCGGGATCAGCATCGACACGGGCTGGCCGAGCATGGCCGCCTCGGCCTCGATGCCGCCGACGCCCCAGCCGAGCACGCCGAGGCCGTTGACCATCGTCGTGTGGCTGTCGGTGCCGACGAGCGTGTCCGGGTACGCCTGGCCGTTGCGCGTCATGACGACCCGCGCGAGGTGCTCGATGTTGACCTGGTGCACGATCCCGGTGCCCGGCGGCACGACCTTGAACTCGTCGAACGCGGTCTGGCCCCAGCGCAGGAACTGGTAGCGCTCGCGGTTGCGCTCGTACTCGA
>Ga0070714_100001043_pt1 | contig 19749 bp, 15 predicted proteins | sample LARL83metaG_FD_65450 | JGI IMG/M metagenome (GOLD analysis project Ga0070714, IMG submission 65450) | Corn, switchgrass and miscanthus rhizosphere microbial communities from Kellogg Biological Station, Michigan, USA - LAR L8-3 metaG | ecosystem: Host-associated > Plants > Roots > Rhizosphere ... | reverse complement strand
GCTGGGGGTGGGGCTAGGCGTGGCGGGGGGCGAAGTAGATGACGGCGACGCCGACGGCGACGATCGCGGCGCCGAGCCAGTCGTAGTTGTCGGGGCGGTGGCCGTCGGCGGCCCAGCCCCAGAGCAGGCTCATGATCACGAACACGCCGCCGTAGGCGGCATAGACCCGGCCGAAGTCGGCGCCCGTCTGGAACGTCGGGATGACGCCGTAGACCACGAGGATGATCGCGCCGGCCAGGCCGACCGGCCACGGTGCGCCCTCCCTGAGCCAGCGCCAGACCAGGTAGCCGCCGCCGATCTCGGCGACCCCGGCGGCGGCGAACAGGCCGATACTGCGCAAGACGTTCATGGGCCCGGCTGACGGCCTCAGTTCAGGTGCATGCGCCAGTCGGCGGGCACGCTGCCCTGGGGGCCGGGAACCGGCTGGTCGACCGGGTGGTTCTGCGGGGGCGCCAGTTCGGGGCCTTCGGCGTACTGGCCGGTGGTGAAGTCCCAGAACCAGTCCTCACCGGGCTCGAACGACCGGATGATCGGGTGACCGGTCTGCTCCGAATGCCTGCGCGCGTGCTGCGAGGGCGATGTGTCACAGCATCCGATGTGGCCGCACTGGGTACAGCGCCTCAGGTGCACCCACCACCCCTCGGCCGCCAGGCATTCCACGCAGCCGGTCCCGCTCGGCGGAACACCAGGGTCAATCGCGGACATCTAGCACCCCTCATCCATGATCACAAAGCCTTTTGCATGTTACAGCGTGTACACCCCTTCGCGATCATGGTGCTGGGGGCGGCGTACCTGGGCCGTTATGATAGCTGGCTCTTAATTAACCGGGGCCAGGCGGTAGCCGGCCCTCGGCTGGGTGATGATGAGCGGGGTGCTGCCGTCCTCCTCGAGCTTGGCGCGGAGCCTGCGCACGTAGACGCGCAAGTATTCGGTCTCGGTCTCGTAGCCGTGCCCCCAGACCCGGCGCAGCAGGTGCGCGTGGGTGAGCAGCTTGCCCCGGTTGACGGCCAGCTCGCGCAACAGCGCGAACTCGGTCGGGGTCAGGTGGACCGGCTGGCCGCCGCGGCGGACCTGCTGGCTGGCCAGGTCGATGGCGATATCACCGATCCTGATCACCGGCGCCGCCTGCTCCTGCGGCGCCGCCGGGCGGGTGCGCCGGAGCGTAGCGGTGATCCGGGCGAGCAGTTCCTCGATGCTGAACGGCTTGGTCATGTAGTCGTCGGCGCCCATGTGCAGCGCCGTCACCTTGTCCCGCTCGCCGCCGCGGGCGGACACCACGATGATCGCGACCGGTGACCGTTCGCGGATCTGGCGGCACAGGTCGAAGCCGTCGACCTCGGGCAGCATCAGGTCAAGCAGGACTATGTCCGGGTCTTCGGTCTCGAGGAGCTGAAGCGCCCTGAGGCCGTCCACCGACACGACCGTGTCGAAACCCCTGACCGCGAGGTTGGCGCGGATCAGGTCGACGATATTGGGGTCATCCTCCACCACAAGGGCACAAGTCTTTGTCATGGTGTCAGTCATCACTCGATATTCCTTCGATCGGGAGGTGCACGCTGAAGCAGGTGCCCGTCTCGGGCGCGGACTCCAGCTCCAAGCGCCCGCCGTGGGCGCTGACGATGCCACGCGCGATGGACAGGCCGAGCCCGGCGCCGGCCGTAGTGGTGCGGGCGCCCGGCGGCGGCATGCCGGAGCCGTTGTCCCGGACGCTGATCACCACGTCCGGCTGGTGCTGCGCGATCGTCACGCTGACCTTGGTGCCCGGCGGGTTGTGGCCGAGCGCGTTGGTCAGCAGGTTGACGAACACCTGCTCCATGCGGTCGTGGTCGGCCCAGATCACCGGGGCCTCGTTGTCCATACCGCAGTCGGCCTGCACGTGCTCAGCGGCCCGCGGCGGCAAGCAGGCGACCGCCGCGTCCACCACCAGCCGGATGTCGCACCAGTCCCGCTGCAGCCGCATCGTGCCCGACTCGATCGCGGAGTAGTCCAGCAGGTCGTCGACCAGCCGCCCGAGCCGGGCGGACTCGGCCGCGATCCGGTCGAGGAAGCGCTGCTGCGAGTCGCCGTCCCAGGTTACGTCCTTCTGCATGAGCGAGGACGCGTAGCCGCGGATCGCGGTAAGCGGCGTGCGCAGCTCGTGACTCAGCCTTGACAGGAAGCCACGCTGTAGTTCACGTGACCTGCGCAGGGCGGCCGCCTCCTGGTGCGCGTGGGCGGCCTCCTCGCGTTCGAGGGCGAGCCGCAGCGAGTGTGCGGCGTCCTCCATGAGCGCGGGCTCCTCCTGGGTGGGCGGCAGGTTCCGCCATCTCGCCACCAGAACGGCCCGCCCGCCGGCCGCCATGAACGCGACCGCCCTTGCGCGCTGCCCGCGGCCTCCGCCGCCACTACCGCCGCGGAGGGGGCGAGCGACGCCGTCGAGTTCGGTGGTGACGAGCGCGTCCTCGGCGGCGGCCCGCAGGCTCGCCGAGGCACTGACCGCCTCCGTGCTGTCCGGCCCAGCATAGGCCCGCCATCGCCGGGTCTGTTCCTGGGATTCGGTGAGCAGGACGACCTCCTCGGCCTGGAGGCCGCGGCGCAGTGACTGAAGCGCGATGACCAGGCCATCGGTGACCGGCACCGGCCCAGCGAGCGTCTCGAGCATCTCCCTGATCGTCTCGAGCACCTGGTTCCTGGCGGTCACCTGGTGGAGCAGCAGGTCGCGCTCGATGGCGGCACCCGCGTAGCCCGCGTAGACGGTGACCAGGTCGAGTTCGTCCCGCTGCGGCGTACGGTGCTCGTCGCAGAAGACGGTGATGACCCCGGTGAGACCGGACAGGCCACCGGGCCCGAGCACCGGCACCGACCACGCGCTGGCGATCTTCGCGGACCTCGCCAGATCCCGGAAGCCGCGCCAGGCCCGCATGTTGTCCGCGATAACCGGCCGCTCGTCGGCGGCGGCCATGCCGATGGGCCCGCCCACCGGGCCGAACCGCAATCGGGCCCACGGCTCAAGCTGACCGGGCTCGAAACCGAGGTATGCCGCGCACTGAAGGGTACGGTCGGCGGTGTTGGATTGGCCTGGGCCTCCGGCCGCGGCGCTGACCAGGTGGATGCAGAGCCGTTCAGTGCCGAGGGCGGCACCGAGCGCGGACAAGATCAGCGACAGGCCCGACGACGGATCGGCAGAGACCAACCGGTCGGTGAGCCCCTGCAGCCGGGTGAGCTGCCGCCGGGCGGACGAGTCCACCTGCTGGCCGCTGAGCAGGGCCACCACGTCGTCGGGGTGGGTGTCCGCGGTGCGCAGGTCGGCCACGATCCGGCCCTGCCGCAGCACGACGATCCGGTCCGCGAGGCGGAACATCTGGTCGATGTCGTGGCAGGCAAGCAGGATCGTAGTGCCCTGCTCGCGCAGCTCCATGATCAGATCCTCGACCTGTCTGGCCTCGTTGACGCCGAGCGCCGCGGTCGGCTCGTCGAGCGCGAGCAGGCGGGGCCGCCTGCCCATCGCCCGGGCCACGGCGACGAGCTGGCGCTGCCCGCCGGATAGGGTCCTGACGTTCTGCGTGGTGTCCCGCAGCGGGATCTTGAGCTCGGCAAGCAGGTTGGCAGTGGTCTGATGCATCTTGACCTCTGACCACAGCAGCCTGCGTGTCTCTCGCCCGAGCATGATGTTCGCGGCGATATCCAGGTTGTCGCACAGGGCCAGGTCCTGCCAGACCACGGCGATACCGTGCTTGGTGCCCGTCGCCGCCTCGGCGTGCACCCGGCGACCGGCCAGGTGAATCTCGCCGCTAGCGGGCGCCACGTCGCCGGCGATGCAGCGGACCAGCGTGGTCTTGCCCGCGCCGTTCTCGCCGGCAAGTGCGACGAGCTCGCCGGGCGCGACGGTCAAGCTGATGTCGTTCAGCGCGCGGACCGGCCCGAAGCGCGCGCTCAGGTTCGACACCGTCAGCAGCGGGGTGACCGCCTCGGCGGACGCTGCCGCTTGCGCGGACGCTAGCACCGGCCCGCCGTGCGCGCGGGCGAGCGCCGTCGCGTCGCGCGCCGGCCTGGCGTGGCGCGCTGCTTGTTCCGCCACGTCGTGCGTCGCTTCAGGCGCCCCGTCGTGCGTGGCGAGAGAGCCGGTCATTGAGTCATTGTGTGGCCTGAACGGGGCATTTGACCACCTCTACCGGCGATCAGGACCGGGGCACGGTCATGTCGTCCTGGCCGCCTGCCGGGGCCAGGCCGAGGTCCTGCCATCGCGAGCACCAGCGACGGGCCGCCAAGGCAACGCATTTCGTTAACAATTCATAAATGGCATTTTGAGTAACTAACTTGGCGCTGGTATTTGTCCGCATGGGGCACGCGGCAGGTTCCACGGCTGTGCGTGAACGCGCTGCCGCAGGAGCGACGCACCCCTCGGCGCGAGCGCAGACCGGCATCGCCGCCGTCCCGCCCTTGTACTCGCCGCCGGTAACGATACGGCTTCCATTCGATCTCACAATCTAAACAACGCCTGGCCCGTGCCATTCGTTTTAACAATTTTTTACGGCGCTGACTGCTTGATGTCTAGTCTCCGCAACGTCTACGTTTCATCGCGGAGGACACATGTGTTCGGTGGTGTCCCGCGTCGGCGTATCCGCGCACGTTGCGGCGAAAGGTGTTTTGGATGCTACTAGACAAAAGAAATAGACCCATCCCCCGATCGGGTTGGGTGGCTGTGGCGGCGGTCGCCGCCCTGATGGCCGCGGGCTGCTCGTCGTCGTCATCGTCCTCGCCGGCTGCCTCGTCGTCCTCGTCAGGTCAGTCGTCGTCCTCGTCGGGCTCGGGCTCGGCCTCGGTTCCGGCCGGGCTCAGCGTCACCTCGTTCACTGTTGACATCGCGTCGACGATGTCTGGCTTCAAGTCGCTGGCCACGGCCGCGATCAAGGGCGCCTCCGGCCTGCAGATCGGGGTGATCCTGCCCGACACCACGTCGTCGACCCGGTGGGTTGACTTCGACGCGCCGTATATCAAGGAAGCCTTCACGGACGCCGGGTTCACCTCGTCGCAGTTCCGCGTCGACAACGCCCAGGGCAGCGACGCGACCGAACTGAGCGACGCGACCGCCGATATCAACCTCGGTGCCAAGGTCCTGATCATGTGCCCGCTCGACGGCCCGACTGGCGTAGCGATCGCCAAGCTCGCCGAGCAGAAGGGCGTCATCCTGATCAGCTACGACCGGGCCACCTTCGAGGGCTCGAAGACCTACTACGTCAGCTTCGACAACGAGAAGGTCGGGGAGCTGATCGGCCAGGGCTTCCTGTCGTGCCTCACGGACTGGAAGGTCTCCAACCCTCAGGTCTACGTGCTTAACGGCGGCGAGGACACCGACCCCAACGCCATCTCGTTCGCCGATGGTTACAACAAGGTGGTCTTCGGCCAATCGGCCAAGACGGTCGCCGCGGGGGCGAAGAGCACCGCTGGCGGCGCCACGCTGGTTGCCGAGAACTTCGCTCCTGGGTGGGACAACACCAAGGGTGGCACCATCTTCCAGCAGGCGTACACCGCGCACCCGAAGATCAACGCCACCATCGAGGCCAATGACGGTCTCGGCAACGCGGTGATCACCGACCTGAAGACCGCGGGCGTCAAGCCCAACACGGTGCCGGCCACCGGGCAGGACGCCACGGCCCAGGGCATGGCCTACATCCTTCAGGGCTACCAGTGCGGCTCCGTCTACAAGGCCGTCTACAAGGAGGCGCAGGACGCTGTGTCCCTGGCCATCATCCTGCTGGCCGGCCAGACGCCGCCCGCGGCCCTGCTGAACGGCACGACCGTCGACCCGGCTGACTCAAGCATCACTGAGCCGGCGTCGCTGCTGACCCCGGTGTGGGTGAACAAGGCGAACATGGAGTCCACGGTGGTCGCGGATAAGTTCGACACGGCCTCGGCCATCTGCACGCTCGCTGGTGCGAGCGTCTGCGCCGCGGACGGGATCAAGTAGTCACCGTGATCAGTTGATCAAGGTAATCAGCTGACGGGGTTGGCGGGTCCGCCATTGCGGCAGACCCGCCAACCCCGCCACGATGAGATGGCTATGCGAACCAACCTGGGCAAAAGCTACTGACGGGTGTGAAAATGACTGAGGTGAACGAGGCCCCGGAAGGCGCCAGCCATGGCGGGGACGGGGCAGAACCCCTGTTGAAGCTGCGGGGCATCGACAAGCACTTCGGGCCGGTGCAGGCGCTCTACGGAGTGAACCTGGACGTGCCCGCGGGTCAGGTGACCGGCCTCTGCGGTGACAACGGCGCGGGGAAGTCGGTGCTCACCCGCACCATCGCCGGCGCCCACCAGCCGGACCATGGCCAGATCTTCTTCGAGGGCCGGCCGGTGCACATCCGGAGCACCCGGGACGCCTCCGCGCTGGGGATCGAAACCGTCTACCAGGATCTGGCGCTGGCCGACAACCTGGACATCGTCCAGAACATGTTCCTCGGCCGGGAGAAGCTGCGCCATGGCATGCTCGACGAGGACTCGATGGAGCTGCGGGCGGCCGAGACCCTCAGCACCCTGCGGGTGACCACCGTGCGCTCCATCCGGCAGCCGGTGGCCTCGCTCTCGGGAGGTCAGCGGCAGTCGGTCGCGGTGGCCAAGGCGGTCATGTGGAACTCCAAGGTGGTACTGCTCGACGAGCCCACCGCCGCACTCGGGGTGGTGCAGACGCGGTCAGTGCTTGACCTGATCAAGCGGCTCCGGGACCACGGTCTCGCGGTGATGGTCATCTCTCACAACCTGAACGACGTCTTCGAGGTCGCGGACCGGATCGCGGTGCTGTACCTGGGGCGGATGGTAGCCGAAGGGCTTGCCGCGGACTTCGACCGGCAGAGCGTGGTGGAGTACATGACGACGGGCACCGCCGGGCGGCCGCACGAGTCCGCCGCATCTACTAGTGGCAAGGGCTGAGACCAATGGCCAGAATCGAGAAGGGCCCGTGACCGCGGACCAGGGCGAAACCCCGGCAGCGACGGCGGGGGCCGGGACGGCCGACCTGACCCGCGCCGCTCTCGGGCCTGAGGTCGATGTCCCGCCTGAGATTCTCGCCCAGTCGCTTGGCCAGTACCTGCGGGTCTCGTGGCTCCGGATCCGGGGCGGCAACAGCGGCATCCTGCCCGTGCTCCTGGCCATCGTGATAGTCGCCGTCGTCTTCGAGATCATCACCCCGGAGCACGCCTACCTGCGGCCGAGCAACCTGGTGTACATCTTCGGGCTGAGCACCGTGTACATGGTGCTGGCGATTGCCGAGACGGTGGTATTGCTCCTCGCGGAGGTCGACCTGTCCGTCGGCGCGGTCGCGCTCATCGGCGGCGTGATCGCCTTCAAGCTGGTCCAGCGCCCTGGGCCTGACTGGCCGTGGTGGGCGGCGGTGCTCGCCGCGCTCGCTATCTGCGGCGCGATCGGCGCCCTCCAGGGAGCGCTGACCGCGCTGCTGCGAATCCCGTCCTTCGTCGTGACCCTGGCTGGATTCCTGCTCTTCTCGGGAATCCTCATCATCATCCTCGGCGGGGCCGACTCCACGGTGAGCCTTAACACCTCGGTGCCCAATCAGAACATCATCTACGACATGGTTCAGGGGCTGATCGCGCCCGTCCTGGGCTGGATAATCTTGGCGGTGGTGGTCGTGGCCGCCGGCGCGTCTATGTGGCTGCGTACGGCCGAGCGGCGGCGCCGCGGCCTGACGGCTCCGCCGCTGAGCCTGATAGCGATCAGAATCGCGCTGATAGCGCTCGTCGGAGCGGCAGTGGTGATCATCTGCTCCGTCAACCGCGGTAGCTCACTGAAGTCGGTCACCGGAATTCCGTGGGTGATCCCGATCGTCCTGATCGTGCTCGGCGCCTGGACGCTGGTGCTGCAGCGGACCCGCTACGGTCGCTACATCTATGCCATTGGCGGCAACCCGGAAGCGGCACGCCGCGCCGGTGTAAACCTCCGTGCCATCCGGATCTGGGCTTTCGCGCTGTGCTCGGCGACCGCCGCTCTCGGCGGCATCCTGCTCGGCTCATTTTTCTACGGTCAGTACAGCTCCAACACGGCCGACCCAGGACAGCTCGTCCTGTACACGGTCGCCGCCGCGGTTATCGGCGGGGTCAGCCTCTTCGGCGGCCGGGGGAAGGCCGTCCACGGCGTGCTCGGTGGTCTCCTCATCGGCGGCATCGCCTACGGTGTGTCCCTGCTCAGCCTGGGCTCACTATCCACGCCGTTGCAATACATCCTGCCGGGCGGCGTGCTCCTCATCGCGGTGCTGATCGACGTGCTGTCACGGCGCGGAGCGGGGAGCGCGACCGGTGTCTGACCAGATGCGAAGGACTAGCGATGAGGACGTGCCCGTGATCGCGGACCCAAGCGAGACCCCGGCGGGGACGGCGGGTGCCGGGACGGTCGACCTGACCCGCGCCGCCCTCAGGCCTGAGGTCGAAGTCCCGGCCGGGCTCGTCGCCCAGTCGCTGGGCCAGTACTTCCGCGCCTCGTGGCTCCGGGTCCGCGGCGGCGACAGCGGTGTCCTGCCTGTGGTCCTGGGCCTGGTAGTGGTCGCCGTCGGCTTCCAGATCGCGAACTCGAAGTTCCTGTCGGCGCAGAACCTGGTCAACCTCTTCGAGCAGAGCACCGTGTACATGCTGCTGGCGATAGCCGAGATCTTCGCACTGCTCCTCGGCGAGATCGACCTGTCCGTCGGCCTGGTCATGGGCCTTGGCAGCGTCGTGGTCGCCGAGCTTGTGCAGCCGAGCGGTGCGAACTGGCCGTGGTGGGCGGCGATCATCGTGACGTTGCTCGCCTGCTCCGCGTTCGGTGCCATTCAGGGAACGCTCGTGGCCCGGCTGAAGATGCCGTCGTTCATCGTCACCCTCGGCGGGCTGCTGATCCTGGAAGGCGTGGCGATCATCGTCCTCGGCGGGTCGCTGGTCGGCATCGGCAACTCCGGGTTCACCAACGAGGTCTACCTCTACAAGATCTTCTGGGGGACGTTCGACCCGGTGGTCGGCTGGATATTGCTCGCCGTGGTGGTCGGCGCCGCTGGCACCGGGTTCTGGCTGGAGGACGCCCGCAAGCGCCGGCGCGGCCTGCAGGCCGCACCGCGCAGCCTTATCGTGATGAAGATCGTCCTCATGGCGGCCGCGGGAATCGCGGTCGTCGCCATCTGCAACGTCAACCGAGCCCACGCCGGAACCATCGAAGGGGTTCCCTTCATCATCCCGATCGTCCTCGTCGTGCTCGTCGCCTCGACGGCCCTGCTGCAGCGAACCCGCTTCGGGCGCTACGTGTACGCCATCGGCGGCAATCCCGAGGCGGCGCGCCGAGCCGGCGTCCGCCTGGCCGCGGTCCGAATCCGGAGCTTCGCCCTCGCAGGCCTGATCTCCGGGATCGCCGGCGTGCTGTTCGCCTCGTGGCAGGTCTCGCTGACCACCAACATCATCAAGTCCGCCAACAGCTACGTGCTGCTAGCGGTCGCCGCGGCGGTCATCGGCGGCACCAGCCTGTTCGGCGGCCGGGGCAAGACGATCCATGGGGTGCTCGGGGGCCTTGTCATCGGCGGCATCTATAACGGCCTCTACCTGCTGGGCGTGTCGAGCCAGTGGATTGACGTCGTGGTCGCGGGGGTCCTGATCGCGGCGGCGAGCATCGACGTCCTCTCCCGCCGAGGCGCGCCGGGCAAGGCGTGACCTCGGGCTGCCGACTACGGCTGGCGCTAGCTTGCGTTTGCGTTGTGCTGACAAGTGCGGTCAGCGGATGCAGCGGGTCGTCTTCGGCACCGCCCAAGCCACCGGCTTCGGGGGGACGGACACACCTCGACTCCAGTCAGGGCGGCGACCCGACATCGGTGTCATGCCCGTCCGCAAGCTTCTGCATGGCCGTGCTCGGATCGGGCTACGCGGCTACTTACAACGGAACCACGTGGAGCGAGCCGAGCTTGCTGACCTCCGCTGGCGGCCAGCCCGATTCCGTGTCGTGCCCGACCGTCAGCTTCTGCATGGCTGTAGACGCGCGGGACTCATCCGCCTTCCTGTTCAACGGCAGCACGTGGAGTCCGGCTCCGAGCATTAACGACCCCGCTTCGACGGGCGTGGCATCGGTGTCGTGCTCGTCGCCGAGCTTTTGTGCCGCCGTTGACAACGGCTCCAACGCATTCACCTTCAACGGGGCCTCCTGGAGTCCCGCTGCGACCATAGATCCTGGCAACGAGCTGGGCACGGTTTCTTGTCCGAGCGCAAGCTTTTGCGCCGTCGTCGACTACGGCCCGAATGTGTTCACCTTCAATGGCACCTCCTGGAGTAAACCGTCCGCCGTCGCCCCGGGCGGCTACCTGCAGGCGGTGTCGTGCGCATCGGCCAGATTCTGCGTGGCCCTTGATCGCAAAGGGGACGCGCTTACGTTCAACGGCAGCTCCTGGAGCAGGCCCGTCAACGTCTATCCGGGCGGCCTCACCATGGGGGAGGGTGGTATCTCCTGGCCCATGGTGTCGTGCACGGCTAGCAGCTTCTGCGCCGCTGTAGACGGCGCTGGCGGGAACATGGTCACCTTCGACGGCAGCAGGTGGAGCGCGCCCGTCAACATCGACCCGCAGGCCGCTCGCTCTGCCGACGGACCGGTCCTTATCTTCCTCATGTCGATATCATGCCGATCCAGCGCTCTCTGTGTGGTCGGCGACTCCATTGGGGACGCGTTCGTCCGGCGGGAACGTGCGGTACAGCATCGCGCTGCCGGCCGGGAGGCTGAGCCCGCCGGCCGCGCCCTGCACCGCGCGTTCGGCTTACGACACGCCTGTCAGCCGGAGCATGGCGGTCGTCGCCGCGGCGGCCAGCACGATGACGATGAACGGGGCCTTCCGCCACCCGAGCAGGCCGGCTACCAGGACGCCGGCCGGGCGAGCGTACCCGGCCGCGATGTCGTGCCCTTCGGTCAGGCCGGTGACGGCGACGAGGGCGGCGAGCAGGGTGACCGCGGCGATGTCGAGGAGCTTCGCGATGCGCTCGGGAACAGTGAGCCGCGAGCGCAGCGCGGGGCCAGCCCAGCGGAAGCCGTACGTGCCGACCGCGAGGATGAGCACGCCGGCCAGCAGCATCGGGGTGCCCTTCACCGGAGCACCAGGGCGGCGAGGGCCAGCAGCACCGGCACCCCGGCCGGGAGGAACGGTGTCGTCGCGAGCGCGATCGCGGCACCCGCCACGGCCGCCCGCCGCGTCCGCGCGTCGCTCAGCTGCGGGAAGATCAGCGCCAGGATCACCGCGGGGAACACCGCGTCCAGGCCGAGCGCGTTCGTGTCGTGGATGAACGAGCCGGCCAGCGCGCCGCCGATCGCGCCCGCCGGCCAGGCAAGCAGCACGCCGAACCCGCACTGCCAGTACCGTTCGGCCGCCCGGCCGTTCGCCGCCAGCGCGAACACCACGGATTCGTCGTTCATCAGGTGCGTGCCGAGGATCCGCCGCCAGCCGCGGCCGAGGATGCCCTCGGGCAGCGCGAGCCCGTACGGCAGGTGCCGCGCGTTGACCAGCAGCCCGGCCAGCGCGGCCGCGATCGGGCTGCCGCCGGCCGCCACCACGCCGACGAACAGCAGTTCCGACGACCCGGCGATGACCAGCAGGCTCGCCAGCACCGGCAGCCACACGGGGAACCCGTCCGTGGTCGCGATGGCACCATAGGACAGGCCGAACAGCCAGACGGCGGCGCACGCGAGCACAATGTCACGGTCGATGCACCTGAAGGTTCGCCAGATCGAACGCATGACCAATATTATGAACGTTCGGCGTAAAGAACAAAAGTCTATTATTTCAGAACGACCTGGGTTTCTTGTCATGGGAAGGCCGTACTCGGATGCAGTCACAAGCGCCCAATGAGCTGATCGCCGCCGCCCTCCGACGGGAACGCCGCAGGTCAGGGCTGTCGCTGACGGAGGTCGCGCGGCGCGCCGGTATCGCCAAGTCCACCCTGTCCCAGCTGGAGTCCGGGGCGGGAAACCCGTCGGTGGAGACGCTGTGGGCGATCTGCGTCACGCTTGGCATGCCGTTCTCCCGGCTGCTCGACCCGCCGCGACCCGCGGTTACCGTGATCCGGGCGGGCGAGGGCCCGACGTTCGCCGCGGCGAAGGCCAGCTACCTGGCCACGCTGCTGTCCGCCTGTCCGCCAGGTGCGAGACGCGACCTGTTCCGGATCGTCGCCGAACCCGGCCCGGCGAAGGCCTCGGACCCGCATCTGCCCGGCGCCGTCGAGTACGTGGTGATCAGCACCGGACGCGCGCTGGTCGGGGTCACCGACGAGCCCGAGGAGCTCGGGCCGGGCGACTACATCTGCTATCCGGCCGACGTTCCGCACATCTTCCAGGCCCTGGAGCCCGGCACCCAAGCCGTCCTCCTCAACGAGTACTCGTGAGGGCTTCGCCTTCCCGCCGGGTCCGTCTTCCGCCACACCGCCGCCTTGCCGGAGAAGTGGTTCGAATTTGTCCGGATTGCCCAGGTTTTGCGAACCACTTCGGCGGCAAAGCCGCGCTACACATCGTATTACTAGGCGTACATATGCCGATATGTCCGGTGCGCGCGGGGCGGGGGTGCGCGCGGGGCGGCGCGATGACCATGAGACCGCGCGGCACGCCGCGAGCGCACGCCCGAACACCCCGCCTGGCGCCTTTCCCGCCACGAGACCCGCGCGGCGCGGGGCCGAGGTGCGGTCGCGGGGTGTGCGAGGGGTGCCGGGCGACGGGGGCGGGCGGTTACCCGGCCTGAGGCGCCTACTCGGTTGGGAGGTGGGTGATCAGGGCGGTGAGGGCCGCCTCGTCCAGGAGATCGGCGGGGCGGACGGTTTTGTCGTGGGCGACGTAGTAGAAGGCGGCGGCTACGTTGGCGACCGGCACGTCGGACAGCTTTGCCCAGGCCAGGCGGTACGCGGCGAGCTGGACGGCGACGGCGTGTTTGTCCGCCGCCGACCGCGGCGGCTGCCCGGTCTTCCAGTCGACCACGTCGAACCCGATCACGTTCGAGAACACCGCGTCGATGCGGCCGCGGACCGGGCGGCCGGCGATCAGCGTCTCGAACGGCACCTCGACGGCCACCGGCCACCGGTCCGCCCACTCGCTCCGCTCGAACGCCCGGCGCAGCCCGGCCAGTTCCGGGTCCGGCTCCGAGCTGAATTCTGTGAAAAGATCTTCGTCGTCGATCAGCCGCTGCTGGCCGTACCGCTCCTCCAGCCAGTGATGGAACGCCGTGCCCCGGCGCGCCTGCCGCGCGGGCGGCCGGGGCATCGGCCGGCGCACCTGGCGGGCCAGTTCGGCCGGATCCCGCGCCAGCGAGACGAGCGCCGATACCGACAGCCGCCGCGGCAGCGGCACCCGGATCGTCCCGTCGGACCGTGCCCGCGCCGCTCGCTCGGCGAGCAGCAGTTCGGCATCGCGTTGCCAAGCCGTCACGAGTGCCTGGTCCGAAGAGCTGAGGTCGGGGGCCGGCGACGGTCTGACCGCGGCGGCGACCATCCCAGCCGCCTCGCGCACCGCCTCGAAGTACCGTCCAGCCGGCGTGGCCGGCCACGCCGCCGAGTCCACGGCGGCCAGCAGCGGGTTTTCCGCGTCTTCCTCGGGCGGATCGGCCCACGAAGAGACGACAGCAACTGTTCGCACCTCGGACAGGAACGGCGACGGCCCGAGGCGCGACGCGCTCCCCTCCCCCCACCAGTACCCCGAACACCCCAGCCAGAAGGCTGCCCGCGTCGCCGCCACGTACATCAGCCGGCGCTCCTCCGCGAGGTCGCGCGCCGCGCAGGCCTCGGTGAACGCACCGAGCGACGCCGCGTCGACGCCGCGCAGCACCGGCAGGTCCCCGGTGTCGCCCCGCAACGGGAACGGCAGCAGCCGGGCGTTGTCCGTCCACTTGGTGGACACCCGCGGCCGGGCCGGGAACACCTGCGACCGTTCCCCCATCGACAGCCCGGGCACGAACACGGCCGGCCACTGGAGGCCCTTGGCCGCGTGCACGGTGAGCAGCTTGACCGAGTCCGACTCGCCGACCCGCCCGGTCTCCAGCCCGAACTCCTCCTGCTGCGCAGCGGCCAGGTAGGCGAGGAAGGCACCCAGCGACGGCTCGCCGCCCGGGTCGGTGAACGCGGCCGCCACGTCGGTGAACGCGTCCAGGTCGGCCCGGGCCGCGACCGGATCGACCCCGGGCCGGGCGGCGACCTCGATGTCCAGCCCGAGCACCCGCTCCGCCTCTGCGGCCAGGTCGGCCAGCGGCCGCCCGATGTGCGCCCGCAGCCGCCGCAGTTCGGCCGCCAGCGCGTGCATCCGTGCGTAGCCGGTCGCGGAGTACGCGCTGGCGTCGCCGAGGTCGTCCAGCGCCTCGACCAGCGAGCCGGTCTCCGCGGTCAGGTCGGTGATCGCCTCCTCAATGCTGTCTCGGGGTGAACGATCCCCCTCGAGAGCGTCGCTCTGCTCGCGGGGAGGCGCCGCAAGGGCCCGCGCCCGCCGCCCGAGCGCGACCAGGTCCCGCGGCCCGATCCGCCAGCGCGGCCCGGTGAGCAGCCGGGCGAGCGCGTCGGACGCGCCGGCGTCGTGCAGCACCCGCAGCGTCGCCACCACGTCCTGCACCTCGGGGACGAGCAGCAGCCCGCCGAGCCCGACCACCTCGACCGGGATGCCGCGCCCCTCCAGCGCCCGCCGCAGCGGGGTGAACTGGGACCGCTTTCGGCACAGCACGGCGATGTCGGACGGCCGCACCCCCGCCGCCCGCTTGTCCGGCCACGGCAGCCCGTCAGGGGCGCACCCGGCGTCGAGCGCGAGCAGCCCGGCGACCTGCGCGGCGACCCACTCCGCCTCGTCGAGTACGGTGTCAAGCAGCGCGCACGTCACCGACCCCCGCTCGCCCCGGTCCGGCGCCGCGACCAGCCGCGGCACGTCGGGCGCCTCGGCCCGCAAAGATTCCTGCACGACGGCGGCCGCGTCGAGGACTCCGCCCGCGTTACGGAAGCTGGTGGACAGCATCAGCACCGGCGCCGGCCGCTCCCCCGCCCCGAAGTCGGTCCGGAACCGCCGAAGGTTTCCCGCGCTCGCCCCGCGCCAACCGTAGATCGACTGGCACGGGTCGCCCACCGCGGTGACCGGATGCCCGCCGCCGAACAGCGCCCGCAGCAGCACGAGCTGCGCATGCGACGTGTCCTGGTACTCATCCAGCAGCACCACCTGGTACCGCGACCGCTCCCCCGCACCGACCTCCGGGTGCCCCGCCGCGATCCGCGCCGCCAGCGACACCTGGTCGCCGTGGTCAAGCACCTCCCGGCCCCGCTTGGCCGCGGTGTAGAGATCGACCAGCGGCAGCAGCTGTTCCCGCGCACGCTGGGTACCGACCATTTTCAGAACGACCTGGGGTACCCGTCCCGGTAGACCTGCCACCTCAGCGTCGAGCCACGTCCCGACGCCTTTTACCTCACGAGTCGCGCGCAGGTGCTCGGACAGGTCTCCGGCCAGCTCCAGCACCGCCGCGGTCACCGTCTGCGGCGTCCACACGATCTCGTCCATCGGCCCGTCGTACGCGGCTACGATTCCCGCGGCGAGCTGCCAGGACAGCGCGGGGGTGATCAGCCGCATGGACGGCTCGAGGCCCTCGCGGAGCGCGTTGTCGCTGACCAGCCGTCCCGCGTAGGCGTGATAGGTGCCGATCACCGGGTCGCCGTCAAGACTCTGCTCGTCGAGACCGGCGACCCCGTCCAGCCCGGCGCGGCGCAGCCGGTCCAGCCGGGAGCGGACCCGGTCGGCGAGTTCGGCGGCGGCCTTGCGGGTGAACGTGAGACCGAGCACCCGGTCCGGGCGCACCATGCCGTTGGCGACCAGCCAGACAAGCCGGGCCGCCATCGTCTCGCTTTTGCCGGAACCGGCACCGGCGATCACCGCGAGCGGCCCGAGCGGCGCGGAGATCACCGCGGCCTGCTCCGGGGTGGGCTCCGGCATGCGCAGCAGCCGCGCGAGCTGGCCTGGCCCCACCCTTTCCGCCATTCCAGCATTCCACCAGAGATGACGCGGCCCCGGCGGCAAGACACGGCCATACGCCCCGGTAAGGTGCGCGCTATGCCGTGGTTTGATCTTTCCGTCGAGGAGCTCGCCGAGTACCGCATCGCGACGCAGGAGCCGCCTGGGCTCGACGCCTGGTGGGCGGACCGGCTGGCGGCCTCCCGCGCCGCCGCGCGGCCGCCGAAGCTGACCCCGCACGAGCCGGTCCTTTACGCGCCGCTCGAGGTGCACGACGTCGAGTTCTCCGGTGCGGACGGCGACCGGATCCGCGCCTGGTACATCCGTCCCGGCTTCGATCCCGACGGGGCGGCGCCGACCGTGGTCAAGTTCATCGGCTACGGTGGCGGCCGCGACCTGCCCACCTCCCATCTGACGCTGCCCGCCCTCGGCTACGCGCTGTTCGTGATGGACACCAGAGGCCAGGGCGGTCGCTGGTCGACGGGCGCGACCGAGCCGGCGAACTCCGCCGTGATGACGCAGGGCATCACCAGGCCGGAGGACTACTACTACACGAAGCTGTTCACCGACGCGGTCCGCGCGGTGGAGACGGCGGCCGGGCTGGCAGACGAGCCCGCTGTTTCGGTCAGCGGCGGCAGCCAGGGCGGCGCGCTCGCGCTGGCCGCGGCGGCGCTGGCACCGGACCTGGTCCGGCTGTGCCACGCCGACGTGCCGTTCCTGTGCGACATCCAGCGGGCGATCACGCTCGCGCCGTCGGCGCCGTACACCGAGGTGCCGGAGTTCCTGGCGCAGAACACCGCGCTGATCCCGGCCGCGCTGGACACGCTGCGTTACGTGGACTGCGCGCTGCTCGCCCGCCGGATCACCGCGCGGAGCCTGCTCAGCACGGCGCTCATGGACACGATCTGCCCGCCCTCCACGGTGTTCGCCGCCTACCACGAGATCACGGCCGAGAAAGACATCGTGGTGCATCCGTACAGCGGGCACGACGTGCCGGCCACGCACTTCGAGCGTCAGCTCCGGCACCTGCGGGAGTTCTGGCCCGGCTAACCGGAGGTACCCTGCGGGTATGGCGACAAGGGCCGATGTGGCAGTCATCGGGGCGGGGGCCTTCGGCCTGAGCGTGGCGCTGCACTGCGCGCTGCGCGGTCGTTCGGTCGTGGTGGTTGATCGCGCGACCGCGGGATCGCAGGCGTCGCGGCGGGCGGCCGGGCTGTTCAAGTCCGTGCAGGCCGACGCCCTGGCGACGTCGCTGGCCCGGCACAGCATGGAAAAGGTGCTGAGTTTCGAGGAGTGGACCGGGGTGCCGCTCGACGTGCACCGTTCCGGCAGCATGCTCATCGCCCGCACCGACAGGCACAAAGCGATCCTGCGCGAGGAGATGGAGCGTTCGCGCGCCTGGGGCGTCGAGCTGGCCGAGACCGACCCCGAGCGCCAGGCCGCCTACTATCGCGCCACCGGTTCGGAGTTCGCGGTCTGGTGCCCGCAGGACGTGTACATCGAGGAGCCGGCCAGCCTGATCCACGCGTACCTCGCTGCGTGCCTGGTCCGCGACGTCCAGCTGTTCGAGGGCGAGGCCGCCGTGGCGGTGCTCGCCGCGGGCGGCCGGGTGACCGGTGTCGAGACCACGGCCCAGCGGATCGAAGCGCCGGTCGTCGTCGACGCGGCGGGCGCGTGGGCCCGCCAGGTCGCCGAGATGGCCCGCGGGCCGTTCCCGCGGTGCAAGGTGGCGGTGGCGCCGTTCCGGCACCAGCTGCTGATCACCCAGCCGACAGCCGAGGTGGACGCGTCCGACCCGATCGTCCGGGTGGTCGACGCGGCTGTGTACCTGCGGCCGGCGCGCGGCGGCCTGATGTTCGGCGGCTTCGAGCCGGACCCGCTGCCGCTCGACCCGCGCATGCAGCACGACTCGTTCAGCACCGACGACGTGCCGCTCGACCTGGACCTGCTCCGCCGCCTAGCGGCCCAGGTGTCCGAGGAGATCCCGCTGCCCAGCTACGCGCCGGTCGCGGACCACCGCGGCGGCCTGTTCACGATGACCCCGGACGGCCGGTTCGTGGCCGGCCCGGTCCAGGAGGTCCCCGGCCTGTGGGTCGCCAGCGGCTGCAACGGCTCCGGCTTCAGTTTCTCGCCCGCGATCGGCGAGGTCCTCGCGGACTGGATCGCCGACGACGCCGCGGGCCCTGTGCACCTGGGCGGCGAGCGCGCCGCGGGCCTCGCCCCGTACGCCCCGTCCCGCTTCGGCCACGTCGCCGACGACCACCTGATCAAGCAGGGCGCCTGGCAGTACACCCACTACTACGACCCCACGTAGGACCGCGCACCCCGACACCCCCAACGTGCCGATGGCGCCAACGGGCCGAGTCGGGGCGTGCCGATGGCGCCAACGGGTGGGGGTAGTGGCGTGCCGATGGCGCCATCGGCACGAAGGATGGCGCGGGGCGGGGCGGGGCGGGACGGGTCGGGGCGGCGCGGGACGGGGCGCGGGGACTAGGTGACTTGCTCGCCGTCGGGGTGGACGGGGCAGCAGGAGGCGACCGGGCAGGTGCGGCAGCCGGGGTTCACCCTCGCCTGGAAGACCGGGCCGGCCATGCCGGACGCGACGGTGTCCACCAGGTCCTTCGCCCAGGACGGGTCCGGGTCGTCGTCCAGGGCACGCTGCCGCTGGATCTTCGCGCGGGCGGTCAGGCTGGCCTTGCCGACCTGGACCAGCTCGGCACCGCCGGGCTCGGCCAGGCCGAACCGCTCGAACGCGCCGAGCAGCACGGCGAGCTGATAGACACCGAGCTGCGGATGGCGGTCCAGCTCGTCCTCCCGCGGCGCGCTGCCGCCGGTCTTCAGGTCGACCACCACGGCGCGGCCCCGGTCGTCGGCCTCCAGCCGGTCCACCCGGCCGGTGATCTCCACCTGGCCGATGCGCACCTTCAGCGCCTGTTCCACCGCGACCAGCTCACGCGGGTTGGACGCGTGCCAGTCCAGGAACTTGCGGACCATCTTCTCCGCCAGAACCCGCTGCTTGCCGTTGTACCACACGCTGCCGAAATCCAGGTGGTGCCAGATCTCGTCGATCCGGTCAGCCACCGTACGTTCCGATGCCCCGGTAGCAGCGAGGACGGCGGCGGCATGAATCACCGTGCCCAGGTGGCGCAGGACATCAGATCTTCCCGCGCCGACCGCGGCCTCCAGTAGCCAGCGCAGGCCGCACTTGGTGAAGCTCTCCACCTGCGACGGGGACAGCCGGACCGCATGTCCCTCGGCGACGATGGGGCCGGCGTCGGACAGTTCGGTGAGCGCGTACCAGTCCTTCGGGCTGGCGCCGCGGGCGCCCGCCTCGGCGAGCCGGGCAAGCTGGGCGGCGGCCGCGTGGCGGAGCGCGGCCGGCTTGCCGGTGTCCGCGGCGGCGCGGCGCAGGTCCGCGACCAGGGCCGGCATGGCCAGCCAGCGATGTCCCTTGTCGGCAACGCGCTGGATGCCGATATCGTCACCGGCCAGCTCGGTCAGGAAGCGAGACGGGCGCTGGTCGGTGTCCTCGCCGCCGGCCGCGGTGACGACCAGCGTCTTGCGGGCGCGGGTGACGGCCACGTAGAACAGGCGCCGCTCCTCGGCGAGCAGCCGGGCGGCCAGCATGGCAGTGTCCACATCGTGGGCACGGTGCTGCGCCGTCGCCGCGTCGGCCAGCTCGTCGGCGCCGAGCAGCGAGCCGCGCAGCCGCAGGTCGGGCCAGGTTTCCTCCTGGACGGCGGCAACCACGACGACGTCCCACTCCAGGCCTTTGGAGCGGTGCGCGGTGAGGATACGGACCGAGTCGTCGCG
>Ga0070714_100001042_pt1 | contig 19756 bp, 20 predicted proteins | sample LARL83metaG_FD_65450 | JGI IMG/M metagenome (GOLD analysis project Ga0070714, IMG submission 65450) | Corn, switchgrass and miscanthus rhizosphere microbial communities from Kellogg Biological Station, Michigan, USA - LAR L8-3 metaG | ecosystem: Host-associated > Plants > Roots > Rhizosphere ... | reverse complement strand
GTGCGCGACACCGATAACGCCCAGAGTAGCATCCTGGATAACATGACAGAGTACAACCAGGATGAGGATATTACAGGGCGTTGGATCTTCCATAGCCCTATCAATGTTCAGGGCGGCATAGGCCGGAGATTCCAGAACAACACGGGTAGCCAGAGAGTCCTTGGTGATGTGGTCATGCTGGACCCCGCCAACGACATGAGCATTCTTCAGCCCAATGCGGCAGGACTGCAAGCAGGTAAGATTGGAGTAGTTGCTGAGACCATTCCAGCAGGCCAGGTTGGCTACGTAGCATTCGATGGATTCATAAACGTTCACGTAGTGGGCGGCACGACTCGTCTAAGCTATCTACAGAGCCAGCAGAACAGCTATACCGCCGCTGCTACTACACTGGGGAACACTGGCAGTTTTGCAGTCGCAGTGACATCCCCAGACACTAATAACATGGTTGTAGCCTGCCTGAGTATCGTAGGCAGCGTAGATGGTGGCGGGACTATTCATGGCGGACTTACAATCCAGGTCGCAGGGAGTCAAAATGCTTGGGTCCTGGACAGTGGTCCTCTATCCGCCGCTGGAGTCCAGTCGAGTCCCAGGGCGCTCTGGCGTGCGAATAGTTACGATACTGCGAATCATCAACGCAACTTCATCTGGCGGGCAAGGTCGACGACTAATGCGGGTGCAGGCATCTTTGAACTGATTACAAGTTTGGATGCTGGTGCTGAGACGGTTATATCAAGCCTCGATAACACTGGTCTTCTTACCGTAGTTGGCGGAGTAGACGTTACGGCCGCAGCTGAGACCTTCTGGCTATTCCCCGCCAGTATATCAGGAGATATACCCAATAGAACACGGTTCAGGGCAAGAACCAACACCAGTATACTCAACATCTGGCCTGCGGCTGACCACGTGAGCCCAGATAGCCAGATGGTTGTGTGGATGGGTGCAGTCGAGCCTGCATCAGCATCTGGGGCGTATGTCTCTCTAGGTAGCGCAGCCGCGAACAACCAGGCTATCCTGGGTACTGGCGGACAGCTTGCTGGACAAGCCAATAGTCCTGCGCTGGTCCTGGCTCCCGCTGGTACTGCAAGAATGACGCTGCCAGGGGCAGGTACTATCCAGGTTGTTGGCGACATGACTATGACAGGTAATCTGTCTAGCGCCAATGGCACACACACTGGTACTCTAAACGTCACAGGAGCTACTGGTCTGGGCAGTACGTTGACTGTAGCTGGCATGAGCTCTCTGGCGGCACTGACAGTAACGGGCAACACCACACTCAGTGGCATACTCAACGTCAATGGTGCTGCTGCCTTTGCTACGTCGGTAACGATGCAAGGAGCGGCAAGCGTTGCCTCTACCTTCACGGTTGGCGGAGCAGTTTCCTTTGCCAGTTCCGTCAATGGGTACTACTTCATGAGTGGTAGCGGGACATACTACTTCGTAGACGGAAGTATGTACATCACCCGTAGTGGTGGTGAGTGGGTCGCCAGCCATCAGCTAGGAGTACCAGTTATCCGTATCAGTGGCGGAACCATACAGGACATTGGCGGAGCAACACTTTACGTCACCAATCATATCCAGACTGCTTATGATGCAACCATAGGCCGAAGCATGACTGTCAACGGCAACACAGTCTTGCAATACTGTCACGTTGCTAGCCGTCTGGTCACGAACAGCTACGATGTAGGCTGGCCGAATAACTTCGGCGGCAATGCTATCTCCAGTGGTTACTTCTATCAGCGTGGCCGTAGTGATGCCCGATGCTGGGATACTCTGGACTTCACCTTCAGCCCATCAAATGTTGGAAACTATCTGGTTCAGCGTGATGGTAATGGAGGATTCACGGCTGGCAATATCACGTGCTATGGTCTCCAGTGTTGGGGTGACATGAATCTCTACACTAGTTTCTTCGTACGTAGAGGAGACGGCACTGTTCTGTTCCAGGTCTCGGCTAACTCTGGTGAAGTCCTTACGAACTCTGACATGCACTGTGCGGATGCCATTGTCTTCTATCAGGTAGCCGCGTATAACTCCTGGAACGGACGAGGAAACGCCAACGCTTTCCTGGCACCAAACAACGGAGATTATACGGGCCAGGGTCTAGCCAATCAGTGGCGGACATGGTCTTGCGTAGACCACGCTGTAGAGCTAGGGCTTCGGAATGCGCCAGTACCAGACGCACTCAGTATGGTGAGGAAGATTACGGGGTACAGCTACGATCACGTAAACTTCGTGCCAGACGGAAGCGACATGCTACGTAGGGATGGAAAGCTCGTGACCACTCCGTTGCTCGGCTTCAAAGCTAGTGAGATCCAAGAGTACTTTCCAGAGATCGCAGGTGAGGACCAGGTGGATTACAACCGCCTCGTACCAGTGCTCTGGGAGGCAGTCAAAGAACTATCCGGGCAAGTAACCGCGCTACAGGCACTAATAGGCAAACATTAGAGTCTACGAGGCTGTATGGGTGGCCTAGAGAACCTGCTGGTAAGTGTGGCTAGCTGGTTTGCGGACCACGCATTCCCTACGGTAGCGGGGTTCATCGGTGGTGTTGTGGGAGGAGAGGTAGTTTATCGTGTAAGAAATAGAAAGAAGAAGAATGGCTGAAGAACTGGAAGATCGCCGATCTGAACGCCGCTTTTCCTACTATTCCCTGGGCATTCAGGCAGGGATATCTGTAGTAGTCCTTATTCTGAGCTTCTGGCTCATCTACACGCCGACTGAACCTACTGTCAACCAGTTTGCGGGTAACGTGATTATCTTCATAATAGGTGTCTGGCTAGGACGCGGGGTTGACTATGGCACAGGTAGGGTCAGAGGCAAGTGAGATGGTTGAGCCAGAGATAACTCCTCCGACCACCAATGGGCACTCAGGCACTACGCGCCAATCTGCCGAGACTGCTAGTGAATTTGCCGCTAAGCTAAACAACAGGTACGACATCATTCACCTGATCTTCGAGTTTGCATTATCGGCATTGGTGCTTGGAGGAGCTTTTGCTATCCTGGTTGAGTATCGAGATCCCAATGTTGCCAGCGGCGTAGTTGCCGTCTCGACACTCGTAATCAGCTACTGGTTTGGTAAGAGTCGGCCGTCAAGCAGGTAGCCAGGATCGGGGAGATAAGGCTAAGCCTTGGGCGCAACTAGTCTGATGGTACCGTTGGCTTCTCGTTTCCGGTAGCCCTTCGTCTCAACCAGGTAGTTGATGAAGTAGGGCACGTTGAAGGTCTTGAAGCTGGCAGGGCTGCCGTCTTTCTTGGCGAGAGCCATTGCTCGTTTCTTGACCTCGTCCTGCGGGGCACCAGTAATGAGAACCTGGGTCACGTAGAACCTTGCACTCTGCGCGGGAGCCGCTGCTTTGCTGGTCTTGACTGCTCCGTTGGTTGCAGCCTTGGCGGGAGCAGCAGCAGTCTTGGCCTTGGGTCTTCGGACTGGCTTGACCTCCTCTTCCTCTAGTTCTTCCTCGTCGTCTTCAATCTCCTCTTCGACGACGGGAGCGACTGGTTTGCGTAACTTCGTGGTGGGCATATCTTCTCCTTGAATCATACTTATTAGAGCAGGCAGGGTGAGCGAAACCACCCTGAAGTTCCCCGATCCTGGCACGGCATCAGTATATAGCCTTCTGAAAGTCTACTGCAAGCTTGAACTCAGCTTGACTTCAGGCTGTAATGAACCTGTTACATTGGTTGTTTACTGTAATGCGGTGACGTACTCATCTATCTTGGTATTGAGCGTTAGTTCCAGAGCTTCGAACAGTCTGTCCTGAGCCTGATCAACGGACTCCTGGGGGCGGAGCTTGGTTTCTCCGCCCAGATTCAAACGTACGAAGTTACGCTCGCCTACCTGTACCGTCAGAGAAACGTCTACTTTCACTACGTCGCCCGAGTCTAACAGATTCTTGCGCAGGCGACTGCCTCTTCTTTCTGACATCGGGCAGCTTTACGATGTACGGCTTGCTGGTGTTGCGGATAGCAACGCTCTCGTATTCATCAATGGTAATGACCTCAGCTTTCAAGAGTTTGAGAATGACCTCTTCGTTGATCTCTTCGGTTACAACTTCCACGAACACTGTGTCAGGGTCCACATGGTGCCGAATCAGGAGCTTGCGCAATTCTTCATTATCGTAGGCGATGCTGGTGCTCTGGCGCTTCTGCCACTTGCCACCGTCAGGATCAACATACGCCTTCATGTTCTTCAGCTCGAGATAGTGTACCACCATCTCTTTATGCTTGTTGAGAAGATCCTGGTAGCGTTTGACCAGACGGCTGTACTTCGATATAAGTGCCAGGGCAGCATCGAGATCCCTGCGTGTCGCTACTCTTTCTATCATCCGGACGCCTTATTGACCTTCAGCCCGATATCGTGGTAAGCTCGCCGTCGGTCTCCCCACTGGTCCCGAAGTAGGGAGACTTCATCCACGTAATCGAAGACAAGAGCATCGCTCTTTCCCTGCGCGGCACGCTGTATGCGGCCAACTTGTTGAGTAACCTTGCCCTCAGCTCGAGTGGGAAATGTAAGGTGTAGTCTATCAAGTCTCGGGAAGTCAAGGCCCTCGTCGGCCAATGAAGTCCCGAATAGAACTCGCACATCGCCCCTTCGAGCTGCGGCGATGGCTTCTTGCCGCTGAGCCTTTGACATTGAAACATTGCGAACGACACGACCTGCTCGGTCTTTCTTAGCACCGCCAGCGATGAGCAGTGATGCTGCGATTTCGGGCGCTTTGGTGTGCAGCAGTTGATGTAGGTAGAGCAAGTGGTCAATCTGCTTTGATAGGACCAGCTGGATGTGATCTCCGTCACGATGTTGCCGGATGATATTGTTGACGATACGCTCATTGCGCCTCCTGTTACTTACGAGTGCCCGAACCATAGGATGCCAACTACGCATCCCCATATATGCGTAGTCGAAGCCTGTTTCTACAGGCTGTACCGCTGTCGGGATTATCTTTCCCTCTTCCAGCAGATCATTGCGTTTTATCTCGGCAATGATTGGACCACAGATAGCGAAGAGCAACCCCTCTAGCTCATCGGTTCTATCTGGGGTAGCTGTAGCCCCAAAGCGGAAGTAAGCATGGAATTGATCCATTACTTCTTTGAAGCTATCTGCTGGACAGTGATGTGCTTCATCCAAGGCTACTAGCCCGAAAGTACGTAGGAACTCTTCATCAAGTTCTCTACGCGCAAGTGTCATGACACTGGCTACAGTTATCTGGCGAACATCGTACTTATCCCCCTGAATAATGCCTGGTTCCACCCCCACGAATTCGCGTATTCGCTCCTGCCACTGATGTATGAGATCGTTAGTATGGCACAGCACAAGAGACTTCTGGCCTAGTTCGCAGATTACGTACAGCAGTACGTTCGTTTTGCCCCCACCACATGGAGCTACCAATACTCCCTGGTGTCCGTACGTATCGCTAAGCATTCTGCGGGCTGCGGGTACCTGGCTCTTCCAGAGCGTAATCTTGTGCGGGATACGTTCTGCATCTTCATCCAGTACGCGGAGATCCTCAATGTCCAGAGACCAGCCTAATCTCTGGGCAGTGGCTTCAACTTCTCCATAGTATTCCCGAGCAATGTACACGTTGCTGCCGATATCACGCATGCCGAAGATGTATGGTTGGATACCCCCCGTAGGTTGTCCCTTCACCTTGGCTGCGCGGTACTCAGGATTCTCCCAAGTAAGTTGATCTATCAGCGTGAAGTATAGACGCTCAGGTAACTCCCGTCTGGGTATAATGAGATTGCCACTAATCTTAGCCTTGATAACCTTGTCCATGGACCCCTATTGCCTGTTGCTATTACTATAAAGCTCTTACCTTCGGTCTGGCAAGCTAGGGGTTTGTCAAGAGATTTACAAACATGGCACAATTTGGGTAACGCTCCGGTCTCGCCGCCGCCTCTGCCGTCGTTAGCTGATGAACAACCAGTCATCTGCTCCAGAGATGAGGGTCTCAAAAGAGAAACCTCTGAGGGGCTGATTATAGATAAAATAAGAATGATTAGATAGTAGAGGAAGAGAGATGGCTATGCAATCGCTAGTGAACGCCCCCACAGGCGTTCGTGCGTAGCGATGCAGCCAGAGATAGAAATACCGCGCGTGAGATCCATGAACTTGGGCTGGAAGATTTCTATACTCTTCCCGACTGGCCGAATGCTATACTGTGTGGGTAACCAGCGAAAAGGGATGGTCAATGCCGAGACACGAGGATTTGTTGTTGTCCGCAGTAGTGCGTAATGGGAGTGTGCGCCAGGCGGTGAAGCTTGGTGTAGACAAAGAACTCTTCCTACGCAGGCGTGCCGAATGGATGTTCTTGGAGGCGCATCCTGATGTAACACGCGTTGAGTTCAAGGCCAAGTTTCCGGACTTCACAGTATACCGCATTGAGGCAGACAGACTAGAGGACATTGTCGCCCAAACGCGGGTGTTTATGCTGGACTTCAAGCTAGGCCAGACGTTCCAGAAGTACCAGAAGCAGTACGGGCAAACCGACAGCGTTGAGCTTATCAGCAAAATGCAGAGCGAGCTTGGCGGGCTGATCCAAACGTATAGTCGTGGCAAGGACTATGATACGGTTGAGGATTGGCGTCAAGCAGTGACCTGGGTTCGACAGCGCAAAGCTGCGCATGCCAGTGAGCAGATCATTGGCTATCCGTTTGGCGTACCGACTCTAGATGAGTTCATCGGTGGTATACAGGCTCCGGATCTCATAACCGTGGTTGCCCGACAAGGCGAGTTCAAGACCTGGATGTCTCTGTACTTTGGGGTAAGTGCAGCACTATCGGGGGCCAAGGTGATGTATGTCAGCCTTGAGATGTCCCAGGAGCAGCTGCTGTTCAGGATCCATACACTCCTCAGCCGTATGCTGGCGGTAGCCCATAGCGAGCATTTCAAAGAGGCATTCAGCAACACGGGCTTGATGATGGGTGCCGTAAACGTCAAGGAGTACGTGCAGTTTCTACGGCGCAGCAAGAAGTACCTAGCCAAGAGCATCGTGCTGCCAGAAGCCAAAGATGCAGCCCGTGTCGCACAGTTCAAGGCCAAAGTGGAAGAGCATAGACCCGATGTTGCGTTCTATGACTACTTTGGCTTGAGTATGAGCGACAACGCCAGGGTGGATAACTGGGTTGAGGCAGCTAGTATGTCTCGGGGGTTCAAGCAGATCTGTACTGAGTACAACATCCCCATTATCCTCAATGCTCAAGCCAATCGTGCAGCCGCGGAGGGAAAGGATGCACCGAGGCTCGATCAGATCGCTTATACTGATAATCTTGGCCGCGATAGCGATAGGGTTTTTAGCTTACGCCTGCGTCGGGGCGAGCTTAGCTTATATGTCGCGAAGAATCGCTTTGGTCCAGATGGTCACCGTATCAGATTTGATATGGACATCGATAAGGGTGTGATTGATGAGGTGGTGCGGGGCAGGACGTCGCACTACAAGGATGAAGAGGTAGCCGAAGAAGAAGAAGCTCCAGATCCAGACTGATGCTCAACCTGCCGAACGATGTGCCCATCGAAGGTATTATCGGGTCACGTTTGCTGGACGGCAACGTGCTCGTGACCTTTAGCCCTATAATCGGTGGTTGGCGGGTAGCTATTGCCAATCCTCGCTTTGATAAGCCGAATACAGTAAGCTGGGATCAGGCTTATGAGTTTGATGACTATCATTGGGCAGATGCGCTCATAGCATTCGTAGAATATGGACAGAATGATTATGAGCCATCCGGTTGGGAGAGACATATTCCCAGTGAGCGTAGACGGCCTGGTGGCGATCCAGCCAAAGAGTATATCAGTGGCGTTTGAAGACCTGAGGGTCAACATACCGCAGCTGGTAGAAAGCCTAGATCTTAACGCACGGTTAGTGGGCCGCGAGCTTGTGTGCTACTGTCCTTTCCACAAGGAGCGAGACAGCCCCAACCTGGAGATCAATAGCGAAACAGGACTGTGGCACTGTTGGGTATGCACACAGCGAGGCAACTTTGTTCAGCTGGTAATGCAGCTACGCTCAGGGAGCTACAGGGAGGCCATTGGATACCTCGAAGAACACGGTGGGGTACCAACCATAGCCCAGATACGGGAACACAATCTTAGACAGCTGGAGAGCATCTTACACCCGCCGCATGCCGCCAAGTTTGAAGATATAGACATCACACCGTATATGCACGGTCGTAGCTGGTGGAAGCATGTGCGCAACTTCGATGATGCCGTTATTCGGAAGTTCTGGTTGGGATACGACAATCAGTCTAGACGGGCAGTGATACCCATACGCTTCAAGGAGAAGTGGGTTGGAATCTGCAAGCGTGCGATTAACGAATACCAGCTGACGAAGTATCTCTACAACAAGGACTTCCCGAAAGAGCGCGTGCTGTTTGGCTGGGACTATGTTCCTACGTGGGAGAACGAATGTATCCTGGTCGAAGGTCCGACAGACACTATCAGGGGGCACGGTTACGGGCATAACAATGTCCTGGGCTTGATGGGGACAGCTGTAACAGACGGACAGTTACGCTTGATAGCAAATCGTTTTGATAGTGTCATACTGATGATGGACAACGATCCAGCAGGTGCAATCGCTACACTACGCAACGCAGAGCGTTTAGCGGGCGTAGTTCCGCGATTGTTTATCGCACCATTCAACGAGATAATGCTTAAAGACCCAGACGATCTTGCGAGCAATGATTGGCACCAGGTTCTTCAGGGTAGAGTTCATTGGACCGTTCTACTTTCGTAAGGCCAAACCCATAGTTCAGGGCAGCTTGTCACACCGAGTGGGGATTTTGTATGCTTTTAGCAGTGGCAAAAGCAATCCAAAGGCCACGGTTGGGAGACAAGTATGGCGTTGAAGCCAAAAAGCGTTAGTCGTAACGGGACTAATGGTACGGGCAAGGTACCTACGAAGTTCACGGTCAAGACTTCACAGGCAGGTAATCTCGAGCAGCTGAAGCGGGATGCCGCACGCACACCTAGCAAGGTGATTCGCCTGCGTGACAAAGAGAGCGTGACCATCAGGTTTCTGGAAGAGCCGCCTGAGTGGACCAAGTATTACGAGCATGGTGTCCAGCGCAATGGGTTCTGGAGCCGCGTACCATGTCACAGCGCATGCCAGCTTGATGGTAATAGCGCGGCTCGTGCAGCTACCCGCTGGTTGACCAACGTGGTCGACGTGGGCACTGGCGAGGTACGCCTGCTGTATCTGACCAAGAGTATGGTCGACAGCTTCATCATCAAGTATGAGCGCAGTCGTGGCCGCAATAGTGAGCGTGAGCCTACTCTAACCAATCGCAACTATACCATCGTGCGTATTGGCAGTGATCAGGACACCAAGTACGAGATTGATCCTGAGGAGCTCGGGCAGCTCGAGATCGATGGCAAGCGCGTCAAGCTCAGTAGCTTCGAGAAGCTGAGCGTGGTGGATGAGCTCACGCAAGAGGTCGAGAACTACTACGGCGCTAATGTGCGTTCGGCACCCAAGACTGGCGACGATGATGACGATGAAGTTGAGGATGAAGACGAGGAGGATGAGGACGAGCTAGAGGACTCTGCGGAGGAGGACGAGGAGGAAGAAGAGGACGAGGATGACGAAGAAGCCGACGACGAAGAAGAAGATGAAGAGGATGAAGAGGAAGAAGAAGAGCCAGTCCGCCGTGTCGTCCGAAAGCCCCTCCCAACCGCAGCCAAGCGGACAGCCAAGCCAGTAGCCAAGACTCCGGTCCGAGCCCGCCGATAATGCCAAACGCAGTTCGCAAGGTGTGTCCTAACTGTGGGCACACCAACTTCATCCAGTGGGACGAAGTCAGAGGCAACCTGTATCGGTGCACCATATGTCAGGCAAACATCGTGGTGCGTAAGAAGACGGTCGTACTGCAAGACGGCTCTAGCGAGGTAAAAGAGGTCTAGTGCCAGAACCGTTTGAGGGTCGCTGCTTCAGCTGTCGAGAGAAGGTCAAGGTAGAGAAAGGCTACTACATGGAGACAGCCAGTGGGGGAGCAGGGGCAAAGATTAGCGGTCCACGGGGAGCCCTTCGTGGGAAGTGCCCATGGTGTGGTAATCGCGTATTCAAGCTTGTCCCGTTGAGGAGGACTAATGCAGCTCGCAACTCGTGAAGAGACGCTACAGGCGTTGCGTCCGTACCGTGGTCTGGAGGAGCGCATCTTTGCACCTACTTCCAGCTATGGTATTCGTTTGGGTAATAATGATGATGCCAGCTACCAGTTTGGCAAGCGTGGCGACGTACTGCCAATGAATAACGACGCATGGGACTACATCTACAAGATTGGTGGGCTAAAGGGCGCGGGGCTGGACAAGTACCCCAAGGAGCTCGTGGCACCACTGCTGGATGAAGCCCTGCGCCGCAGCGAGAAAGAGCTCAAAGCCATTGTGCGTGAGGGCGAGATTGTTGCCTTCACTGGCTCCGAGGCTGTGGTGAACGACCCACTGCACCTGCTCAACCTGATGGAGCGTGGTATGGGTGGTCGCCGTGCTGTCGAAGGCTATCAGTTCGGTGGTGGTTGGGATAGGCAGTTCCTCACCCTCATCGGAGGCCAGAACAGCGAGTTTGGGCAGACCGAGAGCAAGGCAGGTCGCAGGGTAGGCGACGTGATCAACTACGGTGTGACCACCACGTTCACTCCGTTGGGCATTGATCTGCCTAGCACTGCCGTACCGCTGGAGATTGGTGGCTTCACACATCGGCTTGTGTGCACCAACGGGGCTATCAGCACGCAGAACGTCATGCAGTTCACTCGCAAGGAAGCACGCGGCGACCGCGATGAGTGGATTCGTGAGAAGGTTGGTACGGTCTACGCGGCAGGAGCGTTTGAGTTCGACCGTATCCGCAGCCTGCAAGACGTGTCTCTGTCCGACCACACTGCCGAGACACTAGACAGCACTTTCAGCCAGTTCGGTATCCCACAGCAGGTTCGGGGCATGATTGCCCGTAGACTGATCAATCAGCCAGCCCCGAATATGTACGGGCTGTGGGGTCACGTAACCTACGTCGCAAGCAACTTCGCAAGGGTCGTGGAAGACCCGTTCCTGGCGCGTAGGCTGCAAACAGCGGCAGGCCACATTGTGGAGCATCACCTCATCTGCCGCGAGTGTCACCGTTTGATGCCGCGCCACCACCGTATCAACGCCGAGATTGTAGAGGCCGTAGAAAATGGCGGACACGACCGAGACAACTAGGGTCAAGATCGAGCCTGGATGGCTTATCAATCAGTTTGCGGAGTACGTCCTGGGCCACCACCCAGGACAGCCCCACACCTTCCAGCTTAGCCATGAGTTTGGAGAAGCACTGGAACGCCTGGACGCACTGGTGGTCCAGAAGGACTTTCAGTACAGCAGTAGTTGGCAGACGTTGGGCGAGATCATCCCAACTGCTGACCTTATCGACAAACTTGCACGGCTGGACGGCGCTTGGAGGCATGGCGCAGCCCTTAGCTGGGATCCTGAGAAGAGAAAGGGGGTATTGTTCGACATCCTGGTTCGTACCTTGATGATCTTGGCGTGGGAAGGCGCTAACTTCAAGGACGATGATGATGACCGATCTGGATAAGCTGTTTGGGCCGAAACTGGTGTACGAACCCGCCGGTCTCGAAGAGCCCACACTCAAGTGTATGCGTTGCTCAGGACCAGCTACACTACGGCTTGATAAGCTGATCTTGCAACTACGTACTAGCGAAGGTGCCTTGCAATACGTTGAGAGTAAGCCAGATCACAACGTAGTAATCGGGGTCTGTACAGAGCACAAAGACGAAGACCTTGATGAGTACATAGCAGACGGGTGCCATATCGCTATCATGCAGCAGACCAATGTAATCTCGGATCTGGAAGCGTATACTCTGTACTGGCAGGACCTGTGATGCCTCACGCAGTATCTATCTATACTTGCGGAACGATGCGCGTACCGTGGCGCTATGAGCTTGTCAATGCTGTTGATCAGGTGATAAAACAGCATGTGATGACCAACTGGCCGGGAACCCCGGAAGACTACAGCCGCCCAAGGCATGAGATGGAGCGGCTACGTAGTTACATCACCTATCTACATCCACGCCCCGCACCAGATCGAGATGATTGGAACGGCAATGGTCAGCGGCATGGTGACCCGCGTTTCTATGTGCCTCGCGATCTCCTGCTTATTGATCGCAGCGATATTGTGGTTTCGTACATAGGCCACAACAGCCTCTTCGGGGCGAGTGAGGTGGGATACGCATACGCCAGGAACCGTAAGATCATAGCAGTAGATCAGGATCCTATGGATCAAGGCTATGACGGCTGGCGTGCTCTGTGCACGAGCATATTTACCGACGTTGTGCAGTGCGCACAGTTTCTGTTGTTTCTAACGGGTGATGACCTGCATGTGCCGTATACTAACGGTAGCTTGCCCTTGAAGGTGGAGGATGAAGTTTTTAGCCGTTGATTTTGACGTGATCGAGCGTGGCGGGATAAACCGCATAGTTGAAGGACTCAAGTATGGTCTAGAGGCTGCGGGGAGCTCGTTCGATTACTATTGGGCCAGTACCAGCGGTAAGCTGCGCAGCCTTAGTCCTGATGCTCCTACGATGGTCAATGATAGGTACTATAGGCTGCCAGCACGCCAGCTTAGCTACAAGCGAAGGGATAGTGCCCACAACTTCAGTCGGCTACTGCGCAACTATGATGTATTGCTCATGATTCAGGCTTGTCCCCACGATATCAAGGGTAAGCAAGGAGATATGAGCTGGACCATGCTCTACGAGGTTGCCGCGGAGCTTGGTAAGCCGATCGTTGTCATCATCCATGATAACCTGTGGGACAGATATTACGAATGGTATCGGCAAGTAAGCGACTTGGTAAAATTCCATCTCTTTACGTGTTATCAGTCGAAGTACGACAGCCTGAGCCGCCTACCGGGCAACTACGTCTTTCTTCCTACGCCTTTGGACGTAGAACAAGCAGGACTCTACTCACAAGAGAAGAGTGGGTCGCTATGCTGGATGCCGCAGTGGAAGAAATGGAAAGGAATCTATCAGTTCCTCGCAGCACTTCCGGACATAACGTTCCCCGTAGATCTGTACAATAGCGGCATCGAGTACCACAATGTGCGACAAGATCCTAGTGGAGTGTGGAAGAGCGCCATTGGCCTGAACCATGTGAACAAGACCAAGGGACGGGGAGACCCCACGCATCAGTATTGGGGGAGTCAATTACCTGATGCTATCCCTGGAATTTATAAGACCCACGCCGCGAGCATTGATCTTGCTGGCAGTATTGGTGACCGTTTTGATGGACAGACATCTTGCATCATGTTTGAGGCAATGGTGTACGGATGTCTCAGCGTGGTGCATGAAAAGGTTGATACCCATCGATGGTCGCCATTGGCGGGACAAGACATAGTATGGACAGTGCCTAGTGATCCCAAGGGCATAGCTGAACGAGTGAATGAGATCATACGCAAGCCCAAGACCCGAGGACGTATAGCCAAGCGTGCGCTGGAGTTTGTGACTGAGTACAGCGATGCGAAGACTCTGGCTAACATGGTGCTTGAGTTTGTAGATGCAGATCTTACAAGGGATCCGGAACACCCCGCAACGTTCTATGATAATATCTGCGAAGATCCTGTACCGATTTACGACTACACGCAGTATGAACTCAAGCCGTATGTGAGCAAGTATGCCGCAAAGAAAGAAGAGACGGTACCTCTGGACGAAGAGGTTGTTGATCTTGCTGTGGCTGCTGATGATACCCTTATGGATCTTGCTCCTATGGCTAACGGACAAGTACACGCGGAGGGGTTAGATGGAGTACGCTGGATACGATTTATGAATGGTGTCGCCAGGGCTTGGATCGAGGCATTTGGGGATGTCTGACATCCATTACGCGCCAGTATCCCTGAGAGATAAAGCACTGGCCTTCAGGAAAGATGCTGTTCGACTGAGGCACGGACAGATGGTAGCTCCTACGATGGCAATCGTGTACCCGACGTACTACTGCAATATGCGGTGCTTCGGGTGTGTGGCGAACGCGGAGAATGCCAAGCATCCAGTGAGCCTGGATCTCCAGCTGTTTGAAAAGTTTGTGCATGACTTCAAGCTCATGGGCGGCGAGAGTATGGAGTTCTCTGGGGGAGGAGAGCCCACACTACACCCGCATTTCAGAGAGCTTATGGGGAGTATAGAGCAAGCTGGCCTACAGTTTGGAATGATAACCAATGGAACACTACCCGAGGTTGTTGACCCTGTGTTTCGTTACAACGGAACGCGGTACATCAGGGTTAGCGTGTATACTGTCAACCAGCTCGGATCTCTCAGAGATCTCGTTCAACACCGCGATCATGCAAAATCCAGAGCTAGTATTGGCGGGAAAATCCTACTCGGTAGTAGCGATCTTCCGTTGCTTGAGTATCTTACCGCAGAGATCCTGAACACGGGCGTTGACTTTGTAAGCATCAAGGCCAAGAGGCACTGCGCAGATGATCCTGAGCTTCTTCCTGACCATGCTCGAATGGCTGCTAGGGCTCTTGTGGATATGCTCTGCGATAAGTATCCGGGCAAGGTATTTGGGAGCCTGGCTAAGACGCAACAGCATGGACCGTGTTGGCTCAATCCGCTGCACACAGTAGTCGATGCTATGGGGACTGTGTGGGTATGTTGCTACTACCAGGATAGAGAAGAAGACATAAGCATTGGGAACCTGGCCCAAGGCTTCTGTACTCTCTGGTATGGCGACGAACATCTTGATGCTATGGACCGTGTGCAGACGCATGAGTGCAACTACTACGACTGTAGGTTCAGCGTGTACAACGATGTGCTGACTGAGGAGCTAAGCAAGCCAAGCGATATGGCATTTATCTAAGGAGCGCGGATGAACCAGGCCGACTTGGGTATTTATCAAGGCGATGATTTTGCAGCAGTTGTCATTGTCAACAATGGCGGCTCTACTGTTGACCTCACCACATACACAATCACTGCTCAGATACGGCGGGATGTTGCAGATAATTCTCCTGCCGTTGCTTGTGAGATGGATATCGAAGTCGACGGCAACCAGATTCTTCTGAGCCTGGATCATGATGCCACAGCGCAGCTAAGCGGTGATTATGTGTGGGATCTACAGTTAGTTGATCCTACTGGCAAGGTGGATACGATACTGGCAGGTGGTGTGTGCGTAACTCAGGAGGTTACCCGCACATGACTCTAGATGCCAATATCAACCAGCCACAGCGCCTGAATGCTGGCATCAAACAAGTACCGCGACTAACAGGAACCGTACAACCATCGCAGACTCTAGCCGCCAGCCTTCAGCAACCACAGGGTCTAACAGCTGGTCTTCAGACAGTAACTCGGTATTCCAGCACTAGCGTAACGGGTGTACCCGGACCTCCTGGGCCAGAAGGCGAACAAGGTCCTCCAGGACCTCCAGGACCATTAGGCCCCGTAGGGCCTCCAGGGTTTCCAGGCCCACAGGGCGAGCAGGGTCTAACAGGCTCTCCAGGTGCTCCAGGAAGCACAGGCCCACAGGGAGTCCCTGGACCTATGGGTTTTCAAGGTCCAAAGGGTGATATTGGACCAGCTGGATCCCAGGGTTCGCCAGGACCAATTGGACCTCCTGGTGTGATGGGGGCTAATGGACCTCCAGGCCCTCAAGGTGTTCCAGGCTCAATTGGACCAGCAGGTCCGAAGGGAGACCCTGGCCCTACAGGCTCGCAGGGTCCAAAGGGCAATGATGGACCACAGGGGGCTCAAGGTACTCAAGGCCCGATAGGCCCGCCAGGAGTTCAAGGAGCGCAAGGTCTTCCAGGTGCCAAAGGAGACACGGGATCACAAGGGCTTCAGGGTGCTAAGGGAGATCCTGGCGTAACTGGCTCTCAAGGCGCGGTAGGACCACAGGGACCTATAGGCAACACTGGTGTTCAAGGACCCAAGGGAGATCCAGGATCTGTTGGACCTCAAGGAACAAAAGGTGATACAGGTCCACAAGGAATCCAAGGTGCAGTTGGACCGATAGGTCCTCCTGGTGTTCAGGGTACGATGGGACCACCAGGGGCGCAGGGAGAAGCAGGTCCTCCTGGTCCACAAGGCCCTAAGGGAGATGTAGGGCAAGGAGTTCCAGGTCCTCCTGGTCCACAGGGCGCAGTTGGACCACAAGGTTTTCCTGGACCTACTGGAGCTAAAGGTGACGTTGGTCCTACAGGCCCGATTGGAAACACTGGTCCACAGGGGGTAAAAGGAGACGTTGGGCCTCAAGGAGCTCAAGGTGTACCAGGATCTCAAGGTCCCAAAGGTGATGTTGGTCCAGTAGGACAGACAGGCCCCGTAGGTCCACAAGGCACTCAAGGATCAACAGGTGCTCAAGGTCCTAAAGGAGACACTGGTTCTCAAGGCCTGAAGGGTGATACAGGACCACAGGGACAGCAGGGTGTAGCTGGTCCGCAAGGACCAAAAGGCGATACAGGCGCAGACTCTACTATACCTGGACCCGTTGGGCCACAGGGTGACACAGGTGCACAGGGACCACAAGGTATCAAGGGGGATACCGGAGCTCAAGGACCTACAGGTCCTCAGGGCTTGCAGGGGAATACAGGTCCTCAAGGCCCGCAGGGTATAGAGGGTCCACCAGGGGCAGATTCTACAGTTCCAGGTCCGCAAGGACCAGTAGGACAGACTGGCCCACAGGGTATTCAGGGAGTTCCAGGTCCCGATGGAGAAGTTGGTCCTCAAGGGCCGCAAGGTCTTACTGGTGATACAGGGCCAACTGGACCTCAGGGGCCACAGGGTCTAACTGGGACAACTGGTGCTCAAGGACCTATTGGTCCGGTAGGTCCACAGGGAGCGACAGGTCCAGCGGGGGCTGATTCTACGGTGCCTGGACCACAAGGTCCTCAAGGTCTAACTGGAGCAACGGGGGCACAGGGTCCCAAGGGTGACACAGGCGCTACGGGTGCTACTGGACCACAGGGTGATGTTGGAGCTACAGGGGCTCAAGGACCACAGGGTATTCAGGGACTCACTGGTGCAACTGGCCCTCAAGGTCCGATAGGCAATACAGGTCCGCAAGGACCCATAGGTCAAACTGGACCGCAAGGACCTACGGGATCTCAAGGCCCCACAGGTTCACAAGGAGCGACTGGTCCTGCTGGTCCTGGCGTAGCCGTTGGCGGAACAGCTAATCAGGTACTCAGTAAAATTGATGCGACTAACTATAACACTCAGTGGGTAACGCCGTTTACCAAGACCCAGGCTGATAGTCTGTATCTACCATTGACAGGTGGTACGCTCACGGGTGGTTTGTCATTCTCGCCAGACAATACCTATGATATAGGTGCTTCAGGAGCGAATAGACCGCGTAACTTGTATCTGGGTGGCGCTCTGACCCTGAACGGCAACCTGACCTGGACGACTAACAACACGTACGATGTAGGGAGCAGCTCCAACGGTCCCCGTGATTTGTATGTAAATCGCGACCTCAATGTGGCGCGGAACTTCTACCTGACTCTCCCTGGTGTCTTTGGCACTGGCGTAGGACCAGGATTCGGGACAATGCTCAACGTCCAGGCAAATTCGGCCGGCACACCGGGTCTGACGACTTTCGCCACCATGTCTGCTGTCGCGATTACGGTGAATAGCGACAACACCAACACCACCAGCGTTACCTCGCTTCTGGTACGAGGTGACCAGCCCGCTACTGGCTCGACCTACACGATCGGCAGTGTGTACGGCGTCCAGGTATCCCACGCTAACGTTCGCGCCAACATCACTGTCACGACGGCGTATGGCATCTATATCGACAATGCAGTCCAGGCGAGTGGTGGGACCACTGTCAACCAATATGGCCTCTATGTCGCGGCACAGACCGGAGCCACGACGACTAACCTTGGTATCTACAATGGTGGCACGACTAAGCTTGTGGGACGCGTTGGTATCAACACTGATCCGTGGGCCGACAACACTAGGTACGTAGCTATCAGCGGTGTTTTGAGTGTCTTCAACGGCACCATGTCGCTTGACAATGGTATGGGTGTAGGCCCGAGTACGGCCACTATGCTGAACGTCGGCGGCAACCTCACAGGCGCACCGACCCAGAACGGTATGTACTTCAGGGTCAATGGTGATGCTACGGGCACGGCGCAGATCATTGGTGTGGCAGTACAGGTCGGTACGGCCAACGGTAGCTATAACGCTCCTCTCGTAACGGGGTTCTACGTTGATGGGCCTATCCCTGGCTCGGGTACCACGATTGGCACTGTGCGAGGCATCAACGTTGTAAATCAGGGCGGGGCTGGTAGGACGAACGCATACGGCATCTACCTTCAGGCCACCACTGGTTCTAGTGGCGATAACATAAGCCTCTACAACCTGGGGACCAGTCAGTTTATGGATCGTATTGGCGTCATGCAGGCTCCCAATACTGCTGTGCTGGTGAGTCTGAAAGCCCAAGGGACTGCTGGTTTGACATATGGCTTCCAGTACCTGAACTCGGCTGCCAGCAACAATCTGTTCTACACGCGTGACGATGGGATGATGTTCACTACTGGTCCGGTGTGGGTTGGCACTGCCAATGAACGCATTCGCAATCCGGTCAACTCTGCGGCGAATCTCTCAGTTGAGTCAGGTGACGGCTATCTCATGCTGTGCTCGTCCCAGGGCGCACACATGGCTTTCAACACGTATTGGGACGGCGTCAACTGGCAGGTGATGAATGCCGCCAACTATTGCAACATCTTTGTCGCTAGCAATAATACGTGGGTCTGGTACGGTGCGACGACTGTGAACAGCGTCGGTTGGGGTCAATCGATGGCCCTTACTAACTCAGGTAATCTTTTGACGGCCGGGACCATCACTGCGACCAGCGATATCTATGCAGGCGGTTCGAGTGCAGCGAACTCCGTGTGGGCTACAGCGTTCCGTTTCGGATCAGGTGGAGGAACGTACTACTGGCAGCTCGCTGTGACCAATTGGGCATATGCTGTCGGTATGAACATACTGTCGGCAGGAAACTTCGGGTTCTCAGGCAACACGGGCATCTATATTGGCGGCTGGGACGGCACGTACATCCATACGTCACACAGCGTCTGCTTGAACGGAACCACGCTCGTGCTCGCCAACAACGCTGGTATCTACATGCAGTGGACGGGCAACCTTTCCTTTTCGCATCCGATAGAAATTGCTAGAGGTACAGTCGGCGCAGGAGCAGTGATCTCTGCGCAAGCTGCGCGTGGGTACAACGCTCCGATAACCAACGCTGGTCAAGGCGACTTCATTCTAGGCGGCGGTAGCTCGATCCTGTACATGCATCCGAACCTGAGCGTCGGCATCGCGCAGGCATACCCCAACTGCTCATTCATCGGCTTCACGGGGCTGTTGTGCAACGGCATCACCACCAACTCGTCGCAGCGTTACAAGTCGAACATCGTGTCCTTCGAGCATGCGTTATCGTTAGTGCTTGAACCAGAACTCGGCCCTGCGCATTACATCTACAATCCGCCTGATGCGATTGAGCATGACCTACCAAGGTACGGCTTTCTGGCGGAACCCTGGCACGAAAGAGTGCCTGAGGTCGCGTCTGTTGATTCAGAAGGATTGCCTAACGCACTAGATTATCAACAGATCACAGCTATCCTGTTTCAGGCGTTCAAAGAGTATGTTGATCAGACGGATACCCGTATCCGAGAATTAGAAAGGAAAATAGCGTGATGCAATATCCGCCCTCTCCGCCAGCGACAGTTGGTACTAACCCGAGGAACGCAGATGAAGTCAATGCTCTGGTGGGTACGCACCTGAAGGCGTTTCT
>Ga0070714_100001041_pt1 | contig 19773 bp, 20 predicted proteins | sample LARL83metaG_FD_65450 | JGI IMG/M metagenome (GOLD analysis project Ga0070714, IMG submission 65450) | Corn, switchgrass and miscanthus rhizosphere microbial communities from Kellogg Biological Station, Michigan, USA - LAR L8-3 metaG | ecosystem: Host-associated > Plants > Roots > Rhizosphere ... | reverse complement strand
CGGGCAGCTCGAGGTCAGCGCTGCCGACGGCCGCGGGCCCACCCGGCTCCTGGCATCGCTACCGCTCGTCCGGGAGGCGCTGGTCGGATGAGCGTCCGCGTGCTCGTCGCCGACGACCAGCAGCTGGTGCGCGCCGGCTTCCGCATCATCCTCGAGCTGCATCCGGAGATCGAGGTGGTGGGGGAGGCCGCCGACGGTGCCGAGGCGGTGGCGCAGGTGCGGCAGCACACGCCGGATGTCGTGCTGATGGACATCCGCATGCCGGGGCTCGATGGCATCGAGGCGACCCGCCGCATCCTCGCGGCCGGTGACGACGCCGCGCCGCGGGTGCTCATACTGACAACGTTTGATCTCGACGAGTACATCTACGACGCGCTCAAGGCCGGCGCCAGCGGGTTTCTGTTGAAGGATGTACCGCCGCATCAGCTCGCCCAGGCTGTGCTCACGGTCGCCAACGGCGATGCACTCCTGTCACCGGCGATCACCCGGCGCCTGATCCAGGAGTTCGCCGCGTCGCGATCACCGCGTCCCACGATGCCCGAGATCGAGCAGCTCAGTTCACGAGAGCTGGAGGTGTTCCGGCTCATGGCTCGCGGCATGTCCAACCGCGAGATCGCTGCCCAGCTGGTGGTCGCCGAGACGACGGTCAAGACGCACGTCGCCCGCATTCTCGGCAAGCTCGGCATCAGGGACCGGGTGCAGGCGGTCGTTCTTGCCTACGAGTACGGAATCGTGAGCCCCGGCGAGACTCCTTCAGATCGCGGCTAGGATCACCCTATGGCGGCTCCCCCAAGCGCCACCCTGTCCGACTCTCAGCTGGCAACCCTCGCCGCGCACGGCGAGGAGTTGACCGCGGCTGCCGGCGACGTGCTGTACCAGGTCGGCGACCGCACCTACCCGTTCATCGCGATCCTCGAGGGCGAGGTGTCGATTCTGGATGCGGCGGGCACCGAGATCGTCCGCCACGGCAAATCGGGCTTCCTGGGCGAGATGAACCTGCTGTCGGGGCAGACGGTCTACGTCACGGCCGTGGCCATCCAGCCGCTGCGGTACATCGCCGTCGACCGCGACGCGCTGCGGCCGCTGCTCTTCGAGGACGGTCCGCTCAGCGAGCTCATCCTGTCCACCTTCATGGTCCGCCGGGAAGCGCTGCAGCAGGTGCAGGGCATCGGCGTCGAGGTCATCGGCCCGCGGTCGTCGAAGCAGACGATGCGAATCCTCGAGTCGGTGCGCGGCAACCGGCTGCCGTTCACCTGGCGTGACCCGGAGCGGGACGAGGCGGCAGCCGCAGTGGTCGCCGAGGTGGACGAGGACAGCCTGCCGATCGTTCGCCTGCCCGGGGGAGCCGAGCTGCGCGCTCCCTCTCCCGGTGAGCTCTCTCGCGCGCTCGGGATCGGACTGGAGCTGCGTCCGCGGGAGGAGGTCGACCTGCTGGTGGTCGGCGGCGGCCCGGCCGGCCTCGGCGCCGCGGTCTACGGCGCCTCTGAGGGCCTCGAGACGCTGGTGGTCGAGAGCACCGCGCTCGGGGGCCAGGCTGGCTCGTCCCGGCGCATCGAGAACTATCTCGGCTTTCCGGCCGGCATCACCGGGTCGGAGCTGACCGGCCGGGCGGTGACGCAGGCGCGGAAGTTCAACGCCCGCACGGCGACGCCCTACCGAGCCCTGTCACTGGAGGCGGTGGACGGCGAGTCCGGCCAGTACCTCGTGCGCCTGGAGGAGGGGCACGAGATCGTCGCGTCGACGGTACTGCTCGCGACCGGGGCGCAGTACCGGCGGCTTCCCGTCGACGGGTTGGCGGAGTACGAGGGGGTCAGCGTGTTCTACGCCGCCGGGCCGCCGGAAGGCCAGCTCTGCGGCGCTTCGCGGGTCGGCGTCGTCGGAGGCGGCAACTCGGCCGCTCAGGCGGCCGTCTGGCTCGCCCGCGGTGGCGCGCTGGTGACGCTGCTGCACCGCCGCGCTGATCTCGCCGAGACGATGTCCGAATACCTGATTCGCGAGCTGGAGAGGTACGGCGTCCACGTTCGCGACCGGAGCGAGATCGCCCAGCTGCACGGGGAGGACGGCCGGCTGGACGCGGTCACGCTGAAGGACGGCGAGCAGCTGCCGCTCTCGTTCCTGTTCCTCTTCCTCGGTGCGTCACCGTGCACGGACTGGCTCGGCGAGGCGGTCGCACGCGATCCAGACGGCTTTATCCTCACCGGTGCCGCAGCCGGGGCCGACGCCCTGCTCGAGACGAGTCTCCCCGGCGTATTCGCTGCGGGCGACGTTCGCTCCGGTTCCACCAAGCGCTGCGCCACCGCCGTTGGCGAGGGGGCGATGGCGGTCCAGCTCGTCCACGCCCGGCTCGGCGAACGGGTCCGTGGGCCGCTCGCGGGGGCGCCACCGCGCTAACAGCCGGCGCTTGCGTATTTTCGATCATCTGATTGAATAAGTATGAGATGGCCTCGAAGCAGCGAGAGGATCAGCGCCGGCAAACCGGCCTGCGGACGCGGGAGCGGTTGACGGAGGCTGCGCTCACGCTGCTCGCCGAGCGCGGTGAGCAGGGCGTGACCCTTCGCGAGGTGACCGACGCCGCGGGAGCGAACATCGCCGCCGTGAGCTACCACTTCGGCTCGCTGCCCGCGCTCTGCGACGCGGCGATCGAGCATGCGCTGGACCGGTACCTGGAGGCGCAGGAGGACGCCGTCGGCGCACTGGGCAGCCGGTCGACGCTGGCGGAGCTTTCGGCAGCGTTTGCCCGGCCGATGATCCGAGCGGTGGCGGCGGGCGGCCGGGATCTTCGTGTGATGCGCATCGTCGCTCGCAGCGCGATCGACCCGCCGCCGGCCTGGGAGCGATTCGACGCCCGGTTCGACCGGATCCGCGCCGACGTCCTGCGAGTCCTGCACGCGAACCTCCCGCGGGTCGAGGACAGCGAACTGGTCTTCCGCACCCGCTGCGCCGCCGGGGTGGTGAACTGGCTTGCACTCGCCCCGGTGGGCGCAACTCTCCGGGGCAGGTCGGAGGAGCAGATCGAGCGATCGCTGGTTCCGGTGCTGGCGGGCCTCTTCGCCGGCACGGCCACGGCGGGCTAGCGTCCGCAGCCTCCCGATCTCGTCGACTGCTTGACAGGAGCTCATGTGCCTGATATCAATCAAACGATTGAACTCATTGGCGGATGGGAGGTACGGAAATGAACGTGGCGCTCACAGGTGCAACCGGATTCGTCGGATCGCATGTGCTGGGCGAGTTGCAGCAGCACGGACACCGGGTGACCGCGCTCGTCCGCAGCGACGAGCAGGGCGGAATCGTGGCGGCGCGGGGGGCAACCCCGGTCACGGTCGACCTCTACGATCGAGCCGCGCTCGTCGAGGTGCTGCGCGGTGCCGACGCGGCGATTCACACTGCCAGTCCCGGCGACGAGACCAGCGCCAACCTGGACTCCGCGGTGTCCGACGCGGCGATCGATGCGTTCGCCGGCACCGGCAAGCCGTACGTCCACATCAGCGGTCTCTGGGTCTACGGCCCCAACCCGGCGATCAGCGAGGACTCTCCCCGCAATCCCCCCGCCCTGGTTGCGTGGAAGGAGCCGATCGAAGAGCGTGTGCTCGCTGCCCAGGACATGCGTGGGGTGGTGATCGTCTCCGGCACCGCCTACGGCGACGGCGGCGGCGGCGTTCCCGGTCTGCTGCTCAACTCCCCACGAGACGAGGCCGGAAACCTGATCATGCTCGGGAGCGGCCGGCAGCATTGGGTGACCGTCCACGTCGCGGACCTCGCCGAGGTCTTCCGCCGCGTGCTCGAGGATGACTCGGCCCGCGGTCGCTACGTCGTCGCCAACGGCCTCAGCCCGACGGTTGCCGAGTTGACCGAGGCGGCCGCGGTCGCCGTCGGCGCCCCGGGCGCCGTCCCCGGCTCCGACAACGAGGCGCGGGCACGTCTGGGCGACGACTTTGCCGAGGTGCTCCTTGACGATCAGGGCACGACGGCGGCCAAGGTTCGCGCTGAGCTCGGTTGGGCTCCGTCACGTCCCGGCCTTGTGGACGAGTTCCAGCACGGGAGCTATGCCGGCGCCGTGACACGCGGTTGACATGCGCAGCGCCCTCGTTGCAAACACCACGTCCGCCGCGATACTCTCGGCGCGACGGCTCCACCCGCGGAGCCACGGACGACGGGAATAACGTTCCCCAGAACGGGAGGTTTCGACCATGGGACTGGCACGAGTGGTGTCCTTCGACGGGGTCAGCGACGACCGCATCGCCCGGCTGAGCCGGCAAATCAGCGACGAGCCGCGGCCGGACGACATTCCGGCCACCGAGATGCTGCTGTTACACGACCCGGACGGCGGCTCGGCGCTGGCGATCCTGTTCTTCGACAGCGAGGACGACTATCGCAAGGCCGACCAGACGCTGAGCGCGATGCCGGTCGACGACACGCCGGGCAGCCGCACGTCGGTGAACAGGTACACGGTCGCCGCTCATGTGACCGCCTGAGCCAGATCACGCGTCTCCTGCCGGCGCCCGGCGCGATGCGGGCGAGCACGTACGGTGAACGCCTGCGCGTTTGGGTTCTGGTCCCACGCAAGGGATTCCCCCGATGCCAGGACGGGAGCGCCCTCCTAGGGTGGACGTAGACGCGGCGACGCCGCGGCTATCGAAGGAGGCGCTCATGCGTTCGATGGGTACACCGGCAATCGCACTGGCCGTGACGGCGCTTGCGGTCACGGGCTGCGGTGGCGCCGCGGCGGGTGGAGATGAAACGACCAGGTCGTCGGCCTCGTCCCAGCACGTCGCGACGTCCACCGAAACGACCCAGACGACCCCGCAGACCGACCCGGCCGTTGCCAAGTGGGCGAGGCAGTGGAAACACCAGGTGGGGAAGCCGGCGCGCCACGCGGTGGCCAGGCTGGCCGCCAACGCACCGCTCGCGGTGGCGGGAAACACCGGGGCGTCCTATCGCCTGACGGCGGCCTTCAATGTGCTCTCAAACTGCCGGCTTCCGCTCGAGACGGGCATGGCCGACACCCCGCCGGAGCTCCTGGATGCCAGGAAGGCAACGAAGGCCGCCTGCCGGGTGATCTACGTCGGCACCGACCGGGTCATCCAGGGGCTGAACACCCAGAGCAGTAGCACGGTGGCCGCCGGGGTCCAGCAGGTCCGACAGGGACTGGCGCTGCTGATGCGTGCCGGACACCAGGTCGATCAGGCTGCGACGCCGCACTAGGCGATGGCCCGGGCATCGCGATCCGGCGGCATGATTCAACCGTGCGCGAGCTCCCGGACGGCACGGTCACGTTCCTCTTCACCGACGTGCAAGGCTCGACCAGCCTGCTGCAGGAGCTCGGCGCCGAGCGCTACGCCGGCGCCCTTGGCGAGCACCGGCGAGTGCTCCGCGACGCGTTCCGGCGGCATGGCGGTGTCGAGGTCGATACCCAGGGCGATGCCTTCTTCGTCGCCTTCCCGACCGCGCCGGGAGCCCTGGCAGCGGCGGAAGACGCGCAGTCGAGGCTGTCGGTGCCGGTACGCATGGGCATCCACACCGGTACCCCGCTGTTGATCGACGAGGGCTATGTCGGCGGCGACGTCCATCAGGCGGCCCGGATCGCGGCCGCGGGCCACGGCGGCCAGGTGCTGGTCTCGGCGTCCACCGCGGCACTGGTCGACGCGAGCGAGCTCCGCGACCTTGGTGAGCATCGGCTGAAGGATCTGAGCAGGCCGGAGCGGTTGTTCCAGCTTGGCGAGGCCCAGTTTCCGCCGCTTCGGACGCTCTACCGGACGAACCTGCCGATCCCGTCGACGCCGTTTCTGGGCCGGGCCGACGAATTGACCCAGGTGCGGGAGCTGCTCGGGCGGGAGGACGTCCGGCTCCTCACCCTGAGCGGCGCCGGCGGCTCGGGCAAGACGCGGCTCGCGTTGCAGGCGGCGGGCGCCGCCGCGGATGAGTACCCGCAGGGGGTCTGGTGGGTGCCGCTGGCGCCGCTTCAGGACGCCGGCGAGGTCGCGCCCGCCGCGGTCAGGGCACTCGGTGGCGGTGGCACGCTTGCTGAGCTCGTCGGCGACCGCCGGCTGCTCCTCCTCCTGGACAACTTCGAGCACGTGGTCGGGGCCGCGGTGGAGGTCGCGGGGCTGCTTGCCGAATGCCCCCGCGCGGACGTGATGGTGACCAGCCGGGAGCGGCTGCGCGTCCAGGCCGAGGTCACGTATGAGGTGCCGGTGCTGGCGCGCACCGACGCGCGGGAGCTGTTCCTGGCCCGAACCGGCTCGGCCCAGCCGGCGCTGGACGAGGATGATCTGATCGATCAACTCTGCTCGCGACTCGACGACCTGCCGCTCGCCATCGAGCTGGCCGCGGCCCGGATGTCGCTGCTCACACCGGGCCAGCTCCTCGACCGGTTGGACACGGGCACCGACCTGCTCCGCGGCGGCCGCGACGCGGAGACCCGCCAGCGCACACTGCGGGCAACGATCGAATGGTCGTACGAGCTGCTCGACGACGATGAACGCGAGCTGCTGGCGAGGTTGTCGGTGTTCCGCGGCGGCTGGACGCTCGCGGCCGCCGAGCGCGTCTGCGCCGCGGACGTCGACCTGCTGCAGTCGCTCGTCGAGAAGAGCCTCGTCCGACGCTGGGAGTCCGGCCGCTTCGGCATGCTGGAGACGATCCGCGAGTTCGCGGCCGGAAAGCTCTCGGCAGATGACCGCGACGAGATGCTGCGGCGGTTGCTCGAATATCTGACCGACATCTTCGAGAACGCGCACGTCGGACGGCGTGAGTCGGGCGAACCGCAGATCGACGTCGCCCAGACGGAGCGGGCCAATATCGACACGGCACTGGCGTGGGCGATCGAGCAGGGTCAAGTAACGGCTGGACTGGCGCTGATCGTCCGGCTCGAGCTCTACTGGGCGACGAACGATCCGCTGGGCGGGCGGGAGCGGGTCGATCGGCTCCTGGCCACGGGCGGTGACGCGCTCGCTCCGGACGTACTCGCGACGGCCTGGCGTGTTCGCGGCTCGACGTACGACATGACCGGCGAGACCGACCGCTCCATGCGCGAGTTCGAACGCGCCGCCGCGACGTTCCGCTCGATCGGCGACGACGAGGAGGCCGACCATCTCCTGCACCGCATCGCAAGCGCGGCGCTCCACGAGGGCGACGTGCGGCGCGCGGTGTCGCTGGCAAGTGAGGCGCTCGAGCTCGACCGGCGACACGGACGCCGGCGAGACGAGGCTATGGCGCTCAACACGCTTGCCAGAGCCGCCTTCGCAGAGGGCGATGTCGAGAAGGGAGTCGGACTCGGATACGAGTGCGCGGCAGTCGCCGAGGCCATTGGCTTCACCTGGTGGATCGGGGTATCGCTCGGCGAAGTTGGCGAGCAGCTGCTGGCCGCCGGCGATATCGACCGCGCAGCCGAGGCCCTGCAGAGGGCGCTGGCGGTCATCGCAGACGTCGACGACCGCGTGAACCTGCCGATCATGCTGGCCGCGCACGCCGCGCTCGCCGCACGGCAAGGGAACGCCGATCGGGCTGGACGGCTCTGGGGCGCTGTCGAGGCAGCCGCAGAGCAGGAGCCGCGACCGACCACGACCGCCGCACTGGCCGAGTACGCGTCGTACCTGGAGCCGGTGCGTGGGGAAGTGCTCGACCGGGCCGGCGAGCGGGGCCGCGCCCTCTCGATCGAGGACGCGGCCGCGCTCGTGCTGTCGGACGATCCCTGACCAGCCCGCCGGTCAGGGCACGATGTTGTGGTTCCGGTGGAACACGTTGCCCGGGTCGTACTGGCGCTTGACGTCCCGCAGCCGGTCGAAGTTCGGCCCGTAAGCCGCCCGGATGGCGTCGTCTGCCTGGTCGTCGCCCAGGTAGTTGAGCCAGCGGCCGGGCGCCAGGTGCTCGGAAACCGCAGCGTAGGTGTCCTTGGCCCAGCGAATGTTGTCGTCCGTCGCGGCGGGATCCATCCACTCTCCAGGGATCAGCAGGTTGTAGCCCTCGTCGCGGTGAGGGACGGCCGTGGCCGTCGGCTCGACGCGGGTCACCTGGCCGTGGAACTGCTCGAAGAGGATCGCCGACATCGGCGACGGTACGGTCGCGAACCGGTCGACGACGGTGTCGATCAGCGCGTCCGACAGGCCGGTGGTGAAGCTCGAGAGCCAGTAGTTGAGTGCGCCCTTCGGATATGCATCGTCCAGCAGCGTGTTCATGACCGGATAGGGCATGGGGCCGACCTGGGTCACGATCGGCGTCCCGAACTCGAGAAACGGCGCAATGTCCGCCTCAGCCCGTTCCGGGTCGGTGTGGCAGACGATCATTCCCGAGATCGGCGCCCCCGACCCGTCCGGAGCGTGGGCCAGGGCGGCGAACGTGGTCAGTTCGTCGGGGCTGGCCGCCGAGGCGTCGCGATAGAAGCGCAGCAGGTCGGCGCCGGCGTCGATCGGGTGGGCAATGAGCCCGCCGTAGACCATCGGCTGCGGCCGCAGCCGGAACGTCAGCGACGCCGCGACGCCGAAGTTGCCGCCGCCTCCGCGAAGCGCCCACATCAGGTCGGGGTGGCTCGTGTCGTCCACCTGGAGCACCTCGCCGGTGGCGGTGACGAGCTCGACCGCCAGCAGGTTGTCACAGGCCAGGCCCTGCGTCGACATCAGCCAGCCCAGCCCTCCGCCCAGCGTGTACCCACCGACGCCGGTGCTCGAGATCGCGCCGCCGGTGACCGCCAGGCCATGCTCGCCGGCGGCGTTGTTGACGTCGCTCCAGAGCGCTCCACCCTGGACACGGGCCGTTCGCGCATCGGGGTCGACCTCGACCGCCCGCATCTGCGAGAGGTCGATCACCAGGCCGTCGTCGACCACGCAGCGACCGGCAACGTTGTGGCCGCCGCCGCGAACCGCGATCTCGAGGCCGGTCTCGGTCGCGAGCCGGACCGCGGCTGCGATGTCGGCGGAGATGGCGCACCGCGCGATGAGCGCAGGGCGGCGGTCGATCAGACCGTTGTGGATGCTCCGTGCATCCTCGTACGCCGGATCCGCCGGCTGGAGCACCGATCCCGCGAAGCTCTCGGTGAATGAGCGGAGCCGCTCGCTGTCGAGCGTGGTTGGTGTGGACATCTTCCCCTCCCTGGTAATTGCGCGCCCGTCCGCGCGCAGGCCGATTCTCTCAGAGTTGAGTTCGGATTACAGACGGCCGCCGGTCAGTCGATCTTCCGGCCCGTCACGACGAGGTAGTCGAGCGGGTCGCTTCGCTCGTAGAGCAGTACGAGGTCGGACCGCAACGCGTCCCAGCGGCCGGATGCCTCGAGCATCTCGCGGGCCATGATCATCGGCCCGAACTTGGACGACATGAACTCGATCGCATCGTCGGTGGAGCCGAGCGGTGCCGGCTCTACCGACTCGTGATGGAACCGCAGCTCCACCGGCTGGTCGGCAAAGAGCCCGCGCACGTGATCCTCGTCGCCCCACAGTACCGGCGGCTGCGCCAGCGGCGGGGGAGGCGGGAGATAGGCGCCGACGGTCCCGAAGAACCGGCCCATACCGCCGTCCGGTGTCCACGACGCGATGCCCAGCCGGCCGCCCGGTCGCAGCACCCGCACCAGCTCCGCCGCCGCGACGTCGTGCCGGGGCGCGAACATGCAGCCGAAGGTCGAGAGCACGACATCGAAGCTCGAGTCCGCGAACGGCAGCTCCTCGGCGTCGCCCTGCACCCAGTCGAGCTCGACGCCGGCGGCCGCCGCCTCCCGGCGCCCCGCCGCGAAGAGCTCCGGGGTCAGGTCGACCCCGGTCACGCGCGCGCCCACCCCGGCCGCCCGGATCGCCGCATTGCCGGTGCCGCAGGCGACGTCCAGCACCTCGTCGCCGGCGCCGACGCCGGCTGCGGCGACGATCCTCGGGCCGACCTCCCACAGCTGGCGGCGCGCGATCTCCGGGAAGTCACCCGAAGCCCAGGTCGCCCGCGCCCCCTGCTTGATCCGTGCCAGCTCCGCCAGTGCGGTGGTATTCATCGTCCGCTCCTTCGGTCAGGTCGCGTCCGATGCTAGGGGTGCTCAACCGCCCGCCGCATGAGGCGTTCGCCCTATCTTCGGGCACCGGCCAGAACCGGCATCTCCTCTTCTGGCAGAAGCCCGTGCCGCACCGCGAACAGGCTCGCCGCCGCTCGGCTGGATGCGTCGATCTTCGCGTAGATGTGCTCGACGTGGTTTCCGACCGTCTTCGGCGAGATCACCAGCCGTCGTGCGATCTCCTTGTTGGAGAGCCCCTGCGCGAGCAGGCGCAGAACGTCCACTTCACGTGTGGTGAGGCCGGCCGGACCCTCCCGGCGGCGCCGGACGCGATGGCCGGCGGCCGTCAGCACCGCCTCCGCGGCGGCGGCATCCAGCCGGCCACGGCGAACCTCGGCCAGGAGCTCTGCCGCTGCCTGCTCGGGTGGCCGGGCCGGGCGGTGCGGGCGCGGCTCGCGCATGGCCTGATAGGCGTCGGCACAGGCCAGCACGCGGACCGCCTGCGATACCGCGTTCCCGGTCAGTCCGCGCGGATAGCCGGATCCGTCGAGGCGCTCGCGATGGGCGACAGCGATTGCTCCCAGCGGCGCCAGCGCCGGCGAGGAGTGAAGCATCCGGTCGGTCAGGTACGGCGTGATCCGCACTCGCTCCCACTCGCCCGGGCCGAGCGGCCCCGGCTTGTCCCAGATGGCGTTTGACACTCCCAGGCGCCCGAAGTCGTGTACCAGGCCGGCCCGGCGAAGTGCCCGCACATCCGTCTCGGTCATTCCCAGCCCGTCGCCGGCGCCGCTCGCCAACTCGGAGACGGCGGCGGCATGACCGAGCGTGTACGGCGATTTCAGGTCGACGAAGTCGGCGATCGCCAGCAGCGCGCCGTCGAACCGCTGGTCGTTCAGGGTGAGGGCGAGCGCAGGTTCGGCGTCGATCACCGCATCCCAGGTTCCAACGCCGTCCAGGCCGGCCAGGATCTCGTCGGCATCGCGGACGACGATCGCCGCCAGGGCCGGATCGAACTGGTGGCCGGAGCGCGCCTGGGCGAGGGCACGGGCTTCGGCCACTCCACCCGTCCGGTGTGCCACCTCGACAAACTCGGCGACCTGGGCCAGACGCGCCGCCAGTGGCACCGAGTCCGCCGCCAGGTCTCCCGGCCAGCCCTTCCCGTCCCACTGCTCGTATGCCGCGCCGAGCGCCTCGCAGACCGGCGCGGGCAGCCCCAGCTGCTCTGCCAGCGCCCGCGCCATCTGGGCATGCTGGGTGATCATGTCGCCCACCTCGCGGTGTCCCGACAGCGCGAACTCGAGGGCGATCCGGAAGCGCTGGAGCGGCGGTTTGCCTGCGCCGAGCCGGCGCATGGCCGACGCCGTGGCGCGCACGCCTCGCAGCTCATGCTCGTACTTGGCCGACTTGAGGGCGATGTCGTCGCCGAACCACTTCGCCTGCTCATGCGCGTCCGTATGGCAGCCGACGTCGACCAGGAGGGCGGTGTAATAGACGACCGCGCGCTCCTCCGCCGCCAGGCCGAGCCGGTCGGCGATGCGAAGCGCGATCAGACACTGACGGAGCACATGCTCCATCGGCTGCCCGAAGCCGAGGTCGATGCCCAGCGAGAGTGCCGCGATCAGCTCTGCCAGGCGTACTCGGGGAGGATCCGGCGTCTCCGCCATCTGCAGAGCGTACCGAGAGACTGCGCGCGGGGCAGAGCGACGGGACCGAGCGGCTATCATCTCCACCCGCCGTGACAGTGACGCACAGCGAGCTGCGGAGCGGCCCGCCGCTCCTGATCCGGATCGTCTGGTTCGTGCTCGTCGGCTGGTGGCTGGCCGGAATCGTGTCGGCTGCAGCCTGGCTGATCGGACTGACCGTGATCGGCCTGCCGCTCACGTTCTGGATCTTCAATCGCATCCCGACGGTGCTGACGCTGCGCCCGCGGCGGCTGGAGACGACGACCACGATCAACGCCGACGGCTCGCAGGTGGCGATCGTCCAGTCGTCGATCCGGCAGACGGCGTTCTGGAAGCGCGCGCTCTATTTCGTGTTCGTCGGCTGGTGGTTCAGCGGGTTCTGGATCGTGATCGCCTGGGTGCTCGCCGTGCTGATCGTGACGTTGCCGCTGGCGATCATGATGTACAACCGCCTGCCGGCGGTTACCACCCTGCACCGCTACTAGCGGAGCGCTAGCCAGGCGAGGGTGGTGAACAGCACCGTCGCGACGAGGGCGAGCCGGGCCATCCGGGCGGCGAACCGGCCGGCGTGGTAGCGGGCGACCTGCCCACCGACTGCCACAGCCCGCCCGCTTCCCAGTGCGGCCATCGGCGCCTGCGGGATCTGCTCGATCGCTCTCGCCTGCCAGACACGGATCATCTGCTCGGCCTCCCGCCGGGCCGACAGGCGGTAGATGGGCAGCGACCGCCGCCGCTCGACCCAGAACCCGAGCGACTCCAGCACCTGGGCGGGATCGGGCCGCAGCATCTCGCGCAGCAGTGGGTCGCTGCGCTGCGCCCGCGCCTCGCGGATGGCTGGTAGGACGACTGCGGCAACGCCGGCCGCTCGGTAGGCAAGTCTCACATAGCGGACCATGCAGGTACGGTAGCGCCGGGCGGCGAGTTGGCCACGCGCAGCAGATGGTCGGCATGGCAGGGCTCGTCCCGATCGCATTCGCAGACAAGGTCGAATCCAGCCAGCTCGCGGCGGACGTCCTCGACCGACACCCGCAGGCGGCCTGCGGCCAGGTCGGCGGCGAAGTGCGCGACCGCCTCGCGGCGGGAAAATTGGCCGCCATGCTGCCGGAGCCGGTACGGGTTGCCCCAGCGGGTGCTGCGGGTGACAAGCTTCGACCGGGGCGGAATCCGGGCGTAGCGCCCCCCGCGCTTCAGGCGTCTCGGCATGCTTCCTCGAGAGTCTACGAGGAGACGGGGAGCGATGATCCCGGGGACGGGACTCGGTCGATAGGATGGAGATGCGAAGGCTGGTCTATTCGATGGCGGTGTCGCTGGACGGGTTCGTGGAAGGCCCCGGCCGCGAGCTCGACTGGTCAACCCCGGACGAGGAGCTGCACCGGTTCTGGAACGACCAGGCGCGGGCGACGACGACGGCGCTCTACGGGCGCCGCCTGTACGAGCTGATGGCCGGCTTCTGGCCGACCGCCGATGCCGACCCCGCCGCACCGCCCACGATCGCCGAGTTCGCCGGGCTCTGGCGGGTGATGCCGAAGGTGGTCTTCTCCAGCACCCTGGAGGAGGTCGGCTGGAACAGCAGGCTTGTGCGCGGCGACGTCGTGGCCGAGGTCGAGCGTCTGAAGTCCGAGCCGGGCGGCGACATGGAGGTGGGCGGCCCGACGCTCGCCGCGGCGCTGATCGCCCGCGGGCTGGTGGACGAGTTCGGGTTGGTCGTCCACCCGGTCGTCCTGGGCGCCGGAACGCCGTTCTTCCCCTCGCTCGAGCGGCGGCTGGCGCTGCGCCTCCTCGACTCCCGGCGGTTCGCCTCCGGCGTCGTCTATCTGCGATACGCCGCGGCCTGATCCAGCGCGTGTGCGGGGGGTACAGTGGGGCGGTGTCGATCGACGTGTGCGGCGTGGCCGCGAGGCTGGCCTAGACCTCAGCCCGGTGCTGCCGGCGGCTCCGGGACGAGCAGGAGCGCCGCTCCGGCAAGGAAGCAGAGGGCACCGAGGAACGTGCCGAGCGTGTCCAGTGCGGCGTTCAGGAGGTCACCGGTGGCCGGCTCCACCCAGCCGGCGAGCGCGGAGATGCCGAAGAACACCGACCCCAGCAGGTTGATCGCGGCGATCCGCCAGCCCATGCTGCCCGGGCGCCATGAGAGCCAGGCGTGGCCGGCCTCGGCGAAGGCAAGCTCACTGGCCACCAGGAAGCAGATCGAGCCCAGTGCGTCGGGTGTCCAGACGACCAGGTCGGCGCGCTTCGGCGAGAGGGCGGCGTCGAGCGCGGTCAAGGTTGTGACGTTGAAGAAGACGGTGCCGAGCAGCTGGATCGCCGTCGCCCACCAGTCGATCCGCCGCGCATCGAGGGCCACCAGGCGCTGGCGGCGGGTGGCCGAGCCGGCGACCGGGGCGGCGCTGATGCACTCTATGAATTGCAGGTAGGCGGCGCCGGTGAAGAAGATCGAGCCGACAAGGTACGTGCCGGCGTCCGCCCGCTCCCCGACCAGCGACGAGTAGCCGGGCATCGCGCCGAGGGCGAAGCACGCCGAGCCGATGATGAAGAGGACGGCGATCGCCCGGCCGAGGGCGCCGCCGGCGCTCTTTCGGTGCTGGCGCGACGCCCACTCCAGTAGCCGGCCGTCGGCCAGACGGTAGCTGACGTGGGTGACGAACGGCCCCGGCCCCTCGGCGCTCTCAACCCGGGCTCCGGCGGGCGCGGCGACATAGGCGTCGCTCAATGCTCGGCGGATGGGTGATGCAGGTAGGACACCTGCATCGAGTTGGCGGGCGGGTGGTCGATCGCCTGTCGCGAGTCGACGTGCAGATCGCCATCTACGTGTATCAGCTCGCCTGACTCGAGCTGGCGCCAGTCCGGGTGCTCGTCCAGCGGCTCGCTGGCGACGAGGACGCTGGGATGGCGCGCCAGGTGCTCGGAGTGGACGCGAAGGGTCGCGCTCTGACCGTGCAGCGGTCGCATGCCATGCGTGCCGCCGGCCTCGCGCAGGAGGATGTAGAGCTCGTGTGTCTCCGGGTAGCGGAGTGCCCAGAGCTCGCCGGCCGTGGCGAGGATCAGATTGATCGAGTACACGGGCAGGCGGTCGGCGATCCATCCGGCCGCGTCGGCGATCCCGTCGCCGACGTCGCCGCCGTTGGCGGCGATCCGGGCGGTGATCAAGGCGAACATGCGCTCCGAGTCGGTGTCGCCGTGGACCGCGCCGAGGGCATCGCCGAGCTCCGCCTCGAGCGTCGGAAGATCGCCAATGGCGCCGTTGTGGGCCATGATCCGGCCGTCCATCGCGAACGGGTGGCAGTTCTCGCGGGTGCGCCCACCGGTCGACGCCAGGCGAACGTGGGACACGAACGTGGTCGAGCTGACGTGGCGCGCCTCGCGGGTGTACGCCCGATCCTCGTAGGCGGCGACCGGCTCCTTGTCCAGCACCGCCCGGCCGTCGGGCTCGAAATAGCCGAGCCCGGTCCCGTCCGCGTTTCGGCGGCTCTGCTCGGCCATGCTGTCCGGCGCCTCCAGCAGCCAGAAGCTTGCGTGCACGCGGTGGGGAGCCGCCGTCAATCCGAACAGCCTGCACATGACCGCCGCCTCAGTGGTGGAAGCTCGACTCGGACTCGTCGTGCATCGGCGCGGACTGCTTCTGCAGCCGCTCCAGTTGACGCTCCAGGTCGGCGATCAGGAGATCTCCGAGGTCGTGGCTGACCCCACGGCGGACGACCACGCGCAGTGCGGCCAGGTCGGTGCGGTTGGCCGGAAAGGTGTAGGCGGGCACCTGCCATCCGCGCTCGCGGAGCGCGCTCGAGACGTCGAACACGGTGAAGTTATCGACACCGTCCTTGACCTTGAACGCGAACACGGGCAGCTCGTCGCCGCGGGTCAGGAGCTCGAACGGCCCCAGCTCGGCGATCTTCCCCGAGAGCGTGGTGGCCACGTCGCGGGCGTATGCCTGCACCTCTCGGTAGCCCTCGAAGCCAAGGCGCAGGAAGTTGTAGTACTGCGCGACCACCTGGGCGCCGGGGCGGGAGAAGTTGAGCGCGAACGTCGGCATGTTGTCGCCCAGGTAGTTGACCCAGAAGATCAGGTCCTCGGGGAGCGCCGCCGGGTCGCGCCAGACGATCCAGCCGACGCCGGGATAGACGAGCCCGTACTTGTGGCCGGAGGCGTTGATCGAGGCCACCCGCGGCAGACGGAAGTCCCACCGCAGGTCGGGGTCGACGAACGGCGCGAAGAAGGCCCCGGAGGCGCCGTCGACGTGCACGGGGATGTCCAGGCCGGTGCGCTCCTGGAGGTCATCGAGCGCCGCGCAGATCTCCGCGATCGGCTCGTAGGCGCCGTCGAACGTCGAGCCCAGGATGCCGACCACGCCGATCGTGTTCTCGTCGCAGCGCTTGACTGCCTCTTCGGCCGAGAGCGTGAAGCGGTTGCCCTCCATGGGCACCAGACGAGTCTCTACGTCCCAGTAGTTGGCGAACTTCTCCCAGCAGATCTGGACGTTGATCCCCATCACCAGGTTGGGCTTGTCGGCCGGCTTGCCGTTCGCCGCCCGGCGCTTCTGCCAGAGCCGCTTCAGCGCCAGCCCGCCGAGCATCGCCGCCTCGCTCGAACCGGTGGTCGAGCAGCCGGTCGACTGGGTCGCGTCGGGCGAGTTCCAGAGACGGCTGAGGATGTTGACGCAGCGCATCTCGAGCTCAGCCGTCTGCGGGTACTCGTCCTTGTCGATCATGTTCTTGTCCAGGCATTCGGTCATCAGTTGACGGGCCTGCGGCTCCATCCACGTGGTGACGAAGGTGGCCAGGTTGAGCCGCGCGTTCCCGTCCAGCATCAGCTCGTCGCTGACGATCTGGTAGGCGTCGTCCGGTGAGAGCCGCCCATTCGGGATGTTGTGGCGCGGGATCTGGTCGCCCTCACGGACGAAGAGCGGAGGAAGCGTCAGGTCGTGGGTGGGGCCAGACGGGCCCTTCGGATGCTTCAATGGCACGGCCGATACCTCCTGCGCCGAATGTCTGCGGGCTGGTCCCCGGCCGGCGGCCGGAGAGCGATCGTGTCACAGTCTGGCCGGTGCCGGCGAAGCGCCGTCATCCGGTCCGGGTGAAGCACTCACCGCCAGGAGACAGCTCGCTGCTCGCGATCGCCGGCGGCGAACGTCAGCAGGCGCTCGGCCTCGGCGGCCAGTTCCCGCCGGACGTCCGCTGACGGCCGCTCGAACGGGCGCAGCTCGATCACCGCCGAGCGGCCGCCGCGGACGAGCCGCCAGCTCCCGGCGACGAAGCCGTCGACCAGGTATGCGGGCCGCAGACCGTTGCCCAGCGAGAGCATCGACATCGTCCCCTCGGGAAGGATGCGCGAGCGGTCGGCGTGCGAGAGCAGGACGTTGTCGAACTCGGGCAGGAAGCGCACCGGCGCGGCGGCGCGCGCCGTGGGCAGCGGCGACCCCGGCACGTCGAACAGCTCGGTTCCGGATTCGTCGCGGAACGTCCGCAGCGTGGGCCGCAGCTCCTCGAGCACCGCCCGCAGGCCGGTCAGCCCGGTGAAGGTCTGGACGTCGCGCACCGATGCCGGGCCGTAGGCGGCCAGGTAGCGCCGGACGAGTCCGTCGATGGCCAGCCGGCCGCTCCTCGTGGCCGCCGCCGGCAGCCAGTCCGCCGCGTCGGCCACCCGGACTGCGCCGCCTTGCTGCCAGAGCCCGCGCGGCGGCACCTGGACGAGCGGCACCAGTTCGCGCACGCCCATCGCCAGCGCGTCGGCCGGGCAACCCGGCCAGCGCTCGTGGAGCAGCTCGCCCAGCTCGGAGAACGTGCGCCGGTGGTCGGCCATGAGCTCCCGGCCTGCGGCGGCCAGTTCGCCGTCGTCGACCCCGGCGTCACGGCGATGCTTCGTGTGCCGGCTGGTACGGGCGATGGCGGGCTGGGTCAACCGGCGCAGGGGCAGGCAGTCGCGGGCCGAGACGAGGTGGACGGTCGAGCGCATGAGGGCGATTCGCACCGCCCGGCGTTCGAGCATCAACTCCTCCAGCCGCTCCGCCCGGAAGCCCGAGAGCCTCGTCCACAGGCCGACGTAGGCGGCCCGCGGGGACTGGGACTGAAGACCGACCAGGTGCTCGACCACCGCCAGGACGGCGCGCCGGCGCCGGCGCAGGAGGAGCTGTCGCGCCAGCAGGATGCGGTTCAAACGGCGGGTCGAGAGGGTGGTCGGCTCGACCAGGGCCCGTCAGCCGCCGTGCCGCCGGCGGTTTTCCTCCTCAACCGTCCGCTCGGCAGTCGGGTTCGCCTCCAGACGCTCGTCGGGGATCGGCTCGCCGCTCTCGACCGAGCGCCCGAAGGTACCGTCGTCCAGGCGCTGCTCGGCCCGCGTGACGGCATCCAGCTCCTGGCGCAGGCGGTCGATCCGGCCCTGGTCGTACTCGTTCTGGTAGGTGTCCGACGCATCGTCGGCGAGCTCCGTCGTCGAGAGCTCGTCCGTGGGCTCGATCGCCGCCTCCCGAAGCGCGGTCTCGATCCGCGCCCGTTCCGCGCCCAGAAGCTCCCGCGCTCGCTGCTCGTCCACGTCTACCTCCTCCCTCGGTGCTCCGATGCTACCCCGCGGGGCACCGCCGCGGGGGTCAGACGAAGCGCTTGACGAAGTTGAGGGCGGTGTCGGCGACCTCCCGCCAGCCGCCGTCGATGGTCAGCGCGTGGCCGCGGTTGGGCATCTCGATGATCTCGGTGACGGAGGGATTTCGCTTCTGCTTCTTGTACGAGGCATTGGCGATCGCCCAGGGGACGGTGTGGTCCTTCTCCCCGGAGATGATCAGCAGCGGGCCCCGGTCGGGCGTCCTGGTGTCCACCTTGGCCTCGGTCCACGGGTTCAGGTTGGCGGCGGCGGCCTGGAAGAGCGGTGCTCCTGGCGCCGGAACCGCATAGGTCTCGTACAGCTCCTTCGCCTCCGCCTCGTCGACCGCGTTGGCGAAACCGAAGCGAAACTGCTCGTAGGTGAGCGGCACGGCGCGGCTGCGATTGGCGGGATTGCTGAGGGCGGGGGCCGCCGAACGAAGCGCCGAGATCGGCAGCGGCAGCACGCCGCGGAAGGGTGCCGGGTCGATGGCCACCGACGCCGAGGCGAGGCCGCGACCGGCCAGGATCTGGGTCAGCAGCCCGCCGAACGAGTGGCCGATCACCGCCGGCTTCGCCGACAGCAGCCGGATCGCCTCCTCGTAGTGGTCGGCGACCTGGCTGATCGTCTTGTGAGCGAACACTTCCGGATGCTCGTTGGCCTCCTGGACGGTCTGGGGATCGTCCGGCCAGCCCGGCGTCAGCGCCGTGAAGCCTGCCTCCTCGAACACGCCGGCCCAGCGGTCCCAGCTTGAGGGAAGCAGCCATAGCCCGTGGATGAACACGACCGGCACCTGACCGGAGGAGTTCGCCCGTTCGATCTGCTGCTGCTCGTGGTCGGTGAGTGTCGCCGTCGTCGACATGCTGCCCCCTGTGGCTCCGTTTGACCCGCAGGTCGCAGGTTAGCCGTCCTTGGCAACCGCCATCAGACCGTGCCGCCGCGGACGCTGATCCGGCCCCTCCGCACCTCCACCGACCCCTGCGCCTTGAGCGCCCGCAGGACGCGGCTGACCGTGAGGCGGGACGTTCCGGCAAGGCCGGCCAGGTCGTCCTGCGTGAGCGGGATGGCGGCCGTTCCCGACTCGTCTCGGTAGCGGTCGCAGAGCTCGTCGAGGACGAGGCGCACACGTTGCGGCGCGGGGGTGTAGAGCGCCTCCACCAGGCGGTCGGTGAGCTCGGCGACCCTGGCCGCGAGGAGGTCGACGAGGAACGCGTCGAGCGCCGGCTGCTCCCGCCGCCGGCGGTCAAACTCAACCCGCGACAGGGTCCGTGTCTCCCCCCGCTCGAGCGCCTGCACCGTGGCCGTGCGCAGGTGCTCGGGGCGGATCAGCGCCAGCTCGCCGAAGCACTGGCCGGGGCCGACCAGCGAGAGCGTCGACACGTCCCCCAGCCGCGTCGACACCCGGACGGCGAAGCAGCCGCTGCTGACCAGGTGCAGGGTGTCGGACGGGTCGTCGCGGTGGAACACCACCTCGCCGCGGCTGTAGGTCCGGCGCCGGGCGAGCGCCAGCAGCTCATGGGCGTCTTCGTCGGAGAGCGCGGACAGGATCGGCCAGGAGGCCATCGC
>Ga0070714_100001039_pt1 | contig 19787 bp, 18 predicted proteins | sample LARL83metaG_FD_65450 | JGI IMG/M metagenome (GOLD analysis project Ga0070714, IMG submission 65450) | Corn, switchgrass and miscanthus rhizosphere microbial communities from Kellogg Biological Station, Michigan, USA - LAR L8-3 metaG | ecosystem: Host-associated > Plants > Roots > Rhizosphere ... | reverse complement strand
TGGAGGAGCACCTAGGCCTGGCCCCTGATGTCCCGGGCCGTCCGTTTCCGAGGGGGGGCGGAGCCCGGTCCTCGGGCCGGTGGGGACCGGGTTCCGGAAACGGGCGGCCCGTGGCGCGCTAGGCCGTGTCCCGTGTCTTGGTGGATGCGGGCCACGGCCTAGGCGGAGAGCTCCGCATGATCCCCGGGCGCGGAGTCCAGGGCCGACGACACCTCCCGCAGGATGCCCCGCAGCCACGGCAGCGTCGGGTCGGCGCTGCGGCCTGGGTGCCAGTGCGCCGCCTCGACCAGTTCGGGCGGCTCCCAGTCCACGCCGACGATGACCAGGCCGAGCGGTCCCGCGCACCGGCGGGCCAGGCGTTCAGGAACGAACGCGATCAGCCGGGTGCCCGCGACCGCGAACGGGATCGGCAGCAGCCCGGGCACGATGACCGCGTTGTCGGGCTTGATGCCGCGCCGCAGCAGCGCCCGCTCGGGCGGCGTCACCGTGCCGCGGCCGAAGTTGGTGGCCGCGTGGCGCATGCCCGCCACCTCGTCCAGCGTGAGCGAGCCGCGGGCCACGCGCGGGTTGTGCCGGTCGGCGATGCACACGAACCTGTCGCGGAAGACCACCTGCCTGCGGCCGGGTATCCCCAGCCCAAGACCGCCGATGAGCAGGTCGCGGCGCTGCAGGTAGGACTCGGTGTTGTCGCTGTCCCTGGGCAGCGGGTCGACCTCCACGCCGATGAACGGCGCCCGCCGGCGGAGCAGTTCGAGCAGTGGCGCCAGCATGACCGTCATCGCGTAGTCGGAGATCGAGATCGACAGCTGACGGGTGCTGGTGGCCGGGCTGAAGTCCGGCGGCACCTCGAGCGCGGCCTCCGCCTGCCGCAGGGCCTCCTGGGCTAGCGGCAGGGTCCGCGCGGCCAGCGGCGTCAGCTCGTAGCCGCGGCCGACCCGGACCATCAGCTCGTCGTCGAAATGCTTGCGCAGCCGGGCCAGCGCGGCGCTCATCGCGGGCTGGCTCATGTTGATCCGCTCGCCCGCCCGGGTCAGGTTGCGCTCTTCGAGCAGCGCGCCGAGGGCCACCAGCAGGTTCAGGTCGGTGCCGCGAAGCCCGGACATGTCGCATCACCTGCCTGCCGTCTCGGTGCCGAGCATATCGCCCATAGTTACCGGCCAGGGTGCCACCAGCACGTCACGGGTGGCACCATGCAAGGGGGAGGTAGCCGAATGACCGTGGGCGGGATGGACCTCAACCTCCTCATCGCGCTGCGAGCGATGCTCGAGGAATCGAACGTCACCCGGGCCGGTGAGCGCATCGGGATGGCGCAGCCAGCCATGAGCGCGGCGCTGGCCCGGCTGCGCCGGCACTACCGGGATGACCTGCTGGTCCGGGTTGGGCGGGACTACGAGCTCACCCCGTTCGCCCGGTCGCTGCTGCCGGTGATCCAGCAGACGATGCCGATGGTGGAGGTCGCGCTCGCGCTGCGCGACGAGTTCGACCCGGCCACGTCCGCCCGCGCGTTCTCGATCACGTTGTCGGACTACGCGTTCACGGTGCTCAACGCGCCCCTGGTGCAGCGGCTCGCGCAGGTGGCGCCCGGCGTGCGGCTCGAGATGACCCCCATCCCCTGGGACATGCACGTGTCCGACCGGGGCCTGCTCCAGTGCGACTTCCTGATCGGGCCGCTGGGCTGCGGCCTGCCCGGGCAGAGCGCGGTCCTGTTCCGGGACCGCTTCGTCTGCGTGGCCGATCCCGCCAACGAGCGGCTGGCCGGCGGAACGCTGACCCTGCGGGACTTCGAGGAATCGCCGCACGCGGTGGCGACGTTCGGCCCGAACCTGACCCCGCTGGACCGCGCGCTGTCCGCCGCGGGCATCAGCCGCAACGTCAGCGTTACCACCGTGGGCTGGCTTTCGCTGCCGTTCGTCGTGGCCGGCACGGACCTGGTGGCCTCGCTGCCGGAGCGGCTGGCCCGGCAGGCCGGCGACCTGGCCAGCGTGACCATGGTGGAGCCCCCGTTCGGCACGGTCGAGATCATCGAGGCGCTGTGGTGGCACCCGACCAGGGACTCCGACGCCGGGCACCGCTGGCTGCTCGGCATCCTGCGCGGCCTGGCGGAGGACATCGTGGCCGGGGGCGCTGGCGGGATGGCCGGTCCCGGCGAGACCAGCGGACCGGCTGGGAGGGCATGCCAGGCATTCACAACGGCTATTTCCGCACCCGGCTGACCCCCCATAACATCCGCCGCATGGGCTCGATCGCGGGCAAGGTGGTGGTCGTGACCGGAGCGGCGCGTGGTCAGGGCGCTGCCGAGGTCGGGCTGCTGGCGGCCGAAGGCGCCCGCGTTATCGCCACGGACGTGCTCGACGACCTGGGCGAGGCGCTGGTCAGCGGGCTGCCGCCGAGCGCGCGGCCGGCCCTGTACCGGCACCTCGACGTGGCCAGCCCGGCCGGCTGGGAAGACCTGGGTGCGCTGCTGCGGGCCCGGTACCCGGTGGTACACGGGCTGGTGAACAACGCGGGGATCGCGGCGCGGGAGCGCCTCCCGCACGTCCAGCTGGCGACGTGGCAGCGGACCTTCGACGTCAACGTGACCGGCGCGCTGCTCGGCATCCAGACCCTGGTGCCGCTGATGACCGAGGGCGGGTCGATCGTCAACGTCTGCTCGGTGGCCGCGCTCAGCGGGCACGTGGCCGCGGCGTATACCGCCAGCAAGTGGGCGCTGCGGGGGCTGACCAGGACCGCGTCCCTGGAGCTGGCCGGCCGCGGCATCCGGGCCAACGCGATCATGCCCGGCCTCATCGATACCCCGCTGATGGAGTCCGCGTCGCCGGCCTTCACCGGCGCCGCCCTGGCCGAGATCCCGGCCGGCCGCATCGGCCATCCCTGTGACGTGGCGCCGCTGGTCGCATTCCTGCTCTCGGACCAGTCCAGCTACATCAGCGGCGCCGAGATCGCCGTCGACGGCGGCATGACCGGCCACGTGTCGCACAAGCGGATCGCCGACGCGATCGGCGCAGCCGCCGGGACCGCGGCCACGCCCGCGGACTGTGGGGAAGGGCAGTGACCGGCCCGCCGTCTCCGGCCGCCCCCGTGGTGGACATGCACGCGCACCTCGCGGTCCCTGCGGCCGAGGCGCTCGTGGCCGGCGCCCTGGGCCTGGCCGCCGAGGCGCAGGTGGAGCAGGAGGCCCACTCCGCGCACTCGCTGGAGGTCAACCGGGCCCAGCTGGCCCGGCTGATCCCGATCATGAGCGACCTGGGCCGGCGGCTGGCGGACATGGACGCGATGGGCGTGGACGTGCAGGCCGTGGGGCCGATGCCGATGCATCACTACTGGACCGACCCGGGGCTGGCCGCCGACTTCACCCGGGCGACCAACGAGGGGATCGCGGCGTTCTGCGCCCAGGCCCCGGGGCGGCTCGTCGGGCTGGGCACCGTGCCGCTGCAGCACCCGGAGCTGGCCGTGACCGAACTGCGGCACGCCGTCACCGCCCTGGGCCTGCGCGGGGTCAGCGTGTCGACCACGGTCGCCGGGCGTGAGCTCGCGGACGCCGCACACGAGCCGTTCTGGGCGGCCGCGGCGGAGTCCGGGGCGCTGGTGCTGATCCACCCGTGGGGGTGCAGCCTCGGCTCCCGGCTGGCCGCGCACTATCTCGGCAACATCGTCGGCCAGCCGGCCGAGACCACGATCGCGCTCTCGCACCTGATCTTCTCCGGGCTGCTCGACCGGCACCCGGGGCTCCGGATCTGCGCCTGCCACGGCGGCGGCTACCTGCCGGTGTACATCGGCCGGTCCGACCACGCCTGGCACGTCCGGCCGGACGCGCAGGGCTGCGCCCGGCCGCCCAGTGACTACCTGCGCCAGATCTGGTTCGACTCGCTGGTCTTCACCCCCCGGGGCCTGGAGCACCTGGCCGCGGTGGCCGGCCCGGACCGGATCGTGCTCGGCACCGACTACCCGTTCGACATGGGCGTTGACGACCCGCTGCCGCGCCTCGACGCCGCGACCGGGCTGAGCCCGTCGGACCGCGCCGCGATCAGCGGCCAGACCGCGGCCGGGCTGCTGGGCCTGCCGGAGGGGACACCGTGACCCAGCCCGGGCTGGTGGTCCTCGGCACCCGCAATCTCGGCGCGGCCATCCTGCGTCACTTCGTGGCCCGCGGCTGGCGGGCGGCCGGGATCGCCCGGAGCGCGGAGAGCCTCGACGTGGCCCGGGCCGCGGGCGCGGTGGCCGTGGGTGGCGACGCGCGCGAGCCAGCCTCCCTGCGCGAGGCGCTCGGCCAGGCCGCGGACGCACTGGGCAGCGTCGCCCTCATCGTCAACGCGGTCGGTGCCCCGCCTGCCGAGGCGGGCGAGCCGTTCGGCGGCGGTTCGGTCGCCGACGCCGCACTCGACCAGTACCGCCGGTGGGGAGCGGCGGTCGGCGAGGCGGCGTTCGTGTTCCTGTCCGAGGGCGCGCGCCTGCTGCGGGAGGGCGGTGACGGCGGAACGCTGGTGCAGCTCACCGGCGAGACCGGGCGCCGGGTCCCCCCCGGCCAGGGCCTGTGGGCTTCCGGGCACATGGCCGCGCGCGCCCTGGTCCTCGCAGCCGCACAGGAACTGCGGGGCGAGGGCATCCGGGCCTGCCTGCTGGTGGTCGACGCGCCGGTCGACTCCCCGCGTACGCTGACCGAACCGGGCCATACGGGCCTGCCCGCGGACGCGACCGTGGCCCAGGAGAACGTGGCCAGGGCCATCGAGTACCTCACCAGCCAGGGCCGCCGGGGCCTGAGCTACGAGCTGCAGCTCACCGCGGCCGAGCGAGACTGGGTCCCATGAGCGGACATGAGCCCCGAGCCGGGCGGCTGGCGGGCAAGGTGGCCCTGATCACCGGGACCGGCGGCGGGATGGGCCGGGCGGCGGCGATCCTGTTCGCCCGCGAGGGCGCCTGCGTGGTCGGGTGCGACCTCGACCCCGAGACGTCGGACGAGACCGTGGAGCAGGCCCGGGCCGGGGGCGGGCAGATGACCGCCACGGCCCCGGTCGATCTCGGCGATCCGGATTCTGCCGCGGACTGGGTCAACCAGGCGGCGGCCGCGCACGGTGGCATCGACGTCCTGTACAACAACGCCTCGGCGATCCGGATGGCGCCGATCGACCAGCTCAGCGTCGCTGACTGGCGGTTCACGCTGCGGAACGAGCTGGACACGGTCTTCCATGTCACGCGCGCGGCCTGGCCGCACCTGGTCGCGCGCGGCGGCGGGTCGATCATCAACGTCGGGTCCATCGCCGCCATGCGTGGCGTGGAGTTCACCGAGCAGAACGCGCACAGCGCGGCCAAGGCCGGGTGCACGGCCCTCACCCTGCAGTTCGTGGCCGAGGGCGGCAAGCACGGCATCCGGGCCAACACGATCAGCCCGGGCCTGATCCACACCCCGGCCACCGACCCGGTGATCTCCCACCCGCCCGAGCTCTTCCAGCGCCTGGTGCTGGACCGGATCCCGCTCGGCCGGGTGGGCCGCCCGGACGACGTGGCCCGGGTCGCCCTGTTCCTGGCCTCGGACGAGTCCGAGTGGATCTCCGGCGCCAACATCGTGGTCGACGGCGGCCTGACCACCCTGGGCTGACCGGCAGGGATATCCACAGGAGGGAGGACGGCAGGTGGTCGCGGGCAGGCGGATCGATGTCGTTTACAACAACGCGGGCGCCGTGCGCTGGGGGGCGATCGACGAGGCTCGGTACGCCGACTGGGCGTTCACCCTGCGCAGCGAGCTGGACCCGGTCTTCCTGACCACCAAGCACGCCTGGCCGCACCTGAAGCGGCGCGGCGGCAGCGTGATCAACGTCGCGTCCACGGCCGGGCTGCGCGGCTCGGTGACGAACAAGCGGGTCGCGCACTCCGCGTCCAAGGCCGGCGTGATCGGCGCGACCAGGCAGCTCGCGGCCGAGGGCGCCGCGCACGGGATCCGGGTCAACGCGATCAGCCCCGGGATGATCGACACCGAGGGCGGGCAGGAACTGATCGCTGACCCGGCCCACCCCATGCACCGGATCGCCGCGAGCGTGCCGCTGGGCCGGCTGGGCACGCCGGCCGACGTCGTCAACGTGGCCCTGTTCCTGGCCAGCGACAAGGCCGCGTACGTCACCGGCGCCAACATCGTCGTGGACGGCGGCTGGTCGGCCGTGCTGCCCGGGCCAGCGGCGTGAACCCGGCGGACGGGGAGCTCGCGGGCCCCTTCGCGCTCGGCACCTTCGCCCGGCCCGGCGGTGAGCCGTTCCCCGGGCTGGTCGTGGGCGAGCGGATCCGGGACCTGCGGGCCGACGGGACGGCCGCGTCAGCGCGTGACCTGCTGGCCGACTGGGATGGCGCGCTGCCCCGCCTGGGCGAGCTGGCCGGCCAGGACCGTGGCCCCTGGCGGCACGCCGGCGAGGTGCGCGTGCTGCCGCCGGTCGAGCCGCGGAACCTGCTGCAGAGCGGCGCGAACTACCGCAAGCACGTCATCGACATCATCGTGTCCGAGCACGATCCCGCGGACGGCCGGACCGAGGAGGAGGTGCGGGCGGACGCTGCGGCGTTCATGGACCACCGGGCCGCCTCGACCGACCCGTACCTGTTCATCGGCCTGGCCAGCGCGATGTGCGGCGCCCGCGACGACATCGTGCTGCCACCCGACGGCACCGAGCACGACTGGGAGCTCGAGCTGGCCGCGGTGATCGGCCGCCCGGCCCGCCGGGTGCCGCCCGAGCACGCGCTCAGCCACGTCGCCGGGTACACCATCTGCAACGACGTGACGACCAGGGACCTGGTCTACCGGCCCGAGCTGCGGAAGATCGGCACCGACTGGCTGCGCAGCAAGAACGCGCCCACCTTCCTGCCCACCGGCCCGGTCCTCGTGCCAAGCGCGTTCATCGCCGACCCGATGGACCTGCGCATCGCGCTGAGCGTGAATGGCCAGCTCATGCAGGACGAATCGACGAAAGACATGATCTTTGATGTGGCGCGGCTGGTCTCGTACGCGTCGCGGCTGGTGCCGCTGCGGCCCGGCGACCTCATCCTGACCGGCTCGCCCGCGGGGAACGGCGTCCACTGGCGGCGGTTCCTGCGTGACGGCGACGTCATCGACGCCGCCATCACCGGCCTGGGCCGTCAGCGCAACCGCTGCGTGAGCGAGCCACCCGGCTGAGCCGGCGTCATGGGCTGCGGGCCGGGTACCGCTAGGGCCGCGGCCGGGCGGGGGCGATGCCGGAGAGGACGGTGTCCGCCAGCCTGGCGGCCAGGTCAGGCGGCCAGGCCAGCTGGGTGCCCGGCGGGCTGAACATGACCTGGGGCAGCACCTGGCCGTGGATCGCACCGACCACGAGCGACACGGCGGCCTCGACGTCGGCCGCCGCGTCGACGCGGCCGAGCTGCTGCTCGGCCCCGAGGTAGGCCCGGAGGATCGCGGGCAGCCCCTGGCCGCCGTTGCCCTCCTGGGCCGCGTCGGCCGGGGGCGGGTCGCCGTCGTCTCCGGTATCCGCGCCGAACGCCCGGGCGCCGCCCACCATGTCGTGGAACCGGGTGAGCACCTTGGGCTGGGCCAGCAGCCCGGCGAACGCGGGCGCGACCCGGGCCAGCGTTTCCAGACCCGCGTCGATGAACTGGCGCAGGTTCCCGGCCACGGTGCCTGACCCGGGCGGCGGCATCGGCCGCATGCCGGCCATGACCGCGCCGACGTGCGCCAGCAGGGCGTGCACGAGCAGGTCTTCCTTGTCCTCGAAGTAGTTGTAGAGCACGCCGTCGGCGACCTGGGCCTCCCGGGCGATGTCCCGGACGGCGAGCCCGGCACTGCCGCGCTGGCCGATGAGCCGGGCGGCGGTGGCGATCAGGTACTCGCGCAGGTTGCGCCCGTCGTCGCTGTCTCTGAGCACGGCAGGTTTCCTAGGTGACATCGCGCCTGAGTGTAGTGACGACCGCGGCGGCGGCGAATGCCGCGGCGTACCCGGCCAGAACCAGCCCGCCGGCCCACTGGGGCAGCAGGTGGCCGGCGGCGGAGAGGTTCGTCCGGCCGAGAGCCTCGCTGGCGTAGAACGGCAGCCAGCGGGCCGGGCCCGGCCCGGCGATCTGGCCGGCGATGCCCTCGACCAGGGCGATCCAGGCCAGCGCGGCCGCCACGGCGGCCACCAGGTTGCGGATGAGCGCGCCGACGCCCACACCGATGACGGCGAACGCCACGTTGGCGGCCAGCCCACCGCCCAGCGTCAGCCAGGTGCCGCCCGCCCCGGGGTGGAAGGAGCCGCCCTCAGCCGCCCACCAGGCGGCCGTGACCCCGATGGCCACCACCGATGACACGAGCCCGGCCGCGGCGCCGACCAGGCCGTAGCTGGCCAGCTTGGCCGCGATGACCCGGCCGCGGGCGGGCGAGCTGAGGAACGTGTCGGTGATCGTGCCGTGCCGGTACTCGCCCGCGACCGCCATGATGCCGAACAGCAGCGTGAACAGCGCGGCCAGGCCGACGTGGGCCAGCGCCCGGCTCTGCACTGCGGGGTCGTGCACGTTGCCGCCGGACTGGATCAGGCCGGTGATGCCCGCCACCACGATCAGCGGGCCCGCGGCCAGCAGCAGCCAGGGGCTGCGGACGCTGCCCAGCTTGCGGAACTCGCTGCGGATCACCGGGACACCGCCGTCAGGTTCAGGAACGCGGACTCCAGCGCGCCGCTCGTCTCGCCGAGCTCACGCAGCGGCCCGGCGAAGCGGAGCCGTCCCTCGTTGACGATCACCACATGGTCAGCGGTCTGGGCGACCTCACTGAGCACGTGGCTGGCCACGAGGACCGTGCGGCCCTCATCGGCCAGGCCGCGCAGCAGCCCACGCAGCCAGGCGATGCCCGCCGGGTCGAGGCCGTTGGCCGGCTCGTCCAGGAGCAGCACCGGCGGATCGCCCAGCAGGGCGGCGGCCAGGCCGAGGCGCTGCCGCATGCCCAGGGAGAACTCGCGCACCCGCCGGCCCGCGGACGAGGCCAGGCCCACCTGGCCGAGTACCTCATCCACGCGGTGCCCGGGCAGCCCGCCCGCGGCGGTCAGGACCCGCAGGTGATCGCGGGCCCGGCGGCCCGGGTGGAAGCCGGTCGCCTCCAGCAGCGCGCCCACGCTACGGCGGGGCCGGGCCAGGCGGTGGTAGGGCACGCCCCCGATGAGTGCCTCACCCGCGCTGGGCCGGACCAGGCCGAGGGCCATGCGCAGCGTGGTGGTCTTGCCCGCCCCGTTCGGGCCGAGGAACCCGGTGATCTTCCCGGCCGGGACGGTAAAGGACATCCCGTCCACGGCCGTCACCCGGCCGAATGTCTTGGTCAGGTCCCGCACCTCGACGTCGGTCATCCGCCCTCCTTCGTGAACACTGCTTCATGAATACTAGTTCATGAAGGAGCGTTCACAAGGGCGATCTCGGAACTCGGGGGACCTTGATCGATGTGAGTTTGCTGTAGTCAGGTGTGCAGCAAACTCACATGGATCATGGCCAGGGCGACGGGAACTGGGGCCGGCGGGACCGGCGGGGCCCTCGCGTTCCGTGTGGCGGAGTGTCTACGGGGCCGGAAGCTCCACCGGCTCGTAGGGCACCGTGCACGGCTGGCCGGCCGCGAGCGTCATCGTCCGCTGGCCCAGGTCGAGAATCACGGAGGCCAGGGTCGCGCCCTGATCGGCGAACTTCTCGGCCTGCTCGTTGTGGTTGCAGACCGAGTTCGGGCGCCCGTCGTGCGAGCGCAGCGCGCCCTGTATCAGCTCGGCCGAGATCTCGGCGACGCCGCTGACCTGCTTGCGGAGGTCGTCGAGCCGGCTCACCGTGTCCGGCCAGTCCCGGACGAGGGTGTCCTGCCCGGCCGGGGGCTCGGGCAGGAAATGGTTGGTGTGCAGCAGCAACCCGTCGGCGGGGGCGACGAACGCGGGGCCGCCCGGGGACAGCTCCGCGCTGACCACCTCGGCCTGGTCGCCGTGCTGCCAGCCGACCGTGATGCAGGACGAGGCGCTCATCCGGGCCTCGTTCAGGAGCTTGCGCGCCGACTCCATGTCGTCGCACCGCTGCAGCAGCAGCCGGAGCAGCAGGTGCACCGGCATCCCGCCCACGCCCGCGTCCAGCGAGCAGTACAGGATGTTGAGCAGCACGCCCAGGCCCGAGCTGTTGAGGCCGACCTTGGCCAGGATGCCGGCCTCGGTCAGCGTGGTCAGCCAGCGCCCGTCCGGCTCCGTGATCGTCCACACCACGCGGGACGGGGCGAGCCCCGGGTGCCAGTCCCAGTTCTGGGCCAGGATCAGGCTGCCCGTGGCTGACCGGCCGGGCAGGGCGGCGATCACCGAGCACTCCGGCGCGGCCATGCCGGACAGGATCTCGGTGCGCGCGTTCACCGCGAAGAGCTCGCGCTCGTCGGCCTGGGCCCCGGCGGCGATGCCCGCGATCTCCTCCGCCAGGTCCGGCCAGAAGCGGCTCACCATGTCCGCGACCCGCTCGCCCTGCAGCCGGACCTGCTCCGGGGTGAGGCCGTGCACGGCCGCGAACAGCTCCCGGTACCTGGTCAGCGTGTTCGCAACCAGACCGGCCTGGGCGGCGCCGAACTCGCGCCCCCGGTCGGCCGGGCTCTCCTGCGTCGAGACAAACCGCGGGATAGCAGCGTTAAGGCTGGAATCTGGACTTTCACTCATCGCCGACATCGTCTACCCGACCGGGGGCATCGGGCAATCCCTCCGTGATATCCGTTCCCTGAGCCACTAGCATCGCGCCGCATGGGGGGCGGGGCGATGACCGACGCGATAGCCAGCAGGCTGGCTAAATACCAGCGCACGCTGGACCGGCAGATCCTGGACGAGACCGGCGCGCTGCTCGACGCGGGCGAGGTCCTGCTGGCCGCGGCGTCCGGGCCGGCCGGGCCGTCGCAGCCGCCCCTGGACGCCGTGGCCGCGGTGGGCCTGCTGCACAGCTACCGGGTGCGCGACCGCGACGACCAGGACGCGCACGCGGCCCTGGCCATGTTCGCGTTCGTGCACCAGGCCAACCCGCAGGCGGTCCCGGCTGAGGCGCGCCCGTACCAGCGCCTGGTCAGCGACGCGACGATCGGGCGCGCACCGGACCTGGCCGACTGCCTGGGGGCCGAGCAGGCGGTGCTGCAGCGGTGCTGGCACCAGACGGGGGAGCCCAGCATCTGCCGGCTCATGGTCGACCTGGCCCGCCGGGCCGCCGAGATCACCCGGCCCGGGCACCCGTTCCGGGGCGTGCACCTGTCCAATCTCGGGGCCAGCCTTGGCGATCTGTTCCAGCTCACCCAGGACCCCGGCGTGCTCGGCCCGGCCATCGAGGTCAGCCGGGAGGCCCTCACGATCCTGCCGGGCGGTCACCTGGTCCGGCGGCGGACCCAGTCGAACCTCGCCGGGCTGCTCCAGGCCCGGTTCACCTGCACCGGGGACCGCGCCGACCTCGACGAGGCCGTCCGCCTGGGCCAGGCCGCCGCCGGGGCCGACCAGGCCGAGGCCGGCCCCGACCTGGCCGTGCACCAGGCCAACCTGTCGGGCGTGCTGCTGGCCCACTACGCGCACACCGGGAGCGCGGCCGACCTGGAAGCGGCCGTCGCTGCCGCCCGGGCCGCGGTGGCCGCCCGGGGACCCGCCCGCCAGGTCCCGGTCAGGCACTGGGCCGCGCTGAGCGCCGCGCTCCTGGCCCGGTTCGAGCGCTACCAGGCCAGCGAGGACGTGACCGCGGCCATCCAGGCCGGCCGGAGCGCGGTGAGTGCGCTCGGCCCGGGCGGTGCCGCGGACCCGGACCGGCCGGTCGCGCTGGCCGCGCTCGGCCACGCCCTGACCGTGGGCTGCGAGCGCGGGGCAGCCGCGTCGGACCTGGCCGAGGCCATCGAGCGGGCCAGGGAGGCGATCACCGCGGTGCCGGAACGCGGCACGGAATGGGCCAGGCAGCAGCACAACCTGTGCCTGCTGCTGCTGCGGCGGTTCCGGTCCACCGGGGACGGCCAGGACCTCGACGCCGCCGTCGAGGCCGGGCAGGCCGCCGTGGACCGGACGCCCGCGGGCCACCCCCGGCGCGCGGACTGCCTGTACCGGCTGGCCCGGGCGTACGCGGAGCGCTACGAGAGCGGGCCTGACCCGGACCTCATGGCCAGGGACCAGGCGCGGGCGGCGTTCCGTGCGGCCGCCTTAGCTGCCTCGGCCCAGGCCAGGACCCGGGTGGAGGCCGCGCAGGCCTGGGGCCTGCTGGCCGCCGCGGCGGAGGACTGGGCGGACGCGCTCAGCGCCTACACCGAGGCCGTGTCCGCGCTGGACGCCCTGGCCTGGCACGGGCCGGACCGGCCCGAGGTGGTGGCGGTGCTGCAGACGGCGGCCGCGCTGGCCAGCGACGCGGCCGCCGTCGCCCTGCACGCTTCTGACGCCGTCCGCGGCCAGGCTCCCCCGGGCGGGGACAGCGCGGCCGCGGGGACGGCGGACGGGCTCGCTCAGCAGGCGGTCGTGCTGCTCGAGCGCGGCCGGGGGATCCGGCTCGCCCCGGCCGTCCAGGCCAGCGCGGACCGGGCCGCCGTGGCCGAGCTCGCCCCGGACCTGGCCCAGCGGATGGAGGAGATCCGGCGCGGGCTGGACTTCCCGGCTGACGGGCTGGCCGAGAGCACCGACCCGGCCACGGCCGCGCGCTGGGCCGAGCGGCGCCGGGAGGACCTGGCCACGGAGTGGGAGGCCCTGGTCAGGAAGGCCCGCCGGGGCCCGGGGCTCGGGCACATCTTCAGCCGCCCTGGCTTCGCCGAGCTGAGCGCGGCCGCGGCCGACGGGCCGGTCGTGATCCTCAACATAAGCGGGTACCGCTGCGACGCGCTGATCGTCACCGACGGCGGCCTGAGCGTGGTCCCGCTCGACGTCACCCCCGGCTGGGTGGCCAAATGCGCCGACCTGCTGGCCGCCGCGGTCGCCACCCAGGACTCGCCGGGCACCCAGCGGCAGGCCCGTGAGGTCCTCGCCGAGGTGCTCGGCGTGCTGTGGGACAGCGTGGCCGGGCCCGTCCTGGACACGCTCGGCTGCAGCGGCCCGTCCGGGCGGCACGCCCGGTGGCCCCGCCTGTGGTGGTGCGCGGCCGGCCGCGCGGCGGTCCTGCCGTGGCACGCCGCAGGTCACCACCCGGCCGTCGGCCAGCACGCCGCAGCCGGGAGCGGGGACGGCCAGCCCGTGGCGGACACCGTGCTGGACCGGGTGATCTCCTCCTACACGCCCACCCTGCAGGCCCTGGCCCAGGCGCGCCGCGACGGCGGCCGGGCGGGCCGCCGGCTGGCCGTGCCCGCCGCACCGGGCCCGCAGCTCCCGGACGAGGCGGTGCACATCGCCGGGGCGTTCCAGCTGGCCGGCTGCGCGCAGGTGGTCGCGACCCAGTGGCGGGTCAGCGACCAGCTGGCCCCGGGGGCGGCCGACCAGGTCTACCAGGCCGTGACCGGCGCCGCGGACGCCGACCCGGGCCCGGAGCCGGGGCAGGCGGCCGCCCTGCACGAGGCGGCCAGGGAGCTGCGCGGCCGGGGCGAGCACCCGCTGGCCTGGGCCGCGTTCGTGCACGCCGGCCCGTGACCGCGCAGGCGTGGGGACGGCGACCGGGAGCTGCCGTGGCCATGCCTGGCATCAGCCAAGCGAATAAGGCCAACAGCCGGAACGGAATCGGCCGGGGTTTATCGTCTGCGCATGCGGTTCGCGGCCTATGACCTGGCGGACGGCGCCGCCGAACGCTGCGGTGTCGTCATCGGCGACATGATCCACCCGCTGCCCGAGGGGACGCCGCTGCTCGCCCTGATTGACGCCGGGCGGGCCGCCCTGCTGGATGCCGGCCAGGCCGCCGCCGGCCGGCCGGCGCGCGACCCGGTCCCGGTCTCCGGTGTGCGGCTGCTCCCCCCGCTGCGGCCCCGGTCGATCAGGGACTTCGTCGCGTTCGAGGCGCATATCGAGGGTGTGATCCGCGCCCAGGAGGGCCGTTCCGAGGTGCCGCCGCCCTGGTATGAGGCACCCGCGTTCTACTTCACGAACCCGCACGCCTGCATCGGTGCCCACGACGACGTGGAGGTGTTCCCGGGCAGCGAACGGTTCGACTTCGAATGCGAGGTGGCCGCGGTGACCGGGGATTCCGGCCGCGACCTGACGCCGGCCGAGGCGGAGGCGGCGATCGTCGGTTACACGATCTTCAATGACTGGTCGGCGCGGGACATCCAGCGGCGGGAGGGGCGGCTTCCTTTCGGCTTCGCGAAAGGCAAGGACGGCGCGCATACGCTCGGCCCCTGGCTGGTCACCGCCGACGAGCTCGATGAGCACCGGACCGGTGACGGCTATCTCGACCTCACCATGACCGTCGAGCTGAACGGCCAGGTGCTGGGCTGCGACTCCCTCGCCAGTGCCTCGTGGACGTTTGGCGAGCTGATCGCCTACGCCTCGGCAGGCGCCCAGGTCGCCGCCGGCGACGTCTTCGGGTCCGGCACCTGCGGCGGCGGCTGCCTGGCCGAGATCTGGGGGCGGGCCGGGCGCAGCGAGCCCCCGCCGCTGTCTCCCGGCGACGTCGTGACGCTGACCGTCGAGGGCATCGGCACGATCAGCAACCGGGTCGTCGCGGGCGCCCCCGGCGCCTATCTCCCCCCGGCCCGGCCGCGGTCCCGCGGTCCCCGCCACTAGGCCTAGCGCAGGACCAGCCCGCCGTCCACGCACACGGTCTGGCCGGTCAGGGCGGCCGCGCCATCCGAGGCGAGAAACGCCACCGTGGCCGCCACATCGCTGGGTACCAGCGTGCGGGGCAGCGCCTGGCGGGACCGCACGTCGTCGAAATGGGCGGCGGGCTCGGCCCCGCGGGTGGCCGGGGTATCGGTCAGCCCGGGGGCGACGCAGGTCACGGCGACGCCGCCGCCGCCGAAGGCGCCCGCGAGCGTCCTGGCCATGGCGACGAGCGCGCCCTTGCTCGTCACATAGGCCAGCATGTCCCCGGACGGGGGAGCCCAGACGGTATTCGACGTCACGAAGATGACCCGGCCGAAGCCGCGCGCGGCCATGCCGGGGATGAAGGCCTGGGTCAGCAGCAGCGCGGCCTCCACGTTGACCGCCTGCACCCGCCGCCAGCCGGCCAGCTCCACGGTGGCCAGGTCAGCCCGGTCGAAACAAGCCGCAGCGTGCACCAGGACGTCGCAGCGCCCCTGCTGACGGAGCACCTCGGCGGCGGCCGCGCGGACCTGATCCTCGCGGGCCAGGTCGACCGGCGGATCGCCGGCCTGGTCGAGGCTGAGCACCGTATGGCCCGCGGCGGCCAGCTCGGCCACGATCGCGCCGCCGATGGCGCCAGCGCCGCCGGTGACCACGGCCACCCGCGGGCCAGCCTCTGTCCTCATGAGCGGCTCACGGCCTTCCCCATGACGGGATACCGTATCGCCGCGGCCGCCAGGCCTGGCCCTGAGGCGGCCGGCGCTCTGTGACGGCGCTGCTTATGCCAGGCATGGCGAATCGAGATTTTGCAGGTCAGAAGGGCACTCTTAGGATTCCGGCCATCAACCGGACATCTGCCGGCGTATCCGAGAGGGACTACCGCGCATGCCTGAACGACGGCTGATCACGCACCTGCGGCACGTCGATATCGCGGTGCCGGACTTGCCCAGGCAGCTCGAGTTCTACACCAGGGTCTGGGGACTCACCCAGGTGGGCGGCGACACCGGCGTGGCGTTCCTGGCCGCGGAAGGCTCACCGGAGCAGTACGTGCTGCGGCTGCGCCAGGGTGAGAAGCGGCTGGACCTGATCGCATTCGGGGCGGAGGACCCTGGGCACGTCGACTCCCTCGCCGCGCGGCTCGCGTCGTCGGGGGTGCAGCTCGTGAGCGAGCCCGGCCCGGTGGACACGCTCGGCGGCGGCTACGGCTTCCGCTTCTTCGATGCCGACGGGCGCACGGTCGAAGTCTCCAGTGACGTGGCGGTCATCAGGCACCGGGTGATCGAGGAGAAGGAGTCGATTCCGGTCCGGCTGTCGCACGTGGTGCTGAACTCCACCGACATCGACCGGACCCGGGACTGGTACGCCGGGCACCTCGACTTCCGGCTCTCCGACACGCTCGGCGACGTCATGCACTTCATGCGCTGCAACCCGCGGCACCACAGCTTCGCGATCGCCCGCGGCCCGCACGTCTCGGTGCACCACATCTCGTTCGAGATGCGCGGCCTGGACGAGTACATGCGCGGCAGCGGCCGGGTGCTGCGCTCAGGTTCCCGCATGGTGTGGGGTCCCGGCCGGCACCTGGCCGGCGACAACACCTTCAGCTACTTCCTCGACCCGCACGGCAACACGATCGAGTACACCACCGAGCTGCAGGAGCTGGACGAGGACACGTGGCACCCGCACATCTATGACATGCACGACGAGATGGTTCAGGACCAGTGGGGCACCGCGAACCCGATGAACGAGCTGGTCGCCAAGGAGAGCTTCAACGACGTGGATCCGGGGCTGTTCCAGGCCCCGCCGCTATAAGGAGAGCTGAATGAGACGTGGGATCGTCAGGTTGACGCTTGGCATGGGCAGCGTGCTGCTGCTCGCCGCGGCTACAGCGTGCTCATCGAGTTCATCAACGGCAAGCAGCGGCTCGAGCGCCTCCGGCGCCTCTGCGCTCACCGGCAACTGCGGGAAGATCCCGACGGTCGCCTACACCGACAAGAGCGGGATGGTGGCGTCCCTCGGCAGCAACGCCGCCAACTACAACGGCTTCAACGGCACGATCTACAAGTCGCCGTGGTCGTCCTGGCCGGGCCAGGCCTCCGGCGTCAAGGTCGGCATCCTCATCGACGGCCTGGACAATCCCTACCAGACGGTGCTGGAGAACTCGCTGCGGTCCGACCTGAAGGCGTTCGGCTACGCCACGGTCGCGCTCGCCCCCTCGGCGAGCTCGGTGACCAACCAGCTCCAGGCCTACCAGACCCTGCTGGACGACAAGGTCAACCTCATCATCGTCCAGGTCCAGTCGCCGACCGCGTACAACCCGCTCATCGACAAGGCGGCCAAGGAAGGCATCCCGACGGTCGGGGTGCTGAATGACATCGCCGACGCGAACGCGGTCAACGTGGTGCCGAACTCGGTGCTGGGCGGGATGAAGCTCGCGCAGTACGTGGTGCAGCAGGCCCAGGGCAAGGGCCTGATCATGTACGTGCACGGGATCGCCGGGGTGCCCATCGACACCGACACCATGAACGGTGCCAACGATGTGCTCAAGCAGTGCCCGAAGGTCACGACGAACGAGACGATCCAGACCCAGTTCCAGGCCCCGATCGCCAAGCAGCAGATGCTGAGCTACCTCAACACGCACCCGCAGCCCGTGGCCGGCGTGGTCACCGCCGGGCCGTTCACCTCCGGCGTGATCCAGGCCTTCCAGCAGGCGGGCAAGACCGTGCCGGTCATCACGAACAACGGCCTGGACGAGGGCGGCCTCGCGTACTGGATCCAGCACAAGTCCACTTACCACGGCGTCGCCCTGGCCAACATCCCCAACGGCCTCGCCTACGCCGTGACCCAGGTGGCGCACAAGATGCTGGCCGGCGACGGCGTTAAGATCAACACGCTCTCGATCGACCCGCCGCTGGTGACGGGCGCGAACCTGGATCAGTACGTGACCGTCGACCCGAGCTGGACGATCAACTCCGTCGGGACGGCCAGCGGTCCCTCCTCGAAGTACGTCAGCAGCAGCTTTATCGATGCCATCTTCACCAAGTGACCTTCCGGTCGGTTTGGCCAGCCCGGTGACGCTCGGCGTTACCGGGCTGGCCAAGTCTTTCGGCCCGACGGTCGCGCTGCGCTCGTGCACGGCCGAATTCCGGGCGGGCGAGGTGCACGCGGTCATGGGCGAGAACGGCTCAGGCAAGTCCACACTGGTGAAGATCCTCACCGGGGTGCACCGCCCCGACGCCGGGACCCTCGCGATCGCGGACCCGGCCGGCAGCCTGGTCACGGTGCCCGGGCTGCGCAGCCCGGGCACCGCGATGCGGGCCGGGATCATGGCGGTGTTCCAGGAAGTGCTGGTCGTCGGGTCCCGCCCGGTGCTGGAGAACGCCTGGCTCGGCGCGGACACCGTGTTCGGCCGGCATCTGCCCGAGGCGGACCGGCGCTCCCGGGCCGGCGCCGTGTTCGCCGAGCTGCTCGGCGCCGGCATCGACCTCGACGCCCTGGCCGGCTCGCTGCCCCTGTCCCAGCAGCAGGCGTGCGCCATCGCCCGGGCGCTGCTGCGCGAGCCGCGGGTGCTGATCCTGGACGAGGCCACGTCCGCGCTGGACGTGGCGACCAGGGACCGCGTGTTCGCCGCGATCGGGCGGCGTCGCGCGAGCGGGATGTCCACGCTGTTCATCTCGCACCGGATGGACGAGATCAGCGAGATCGCGGACCGCGTGACCGTGCTGCGCTCCGGCGAGTCCGTGGGCACGCTGGACCGCGCCCAGGCCACGCCGGGAAAGCTGGTGCAGCTGATGACCGGGGCCGAGCACCTGGCCGGCGGCAAGAGCGCGCACCAGCGGCCGAAACGCGCCGCAGCCACCGAATGTGTCCTCCGGGTCCGCGATCTGAGCCTGCGCCCGGGCGGGGCGCCGGTCGGGTTCGAACTGCGCGCGGGCGAGGTCGTGGGGCTCGCCGGGCTCGAGGGCCACGGGCAGGACGACTTCCTGCGCGCGCTGTGGGCGGGGAATCCGGACGGCCGGGTGCTCCGGGTCACGGGCTCGGCCCAGACGCCGGTCAGGTCCTCCCGGCAGGCGGCCGGGCTCGGCGTCGGCTACGTGCCGCGGGACAGGCGCAGCGAGTCGCTGTTCGCGCCGCTGTCGATCCTGGAGAACTTCGGCGCGGTCACGTCCCGCGCCGACTCCAGGTTCGGCCTGCTGTCGCACGCCGCCCGCCGTGCCCGGCTGGCCCGTTACGCCGGCCGCCTCGGCGTGCGGATGGGCAGGCCCACCGACCTCATCACCACGCTGTCCGGCGGCAATCAGCAGAAGGTCATCATCGCCCGCTGGCTCGCGCGCGAGCCGAAGATCCTGCTGCTGAACGACCCGACCCGGGGCATCGACCTCGGCGCCAAACGCGACATCTACGCGCTGCTCGACCGGCTGGCCGCCGACGGGGTCGCGGTCGTGATGCTCTCCACCGAGGTGGACGAGCACGTCGAGCTGATGGACCGGGTGCTCGTCTTCCGCGAGGGCACCGTGAGCGCGGTCATGGAACGCGACAGGCTGTCCCGCGCCGCGCTGGTGTCGGCCTTCTTCGGCCAGGAGGTGACCGCGTGATCCGGCTGCTGCGGTCCCGGCCCTATGCGTTCGCGCTGGTGCTGTTCGCGCTGCTGCTGATCGCGAACATCGTCGCGCAGCCGAGGTTCGCCAGCCCGTCCAACTGGCCCGAGACCCTGGCCATCTTCGCGCCGTTCGCGATCGCCGCCCTGGCCTCCACCCCGGCGATCATGTCGGGCGGCGGCGGCATCGACATTTCGATCGGCCCCCTGATGACCGTGGTCGACATGATCATCGTGGCCGTCCTGCTCCCGCACCATCTCGGCGCGGCGTGGATCGTGGTTCCCGTCTGCCTGGTCATCGGGGCGGCCGTCGGCGCACTCAACGGCACCCTCGTCACCGTGTTCCGGTTCCAGCCGGTGGTCGCGACGCTCTGCATGAACTTCATCCTCACCGGGCTGGCCACACAGATCGAGGGCGGCTCGACGCCGCAGGGATCCACCTGGTGGACCAACGACCTGGCCAGCTCGTTCGGTCCCATCCCCGGCGGCCTGATCACGCTCGCGGCGGTGCTGGCGATCTGGTTCGCGCTGTCCCGCACCGCGTACCTGCG